>RCMY010001339.1_pt1 | contig 26629 bp, 25 predicted proteins | sample 2041341 | NCBI WGS metagenome assembly RCMY01 (sample SAMN09708234, study PRJNA481090) | Marine sediment metagenome, whole genome shotgun sequencing project.
AATTCCTCACGAATCATTTCTTTACGTTGTCCTTTCATACCTCCTGTTTCCATTATGATGGTATTTTTTAACGTAAAGTGTTTAAAATCAATTAAATCTAACAAGGCGAAAGAAACGCCAATTAATAATACTTTTTGATTTGTTTTGTCGAGATGAATTAATTTTTTCGATAATTCGGAGAGATTGTGCAAATAAAATCCACTATCTGGCGACTTACTTTTGGCAATTAAATCGTTCACCATATAAATTAACGAAGAGCCTTTTCTTTCGAGATAATTGGGTAAAAGAGCCAAAACGGTATAGTTTTCAATCGCTCCGTAAAAACGCTCAAATCCTTTTAAATAACTTTCTTCATAAAGTTTTACATCGGTTACAAAATGTTTGCTTTGCGTTGTTCCTGTCGTTGCGCTGCTTAAAAATATTTCTTTTACTTTCTCTTTTGAGGAAATGATTTCATGACTTTTAAAAAACTGTATGGGCAAAAACGGAATTTGATCTATACCTTGGACTTTCTCCAAATCTGTGTTTAGATATTTCAAAAACTGCCAATAAACAGGGTTATTTTTAGCTTGAAATCTAAAAATTTGAAGTGCCATTTTTTCAAATTGGTCTTCTGTTTGTATTTTGAAAATTTCGTTTTGCATCTCAAACATGAATGCAAAAATAAGTCGAACCATGTAAATCTTTTGATTTCAAAGCAACTTTTTTACTATTCTGTTCACTAGAGATCTTTTTTATCAGCAATTATTATTTTTCAAAGTATCTAATTTTCCCATTAGAATTGAATTATTTTTAATCAAAACTATTTTAAAAAATCTTTACCCATGTCCTCTGTTATTGAAAAAAGCGACAAATTAATTACCTTTTATGAGCAATGTTTTGTACCTTTAATCATTTAAAAAGTAAACCTTAATTGCTTGAAATGAAATCTTTAGCACTACCCTTCGCCATTCTTTTTTTCATAGTATTAATCTCTTGTGAATCAGAATCAAATGAAAATCCAGCAGAATTTAAATCGCTACCAAAAAGTGAAAAGATAATTGCCGCAAATACTAATTTTGCTTTTTCTCTTTTTAAAGAAATTGCTACTGATGAAACAAAAGACAATTTTATGATTTCTCCGGTAAGTGCTTCATTAGCTTTAGGCATGGTGTATAACGGTGCAGAAAATGAAACGAAAAATGCCTTTGATCAGGTTTTAAATTACGGCGATGCCTCATTAGAAGAAGTGAACGGCATCAATCAAAGTTTGATTAATTACTTAATCGATAATGTTTCAGGTACGCAATTTTCGATAGCCAACTCGCTTTGGATGAATCAAGACTTCTCTTTTCATGATAATTTTACAAGCCTTAATAAAAAATACTATGATGCCGAAGTAGAAAATTTAAATTTTCAAGACCCAAATACGCTAAAGATAATTAACAATTGGGTTTCTGATAAAACACAAAAAAAGATTCCAACAATACTAGAAACTATCGAGCCTGGCATGGTGCTATTTGCAATTAATGCTTTGTATTTTAAAAGTGATTGGAAATACAAATTCAAAGAAGAAAATACTACAAATCTTCCGTTTCATCCAGAAGGGTCAAGTGCCAAATCTGTGCCGATGATGAACATGACTGAAAACCTTTCGTTTTTGAGCAATTCGATATTTTCTTCGGTAAAACTACCGTATAAAAATGAGAAATTTAGTATGACGGTTTTCCTGCCACATGCTGATAAAACTGTAAAAGATATTATCGATGCTTTTGATGAAAATAATAGAGAAAATTGGGAAAGTCAATATTCGACTCAAAAAGTGAATCTTAGCCTGCCTAAATTTACCTTTTCTTATAAAAAGGAATTTAATGGTGCCCTTATAAATATGGGTCTCGGAATTGCTTTTTCAGACGCAGCAGATTTTAGTTTGATGAGTGCAACACCTACTCAAATTTCTTTTGTGTTACAAAAAACATTTATCGAAGTAAACGAAAAGGGTACGGAAGCGGCCGCGGCAACAGTAGTTGGAATGGAATTAACTTCCGCAGGACCAACAGAGAACAGATTATTAATTGATCGTCCCTTTTTATTTTTAATTACAGAAAAAACAACAAACACCATTTGTTTTATGGGTAAAGTTGGCATGCCTGAAATAGAATAAGTTTGGTGTGTTTTCACGCAACCAATACATAAAAAAGCATCTTTAATAAACCAATATCGAATTATTATTGTTAAAAATTGGTCATGAAAAAGATTTTTTTTGTACTTTTTACCCTTATTTTGCTCAGTTCATGCTCGAATGACGATGGTTTAGATTACCATTATGAATTACTTGCGGTAGAAGATGCCTTCGTTCCCGATGAGTTTGAATTCGGTAAAGTTTATAACATAACGGTAAAATATGTAGTGCCGGATGATTGTTATGTATACAGTGACATATTGTATGAATATGATAATGATGCACGAAATATAGCCGTAATATCGACAGTTATTGATGATAAGAATTGTGCTAATTTAGATTTTGAAGACGAGCTGAAATTTAATATTCAGGCGTTGCAAGACAGTCCGTATATATTAAAATTTTGGCAAGGTGATGATGAATATGGTGAACCAATATATTTAATAAAAGAAGTACCAGTAGTTAACGAAAACAATTTAAGTGCGAATGAGTTTAGATCTGCTCATAAAAAAATGCAAGAATAGAGATATAAAATCTCAATCAGAAATTTACCATCTTTTTGCTGGTAAACTTTTCGCATTGTGCTTAAAATATTCAAAAACGAGAGAAGAGGCAGAAGATAATTTACAGGACGCTTTTCTAACAATTTTTAAAAAAATTGATCAATATAAGTCAAAAGGTTCTTTTGAAGGTTGGATGAAAAGAATTGTGATTAACACAGCTTTACAAACATACCGACAAAAAAGTATTTTAAATTTAGTTGAAGAGAATTATCCTGAAGAGGTAGAAATAGAAATTAACGAAGAAGATATCTCTTTGGAGTTTTTATTAAAAATTATTCAAGAATTACCTGAAAGGTATCGAATGGTTTTTAATTTATATGTTTTGGATAACTATTCACACAAAGAAATTTCAAGTTTATTAGGTATCGCCGAAGGAACTTCAAAGTCAAACTTGTCAAGAGCGCGGCTTATTTTAAAAGAGAAAGTAGAATTAAATCAACAACAGCAAAAAGTGGGGCTGTTTTAAGATGGTAGAAAGAAAAAATATAGATAGGGTTTTTAGAAAATTTGAAAGATCTCGAAATTTATCCAAGCAAAAAAGTTTGGAGCAATATTGAACATTCATTGCTTGAAAATCAACCGAAAAAAACCATTCCACTTTGGAGAAGATTGAGTGGGGTCGCAATGATTTTTATCTTATTTTTTGCAGGAGGAATTTCATATTTTACATTCAATTCAAATTCTGACAAAAATGTTAAAAATCCGGTTTCAGCCGCAACAAATGAAAATACATTCTCCAATGATGATGCAAAAGATAATACAGAAACAGAAATAAGTCCGAAAGTTATTGAACTTGCCCAAGCCGAAAAAAGCAAGAGAAAACCACTTAAAAAAGCAAAATCAATTTTTATAAAAAAACCAACCCCTACTGTAATTACCACTTCTACAGATATTGCTACCATATACAAAACTATCGAAAACAAGTATATTATCAATAAAGAGGATTTTTTGGAAGATATAAAATTTAATGATGAGGAAGTCTTGCTATCGAGCAATGAAAATCCTTTTGAAATAAAAGCTGACGATAAGGAAACAAATGATAAAAAATGGTCGGTCGGAACTACCTATTCACCGGTTTACTACAATACTTTGACTACTGGTTCGCCTATTAATGAATCGTTAGCGGAAAATTCAAAATCTACCGATGATGCTATTTCCCTAGGCTTGAAAGTGAACTATCAATTAACCAATAAAATTAATATACAATCTGGAGTTAATAAAGTAGAATTGGCTTATAATACAAAAAACGTTAATGCGACTCTCTCTAGCGCAAAATATGCGGCAAACAATATTAATACCGATAAGCCCGGCGTAATATTAGCACCTAGCTCGGCTAAACCGTTAGACAATATAGAAGCTTCGGCTAACCTTAAAAACAAATCAAATATTAATGGAGATTTAAATCAATCGATAGAATATTTTGAATTTCCAATCGAATTAAAATACAATGTTTTTGAAAGTAAAGTGGGCATTAATGTAATTGGTGGTTTTAGTACTTTTATTTTAACCAATAACTCTGTTTCAATGGTTTCGCAAAATTATGCGACAAGTTTAGGAGCAGCGAATAATTTAAATAGTGTCAATTTTAGTGGAAATTTTGGTATCGATCTAGATTATAAAATTAACAGCAATTGGTATTTGAATGTTGCACCAATGTTTAAATATCAATTTAACACTTATACCAATAGCTCTGGAAATTTTCAACCTTATTATTTAGGTGTTTATTCCGGATTAAACTTTAGATTTTAAGGCTAAAAACCACATTTTTTATTGCTAAAAAGATAACAAAAGCTGAATTTTATACGTTCAGCTTTTTCTGTTTTTAAAAAATTTTGCAAAATAGTTTATTCGCAATAAGGTTTTATTTCTACATCATTTTCCATATTATTATTTGTATTTTTGTTTGGTAATATAAAAAATAAATCATGGAAGCGATTGCAACTGATTTCGGAATACAAAAAGCACTCAAACAATTAGGTGTAAAAGAAATAAACCTTGGAACATCAACTGGTTCTAACCATTTTTCTAATGGAGAGCTTATTGCCAGTTATTCTCCAGTCGATGGAAAACTAATCGGAAAAGTAAAAACTACTTCAAAAGAAGATTTTGAAAAAATGATGGAAGCTGCAACTGCTGCTTTTAAAACTTGGCGCTTAATGCCCGCACCACAAAGAGGCGAAATTGTGCGTCAATTTGGCAATAAATTGCGTGAATTAAAAGAACCACTGGGTAAACTTGTTTCCTATGAAATGGGTAAAAGCTATCAAGAAGGTTTGGGTGAAGTGCAAGAAATGATTGATATCTGCGATTTTGCAGTCGGACTTTCTCGTCAGTTACACGGTTTGACCATGCATAGTGAGCGACCTGGTCACCGTATGTACGACCAATACCACTCTCTTGGCGTTGTTGGTATTATTTCTGCATTTAATTTTCCGGTAGCCGTATGGGCTTGGAACACTGCTTTGGCATGGGTTTGTGGAGATGTTTGTGTTTGGAAACCTAGTGAAAAAGCTCCTCTTTGCGGAATTGCTTGTCAAAATATAGCTGCTGCAGTCTTGAAAGAAAATAATCTTCCTGAAGGAATCTCTTGTTTGATCAATGGTGATTATAAAGTTGGAGAGATGATGACAACAGATAAGCGTATTCCGTTAATTTCGGCAACAGGTTCCATTAGAATGGGAAAAATAGTTGCACAAGCAGTTGCTAAACGCTTAGGTAAATCACTATTAGAACTTGGTGGTAATAACGCCATCATTGTAACTCCAGATGCAGATATTAAAATGACGGTTATTGGTGCCGTTTTTGGTGCCGTGGGAACTGCCGGTCAACGTTGTACCTCTACAAGACGATTAATCATTCATGAAAATATTTATGACGCGGTAAAAGATGCCATTGTTGCTGCATACAAACAATTGCGAATTGGAAATCCGTTAGACGAAAAAAACCATGTTGGTCCGTTAATCGATAAAGATGCGGTAAAAATGTACCAAAACGCCTTAGAAAAAGTGGTAAAAGAAGGCGGCAAATTAATTATAGAAGGTGGTGTTTTACAAGGTGAAGGATATGAAAGCGGTTGTTATGTAAAACCCGCAATTGCTGAGGCGCAACCACAATTTGAAATTGTTCAGCACGAAACATTTGCTCCAGTTTTATATTTATTGAAATATAAAGGAGATGTTGAAAACGCCATAGAAATTCAAAATGGAGTTGTTCAAGGCCTTTCTTCGGCAATTATGACAAATAATTTGCGTGAAGCTGAACGTTTTCTTTCCGTTGCTGGATCTGATTGTGGAATCGCAAATGTAAACATCGGAACGTCCGGTGCAGAAATTGGTGGAGCATTTGGTGGTGAAAAAGAAACTGGTGGAGGAAGAGAATCTGGATCTGATGCGTGGAAAGTGTATATGCGAAGACAAACAAATACCATAAATTACACTACAAAATTACCTTTAGCACAAGGTATAAAATTTGATTTTTAAAACCATTTTATACGAATTGGCCTGAAAATTCAGGCCAATTTTTTTGCATAAAAAAAGCCCCGATTTCTCGGGGCAAATTGGTTGAAATAAATCAACCAAAATCAACTAACCAAACCTTCTCTTTATATTTTTATTGCGTTTTTTTAATTTTTACTGAAATTATATAACGCTTATTTTTTTTGTTTTATTCTTATCAAATCCTAAAAAATATTTATCAGAATTTTAATTTTATTCTCTTTGTTACATACAAAATAAAAGCTTCTTTTTCAAAATTTTCATAATCTCTTGTTAAATTTTATTTTCAAAAAAATCTTTAACATTTCCTGTTAAAAAGAGAGACATTTAATTTCATACTAAAGAAATCAATATTCGTGCCAACAAAAAAAAATGACATTTAGAAATTGTTAAAAATTCCACAAAATTAACTTCGTTTATTTAACATTTTACATTTTTTTAAATTATAACCAAGAAAAGCAATCTGAAAATTTACAGTAAATAAACATACTTTTTTAGTGCTATTTTCGTTATGATTAGGAATATAATTTAAAAAAAATTATAGCTATGAAAAACTTATTTTTTAATTTGATTATCTTCATTTTCACTCTACCAATTTTTGCACAGTCTTATAAAGGACTGGGTGATATGAAATTTGATGTTGGATATGAGCTTTACGGAAAAGGCACCGGCATCAAAACTACTTTTGATTATGGTTTAGGCGAAGTGTTTTCCGTTGGTTTAGGAGCTTCGTTTTATTTAAGCAATGAAGATAACGACTTTTTTATTTACGGTAGAACAAGCCTTCATTTTGGCGAAATATTTGATATGCCTTGTCGACTAGATATCTATCCAGGTATAGAACTGGGTTATTTATCAAGTAACGATATAGGGATTGGCGCTTATTTAGGAATACGTTATTTCTTTACTGAAAAAATTGGTGTTTTTGCAGAACTTGGCAACAACGGCTCGGTAGGGGTAAGTATTAATTTGTAGCTTACGGATAAATTATTCTCGGCATTTCTTTTATATCACTCACTTTATAATAAAAATCTTCACCATTAATCGCATAAACGAGTATTGCTTCGTTTTGCTCTAAATCAAAAGGAATTTTTTTAGTAGAATTTTCAGGTTGGTTGCCAAATTCTTGCTTTGGGTCGCTATGCACCGTGATATTTTTAGTTGCAATAGCAGAATGATTTCCGATCAGGGTAAATTTATTACCAATAATTTCAGGTATTATTTCGTATTCATTATTCTGAAAATAGACTTTAGGAAACTCCAATTTGGTGGTTTCAAAATTTCCTACAATTTTTATAGTTGTACCATTAGAGCCTTTTTTTCCGCCAACCCAATAAAAATAAGTTTTCTCTGTAATTGTAAATGGTGCTTTCATACCATTTCGAGTTTTACATTGTGTGCATGTCAAAAATAAGATAAAAATGGTAAAATAAATGCCTGATTTTAGTAAACGCCTCATTGGTTTAATTCTTTAAATTCTAATTAATATGCCCTTTGTTTTTTCCCTTCATAAAAATTTACAAATGCTCTGTTTACTGTTTTCATTCCTCCTTTTGTTGGATAATTACCGGTAAAATACCAGTCTCCTAAGTGATTAGGACAAGCTATATGGAGATTTTCAATCGATTGGAAAATTATTTTAACTTCGGCATTAATATCTTCTGTTTTTAACAATTCTGCGATTTTATCGGAAATCTGCTCGCTCGAGAATGATGCATAAATTTCTTTTACATAATTCTCTGGGTTTTCAACATGAGCATTAGCAACACACTTATTATATACCTCGTCAATCAAGTGATATTGATTGGTATCTTTAAGCAATTCTAAGGTCGCCTTAAAAGCAATGAATTCGTCCAAGCGCGCCATGTCAATACCGTAACAATCCGGATAACGAATTTGTGGAGCTGAAGAAACCACTACAATCTTTTTAGGATTCAATCGATCTAAAATTTTGATGATACTTTTTTTCAAGGTAGTTCCTCGCACAATACTATCATCAATAATAACCAAATTATCCGTTGGTTTCACCACGCCATAAGTAACATCATAAACATGCGCCACTAAATCATCTCTACTCGAATCATCTGCAATAAAGGTTCTTAATTTAGCATCTTTAATGGCTATTTTTTCTATTCGAGGTCTTTCCGAAAGTATTTCTGTTAGTTTTTCGGAAGATATGTTTCTTTTCCCGTTAAGGATAGTTTCTAATTTGTGCTTGTTCAAATACTCTTCTGCGGCTTCAGTCATTCCAAAAAAGGAAGTTTCTGCAGTATTCGGAATGTATGAAAACACTGTGTTATTTATATCATTATCAATGCTTTGTAACACTTTAGGGAAAATTAATTTTCCTAAATTCTTTCTCTCTTTATAGATAGAAGCATCGCTACCTCGAGAAAAATAAATACGTTCAAAAGAACATGCTTTGTTCGGTAATTGTTCTAAAACTTGTTGCTCACTAACGGTACCGTCTTTCTTAATAATCAACGCATAGCCACGGTTAATTTCTTTTACATCTTCTAATTCTACATTAAAAACCGTTTGAATAACCGGTCTTTCTGAAGCTACTACCACAACCTCATCATCTTGGTAATAAAACGCCGGGCGAATACCTGCCGGATCTCTTAAAACGAATGCGTCACCATGACCAATCAATCCGGCCATCGCATATCCACCATCCCAGTTTTTTGAGGCTCTTTTCAATACTTTTTTTATATCGAGCTCTTTTCCAATAAGTGGCGAGGCATCTTTTTTACTAATACCTTCTTGTTTAAATTTATAATACAAATCTAAAACTTCATCGTCTAAAAAATGCCCGATTTTTTCCATTACGGTAACTGTATCGGTATTTTCTTTTGGATGTTGCCCCAAACTAATCAGCTCTTCTAAAAGCTCTTGAGAATTCGTCATGTTAAAATTTCCGGCAACGATCAAATTTTTATGTTTCCAGTTATTTTGCCGTAAAAACGGGTGAACACTTTCAATACTATTCAAGCCAAATGTGCCATAACGTACATGTCCTAAAAATAAATTACCTACATAAGGCATATTTTCGAGTTGCCAATGCACATCGTCAACCTTATCCGGATTTTCCTGAATTACCGAATTAAAACGTTTATTAATCGTTGCAAAAATATCTTGAATAGGTTGCTGTGCGTTCGATCTAACTCGGCTGATATAACGAGTTCCCGGAGCAACATCAAATTTGATACTGGCAAAACCAGCGCCATCTTGTCCACGATTGTGTTGCTTTTCCATCAACAAATACATTTTATTTATGGCATAAAACGAGGTACCATATTTATCTTTATAGTATTGAAGCGGTTTTAATAATCGTACTAAAGCAATTCCACATTCGTGTTTTATAGCATCACTCATTTTTTGGGTGTTTTATGGTTTTCGTTGCTTCTAACTAATTTCAATATCAAATTGTGTTAATTCTTTAAATTGTTGTAAACGGTTTTGTACTTCTTGATAACTCAAATTAATCATTCTCTCCGTTCCAAATTTCTCTACACAAAATGATGCAAAATTCGAACCATAAATAATGGCTCTTTTCATACTTTCAAATGAAATATCGTTTGTACTTGCTAAATATCCTATAAAACCTCCTGCGAAGGTATCTCCTGCACCGGTTGGGTCAAAAACTTCTTCTAATGGTAAAGCCGGAGCAAAAAACACATTGTCTCCATTAAAAAGTAAGGCTCCGTGTTCTCCTTTTTTTATAACGACATATTTTGGACCCATTTTATGAATTTTTTGTGCGGCTTTCACTAAAGAATGCTCTCCGCTCAATTGTCTTGCTTCTTCATCGTTGATTGTTATGACGTCTATTTTAGCAATAACTTTCATTAACAAATCCCAAGTATTATCCATCCAAAAATTCATAGTGTCTAAAACTACTAGTTTTGGTCTTACCGGAATTTGTTCGATTACCGCCATTTGAACTGCGGGATGTAAATTTCCTAGCATTAAAAAGTCACAATCGATAAATTTTTCAGGTACAACTGGTTTAAAATCCGCCAGAACATTTAAATCTGTTACCAAAGTATCTCGAGTATTTAAATCGTTGTGATATTTACCACTCCAAAAAAAGGTTTTGCCATTTTTTACAATTTCTATTCCGGTAGTATCAATATTTTTTGAGGCAAGCATATCTAAATACTCTTGCGGAAAATCTCCTCCAACAACAGATATAATTCCTGTTTTTAATCTAAATTGTGCTGCTGATAATCCGATATATGTTGCTGCTCCTCCTAAAATTTTATCTGTTTTGCCAAAAGGAGTTTCAATAGCATCAAAAGCTACTGTACCAACAATTAAAAGTTTTCCCATTTACTCAGTATTTACGTATTTTTGCAAAAATAAGTTTAAAAAATGACTATCAAAGAAATACAAGAAGAAATTATTGACGAGTTTGGCATGTTTGAAGACTGGATGCAACGCTATGAATATATCATTGAAATGGGAAAATCACTGCCACTGATTCAAGAAGAAAACAAAACGAACGATAATTTAATTCGCGGTTGCCAATCGAAAGTTTGGCTACAATGCGAATATAATGATGGTAAACTAGATTTTACTGCCGATAGCGACGCTATTCTAACAAAAGGAATAATTGCCTTATTATTGAGAGTTTATAGTGGTCAAAAGCCAAAAGATATTTTAGATTCTGAACCTTATTTTATCGATGAAATCGGATTAAAAGAACATTTATCTCCAACCCGTGCCAATGGTTTAACTTCAATGGTAAAGCAATTAAAGCTGTATGCACTGGCGTTTCAAACAAAATACAATTCATAAAGACTAATTTTGCTTTGAATTTTCTTTACAGTATCTTTGCCCTTATTTAGAATGATTTTAAAGAAACAAAATGAACAGCAAAGATAAAGCAGCCTTAGGCGAAAAAATTGTAGAGGTTCTCAAAAGTATTTACGACCCTGAAATACCGGTTGATATTTATGAATTGGGGTTGATTTATGATGTTTTTGTCAATGACGAAATGGATGTTAAGATTTTAATGACGCTAACTTCCCCTAACTGTCCGGTTGCAGAAACTCTTCCCGTTGAGGTTGAAGAAAAAATCAAAACCATTGAAGAAGTTCGAGGTGCAGAGGTAGAAATAACTTTTGATCCAACTTGGACACAAGATTTAATGAGTGAAGAGGCCAAACTTGAGTTGGGCTTTTTATAATAAAACTACACTTAAATGCCAAACGAAATTATCAATAGAGTTGCTAATAGCAAATTGGTTACTATCGACTTGGAAGACTATTATCCTAAAGGAGAACGTGTTTTATTTGATATAAAAGATTGGCTTTTCGCAGAACAAATATTAAAAGAAAATGATTTTCGAGAATCGGTGAAAAATTACGATTGGGCTGCATTAGAAAACAAGTATGTTGCTTTGACATGCTCTACGGATGCCATCATACCTTCTTGGGCTTATTTATTGATTTCGGTTTCTTTAGCACCGTATGCAAAGAAAATTGTTATTGGTAATTTAGACCTTCTAGAAAGCTTAATTTTTCAAGAAATTATTTCCAATTTATCTGTTAAAGAATTTAAAGACAAACCTTGTATTATTAAGGGCTGCGCTAACAAACCAATTCCGCAAACCGCCTATATTCAATTAATTTGTAAACTACTCCCTATTGCTAAATCGGTAATGTACGGTGAAGCATGTTCAAGTGTTCCTCTATTCAAAACAAATAAATAATTTTATTTATTTGTTACAAATATTTGTATTTTTGCAGCCTAATAATTAAAAAAATCATAATGAAAAAATTATTTTTTGCTTTTGTACTAATTTTTGCAGCTAGTATTTCTCATGCGCAAACATTAGAAGAATTAAAAGCTGAACAAGCTATTAAAAAGGATTCTGTTGCTGCCATTCAAAACAGAGTGAATGGTTTACAGAGCCAAATCGATGGTTTTGCAGGATGGAAAATCGGAGCTTTTGGTACCATCGGTGGAAATCTTTCTGGTTTCAATAATTGGTACTCCAAAGGAACTCCTAATTCATCCGCAGGTAACATAGGGTTTACCGTTAATGGATATGCAAATCTTGATCGAGAAAAATTTTTCTGGAAAAATTCAACCAACATCAATCTAAGTTGGGTAAAATTAGATAATAAAGACATCGATAACGATGAATCTAGTTTCCAGGCAGTAAATGATGTTTTTACCTTATCTTCTTTATATGGGTATAAATTGAACGATAAATTTGCCATTTCCGCTTTAGGAGAATACAGATCAACAATTATCAATAATTTTAATGATCCTGGCTATTTAGATTTTGGTATTGGTGCCACATGGACTCCAATTCCTGAATTGGTTGTTGTTGTACATCCATTAAACTACAATTTTGTGTTTAGTAGTGGAGATTCTGTTTTTGAATCATCTCTAGGTGCTAAAATAGTTGCTGATTATACTAAATCTTTTGGTGATGTTAACTTTAGATCTAATCTTTCTATGTTTCAAAGTTATAAAAGTTCTGATTATTCGAATTGGACTTGGACTAACACACTTGGTTACACGCTTTGGAAAGGAATTGGTATTGGTTTAGAAGCTGGATTGAGAAAAAACAAACAAGAAGCTTTGAATTATGCCTTAACCGGTCCAAACCCTGATTTAGGAGCAACTTTTGACAATGTTGATAATGAATTACAAACGTATTGGTTAGTTGGTATTAATTACAATTTCAAATAAGATAAAAATTTAATGTATATTGAAAAGGCTTTCACATTTGTGGAAGTCTTTTGTTTTAAAATAGTTTACCATCTTTTACTATATAATTTATAAATTAGCCAAAAACAGTAATTTACCATGACATTACTCTTAATTTACGGTATCGTATCGATTGCTTTTTCATTTTTGTGCTCTATTTTAGAGGCTGTTTTATTGAGTGTAACACCAACTTTTATTACGGTTAAAAAAAATGAAGGTAAAGTTTACGCAGAAAAATTAAAAAGTTTAAAAGATGATGTTAACCGACCATTAATTGCAATTTTAACGGTTAATACAATTGCTCATACTGTTGGAGCCATTTTGGTTGGAGTTCAAGCCGAAAAAACATTCGATTCTGGTAATAATGCTGTCGGAATCGTTTCTGCTATTATGACTGTTTTAATTTTAATTGTTTCTGAAATTATACCGAAAACTATTGGAGCTAGTTATTGGAAACAATTGGCAAACTTTGCAACAAATGCGATTTCAGCTTTAATGTTTCCTTTACGAATTACCGGAATTTTGTGGTTTTTAGAACTTACTACTAAAATGGTTGGTAAAAATCCACATGAAAGTAATGTGAGTAGAGAAGATTTTAACGCTTTAGCGGATATTGCCCATGAAGAAGGCCTTTTTCAAAAATCAGAAAGCACCGTTATTAAAAACATTCTCAACTTTGAAAATATTCGGGCAAAAGATATCATGACCCCAAGAGTTGTGATGAAAATAGCCTCAGAAAATAAAACAATTGAAGACTTTTACAATGAAAATACCAAATTGAAGTTCTCTCGAATTCCAATCTATTCCGGTAAAATGGATAATATCAAAAGTTATATCTTAAAAGATGAACTTTTTCAAGCTATCATTCTAAAAAAAGGAGACCAACTTTTAAAAAGTATTTCTCGTGAATTATTGGTAACCGAAAGAAATGTTCCGATAAAAACCCTTTTTGAAAATCTCATCAAACAACAAGAACATATCGCACTTGTAGTTGATGAATTTGGTTCCGTTAGCGGAATTGTAACACAAGAAGATATTATTGAAACACTACTCGGCCTAGAGATTCTAGACGAAAGTGATGAAGGAATAGAAGATTTACAAGTGTATGCCAGAAAAATGTGGGAAGATCGCGCAAAAAGACTAGGCATTCTCGAAATAGAAAATAAAAAAGAAGAGAAAAATTAATTTCCCTCTTCTTCTTCATATTCGTCATATAAAAAGTCGTTATACGGAAAACGAGTAATATGTATTTTCTTTACCGCTTCAAATACTTTTTCTTTAAATTCTTCTAAATTTTCTTTGTTTAATGCAGAAATAAAAACGCAATCATTGTTCATTTTCGACATCCATGTTTTTCTTAAATCATCTAAAGTTGCATGTGCCTTTGTTTTTTCAGTAACCAGATCATCTTCGTCGATGGTTTCATGCTCATACAAATCAATTTTATTGAAAACCATTAACGTTGGTTTCGAAAATTTTTCGCCTTTCGGAGTAATTTCATCAAGAATACCATTTACAGCTTCGATATGATCTTCAAAATTTGCATGAGAAATATCTACCACATGCAATAATAAATCCGCTTCACGAACTTCATCTAAGGTTGATTTAAACGATTCTACCAATTGCGTAGGTAATTTTCGAATAAAACCAACGGTATCAGTAAGTAAAAAAGGTATGTTTTTTATAACCACTTTACGAACCGTTGTATCTAATGTTGCGAACAATTTATTTTCAGCAAAAACATCGCTCTTACTAATCACATTCATCAAAGTCGATTTGCCAACATTGGTGTAACCCACTAAAGCAACCCGAACCAACTTACCGCGGTTTTTTCGCTGCACTGCCATTTGTTTATCAATGGTTTTCAACTTATTTTTCAGCAACGAAATCTTATCTCTAATAATTCGTCTATCGGTTTCAATCTCTGTCTCACCCGGACCTCTCATTCCAATTCCCCCTTTTTGTCGCTCTAAATGCGTCCACATTCGGGTTAATCGAGGTAGTAAATATTGACATTGTGCCAATTCAACTTGTGTCTTGGCGTAAGAAGTCTGTGCTCTTTGAGCAAAAATATCGAGAATTAAATTCGTTCTATCCAAAATTTTGCATTCCAGAATTTTTTCAATATTTCGCAATTGTCCCGGACTCAATTCATCATCAAAAATGGTTGTTTGAATTTGATGCTCATTGATATAGCGTTTAACTTCATCCAATTTACCGGTACCGATAAAGGTTTTCGGATTAGGAATTTCCATTTTTTGCGTAAATCGTTTCTTTACGGTTCCGCCGGCTGTAAAAGTTAAAAATTCAAGCTCATCTAAATATTCTTTAGACTTCGTTTCATCTTGTTGTCCGGTAATCACTCCGATTAGAACAACATCTTCTATTGCAACTTTTCTTTCTTCAATCATAGTGCAAATTTACATCGCATTTTTTTATTACAGATGTGGTTAATATTTTTTATTTTCGGGAAATCAAATTGACCAATACATGTCTACTGTTTTTTCCATTGCTTTTTACAATTTAGAAAATCTTTTTGATTCTGAACACAACGAATATACTTTAGATAAAGATTATACACCAGATGGTATTTTTCAGTGGAGTCGTGACAGATATCTTCGAAAGATTCAAAATCTAGGAAATGCCATTTCAAAAATCGGGCATAAAAAAGTCGCTCTACCTCCAATTTTTTTAGGGGTGGCTGAAGTTGAAAATAAAACCTGTTTGGAAGACCTAATCAACGATGAAAAATTACGGCAGCACCAATACGATTTTGTGCATTATAATTCTCCCGACGAAAGAGGCATCGGAGTTGCTTTTTTATATCAAAAAGAACATTTCGAGTTGATATATTCTAATACTTTTACGCTGTATATTACCGACAATGAAGATAATAGAGATTACACCCGAGATATTTTATTAATCTCCGGAAAACTTTTTAACGAACAAGTTTATGTGATTATCAACCATTGGCCTTCCAGAAATTCTGGTAAAAAATTGTCAGAGGTTAAGAGAGTCAAAGCGGCAAAATTAGTTCGAGAAATTATCGAACAAATTTATCAAGAAAGTCAAGATCCAAGAATAATTATTATGGGAGATTTTAACGATCAACCCGATAGCAATAGTGTTCAAAAATATATGGTTACTGAAGATTTTTTTAATCCGATGCTTACTTTACAGGAACAAAAAAAAGGATCGCTTAATCATTATGGAAAATGGTATTTATTCGACCAAATTATTTTTAGTAACCCGTTTTTAAAAGAATTTTCAAGCCGACTTACTTTTAAAGATGTTGCTATTTTTGACGACCATTTTCTACAAGAAAAAACCGGTAAACGAAAAGGAAGTCCGAAACGAACCTTTTTAGGCAAATATCATTTGGGCGGTTTTAGCGATCATTTTCCAGTGGTTGCTTATTTGGAAAAGTAATTATTCCATATCAACCAATATTTTTACGGCATACCTATTATTATCAATAATTTCATACGCTGTATTCGTAATTGTAAATTCATTAACCTGTGTAAAGGAACAGCAATTTCCATTTTTTCTTTCGGCATCTACAAAAAAATTAAAATAAAATTCATTCCCAATTGCAACAGTTACATTTACTTTTTCTGTTTCCCAACCAATGGATTGAACTACCAAAATATTTAGGCTGTTTTCGGAAATAAAATTGAATTCAAGATTTTCCTGCGTATCTGTGTTTAAAACTTTGATTTCACTTTCTTTAAAAGTACCATTGGTAAATAAATTCTCTCTTGTTTGTTTATCTACAATTTCAAAACCATAGTAGGGTGGTGGTGTAAAACAATCTATATTATCACAATCATCTTTATCATTACAACTCAAAACAGATATAAATAGAACAAGCAAAAGATGAAATTTTTTCATAAAATCATGCAAAATATTTTGTTATTTTGACAAATTAAAGGTACATTAATTTGCCTTTTTCACCATTAACTATATCTATTTTTAAGTAAATTATTCTCCTATAATTAAAAAGTGATCCAAATCATACGTGGTGGTAATTCCGGGATCACCGCCAACATATTTAACGGCAATATGAACGGTACCTTGCAAACAATTTAAACTGATTTTGCCTGATGAAATAAACTCGTTTGCAAAGCCGCTTGATGGCCCAACTGAAATTGTAACATCCAATTGTTCCCAAGTGGCTTCTTTTATATTTCCATTGAAATCGGTAGAAATCCATACTGTTAATACGGTGCCATTATCATAAGTTGCCTTATTTTTAAAAGTAAATATTTCATTGGTAGAATTGTCCAAATCTATTGGTGGTGTGATAAGCCAAGCCTCTAAAGGGCTCTCTTCTGTGCCATACGCCGAAATTCTAACACAGGCATTAGCATCAACCGTGCGTCTTGCAAACTTTTCATTACCAAAATTTAGATTGGTGTTTGTCCAGCCTAATTTTTCTAAAGCGGCAGTGTTTGTTACATTTTCAAAATCTTCATAAAAGATGATTTTCGAACCCTCTTCAAAATTTGCATCACATGCATAAAAACTTGGGTCGCAGCGAGCCTCTTCTTGAAAGTCTAAGAAATTTGGAGTGTTTAACACTAAAACATATTTTTCACCATAAAAATCTTTTGTGAAAATAGCTTCTAAACTTCCTTTTTTATCAGATATTAAGTTTGATTTAAAATCGGAATAGGTACTGGTGCTAAGCGTAATTGGCAATAAATTATTGCACTGTTTTAGCCCTCTTTCACCGTTAAATTGATCAAATTGCTCGCCTGCATAGGTTTTTCCGATTTCATCGTAATTAAACTGCATATTTTCCAATCGAACTAAAGTATTAATTCTATTTTTAGAGAATTGTGAAATTTCTAAAGTTGTTGGAATAATTGGTACTGTTTCCGTCGAGCGGAAGATAAAATCATCAAGTAATGTTTCGGGTATTTCAACAACATCATTTTTTAAATTTAACCCGATTTTATATTTACCTTGATCATTTTTCATACTTAACCCAGCCATTTTCACATGAATTTTTCTTCCAAAATTATACTTGGTGAAATACGATTTCGTGTCGATTAAAATTTCTACTCCTGACGTGGCGTTCTCGCTTTTATCTTGAAGTACCAAGACTTTGTAAAAATTACCTGCCTCGTCGCTTGAAATTACATAACCTTCAATAATTGAATTATCTTCTGCATCAAAGGTAAATAGGTCTTTTTGAGATTGTTCAAAAGCATTTTTTACCGCTTGAATTGTTGTATTCGAAGTCAAGTTTAAGTCTAAAATTTGTATTTCAGGTATATCAAAATCATCTGTTTTCACACACGAAAAGAGTAAAAGTAGTATCAAATTCAAAGCAATTTTACGAAGTAATTTTATGTTGTTCATAGTCATTAATTTAAAAACGAAAATAAATTTGGGTATAATAAGATGTGCCATAACCAAACCAATATTTAGAACTAAACAAAGCGTTGGTTCGGCTTTTATCTTCTAATAAGGTATTGTAGTTTGCATTTCTCGATTGTTCAAAACCGCCAGTTTTATATTCAGTATTCAAAATATTACCAACGTTTGCAAAAAATCCTATATAATAATCGTTGATTTTCCATGATTTTCCGCCAACCATATTGACCAAAACATACGAATCAAATTTCTCTTGTTGTAACATTTCTTTAGCAATATCTTCATCATAATTTTCGATAGGTAAACCATCGGAATCCAAATAAAAATTATTAGTTCTTAGAATTGGAGCAACATTCACATAAGCATTAGTAAAATAATTTGCCGTCATACCAAACCACCAATATTTCGGACTGCTATACTCAAAGCCAACCGAATAAGCTTGTTGCGGACCACCGGAAACAAAATAATTCTTTAAATATACCTGATCGTATTTCAAGGGTTCTACAAAGTCATCGGATGTTAAATAAAGGTTGGGGTTATTGGTGTAAACCGATTGTCCGATTGCCGCCACAGCTTTCAACTTTACACTTGTGATTACAGGTATTTCTATACCAATTTCAACACCAATATTTTGCGAATCGATATTGGTTAAAACTTCTTGAACAAAAGCTGTCGTTTCATTAGATTCTATGCCAGAAATTCCATCTGCAAAATAAAATGAGATATCGGTTTGATCTTTTAAGGTCAACCAATACGCGGAAACCTTCGCAACAATCTTTGGATGTCTAATAAAATAATTCACATCGATCGAGCTATTTATTTCGTCTGTTAAACCAATAACAACTGCATTATTTTCACGAGAATTAGAAAAGGAATTTTGCAAGGTTGGAGCTTTGGTTTGCATGGCAACATTTGCCGTAAAAATATGACGACCTGATAGTTTGTAAGTAAGCCCACTTTTAACTCCGAAATTTGAAAATTGGAGCAATTCACTTTTTCCTAAAGAAGCATTATCAGGATAAGCCCCATTTTCGTAAAGACCTGTTCTTTGGTAACTGGTTGTAGCATAATTCAATCCTAGATAAGCATCAATTCTTTTAGAATGGTATTGGGTTTGAGCAAAACCAATAATGTTATTGGCATTTAAATTATAATTATATTTAAATCTATCATTTTCAGTAATCAAACGATTCGGATTTTGCAAATCACTCTGCGCTTGATCAATATTATTGGCATATAAATCAACATCTAAAAAAGAAATTCCACCCAATAAATCCAACATGGAAGCGAAATTTTCAGACTCTAATTTTGTGTAGCTTATGGCAGCATTTAGATTAAATTTTGAGTTTATTTCGGTAAAAAACATAGATTTAAAAGTAAGTTGCTTATCGTCATTTCGATCTTCATAAAGTGCATAAATAGAATTTCCACCGGTGATTTCTGAATTTTGATTCGCGGCATATAAATCGGTCCAATTTATTTGACCGTTTTGTAAAAACTCTTGCTCTGCCAAATAGGCATTTGCATAATCTGGATTTGCAGGATCTCGTAAAAAATAGCTTGGTAATTTCTGATAATAAGTTGGATCTGGATTTGTACCTCCACCAACAATAGTTTGGGTACCATCATTGTCTGTAATAAGTCTAGTTCCACCATAATCTAATCTGCTATTGCCTACTTTTCCAAACTGATAAGTAACATTTGTTTGCAGGTTTGTTTTCGAACTGATCTTCCAAAAATGATTCAATTGTAATATTGGTTCTGCTATAGTTCTTGTTCGAGAATTGCGAATATTTTGATTTTGATTTCCCCAATACGCATTGTATTTGACACTTTTTAACTCAAAAACCTCTTGAGTTAAAGGCGAGGCTTTTCCACGAATATTTGAGGCATAAATCGCTGTTAAATTGAAGCTATGGTCACTGTTAATTTTCTTTTCAATCGATGCAAAAAATGATTTTGCATCATATAAAGTTCCTTCTTTAAAACCTTCATTACCAAATCGATAAGACCCTGAAAACAAAAAGGACCATCCGCTTTTTAAAATTCCTGAACTATAGGTCGCCATTACTCTAGAAGTATAACTTCGATTGGAAGTTGCATAAGATACTTTCATCCCTTTTCGCGATTCCGAAGCCCTAGTATTCATATTTGTAGTACCTGCAAAACCTCCAAAATTATAAGCAGAAGCTGTTGTATTTTCAAAAAATTCTTGATTTCTCAAGACATCATTTAATCCACCCCAATTACTCCATTGCGGTCTGTTGTTGTATCGTTTATTCATGGAAATTCCGTTGAGTAAAACCGAAGAATTTTCAGAACCCAAATTTCTTGGTCTAAAAAAAGTAGGACTAAATTCATAGGCAACAGTTCTTAAAAAAACATCTTTTGTGGCAACCAATAGACCCGAAATAGAATTGCTTTCTTCGCGTTCGTTGTCGTACAAATCTTCGTCATTCAAACTGATAAAACTTTGATCGATTTCTGATACTATTATTTCCGTCAAACGGACAATTGAAAGGTCAATTAAGACATTATTTATACTCGTTTCTACCGGAATAACCTTCGTTTCATATCCTGTCAAAGAAATTTCAACAAGAAAATCACCAACAGGAAAATTGATTATTTCAAAATTTCCGTCTGTTGTAGAAATGGTTTCCAAATTCGCTTTTAAAATCTCAATTTTTGCATTTTCTAAACCCTTTTGCGAGATTTCATCGATAATTTGCCCTTGTAAAACAATACCTGTTTGCGCTCTTATTCCAAAGGAAAGAAACAAACAGAAAAATAATAAACCAATAAGAAACTTCATATTTTTTTGATAATGAAATGGTTACTCCAGTTATTATTAGTGTTTAAAAAAAAGATAAGTTAACATGAAAAAAAAATTAATTTTTTATGTTAACCTTTTATAATGAATGGAACTAATAAGTGAAACTTTGTTATTTGAATTAACATGAAGCTCTTTATATCGTTCTTATTTTCCCTATTTGTTAGTATACAAAGCCCTCATTGTCAAAATATAAAATATAAAATAAGAACGATTGCTTTTTATAATGTAGAGAACCTTTTTGACACCATTAATAATCCGGAAACTTTCGATGAAGACTTCACCCCAACAGGAAAAAATAACTATACTTCAGCAGTTTATTACCAAAAAATTGCAAATATAAGTCGAGTGATTTCAGAGATTGGCAAAGAAAAAGCGAATACTTCACCTGCCATAATTGGTCTAGCAGAAATAGAAAATAGAGCTGTTTTAGAAGATCTCATCCATTCCGAAATATTAAAGAATAAACAATATAATATTATTCATTACGATTCGCCAGATTTAAGGGGAATTGATGTTGCCCTTTTATATCAAGAAAAATATTTCGCCCCCTTAAGTCATGAAATTTTTGAAGTAAAACTTTGGGAAGAAAACGGGAATAGAATCTATACAAGAGACCAACTTTTAGTTAGCGGAATACTTGACGATGAACTTATTTTTATTATCGTAAATCATTGGCCTTCGAGAAGAGGCGGACAAATACGAAGTAATCCGAAACGTGAAAAAGCTGCTTATGTCACTTCACAAATCATTAAAAAAATAAACTTAGAAAATAAAAATGCTAAAATTTTTGTAATGGGAGATTTTAATGATGACCCAATCGATATCTCTCTAAAAAAAGGTTTAAATAGTGGTAATAATCTCAAAAAACTGACAGATAGCACCTTTTACAATCCCATGGAAAATCTGTATAAAAAGGGCTTAAATACCTTAGGATATCGCGATCAAATAAATTTATTTGATCAGATTTTAATGTCTTCAACTTGTATTAGCTTAGATAAACAATACAGCTCTTTTCAGTATTTTAAGGCAGGAATTTTTAATCCAAGTTATTTAATTACCAAAAAGGGTCGGTATAAAGGTTATCCATTTCGAAGTTTCGGAAATGGTAATTTTACCGGTGGTTACAGTGATCATTTTCCAGTATATATCTATGTGATAAAAAGAGATTAAGTATTAAAAATCTTTAATTATTTGATTTTCAGGAAGCAATTCTTCTACGCTTATAATTTTATTATCGTCATAAATAACTTTCGTTTTTTTATCTCCTTTATAATAAAACCAAACACCAACTTTATCTCCAAAATTATAGGTAGCAATGCATTGTCGAGTTCCGTCTTCGTTATAACTCTCCCAAGATCCATGCAGTTTATCTTCTTTGGTTAAAAAACCATGCTGCATTACATTGCCATTATCGTAAAAAATTGTTACTTCAAATAGGTTACCAACAGGTACAACTTTTTTGATTTTATCTTCTTGTGCGTGCAAAATTGATGTGAACAATAATACGAATATGAGGCTATATAAGGTTTTCATGATGTCGTTTTTATTCTATAACAATGATTAAATGTACAGCCTTTCAATCTTTAATGAAATGATAATTATCAGTAAACCCAAATAATAAATTAAGTATAAAAACCTCTAAACCAATCCTGTAAAGCCTAAAAAAGCAAGAGAAAGAAGTCCGGCGACTAGTAAATTAATTGGCACACCTTTCATGCCTTTCGGGATGTTTGCCAATTCTAAATGTTCGCGAATACTTGCGAAAACAATTAGTGCTAATGCAAAACCTAAGGAGTTCGCAACTGCAAAAAATACTGCTTTTAACAAACTTCCATTTTCTAAACCTAAAGCTAAAATTGCTACACCCAAAACAGCGCAATTCGTAGTAATTAATGGTAAAAAAACGCCGAGTGCCTGATATAATGGCGGACTTACTTTTTTCAAAATAATTTCAACCATTTGAACGAGTGCTGCGATAACCAAAATAAAAGTGATGGTACGTAAATAATCCAATCCGGCTGGGACTAAAATAAATTGGTGCAATAAATAGGTCGCCAAGGTTGCGATGGTCATGACAAATAAAACAGCGCCCGACATACCTATTGATGTCGAAACTTTATTGGAAACTCCTAAAAACGGGCAAATTCCTAAAAATTGTGATAGTACAATATTGTTAACAAATACGGCTGCTATGAGAATAACGATATAATCCATTTTAATTAGTTTTTACAGTAATTTTATTGAATAAAACAGTTAAATAAGCGAGGGCAATAAATGCACCTGGAGGCAAAATAAAAAGGATAAATGTATTTGCATTTTCAGGCACAAATGAGAGTCCGAATAAGCTGCCACTTCCTAAAATTTCTCTTACAGAACCTAAAGCGGTAAGCGCCATCGTAAAACCTAAACCCATACCTAAAGCATCTAAAATTGAGGCTGTTACGTTATTTTTAGAAGCAAAAGCCTCTGCTCGCCCTAAAATGATACAGTTAACCACAATTAACGGAATAAAAATTCCGAGTTGTTCGTATAAAAAAGGAATATAAGCTTCTAAAACCATTTCAACAATGGTCACAAATGAAGCGATAATAATTATAAATGCGGGAATTCTAACCTTGCTCGGGATTTTACTTTTTACCAAGGAAACAACAATATTAGACATCAATAAAACAAATAAAGTTGCAACGCCCATTCCTAATCCGTTGAACGCTGAAGAGGTTACCCCAAGTGTGGGACACATTCCTAAAAGCATGACAAATATTGGATTTTCTTTTACAATTCCTTTTAAGAAATTTTGTTTTGAACTCATTATTTCTGCCATAATGGTTAGTTTTTAGGTGTTTTTAAGGTCTCTTTATTTTGCATAAATTCGTCATATGCCATTTGGGTAGCTTCGCCAAAAGCTCTCGATGTAATTGTTGCTCCTGTCAAAGCATCAACATCTCCTCCGTCTTTTTTTACCTTTAAATTATAGGAAGCCGGATCAATTCCTCTAAATTGTTTTAAGAACCTTTCGTCTTTCATTTTTGTTCCCAATCCTGGGGTTTCTTTTTGTTCAAGAACTTCAATGTTTTGAATTTGTCCATTTTCGGTAAATCCAATCATTAATTTTACCAAACCGCTAAATCCTTTTTCAGAAGACCCAATTACGGCTGCTCCAACAAAATTATTTTCCGCGAAAGCGGGATACAATTCCACACTATCTTTGGCGAATTCTGATTTTATCATAGTAACCTCTTCTACCGGATTATTGTTAAAAGTGGGTAAAACCAATTTTAGGGCTTTAATTTTTTTCTCTAATTTAGCTTTCGCTTTTGGTCCTGCGGTTAAATCGTTTACAAAACCGAGTGATAAGCCCGAAACGAGTGTAATCACCAAAAGAGACACGACCATGCTTAAAAATGTAGATTCCTTTTTACTCATTTTTACACAATTTTAGATTTAATTTTTGCACCAAAACGTCTTGGTTTGAAATACGTATTTATTAATGGTACAAAGGCATTCATAATAAGAATTGCAAAAGAAACTCCTTCGGGATATGCCCCAAATAATCGAATTACAACGGTAATTACACCAACGCCAATAGCAAAAATTACCATTCCTTTTTTGGTCATCGGACTTGTAACTAAATCAGTTGCCATATAAAAAGCTCCCAAAATTGCGCCTCCTGCCAACAAATGAACCATTGGGTTTGCATATTGTTCTGGGTTAATTGCCCAAAAAACACCTGTCATAATTGCCATTGTTCCTAAAACAACGACTGGAATATGCCAAGTAATTACTTTTCTATAAATCAAATAAATTCCGCCAAGAAGTAAGGCCAGACCAGACATTTCGCCAATCGAACCACCTGTAATTCCTAAAAATAAATCTAAATTAGTTGGCAGTTTCGCACTTAAACTAGACATAGTTTCTCCCATCATCAATCCTTCTTTAATAATTCCCAAAGTAGTTGCGCCTGAAGTTGCATCTACCAAAGTGGTGTTATTTACCACGGCGGTTGGCCAAGTTGTCATTTGAATCGGAAAAGAAATCAATAAAAAAACCCGAGCTACCAATGCTGGGTTAAATATGTTAAATCCTAAGCCACCGAAAGATAATTTTGCAACTCCGATAGCGACTAAACTACCAACAATCACCATCCAAATTGGTAAACTCGACGGTACGTTAAATGCCAGTAAAATACCAGTAATTAAAGCCGATCCGTCACCAATAGTGATCGCTGTTTTTAAGAGATATTTTTGAATGAGATATTCAAATCCCAAACAAGATATGATGGCAACAGCAGTTACAATAAATGCTCCTATTCCGAAAACATATAGCGAAACTAAAAATGCAGGAATCAAGGCTATCACCACATCATACATTAATTTTTTTGAGGTTCTATCGCTGTGTACGTGAGGTGAGGCGGAAATAATAATTGGTTCAGTACTCATTTTTAGTTCTTTGCTGTTTCTAATTTTTTTACAATATTCTTTCCGTAACGGATATAATCTAAAAGCGGACGATGCGACGGACAAACATAGCTACATGAGCCGCATTCGATGCACGTCATGATATCTTCATAAGAGGCTTTTTCATACATGCCTTTTTCGGTAAGATTCATTAATAAATGCGGTTCTAATCCCATTGGGCAAACCGTTACACATTCACCACATCGGATACAATTTTCTGGATTTCCACGACTCGCTTCATCTTCGGAAATCACTAAAATACCTGAGGTTCCTTTTGTTACCGGCACGTCGGTGTTTTTTATTGCTTTTCCCATCATTGGTCCACCATTTACCAATTTTCTAGTTCCTTCAGGCAAACCACCTACTTCATTCACCAAATCGGTAATTGGAGTTCCTATTTTTACCCAAAAGTTAGAGGCATGTTCTATTTTCTTACCTGTAACCGTTACAACACGTTCAATTAATGGTTGGTCGTATTGCACTGCTTGATAAATGGCGAAAATAGTTCCTACGTTATGTACGATAACTCCAACATCCATTGGTAATCCGCCTTTAGGAACTTCGCGTTTTAGAATGGCTTTTATAAGTTGTTTTTCACTGCCTTGAGGATATTTTACCTGAAGTGCTGCTACTTTGATTCTTTTGTCAGATTGAGCAGCTTTCTTTAAGACTTCAACAGCATCTTTTTTATTATTTTCGATTCCAATAATGGCTTCATGTATGTGTAAGGCATGCATTAGAATTTGGATTCCAACGATGATTTCGTCTGCCTTTTCAAGCATCAAACGATGGTCTGCTGTTAAATAAGGTTCACATTCTACGCCATTTATAATAAGGCAATCGACGTGATTATCATTTTTAAGATCTAATTTAACATGAGATGGAAAAGTTGCGCCTCCTAAACCAACTATACCAGAATCTGTAATATGTTTTAGAATATCTTTTTGATTCATGGTTATCTCCTTTTTTAAAGGAAAATCTGGAACTTCAAAATTAGATTCGTCTTTTTGATCGGT
>RCMY010001024.1_pt1 | contig 26611 bp, 26 predicted proteins | sample 2041341 | NCBI WGS metagenome assembly RCMY01 (sample SAMN09708234, study PRJNA481090) | Marine sediment metagenome, whole genome shotgun sequencing project.
GGGATCCTCCATCACGGCGTCTTTATGAGAATGGGCGAGGGCGCTTGGGACGCCCCCGCCTTCCGAGGTCGGGCGCGAACGCCCTTGCCCGGACCGTGATTTCGGGGCGGGATCCTCCATCACGGCGAGTCGCAACACCGGCGTTGTTTGCCGTGTCTGGAAGGTAGACGCGCCGGGTTTCGGCAAAGTCGCGAGAAAGACCAAAAACTTTCTCCGCGAACGAAAGACCACGCATCGCGACTTTCCTGCAACTTCGCGCCGCACTAGAACGTCTGTAACCCATGGCAGGCGTCATCACCAGCCCCGCGATTCCGTGGAGCCACCGACGTTTCGGACGGATCTTCCGCCCGAGTGGGCCGAACGCGTGGCAACGGCTGGTGGTTGGTCCACTGCTCGCCGTGCAGCGTCACGAAGCCTCGACGCAACGGACGGGCGCTTCGGCCACGTCTCCCCCGGCGTCGCGCACGGGGCCCGGCGGTGCCGGCGACACCTCCGTACGCAGCTACACCGACGTCATCGCCCAAGAGTCGACGATCCAACTGCAATGGCTGGTCGAAGACCATTCCGAGGCCGTGTACCGCGTTGCCTTGTCGGTGACGCGCGATGCATCCCTGGCCGAGGATGCTGCGCAGGATGCGCTTATGAAAGCGTGGCAGGCACTCGCCACCTTTCGTGGCGACGCTCCCTTGCGAAACTGGATCCTGCGGATAACGCACAACACCGCAATCTCGTTGCTGCGACGCCGCCGGGAAGACCTACGCGATCCCGACGAACTGCCCGAGTCCGCGTCGCAAGGCTCCTCGGTCGAGCGGCGCGCCGAGGACAAGATGGCGGTCGAGGCCTTCGAGGAAGCCATCGAGGGCCTCGACGAGCTCAGCCGATCCATCGTGGTGCTGCGCGAGCTCGAGAAGCTGAGCTACGAAGAGATCGCTGCGGTGCTCGACGTACCGCTCCCGACCGTCAAGACCCGACTCCTTCGGGCTCGACGGGTGCTGTCGACGGCGCTCGAAGGGTGGCGACCATGAGGTGGCGGCACCCCAGTACATCCAAGTTGCGGAGTTGGCTCGACGGCGAGATGACCGACCCCAAGGTCGACGGCCACATCGACACCTGCGAACGGTGTGCGTCCCGACTCGAGGATCTCGCCAGCCCGGAGGCTCCGCTTGCGGTGGCGCTCTCGATAATCTTTGCGCCCCCCGACGGCCTGGTACCTCGACTCAACACCGGCATTGATGCAAGACTACGTAATCGCGCCGATCTGGCGCTCCTCGCCGGAATGCTCGGGTTGCCCGTCCAAACGGCGAAGTTGTTGTTCGATGAAGACCAGGACTAGCGGATGCCCTACTTGAACCTGCCGGCTGCGGTCTCGGCGATCGCCATGCAGGCTGACGCCGACGTTGCGGCGAGCTCGACCGACGGCCTCTCGGGCACCGATTGGATCATCGCCGGCGGACTGCTGCTCGGCGGGTTCGTGCTCGGTTCCATCGTCTCCAAAGTGGTCGCTGCTCAACTGAACAAGGAAAAGACCCCGGCGGCACTTTCGAAGTCGAGCAAGGCGATCGGATCGTTGGCGTTTGCGATCTTCGTGATCGCCGGTCTCATCGCAGGTCTCGGCATCATCGATCCGCCGGCGCTCGACGACCTCAAGTCGTCGCTGATCAGCTACATCCCGAGGGCCCTGTCGGCGACCATCGTCGTCATCGGCGCCAGCGTGGCGTCCGAACTCCTCTCGACGATTCTCGAGCGCAGCCTCGGGCAACTGCCGGCGCCAACGCGCGGTCGAATCCTGTCAACCGTGAAGACGGTGATCATGGGCTTCGCCGTCCTGATCGCCGCCAGCCAACTCGGCGTCGACACCACCATCGTGCAGCTTGCGGCAGCGGCACTCTTCTTCGGCATCGCGTTGGCCGCGGCCCTGATGGTCGGCCTCGGCAGCCGCGATGTTGCCGCCCAGCTTGCGGCGGGTCGGGCCCTTCGTCGCACCCTCGCCCCGAACGATCACATCCGACTCGATGGCGTGGCCGGGCGGGTCGTCGAGCTGCACGCAACGTCGGTCGAAATCGCGACCGACGGTTCCGACACGGTCGAGCTGCTACCCAACAGCACGCTGCTCGATGCCCAAATCGGCCTCGACCGGGGCGAGGTTGCCCCCGGCGACCAAGACGAAAACAGCTAGCCGACGGGCTCCCCCGTTCTAGTCGCCGAGTATGTCGGTCAACAGCGCGGCGAGCGCGACCGGTTGATCGCCCTGGATGCTGTGGCCGGCGTCGGGAACCTCATGCACGACGAGCTCAGGCTTGCGTCGCCGGAACTCGGCAACGTCGTCGTCATCCACTGCGCTCCAGACGGTGCCGAGCAGCAGCGTGATGGGCACGTCGACATCGTCGACCGCATCCCACAGCGACCCGAAGATCGGCGCGTCTTCCCCTGCGCTCTTCCATGACCGCATCGGGTCGTAGCGCCAGCTCCAACGGCCATCGTCGAGCTCTCGGGCGTTGTGGAGAATGCCCCGCCGCAGCGAAGATTCGGAGCGAGTGGGGTTGTGCTCCATCGTGCGAGCCAGGATTTCGTCGAACGAATCGAAGAACTCCGGGCCGGACACGAACGTGATGACCGGCTCGGCCTTGGCGTGGTCGACCCCGGGAGATACATCGAGCATCACGAGCTTCTCGAGACCGGTCGGCTTGGTGGCGGCGTGGCACAACGCGGTGAGTCCACCGAGCGACATACCCACCAGGAATCGTGCCCCGACGGCGTGCTTCTCGACGACTTCGGCCACATCGAGGGCCAGCATCTGCGGAATGTAGTCCTGCTCCACCCTCCAATCGCTGTGCCCATGTCCCGCCAGGTCGATCGCCAGCGCGGGTCGGCCGAGCGCCAGATTCATCGTGTCCCACGTGTGCGCGTTCTGCGCGCCGCCGTGCAACAGCACGATTTCGGGATCTTCGCGGCCCCACTTGAGCGCGCTGACGACCCGCCCATCGGCGACGGTGGTGCTCACCCGTTCGACGACGGGTTCGCCCGGCCAGTCGAGCCCGGCGTCGGCGCAGTTGTCCCGGAACATCGAGAACTCGTCGTAGCTGCCCTCGGTACTCATCTGTCTGTGCTCATCGGTCGGTCCTCATCGGTCACGATCTCCTCACAAAAGACGCACATACAGGCCTGGATCAAGAAACTGGTGTCGCTCGCCTACTCGACCGCCGCGACGAGCGGCCCGATGTGCCGGAGCCGCTGAGCGCAGGTTCCCAACGGAACTTGGAAAGCGCAATTCCGAGCCCGACCAGCCCCCACAACGCGAGGACCGCCAACCGTCCCCACCGAAACGCCGGAGCCTCGGTGAACGGGTTGAACGCTTCCCCGAACGCGACGCTGAACGGCTTCAGCGGCAACACGTCGCCGAGGATCTCGAGCCAGCGCGGGGCGTCGTCGAGCCGCAAGAAAATATCGGAGATCATCGCCATCGGCAGCATCGTGAACTGGGCGGCAGCCGGCGCCGACTTGGACTCTTTGATCATGGCCGACAACGCCAGCCCGAGCGCAGCGAAGGCGAATGAGCCAACGATGAACGTGACGAACGCCGCCGGCATCTTGGACACCTCGATATCGATGCCGAAGGCCACGACCCCGACGAACAACATCAGGCACACCCCGATGAGCGCGATCCAGACCGCCGAGATGACAGCGGAGAGCAGGAACACCCAACTCGGCAAAGGGGTGCCCCGCCAGCGCTTCAAGATGCCCTCATCGCGAGCGATCGTCAGCGTCATCCCGAGGTTGGTGTAGGTCGCCGACGCTGCGGTGAACACGGCCAGCGCCGGTGCGTAGAACTGCGCGGCCTTCACCGAACCGCCGTCGATGGGCTGATTGCCGAACAACACGCTGAACAGGATCAGGAACATCATCGGGAACGCCAGCGTGAAGAACGCGCCGATCGGCGATCGCCAGAACAGCCGGTTGTGATGACGAACCATCTTGACCATCACCCCGAACGTCGACTTCATCGGCCCACCTCCGTCAACGCCGCGTCGTCTGCATCGCCGACCAACTCGAGGTAGACGTCCTCGAGTGTCGTCGACGACACCGTGAGCTGCGCGAGTTCGATCCCTCGCTGCCGGGCCCACCCCGTGAGATGCGCGAGATCGGCCGTCGGCGTCGAGGTGCGTACCTCGATCATGCCGTTTCGCCCCGACGCCGTGCCCTGCAACGGCGCCAACACTTCGCCGACGGGCGCATCGACCCCGGTCGGGAGCGCGAACCGGATCCGGGTGTCCTGCGCAAGGCTGGCGGTGAGCTCGTCGGGGGTCCCTTGCGCCACGATGCCACCGCGCGCGAGCACGATGACGCGGTCGGCCAGTTCGCTCGCCTCCTCCAGATAGTGCGTGGTGAGCACGATCGTGGTGCCCTCGGCGGTGAGACCGCGGATCACCTCCCACGATTGTCGGCGGGCGGCGGGATCGAAGCCGGTCGTCGGTTCGTCGAGGAACAGAAGTTCGGGGTTCCCCACCAGACCGAGTGCCAGGTCGACCCGTCGTTGCTGCCCGCCCGACAGGGTGTCGATGCGGGCGTCGGCCTTCTCGACGAGATCGACCAGGTCGATGAGCGCATCGGTTGCTGCGGGGTTCGAGTACGCAATGCGCAAAATGTCGATCGCCTCGCGCACCGTGAGCTCTTCGTCGATGCCGGTGCTCTGCAACACGATGCCGATCCGGTCGCGAAACGCTGCCCCACCGTCGGCGGGGTCGACGCCGAGAACCTCGACGCTGCCACCGTCGCGATTGCGATACCCCTCGAGCATCTCGATGGTCGTGCTCTTGCCGGCGCCGTTGGGTCCGAGGACCGCAACCACCTCGCCGGCGCCGACCTCGAACGACACGCCACGTACGACGTGGTTGTCGCCGTAGCTCTTGTGGAGACCTTCGACCCGAACGACCGCTGCCATAGCTGGTGACCCTACGGTTCCAGGACGACCTTGATCGCACCGGCGGCGCGATCGGCAGCGACTCGAAACGCCTCTTCGGCCTCGGCCAACGGGAATCGATGCGTGATGACGGCATCGGGAACCTCGGTGCGCTCTCCCAGCAACGCCGCAGCGGTGTCGGTTTCGCGAATGCCGTGATGGTGGCCGTACATGATCGCCGGTTTGAGATCGAGTTCCTTCATGATCCAACCGGCCGGGTTCGCGATGGACAGCGCCGACCAGTACATGCCGGGAATGGCGACCGTGCCGCCGGGACGGCACCGGTTGAATGCGTCGGCGAGGGCCGATTCGCTCCCTGCCGCCTCGATCACGGCGTCGTACCCGTGCGCCACGTTGGTGCCGGCGCCGAGCTTCTCGGCCGCCTCGAGTTGGTGGGGGTGTCGAGCGGCGATATCGACCTCGAGCCCCGCCGACTGCGCGGCCACGACGCTCATGAGCCCGATGGGCCCACCGCCGATGACCAACGCCCGCCCACCCGCCTCGGTACCGAGGCGGTGCACGCCATGCAACGCGACGGCGAGCGGTTCGACCAGCGATGCGTCGGAAAGCGCAACGGTATCGGGCAATGCCACGAGGCAATCGGGGTGCACGATCGCTTGCTCGGCCATGCCACCGTCGACTCCCACGCCATGGGCGACGCCGTGAATGTGCACGCACAGGTTGGTGCGGCCCGTTCGGCACGGCTCGCAGCTCCCGCAGTAGTGGAGCGGCTGGATGGCAACGGCCGTGCCGTCGGGAGTGCGCCCGGCGTACTCGTGCCCCAACGTGACCGGCAGGTTCATGGCGAGGAGGTGGAGGTCGGATCCGCAGATCCCGCTCGCCGCCACATCGATGCGGATGCCGCTCTCGACCTCGGTCGGCTCATCCACCTCGACCAGTCGCGGCTCGCCATCAACGGTTCGTACTGCGTGCATGGGCCGAAGCTAGTCCCTTAGCTTGTGCAACGTCAGCTGTTCCCTACGCATAGTGCACCCAGAGCTGTCAGGATGGACCCCATGCCCAAACCCCTCCCGGGAATGGCGGCGGTCGCCGAATACGGCGACCGATTCGCGGCCGACGTCGCCTCGGCGCGCCTGCACGAATACGGCATCCGCAACACGGTGCTCGGCGATCCCGCATCGGCGATCGCTCCCCATCACGTCACCCAACCGGGGTTTCAGGTACTCGTGCTCAAGATCGAGCTCGACGAGGCCCTCCAGGTGCTCGAGGTCGGCCACGGGTTCGGCCTCGGTCAGTGGAGCACAGCCGAAGCAGCGGCACTCGACGCGACGTACTTTCGACGCGAGTTCCGAGACCGTCCGCGCTGGGTCCAATACTGCACTTGGGTCACGTTGACGGCGTTTGCCGGACCGGTTGCGCTCATCGCGCTCGTGCAGATGTACTTTCTGATTCGCGGGCTGTTTCCGTAACTTGTCCGGCGCGTAGAGTGCCGACATGGCTACCGCTCGACCTGAAATCGATCTCCTCGCCGGAGACTTCTATGTAAACGATCCGTACTCCCACTACCAGTGGATGCGTGAGAACGAGCCGTTGTACTGGGATCCCATCAACGAACTCTGGGGCGTGAGCCGCTACGACGACATCGTTGCGATCGAAAAGAACAAGGCCGTCTTCATCAGCTCCGACAAGGTCAAGGGTGGGTACCGACCCAACATCCCGGCCGACGAGTCGATCATCGGCCTCGACGACCCGCTCCACACCGCACGGCGCGTTCTGGTTTCCCGGCGGTTCACGCCGCGGGCGGTCGAGAAGTGGGAAGACCACATCGACGATGTCGTGGCAAACCTCATCGACGCGGCGCTGGCCAAAGGCGGCGCCGAGGTCATCGACGACTTGGCGGGTCCGCTCCCCGCGATGATGATCGGCTTGCTCCTCGGCTTTCCCGACGACGCATGGCCCTCGCTGCGCAGCTGGTCCGAGCGCACGATCGCCTTGGGCGGCGGTCCGAGGTACTTCAACGACGACGGTGTCGCTGCGGTGTTCGAGTTCACCGAGGCGTGCATGAACGTCTACGAGGAGAAGAAACGCTGCCCTGCCGACGACGTGATGTCGGTGTGGGTGGACGTCGAGAAGAACGGCATGAAAGACGGCACCGAGTTCGGACTCGACCAGATCATCAGCGACTGCCTGCTCCTGCTCGACGGCGGTGCCGAAACCACCCGCACGGTCATCGGTCGATCCATCCTCAACCTCATCGACCACCCCGACCAGTGGCAGGCGCTCAAAGATGGCGCCGACATGACCGTGGCCGTCGAGGAGATGATCCGCTACGTCACGCCGGTGCACAACATGACCCGCACCGCTGCGGTGGACTGCGAAGTGAACGGGACGCTGGTCAAGGCCGGCCAGCAGGTCGTTTTGATGTACTCGTCGGCCAATCGCGACCCCGAGCATTTCGACAACCCCGAGGTGTTCGACGTGACCCGGAATCCAAACCACCACATCGCGTTCGGATTCGGCACCCACTTCTGTCTCGGCGCCGCGCTGGCTCGGCTCGAGATCAACACGTTCTTCGAGCAGCTTCGAACCAAGGTCGACAAGATGGAACGGCGTCCCGGGACCGAGCAGGTCGAGATGCCCAACGCGTTCGTCTACGGCCTCGCGTCGGCCCACATCGACCTGACGCCTGCATCTGTTCCCACCGCAGGTTGAGGGACCCCAAGCCTGCTGACTCGTGTTGAGCGGTTTCGCGCCCGCAGCGGCGCCGGCTGTCTCTACCGCAGATTGAGGAATCCCAAGCCTGCTGATTGGTGTTGAGCGGCTTGGCGCTCGCAGCGGCGCCGGCTGTCTCTACCGCAACTTGAAGAATCCCAAGCCCGTTGACTAGGCCATGCGGTGCGCTCGGCTTCCGGCGCCGCCGCGAGCGCCGCGTCGCACATCGGCAGTCAGCAGACGGGCGCCCCTCAATCTGCGGTGGGGACCGCGCCGTGGAGGATCTCGTCGCTCAGACCGAGGAAGGGCGTGAAGTCGGGGCCCGAGCGAAGGGCGTGGCCGCCGTCGACGTTGATGCAGGTGCCGGTGATCCAACGCGATTCGGGGCCGATCAGGAATCGGGCGAGGTTTCCGACATCTTCGGGTTGGCCGACGTCGCCCATGGGCGTGTTGACGATGTAGCTGTCGTAGGTGTCGGAGTCGCGCGGGACGCCGTCCATGATCTCGGTCGCGATGAAGCCCGGACGAATGGCGTTGAACCGGATGTTGGCCCGCCCGAACTCGTCAGCCGCGTTTCGCATCATCGCTTCGATGCCCGCCTTGGCCACGGGGTAGGCACCGAAGTTGAGATGGGTCACGTGTCCGGCGATCGAGGACATGCCGACGAACGATCCGCCTCCGGCCTTGGCCATGAGTGGAACCGAATGCTTCACGCACAACATCGTGCCGACGACGTTCAAGTGGAGCACGCGGATGTACTCATCGGTGTCGAGCACGTGATAGGGACCCATGCCGCCACCGCCGCCTGCGTTCGCGACCAGGCCATTGAGCGAACCCGTCGGTTCGGCGGCCTTTGCAATCGCTGACTGCACGGAGTCCTCGTTGGTGACGTCGGCGACGACGTAGTGCACCGATCCCGCTCCCCCGGCCTCGATGCGGCCGACGGCGTCGACCAGTTTCTCTTCGGTGCGGCCGCAGATCGTTACCGCCGCACCATCTGCGGCGAGCGCTGCTGCACAAGCCCGGCCGATGCCCGTGCCGCCGCCGGTGACCAGTACGCCGTATCCGTCAAGTGTTGCCATCGAGGTTGCTCCGAAGTTCGAGGGGTAGGCCACGTGTTTAGCGGCTCGGCACTGCGCGGTGCCAGATTCCGAACCTTTTTGAGCGATCGGACAAAAAGGTCTTGACGTGGGGTTGCCCCCGTCGTACATTCTAAGCAGTTGCTCAATTTGAGCATCTGATCAAATCCGATCCCTTCATACCAGCAGAAAGCCACGCCATGAACAGCGAGACCTACCTCATCATCACGTACCTCATCTACGGCGCAGTTGCCGTCGGCCTCACCATGTGGCTCGCACGAACCCTGTTCGCCAACGGGGCGACCTTTCTCGAAGAGATCTTCGACAGGCCCGAGTTCGCGCACGCGGTCAACCGACTACTCGTGACCGGTTTCTACATGCTCAACCTCGGTTATGCCTTCCTCATCCTGCAAGGTGAACCGACCGAGACCGCCGTCGACGCAGCCGAGTTGCTCATCACCAAGCTCGGCCTGCTGCTCGTCAGCCTCGGTGTCATCCACTTCATCAACATGGGCGTGTTCTGGTACATCCGCAGCCGGGCGCTCGCCGTCGATGACTTCCCGCTTCCCCCGACCAGCACGCTTGCCCCGCCGCCGGCCGTCCCCAACTACTGAAGATGACTACGCTCACGGTCATCTACGACGACACCTGCGAATTCTGTCGCCGATGTCGGCGTTGGCTGGAAGGCCAGAGGCTCCACGTGCGCCTGCAGTACCTGGCCGCGAGCGATCCTGCCGCGACGGCCCGCTACGGTCCGGCCGACAAACTTCGACAGGATCTCGTGGTCGTCGCGGATGATGGTCGAGCATGGGTTGGGCCGTCGGCGTTCGTCACCTTGTTGTGGACGACTCGCCGATACCGAGGGGTCGCCAGGCGGTTGGCGAATCCGGCCCTGTTGCCGATCGCCCGACGAACCTTCCACGTGATCTCCTCCAACCGCGGATCGATCAATACCATGTTGCAAAAGCCCTCCTGCGAGGACGGCGCTTGTGAGGTACCAACGTGAATCCACCAAAACCCAGCTCGAGCGCCTCCAGCAAGGGGGCCGACACGCAGCAGAAGATCATCGATGCCACCCTCACCACCTTGCGCACCCAGGGCATCGCCGGCACCAGCGCTCGGGCCATCGCTCGGGAAGGCGACTTCAACCAGGCGCTCATCTTCTACCACTTCGGCGATCTGAACACGGCGGTGTTGGCGGCGGTCTCGTCGCTCAACGCCGCCCACGCCGAACGCTACGCCGAACGACTCGCCGACGCGACCTCGCTCATCGACCTCGTCGAGATTGCGAGCCAGCTCCACCAAGAAGACCGCACCTCCGGATCGGTTTCCGTGTTCACACAAGCGGCCGCCGGCGCACAGGGCAACCCCGACATGGGCCGCAGCCTGTACGCCCAACTCGAGCAATGGAGCGGCGTCATCGAGCATGCCATCGGGCGGTGTGTGGCCGAGCAACCGGCGCTGCAAGCACTGCCCGCCAGCCAGATCTCGTTCGCGATCATGGCGTTGTTCATGGGGATCGAGATTCTCAGCGATCTCGACCCGGAATCTGCCCCTGTCGACGAAACGCTTGCGACGCTGCGGTCACTCGCCCAGGTCGGCGAGCTACTGCTGCAGGCTCCGTTGCTTCAAGGACTCACGTCGCCAAACTGATCGGATCGGGCACCGACCTCGTCGAGCCGAGGGGGATCCGCCCCCGTGCGAGTGCAGGTGATCGCCGACGCAGCGATGGCGAACTCGGCGATCCGGCGCCAAACCTGTTCGTCAAGTCGGGCGAGCGCGTCCGGTTCACCGGCCAGCCCCCGGCGATGTAGCCCAACAAGCACTGCGGCAACGAAGGTATCGCCCGCCCCGACGGTGTCGACGACGTCAACCGAACGTCCGGCGACATCGAAGCGGTGACGGTCGGTAAAAACACTCACGCCATCGGCACCACGCGTCACCATCACCACCTTGCACCCGTGACCGAGGAGCAATTCGGCACACGCGGTGACGGAGAGGTCTGGCCAGATCCAAGCAAAGTCTTCGTCCGAGCCCCGGTACACGTCGGCGCACCGAATCCACCGTTCGTGGAACTCGTGCCACCGTGGGCGGTCCTGAATGATCTGTGGGCGCACGTTTGGGTCCACCGAGACAAGGCCCGCGTGCTTTTCCGCCGCTGCAGCGAGCGCCCCGGCCGTACGGCCACGAAACAAGCCGAGCGTTCCACCGTGAAGGATGTACGGGCCGCCCTGGAATGGCGAGAGGTCGACGGCGGTGAGGCACGTATCGGCCGTGCCGTCGCCCTCGAATCGAAACCGCAGCTCGGGCACGTGCTCGACAATTGCCCGCGCGGTCGGCTCGTCGCCTCGTTCGCAGGCCGAAACATCCACCCCGTTCTCGACGAGGTGATTCCAGATCATCCCGCCGTAGTCGTCGGTTGAGACCCGACCAACGAATGCGCCCGGTACGCCGAGTCGCGCAGCCGCAATGGCGACGTTCATCGGCCCCCCACCGGGCGCGGCCACGGGAGCCGCTCCATCTGTCTGCAAGATGTCGGCGAGGGACTCGCCGCAGCTGACGATCATGCAGCCAGGTTCTCACGGTCCCAACGACGGGCGCGACCTGGAGGGGTAACGGCGCGCCGTCGCGGGGATCGTGATGCAAGCCGGATCACCGGCTAACTCTTTCGCCGTCATGGGCGAACAACTGTGGGCCGATTTCGCCACCGGCCTCGGGATAATTTGTCATCGGTGTGCGTGTCATGGAATCCCCCCTGTGGGACAGATGACGAAAAGCGTCTTGCCCTCGAGACGTAGGAAATTTCTACTTGGGTTCGTGTGGGATTGCAAGCGCAGATGTTGGTTACCTTGTATTCCAGCGACAAAAGTCCGATCCTGCAACGAAACTGGCGCCTTTGTTTATGTTGGGACGCCCCGCCGTGCCTTTGTTTCGTGTCAGGTCGCGCCGCCGGAGACCTCGATGTCAAACGCGGTGATGTACGAGGCGTTGTCAGACAGGAGGAACTCGACGGTCGCCGCCACCTCGTCCAGTGATCCGTAACGGCGAAGCGGGACGGAGGCAATCATCTGGGCAGCGACCTCGTCCGGATCGTCCGTGAAGTACTGGCTCGGTGTGCTGGCCTGCAGCTCGACCTGACGATCCCACATCTGGCCGGGCCCGATGAACGCCGGGCTGATCGAGTTCACACGGATCGACGCATGAGCGAGATCCTTGGCCGCTGTCTTCGTCAGCGCGATGACCGCCGCCTTCGAAGCGCTGTAGGCAGCCATGTTCGCTCCGCCGCCGTGCGCCATCGAGGCGGTGTTGACGATCGCGCCCGGTTGGCCGGTTGCGATCAACGAGCGCGCGAAGCACTTCAACACGATGAACACACCGGTCACATTGATCTCGAGCACGCGGCGGAAGTCGGTGACGTCGTAGTCGACGATGTTCGTGAACTCGCCTTGGTACCCGGCGTTGTTGAAGAGCAGATCGGCGGTGATCCCCTGGGCCGCCAGGTCGTCGAACGTTCGCTGAACTTCCAGCTCGTCGGTGACGTCCATCGTGACGGCGACCGGAGTCGCGGCCGCATTGACCTCGGCACACATCGCAGCGGTCGTGTCGATCCCGTTTGCGATATCGGCCAACACGACCCGCGCACCATTGCCTGCCAGCCTCACCGCAGTGGCTCGGCCGATGTCGCCGGCGGCGCCGGTGATCAGCGCGGTGCGACCCTCGAGGTCGCTGTCACTCCCAGATACGCTCACCATCGGCAATCTACACGGGTGTCGGTCCGCTGCGCTCTCCGCGACGGCCGACACGACAGGCCGCCCAATTGCTGCGGGCAATGCGCCGCCGCCCTCCTCACGTTGCGGTGTAGCCACCATCCACGACCAAGTTTTCGCCATTGATCATGCCGGCAGCGCCACTCGTCAGATAAAGCGCAGCAAGCGCGATTTCTTCAGGCTGTGCGAAGCGGCGGGGGGGAATCATCTTCTTGAAGATCTCGCCTCGTTCGCCGGCCCAACTCCCTTGGGCGCCCATCTTGGTCTCGACGACCGTTGGCGAGATGGCGTTGACGGTGATACCGAGGGGACCCCACTCCATAGCCAGCACGTTGGTCATTCCAAGGATGCCCGCTTTGCTGGTGCAGTATGCGAGGTGGCCGTCGAGTGCGACCAGTGCTGCCTGCGAGGCCATGTTGACGATGCGACCGCCTCCCTGCTCGATCATCTGCTTGCCAACTTCGCGGGCGTAGAGGAACGGACCGCGCAGGTTCACCGCCATCGTGAGGTCCCACAGCTCAGCCGAGGTTTCCTCAGCCTTGGCGAGCGGCCCGACACCCGCATTGTTCAGAAGAATGTCGATTCGTCCCAGTTTTTCGACCGACTCCGCGACGACGCTCTTCACGGAGGCCTCGTCGGAAACGTCACCCACGAAGGCGAGATGCTGCGATCCGAGCGAGCGTGCTGCTTCGTGTACTTCTTCGTCACGGTCGACCAGAACCAGCGTCGCGCCGCGCTCGGCGAACACTTCGGCCATGCACCTGCCGATACCGGCGGCTCCGCCGGTGATGAGCGCTACCTGACCAGTGAGATCGAATGCCTTGTCGAATGAGTAGTCCATGACCGATTTTCCTGTTCAGTGCGCCTGCGGGACGCCATTGGGTGCGAGCCCGCTTGCGCGGGCGTAGGTTGCGACCACCTCTTGGATCCAGTGTCGAATCAGCGAGCGTGGATCGTTGTGCAAGGTCCCGGCACGGAACGCCGCATATTGCAGTGGCATGAATTGGCTCAGGAGTGTCATCGGTGCGGGCTGCTCGGACAGATTCTTCAGCAACACCTGCACACTCGCCTCGACCCCGGGATCAGCCCAGTAATAGCGCGAGCGGTCGCTGAAGCTGTACTTGCGTGCGAAGGCCCGCTCCGCATTCGATCCGGCGTAGTACTTGGCCCAGTTCTGCGGATTCTCGAGCATTCGCTCATCGATCACCTGGCGGAGATTGGACAGGGGCCGGCCGGTGATCCACTCCTGCTCGATATAGCTCAACGCAAAGAGTGCCTCGCGGCAGGCATAGGTCAAACCGGGCCCGACTTTGAGGATGGCGAAATGATCATTCACCAGATTCCGCAACTCGGTCTCGGTCTGGTAGTCGGTCGAGTGGGCCTCAAACACGATGTTGTCGAAGTCCAATATGGCCGTGCTCAGCTCGTGTGCCTTGGCCGGTTGATATCCGATCACCGCAGCGTGATCGAACTCGACACCGGGCTGCACCACCACGCCGATCACCCGTTCCCAGGCTTGGCTCAGACCACGGTCGGTGAACTTGCTGCGGTGGGTCTCGATGGTTTGCTTCAGATCCTCGATCCTCGTGACGGCAAGTTCGTGAAGATCTTCCTTCGCCCCGCCCGGCACCGGCACTTCGGTTCCAATGACGTAGACCGGCGGCGCCGACGGATCGGGAAGTGCCGCTTCGGCTGCGGCGCACAACTCTGTGGCGCGCTCGGCGATGGTCTCGTCCGAGAGCGGTTCGACATCGTCGGCACACGCCATGCTCGCGTCCAGGTGGATCTTGGAAAAGCCGGCACGGGCGTAGTCCGCGACCATGGTTTTTGCCGCCGCCATCGCCACCTCCGCCGGTTGCGAGCTCCAGGGGTTCGGGCCCAGGTGATCACCCCCGAGAACGAGCTGTTGCTCGGGGAAGCCCACCAGTGTCGCGATGTCCAGCACGTAGTCGCGAAAGTCGCTCGGCGTCATGCCGGTGTAGCCGCCCTCCTGGTTGACCTGGTTGCAGGTCGCCTCGATCAACAGCGGCGACCCGTCAGACTTGGCTTGGTGCAGAGAGGCTTCGAGTACCAGGCGGTGAGCCGAGCAGACGGAGTAGATGCCTCGCCTGCCGTCGGCCCGGTTTTCTTCAACGATGTCTTTCAGAATTTTGGCATGCATATCTGTCTCCTTCAGACGTGTCGCTCCGCTGAGTCGATGAACCTGTCCAGTTCGCGCAGGGTGGTGTTGCCTTCCATCGGCCCGCGTTTGGTCACGGCCATGGCACCCGCTGCGTTGGCCAGCGTCAGCGCGCGCTCGATTTCGATGCCCTGGGCCAAGCAGGAGATCAGCGTGCCGCCAAAACAGTCACCGGCTCCGGTCGGATCCACCTCCGTGACCTTGAACGAGGGCACGTGCACCGACCGCGTACGGTCGTAGTAGATGCTGCCCTCGGAGGCATTCTTGACCACGATCATCTCCAGTCGATGGTTGTTGAAGATTGTCTCGACGGCCTCACGTTCAGGTGCGTCGCCACAGAAGTACTGCAGATCTGCCTCGCTGGGCAGGAGAATATCGCACTCCTCCAGGACGTGGAGAATGGCCTCCCGGATCACGGGTGACGTCAGAACCTCCGGTCGGATATTCGGGTCGAAGGAGACCTTGCCGTCGCTCTGCTTGACCAGCTCGAGCGCTCGCTTCACCGCGGCAATGGAGCCAGAACTGCCGAGCGAGGAGCCCATGACGTGGAAATAGCGGCAGCTACCAGCGAGGGCCGGATCGACCGAGTCGGCATCGATCAGCGCGGCGGCACTGTTGGCGATGTTGAAGATGAACGCACGGCTACCGTCTTCCTGATAGGTCACAAATGCGGTACCGGTGGGAAGCCTGTCGGTGCGCGTGATGCCACGCACATCCACGCCGTCGTCGCGAAGGCGGTTGACGATCAGGTCACCAAAGCCATCCTGACCGGCGCAGCCGATGAAGGCCACCGAAGCGCCGGTCTTTGCTGCCTGGTCGGCAAAGATTGCGGGCGCGCCGCTCGGATATGGCCCGAGAAAGACGCCTGGCTCGGTAAAGGTCTGACCGACGCTCTCGGCCATCATTTCGGCGAGCAGTTCTCCCATACTCAGAATGTCAGCCATGGCTCAACACCTCGGTCGCCGTCGGCGTTCACTGTTCGACGCGTTCAACGTCTGGCGACGATCTTGCTTGGCCATCGCGCTCGCTCCACGCGTGACCGTTTTCGGCGATGACCTGCCGGAGTTGGTTCAAGCGATCGACGCCCACGGAACGGAGGACCCGGGCACGCTCCTCGGAATCGAGGTGGATGGTCTCGCCCCAGATGGTCCGGCCGACGAGCACGCCCGACGCACCCGCGGCGCATGCCACCGCGGTCTGTTCGAGGAAGACGTCGGCGGTTACGCCGGCTCCGAGGAGGACCCACGGCGTCGCGCAGGCAGCATCGAGCCGCTCGCACGCTGCTTGCCAGCGCTGCCGATTGTCGATATCACCGCCGGGGAACTCGACTTTCATGATGGCGGCGCCGGTGCGGCTCAGTCGCTCCGCTGTTCTCACGACGGCGTCCTCGTACGCCATCGTCCCTTTCTCGAGCGTTGTGTCAGGCTCTGGGGAGTACACGAGTGGTTCAAGGAAGAGCGGCAACCCTGCGGTCTGGCTTTCGGCCGCCACCGTCCGGACGAACTCCTCTTTCTCCGCGGCGTTCGCCGCGTCTGGGTGGTAGTACACGAGAAGCTTCGTCGCTGTTGCACCCATGCGAAGGGCTTCGGCAGCATCGAAGTCCTCGACCAGCGACGGCATCCGTTCCCAGCCCTCGCCCACGTACCCCGTGTTCTCCAACGCAACGATCAACGGAAGTGTGGCCGGCACGTCCGGCGAAGCGACGCACGGTTCGAACCCATAGATCGGATCCGTCAGATAGCCGGTCGCCGACCCGGCCAGGTGCTGAGCGAAGTCGACCTTGAGGGTGGAGAGAAGCGCTGCGGCTTGCTCTACGTTGAGGCTCGCGTCGAGCTGCTTGAGCACATTCTGGCGGTGGTCGGCAGCGAGCAGAACGAACACGTCCTGATCGTCGAGGCTGCACGCCCGAAGGCGTCGCGCTATCTCGGGATGTTTGAGCGGGGATGTCGACATGTACATGGATTGCCGAAGCGAACTGGATGAACTGACGGCGTCGCTTCAGTCACCCAGGCGTTCGCCGTCCGGCCCGAAGAGATGCGCGGGGCCAAGGACCGCAACGTGGACATTGTCGCCGCGGCGGATAGTGGTCTGTCCCTCGGCTCGCACCTGAATGCTGAGCGGCTCACCCTGGTGGGTGACGGTCACGTACACGAACGACTCGGAACCAAGTTCCTCTACGACCGACACCTCTCCAGGGATGCCGTCGGTGCCGATCTGGAGATGCTCGGGCCTCACGCCGACCGAATATGTGCCTGGTCCGGACGCCTTGAATGCGTCCGCGACTTCGGGCGATAGGGGAACATCCAGGGCACCGATCTTGAGACCGCTGTCGCCGCTGACGTCGACGTCGATCAGGTTCATGGCCGGCGACCCGATGAAGCCCGCCACAAACCGGTTCTTCGGGTGGCTGTAGAGGACTGCAGGGGTGTCCACCTGTTGCAGCACCCCGAAGTTGAGAACAGCCACTCGATGTCCCATGGTCAGCGCCTCGACTTGGTCGTGGGTGACATAGACGGTCGTGACCCCGAGGCGAGCCTGCAGGTCGGCGAGCTCGGTGCGAGTTTGGACACGCAACTTCGCATCGAGGTTCGACAGCGGTTCGTCCATCAGGAACACCTGCGGCGACCGGACGATGGCCCGACCCATCGCGACTCGTTGCCGCTGACCGCCACTGAGATTCTTGGGCTTGCGATCGAGGTAAGGCTCGAGATCGAGAATCCTGGCCGCTTCGCGCACTTGCCTGGTGCGCTCTTCTTTCGGGATCCCCTGCTGCTTGAGAGCGAAGCCCATGTTCTGCGCGACGGTCATGCTCGGGTAGAGCGCGTAGTTCTGGAACACCATGGCGATGTCGCGGTCTTGGGGTGGACTGAGCGTCACGTCCTTGCCGTTGATGTAGACAGCGCCACTGTCGATCCATTCAAGACCGGCCAGCATCCGAAGTGCTGTCGACTTCCCCGAACCGGACGGGCCCACCAGGACCAGTAGTTCGCCGTCTCCGATGTCGAGATTGAGCCTGTCGACCGCAGGCTCGTCGCTGCCCGGGTAGATACGGCATGCGTCTTCGAACTTCACTTCAGCCACGGTCGGCCTCCTCTTGGTCAATCATTCGCATTGTTTGGTCGTCGCCGGCAAGGCGAGCGCTCACTTGATCGCTCCCATGGCCAACCCACGAATCATTCGCTTCTGGGCGACCCAGCCAGCGATTACCACGGGAAGCACGACCAACGTCGACGCGGCGGAGAGTTTGGCGATGAACTGCTCTCGCTGGGACTCGAATCCTCTCACCCACACCGACGCCGTTTGCGCACCTGAGGTATTGAGCTGGAGCGACAGGAAGAACTCGTTCCACGCAAAGATGAAGCAGAGGAGCGCGGTCGCCGCCAAGCCCGGTGCGACGATCGGCATTACGACCGAGGTCAGCTGGCTCCGCAGGCTGGCACCATCGATCCGTGCTGCTTCGATCAATTCCGCCGGCACTTCCTGGAAGAACGACCGCAACATCCACACCGCGAGCGGAAGGTTCAGCGATGTGTACATGATGATCAGCGACCATCTCGTGTTCAGCAAGTCGTACCTGTCGGCAATGATGTACACGGGCAAGATGCCGGCGACCACCGGCAAGAACTTGGTGGAGATGAAGAAGAACAGCACGTCGCGCCACTTGGCGATCGGTCGGACGGACAACGCGAACGCAGCCGGAATGGCAAGAATCATCACGATCGCGGTCGACACGAGAACGATGACGAACGAGTTGGTGTACACCTCACCGAAGCTCGCACGGCCCGGAATGGCCTCGGTCACCAGGCGGAACTGGTCGAGCGTCGGCTTGAAGAAGAAGACCGGCGTACCGTTTGCTTGATCCTCGGTTTTGAAGCCATTCAATACCATCCAGAGCACAGGGAAGAAAAAGACGAGCCCCAGCACGTAGGTAAAGGCACTGAGCAGCGCCCCGGTAAAACGGTTCTTCCCGAAATCGGCGACATCGGTTGATTTGCTCATGCTGCGTCTTCTCCTTCCAAGAGACCAGAGAGAACTCGAAGTCCAAACGTGGCGAAGATGATGGTGATGACCACCACGATGATGCTGTAGGCCGACGCCTCACCGAAGCGCCAACCGCCACCGATCGACGTCCGGTACACGAAGAACGGGAGGTTGGTTGTCGAAGCCACGCCACCTGCCAGAACCACGATGTGGTCGAACACCTGAATCAGGTAGATCGCTCCGAGCAGACCACAGAGTTCGATGTAGTTGCGAAGGTGGGGCAGGGTGATCTGTCGGAAGATGCCCCACTTCGATGCACCGTCGACTCGAGCGGCCTCGAGAACAGAATCCGGCTGGCTTTGGAGGCCTGCCAGCAAGATGAGCATCATGAACGGGGTCCACTGCCAGACCAACACGCCGATCACCGACCACAATGGCCTCTTCGAGACGAACTCGTACGGGTCGAGACCCAATTGGCCGGTGAACCAGTTGATCATGCCGAAGGACGCGTCGAACATCTGCGTCTTCCATACGAGACTTGCCACGACCGGCATCAAGAGAAACGGCGTCAGCACGAGCGTGCGGACGAAGCCGACACCTCGGAACTTTCGGTCGAGCAGCATGGCCATGCCCAGCCCGAACAAGACCGAGAGCACCACGGCCCAGAACGTCATCTTCGCGGTCACCCATGCGGCCTCGCGGAAGAATCGATCGCCGAACGCGAAGGTGTAGTTCTCGACACCTTCGAACGTGCGTGGGCGGGGCGGGTTGACCGTCCATTCCGTCAGGCTGTAGTAGATCGAGAGTATGAACGGGATCTGCGTGACGAGGATGAGGAAGATGAGCGCAGGGAGCAGAGGAATCCGGCGACTCCACGCTTCGCGCTTCTGAATCTTCTTTGCCGCATCGCTGCGAACATTCGACGGCGCCTCGACTGGAGTTCGATCGTCTACCTGCATCAGTTCCCCTTCTGACTGCATCAGTTCCCCTTCTGACGACGCCCGACTCCCCTTCCGAGAAGGCCGGACATATTGCGATCCTACGTCCTACTGAAACGCCCTCGCCAATCGTCTGAAACGGGGAAGACCCGCATTTCAAACGCTTCACAACGGTGTTCCGTTTGACGGAAGTGTGACCCTTGTCGGGCCACGACGAGCGGGTTTCGTGCCGGGCGGCTGCACCGAAGTACAACCGACCGGCACGACCTAGCTCACGACAAGCTTGCAGCTACAAGCTGCTCACCTGTCAGCTACTGAAACGTGCGGCAAACTCGTGGCAGGCCGAGATTGCATCGTCGAGTCCATCGAGGTTCCCAGAACCGATGACCTCACCGAAGCGCTCGGTGCAGAAGTTGCCGACCTCTTGGAACTCGGGAACGCCAACGAACTGGACGCCCGGGATACCGGGCCGAGGCGTGGTGCCCGGCATGTCGATCGGGGCGTCGGCCATTGCCTGCAGCGTTGGATCAGCAAATGGTGCAACCGCGCGGTACTCCTCGAGGGCGTAGGTCGACTCGCGGGTACCCGGCGGGATGTTGGCCCAGCCACCGTCGATCAGTTCGCCAGCTGCGGCGATGTACTCGGCGCTGGTCGCCCAGCTGATGTAGTCCCATGCGAGGTCCTTCTTCTCGCTGGTCGAGGCAATGGCGAGGCTCCATGCCCACAGCCAACCGGAGTTCTCTGTGACGTTCACCGGAGCGGGCACGTAGCCGATCAGGCCAGCAACATCGCTGTCGGTTGCTTCAAGGCCAGATGCTGCCGACGTGGCGTCGTACCACATGGCAACTTGGCCTTCCTTCATGAGCGTCTGGCACTCGGGGAAGCTGACGGTCAACGGATCCGGCACACCGGCTTCCTGGGTGAGGGAGATGTAGAACTCGAGCGCCTCACGGAACTCGGGCTGATCAACCTGCGACTCGCCGATCGAGCCATCGTCATTGGCTGCCCACCACGTTCCACCGAAGGTGTTGAGCACGGTGGTGAACGCTGCGCCCTGGTTACCCCAGCCCGGCACGCCGCGGAGGCAGATGCCGCTCATGTCGCCGGCGGCTTCGATCTCACGGGCGAACCCGTCGACTTCGGCCCACGTCGGACGCTCGGGCATGGTCAGGCCCATGTCCTCAAAGACGTCGGTGCGGTAGTTGAGGAACGACGACTCTGCGTAGAACGGAGCGGCGTAGAGTTCCCCATCGAAGGTGAGGCCTTCCAGGATTGGTGCGAAGACGTCAGCCTGATTCCAGTCTGCGTCGTTCGCAGCCTGCTCGGTGATCGGTGCAAGCCAGCCGGCCTGGCCGAACTGAGGAGCCTCGTACAGGCCGATCATGACCACGTCGAACTGGGTGCCGTCGGTGGCAACGTCACGGGTGGTGATCTCGCGAAGCTCGTTCTCCGGAAGGATGGTGTAGTTGATCGTGACGCCTGAATCCTCGGTGTAAAGAGAAGGTGTCAGCTCGACAATGTCTTCCATCTGCGGGTTCTGAACGATCGCGACGTTGAGTTCGCCACCTTCGCCGCCGCCACCTTCGGCGGTGGTGCCGGTGTCACCACCAGCTGGAGCGTCGTCGCTGCCGCACGCGGACGCTACGAGAGCGAACGCTGCCAGCAGCGCAATGAGAAGAAGCAACGGCGTATGCCGTTTGCCATCGGTGTGTGTCACGGAATCCCCCCTGTGGGAAAAATGACGGACGGCAGGGTGCCCTCCATATGAATAGCAATTGTCTAGTTGCGTTCATGTTGGATTGCAAGTCCCAGTGTTGTTTCGATTGCATTGCGAATCGACACGTTCACGCCTTGAACCCGTCGCACGTTGCAATATCAGCGTGCAGGGACGAAATCCAGGTCGCACTAGCGCCTTTGTTTGTGTTGGTATACGATCCGCTCGTGCCTTTGTCGCCAACACCCATATCCCTCACCGAGGCAGCGCTGCCTCGGTTGCAGGTCAAAAAGCCCACATACGACCGTGCCAACCTCCGACCTGCGATCGTGCACATCGGGGTCGGTGGGTTTCATCGAGCGCACCTTGCGACCTACGTGCAAGACCTGTGCGAGCAGGGGCATCGGGATTGGGCGATCGTCGGCAGCGGTGTCATGCCCGGCGACCATGCAATGGCCGAAGCGCTCGAACCGCAAGATTGCCTGTACGCCCTCATCGCTCGCGATGGAGAGTCCACCGACGTCACGATCATCGGCAGCATCGTCGGCTATATCCACGCGCATCCCGATACCGATCCATTGATCCAGCAGATTGCCGAGGTGACGACGCAGATCGTCTCGCTCACGGTGACCGAAGGCGGCTACCCGGTCGACGACGTATCACGCACCTACGACCCGGATTCGAAGGTGGCGGGAAGCGAGTCGGCATTTGGCATCATCGCCGCAGGTCTCGAGTTGCGCCGGTCACGCGGTCACGGCCCGGTCACCGTGCTGAGCTGCGACAACATCATGTCGAACGGCGAGGCGGCGCGTATTGCAACCCTCGGCGAGGCAGCAAAACACTCCGACGAACTCGTCGAGTGGATCGAAGCCTCGGTGACGTTCCCCAACAGCATGGTCGATCGCATCACTCCGGCCACGTCGGCGTCGGACCGCAGCTGGCTGCTCGCTGAGCACGGGATCGACGATCGGTGGCCCGTCGTCGCCGAACCGTTCCGCCAGTGGGTTCTCGAAGATCGATTTGGCGGCGACCGCCTGCCGCTCGAGGACCTCGACGTCATCGTCACCAATGATGTCGAGCCCTATGAACACATGAAGCTTCGTTTACTCAACGCAGGACACTCGTGTCTTGCGTACCTCGCCGCGCTCGATGCCAAGACCACCGTCGACGAGGCCATGAGCAGCCCACACATCCGCAGTTTCGTCCAAGCGTTTCTCGACGACGAGGCCAAGCCGGTGGTGGCACCCGTCGCCGGCATCGACCTCGACGTGTACGTCGAGTCGCTGATCAGCCGCTTCTCCAACCCATCGATCGGTGATCAGATCAGTCGCCTCTGTCTCGATGGCAGTGCCAAGTTTCCGAAGTTCCTCCTGCCGACGGTGCGAGCCCAACTCCAAGCGAACGGACCGGTCGCGCTCAGCGCGCTCGCTGTGGCGGGATGGTGCGAGTATCTCAACGGCACCGACCGGCACGGTGGCGTCATCGAATTGTCGTCGGATCCACTCCTCGAGCGCGCTCGAGAGCACGCGGCTGCATCCAAAGCCGAGCCCGCATCATTTCTCGACTTCGTCGAGGTCTTCGGCACCGACCTACCGGAATCGCCGCGGTTCGTCGAAGCGTTCACCATCGCTCTCGAGCACCTTCGATCCGGGTCGGTTTTCTCAGCCATCGAGTTCGCCATGCGCGACACCGACTGAACCAATCCATGCGTCCACTCGCGACACCGCCCCCATCCACGGCACACTGACGAGACGTGACCGACCACCGAACCACCCCCGCAACACCAGCGCTCTTTCAGACCGAGCGCCAGCACGAGATCGCGACGAGTGCACACGAGAGGGGTCGCGTCGAAGTCGCCGAGCTCGCCGATCGCTTTCAGGTCACGACCGAAACCATCCGGCGGGACCTGTCCGACCTCCAGTCACAGGGGATCGTGCGGCGAGTCCACGGCGGCGCGGTGCCCTGGGAAGTCACGGGCTTCGAACCGCTGGTATCGGTGCGCAAAGATCTGCATGACAGCGAGAAGCGGCGTCTCGCCTTCGCTGCCATACGGGAGCTGCCAACTTCGGGCACCGTCATCATCGATTCGGGCTCGACGCTGTCGCGGTTCGCCGAGGCAATCCCCGCCGACTGCAACTTGCGGATCATCACGAACTCACTCCCCACCGCGCACATCTTGGCCGATCACGACGCGGTCGACATCATCGTCATCGGTGGCAAGGTGCGAAAGAACACGCTGGCGATGGTCGATGCCGAGGCCATCGCTGCAGTGGAACCGCTCACGGTCGACATGCTCTTCATCAGCTCCGATGCGGTCTCGCCCGACGTCGGTCTCACCACCCCGTACCGGGAGGAGGCCGCGTTGAAACGGGCGATGATCAGATCTGCGCGCCGGGTCGTCGCCCTGGTCGACCACTCGAAGTTCAGCGTCGACCAAACCGTGCGGTTTGCCAAATGGTCCGACATCGACGTCCTCGTCACCAATCGCGAAGTCGACCCGGCTGTCATCACGGCGATCGAGGCGACCGGGACAACCGTCGTCCTCACGTGACGTCGGTTCCAGCCGGAGTTCTCTCGCCGGCGAAACACCTCGAGTTGGTCGCCAGCGATGTTGCCGAGCAGGCGGCGGAGCTCGTTCGTGCCGCGCTCGGCGATGCCGTTCCGTCCGGCACCAAGTCGAGCGACACCGACGTGGTGACCAACACCGACTTGCTGTCCGAACGGTTGATTCGCGACGAGCTGACCACCCGGTGCCCCGGATCGACGATCGTCGGCGAGGAGTTCGACGATCAACCCGGCGCGAACGGTGTGGGTTGGATCGTGGACCCCATCGATGGCACCGTCAACTTCCTCTACGACCTGCCGGTGATCTCGGTCAGCATCGCCGCGACGATCGATGGTGTCGTCGTCGCCGGCGCGGTATGCGACATCCTGCGGGGCGAAACGTTCAGTGCCGCACGAGGCGAGGGCGCCCGACGTGACAACGCACCGATCGAATGCTCGACGACGACGACGCTCGGCCAGGCGCTCGTGGGTACCGGGTTCGCCTACGACGCGTCGGCGAGGGCCGAGGAAGCATCGATCCTCACCCGTGTGCTGCCGGCATGCCGCGATATCCGCTGTATGGGTTCGGCCGCACTGAACCTCTGTTGGGTTGGCTGTGGTCGCCTCGACGGGTTCTACGAGCGATCCATCCAAACCTATGACTATGCAGCCGGGGCGCTGATCGCGTCCGAGTCCGGCGCCACGGTCGAGCTACCCACCGCCAACACCAGCGATCTCGCGATTGCGTCGAACGGCGCCGTCTTCAGCGAACTGCGCCAGCTCGTCGACCGCCCCTAGCCGACCGGCGTCAGCGCCGCCGATGCATGATCCGCGGACCGCGATCGCCACAGCTCGACCAGCGACGACTCGTCGGTCTGCGCTCTCTCGACCAGACGACTCGCCGCCACGACGGCTTCCCATGCGGCGAGCTGGGCCGCCTGACGGTCGAGCAGACCGGCGAACGATCTGACGTACGCCGCGTGCACCGCGTCGAGCAGGCCGTCGATGGCATCGGGCAGGTGTAGAAACTCAGACCCGTCGAGCGGTGGTCGAATCAGGATGGAGGTCCGGACGACATCGGCCACCGGGTGGCCAATCGCGGCGTCGAACCAGTCGATGACGACCGGTCCGGTCGGACTCATCAGCACGTTCCCCGGGTGGAGATCACCATGGAGTAGCGCGGCGCCACACGGCAACGAGTCGGCCAGGGCACAGCCCTCCGCGCGCTCGGCTTCGGTGAGTTGTTGCACCCGGCGCAGCTTTTCCCCGAGCCGGTGAACAAGATCTGGCACGCCTGGCGGCACCCCCACCCGGTGTATCGACTGCTGCACTTCCGCCAGTTGCCTGGTCAGTTCGATGGTTCGGTCGGGGTTGTTGCAAATCTCCTGCCACATCGAGAGGCCGGCGATGTACTCGAAAACGATGCCGCGTCGACCGCCGATCATCACGACGTCGTCGACCTCCGGAACCGGCAGCCCGAGCGCCCCAACCACGCCCGTCATGTACGCCTCGAGGTCGGCCCAATCGGCCGGCACGGTGGGCCGCAACAACTTCACCACCCGGCCGGCGCCGTAGGTGAACACTTCGGAGGTCCGCCCCTCGCCGATCAACGCACCAGGCTCGACCATGGCGGCAATCTACTACCCCGCATTCGGCCTCATGGTTCGCCGGGCTCAGCCGGACGGCGTGGAGGCAACGGTGCCTGTCCCGGGCGCCGATGCACAGTCCTCGCTTCAGGCGCAAGATCCTGGCTGTGCCGAGCCGAGGTATGGCAGCGGGACTGCGCCCATGAGAGGCTGCGTCGACGGAAAGGACGAGGTGATTGCCATGGCCCTGGGCGGGCTTCCGCACGGCAACAACGACATCGACGACCACGACCACGTTCCGTACACGGTCGCGTCGTTTGACGGCGTCGTTGGTTTCCTCGACCTCGCGGGTTTCACCGCCGCGACGGAGCGACTCGGCGCGCTCGGTCCCATCGGCACCGAGCAGCTGTGGACCGTTATCAACACGCTTTTCACCACCGCTATCGAGCAGATTCACCTCGCCGGCGGCGAGGTTGCGTGGTTTGCCGGCGACGCGATCGGCGTCGTCTTCGACAACGCGGTCACCCCTCCATCAGCCGCGGTCGACTCGCTGCAGGCCGCCAGCCACGCCATCACCACGATGGGGCCGATCGACACGATCGCCGGTCGCCTGACGATGTCGGTCAAGGTCGGCGCTGCGGCCGGCCGAGTGCACTGGCATACCCTCGCCGGGGATCAACACCTCACATGGATCGGTGGCGATCCGGTCGACGATGCCAGCGATGCCGAACACTTCGCCGAACCGGGCGATGTGATTCTGCACTCGACGCTCGCCCGCCACCGCGCTGACCCTGACGACGACCCTGCCGACGACCCTGCCGGGACACTGGGCGACGGCATGATCCGGTTGGCGGGCCGATCGGTTCCCGGGAACATCGCGGTTGGCGAGTCTCCATTCGTCTCGTTGCGAGAGCTGCATCGGCAACCTCCTCGCGTCGCCCGACTCGCCGCCGCGAACCAGGCAGGGTTTCTCGACGAGCATCGGCCGGTCACCTCGGTGTTCATGGGACTGCCCGGGCCGAAACACGACGCGCGTCAGTTGGCCCGCATTCGGCTTGCCATCGACGATCTCGGCGGCCTGCTGCAACAAGCGACCGAGGGAGACAAGGGCGCCGTCGTGTTGGCGCTCTTCGGTGCGCCGACGGCGCTGGCCGATCGCCAACTACGGGCCGTGCTGGCGGCCCGGCGATTGA
>RCMY010001025.1_pt1 | contig 26607 bp, 16 predicted proteins | sample 2041341 | NCBI WGS metagenome assembly RCMY01 (sample SAMN09708234, study PRJNA481090) | Marine sediment metagenome, whole genome shotgun sequencing project.
GAGAAAACTGTTGCAGAAATAAAAAATAATACAATAACCAATAGGTTTTGATAGTTTTTCATATTTAGTTTAATTTGAATTAATAACTGCTGCTAAACTACTATAAAAAACTTTTTTTTAGATTAATTCTGGGTTATTTTTTTAAGGTTTTATTAACTTAATTTAACGATTATTTAACCAATAATTAAATCGTTAATTTTTTTAATTATTCTATTGTATAGGAAGACTTTATTACAATATTCGAAACAAAATTAACAGATTAACTTCACGTTTTGAAGCAGTTACAGGGAATAAATTATAAAATTATGTCAAAAAAAGAAAAAAATCGAAATTCTGAGATTTAGATTCCCGCTTTCGCGGGAATGACAATTTCAATAGAAAATCACAAAGGTAGGGCTTCTTCAATTTTTTTTTGATTATAAGAATAGGTTTTAGTCTGTAAGAAAAAAGGGTATCATCTATTTTTTAAGAAATCTATTTGCCAATTCTTTACCGAGTTCTACACCAAATTGATCGAAGCTGTAAATGTTCCAAATTACGCCTTGTACAAAAGTTTTATGCTCGTACATCGCGATAAGAACTCCTAAGTTTTTCGGCGTAAGTTTTTTTATTAAAATAGAATTTGACGGACGGTTGCCTTCAAAAACTTTAAATGGTAATAGTTGGTTTATTTTGTTGGTTTCGTTATGAAATTTCATGTCTAAATGGACTTCTTCCTTCGTTTTTCCGGCATATAATGCTTCCGCTTGCGCGTAGAAATTTGCCATTAATTTTTGATGATGATCTTTGTTACCATATAAAGATTCCTCAAAACCAATAAAATCAACAGGAATTATTTTTGTGCCCTGATGTACCAACTGCATGAATGCGTGTTGTGAGTTGGTCCCAGTATTTCCCCATATAATATTACCGGTTTGGTAGCTTACCTTTTCACCATTTCTATCTACAGATTTCCCGTTGCTTTCCATTGATAATTGTTGTAAAAAAGGTGCTAAATTCTCTAAATATTGGGTGTATGATAGCACAACTTCTGATTCGGTCAAAAAGAAATTATTATACCAAATACTCAAAAGAGCTAATACCACAGGCATATTTTTTTCAAACGGAGCAGTTTTAAAATGCTCGTCCATTGCATAAGCTCCTTTTAAAAAATTATGAAAATTTTCATAACCAATGGATAAGCTAATTGATAAACCAACGGCACTCCAAAGCGAATATCGTCCGCCAACCCAATCCCACATCGTGAAAATATTTTCTTCGGCAATACCAAAATCTTTTACTTTTTCAAGATTTGTAGAAACGGCGACAAAATTATGTTGGATGTCTTTTTCGGTTGCATTTTGCAAAAACCATTTTTTTATAGTTTCTGCATTGGTCAAGGTTTCTTGTGTTGTAAAAGTTTTAGAAACAATAATAAAAAGTGTCGTTTCCGGATGTAATTCTTTTAAAACTTCACGAACATGATCTCCATCAATATTTGAAATAAAATGGGTTTTTAGTTGATTTTTATAATATTGCAAAGATTCAACAACCATTCTTGGTCCTAAGTCAGAACCTCCGATACCAATATTTACGATATCTGTAATTGCTTTTCCGGTATATCCTTTAAATTTACCGCTGATTACTTGGTTAGAAAAAGCTTCTATTTTGGCTAAAGTTTCTCTTACTTCAGGCATTACATCTTCCCCATCAACTTTAATTGCTTGGTTGTTTTGATTTCGCAAAGCAGTATGTAAAACTGCCCGATTTTCGGTTACATTTATTTTATCTCCTGAAAAATATTTTTGAATAGCATCTTGCAATTTGGTTTCTTTTGCTAATTCTAAGAGGTAACTAATCGTTTCTTCTGTGATTCTATTTTTGGAATAATCTAGGCTAAATTCATCAAAATTTAGGGTGAAATTCTCTTTTCTAATTTTATCTTTTAAGAAAAGAGATTTCATATGTACGTTTTTTATCTTGTCAAAATGATTTTCTAGATTCTTCCAAGATTTTGTTTCGATTGGATTCGTGTTTTTTAATGCCATTTGAATATTTTTAGACTATTTTTTTCTGTAAAGGAAAAATTAATTTTGGACAACAGGTGTTTCCATTTGTTTTGTAGGAATACTATCAATTTGTACTTTTAAAGGAGCAATAAATGCGAAATAACTCTCTTTTAAACTCTCTTTTATTGGTTCTGCCGAAGGTAGTTTTTCTCGCAAAGGATCGACTTGAGCGCCATTTTTCCAAAAACGATAACAAACATGTGGTCCAGCCGTGTTTCCTGTCATTCCGATATAGCCGATTACATCACCTTGTTTAACATAATCTCCCTTTTTTACTTTTCTTTTGCTCATATGCAAATATTGGGTAGAGTAGGTGCTGTTATGTTTTACTTTTACATAATTACCATTACCACCGCGATATCTTGATTCAATTACGGTACCGTTTGCCGTACTTAAAATTGGCGTACCAATTGGAGCGGCAAAATCCGTTCCTTTGTGCGCTCTTACTTTATTACCGTAATATTTAATTCTTCGATTTAAATTATAGCGCGATGAAATTCTGCCATATTGCAAAGGTGCTTTTAAAAATTGTCTGCGTAAGGTCTTTGCATTTTCATCATAATAATCATGAATTTGTTTCACGGAGTCTGTTTCAAAATTAAATGAATAAAAAGGTTGATTTTTATGTTCAAAATAGGCAGCTTTTATGTCACCAATTCCGACAGAAACGGTATCATCAATGTACAACTCTTCGTAAATAAGTTTAAAATTGTCTCCTTTTTGTAAATGAAAAAAGTCAATAGTCCAAGCGTAAATATCTCCCATTTCATGGGCAATAATATAATTTAATCCCTGATTATCAATAGCTTCAGATAAAGAAGATTCAATAACACCTGAGGCAGTTTTTGTCAGAATTTTGATATCTTTTCTACCAAATACTGTTTTTACGGAATCGGTAAAATCTACAATGAGGTATTCTATTTTATTTGGATGATAAATAAAAACTTGGGCTTTTTCAGTAGTATCTTTTTTGGCAAGAATGGTATATGGTTTACCTGCAATTATTTTTCGAATGTCAAAAGTATCTTTTACGGCTTCTGCAATTTTGTATATTTCGGTATAATCTACATGATTTCTATCCAAAATCTGACCGAAACTTTCTCCATTTCTTATCGTGTCTTTTATGACTTTATAATTGTTTAAATTATAGCCAAATTCTTCAATGATAGGAGGTTCTTCTTCAATAATTTCTTCGGGTTCGATATTTTCAACAACCTCATTTTTACAAGATTGAAAAACGACTATACTTAAAAAAATAAATAAAAATTTCTTCACTAGATTAACTTCTTTTTTTATGATTTGCAAATCTATTGATTTTGTGAAAAATTATGGTTATAATTTAGTTAAAAATTATAGGAAATGGATTTGCTAAACCGTAATATTCATACAATTCTGCTTTTAAAGAACCAACCAGAATTGCTGCTTTTATTTTTATAGGAACTTTATTTTTATCATCTGACATCCATAGAGTTACACTTTCTTCATTTTTAAAAACGCGCCCAGTTTGTACCATTGGGTTAAAAACAACAGTTTTCACTTTACCCCATTTAGTATTAATAATTTCACGACCCTTGAAAACAAGCTTTATTTTATTGTTTTCATCATCAAAAAATACATTCATCGAAATAGTATCGCCTTCCTTTAAAGTGTCAAAATCTAAACTTCTTAAATAATATAAGGAAGAGAGCATATCTTGAGCATCTTTAGGAATAGAAAATGTTTCATCTGTATTGTGTTTGTAGTCAAAAACACGTGCCTTATTTTTGTCAAAGTCAAAAAATATTTCCTTATTTTTTTTATACCCACCTTCATTAATATTTCGAATAAATCGACGAGGCTGTACTATTTTTGGATTAAAAAAGGTTTGGTAATCGTCTTTAACAGAAAAAAATAAATTAACCATTCCTGTTGTATATCCATCTCCAACGACATGGTATTCCGGTTTTCCTTCAATGGTTTTTGTATTGATTTTTAAAGTAGCGAAACCGGCATTTAAAAGTCCGTAGTTTATTCTAAATTTTAAAAACTCACCTTCCTTAAATGCATCTGTTTTTATCTGCGAAATGCCGCAAAAAGGTATTACTAAAAATAAAAACAGAATTTTTTTCATAGAGAAAACATTTCTTAAAAATTGTTAGGGCTAATTTAAAAATAGCAACAAAAGTAAGAAACCATTTTTATTTATCTTTAAAATTTGTAATTCCTTCTTCTAGCCAATTTTTATAATTTTCAATATCAGGGTCATAAGCGGAATGTGCATTTAAATTTTCACCATCATGATCGAGTAAAACGTAATAAGGTTGTGCATTTGCTTTGTACTTTTTTATTTGAAAATCACTCCATTTATTACCAATAGATTTAATTTTCTTACCTGTTGTTTCTGAAGTATATTTTTCATTTTCAGGCAAAGATCTTTTGTCATCCACATATAATGAAATTAAAACAATCTCGTTTTTTAAGATATTTAAAACTTCCGGATCCGACCAAACGCGTTCTTCCATTTTTCTGCAATTTACACAGGCATGACCTGTAAAATCTAATAAAACAGGTTTTCCAACGGATTCTGCATAAGTCATTCCGGTTTCATAATCGTTAAAGGACACGATATTATGTGGACCAAATTTTGCACCTTCCGGCAGATTGACTGCTGCACTTCCGCCTCCTAATTTGGTAAAACCAACTCCGTCGGGAGATTCACTGTAATGCATCGGCGGTGGAAATCCGCTTATAATTTTTAACGGAGCACCCCAAAGTCCGGGAACGAGATAAATAGTAAATATTAAAAAGAAAAGTCCCAAACTCAATCTACCAACCGAAATATGTGGTAAATCAGAATCGTGCGGTAATTTGATCTTTCCGAATAAATAGAGTGCTAGAAGTCCGAAAATTGCAATCCAAATAGCAATAAAAACTTCTCTTTCTAAATAGTGGGTTTGCAAAACTAAATCGGCATTCGATAAAAATTTAAAGGCTAAGGCTAGCTCTAAAAATCCTAAAACCACTTTTACGGTATTTAACCATCCGCCCGATTTTGGTAAAGAATTCATCCATCCCGGAAAGGCTGCGAATAAAGTAAAAGGCAAAGCTATTGCCAAAGAAAATCCGAACATGCTAATTACCGGGGCAATTCCTCCTTGAGAGGCGGCAGCAACTAAAGCCGTACCAACGATTGGGCCGGTACATGAAAAAGAAACAATCGCCAAGGCGAGCGCCATAAAGAAGATACCGATAAAACCTCCTCGATCTGCTTGAGAATCTACTTTGGTACCCCAAGAACTTGGGAGTGTTATTTCAAAAGCACCTAAAAAGGAGACTGCAAAAATTACCAATAACAAGAAGAAAATAATATTAAACCAAACATTGGTAGAAAGTGCATTTAAAGAATCTGCACCAAAAATAGTTGTTACCACGGTTCCGAGTAAAACGTATAAAATGATAATTGCCAAACCGAAAATAATCGCATTTCGAATGCCAACCGCTTTATTTTTACTTTGTTTGGTAAAAAAACTTACGGTCATTGGAATCATGGGAAAAACGCACGGGGTAAGCAACGCTGCAAATCCTGCAAAGAAACTTAGAATAAAGAGAGTCCATAAACTTTTATTTTTTTCTTTTTTCTCGGCATCTGAACTTGCTGGTTTTTTATCTTTTGCGTCAGAAGAAGTCTGTAAGGTGTCCTTTTTTTGTGTTTCAAGCGTTGAAAAAATCGCATTTTTTTCACTTGCTTCCAAAGTAGAAGATTGTTTTTCAATGCTTTGATAAACTTCAAATGTAATGTCCACTTCGGTAGGAGGAAGACAATTTGTATCATCACAAACCATAAATTCTAGGGTTTCCTCTATGGTTATTTTTTCATTGGTAAGCACCTTTATTCTTTGTTTGAAAACCGCTTCTTTTTCAAAGAATTTAATTTTCATGTTGAAAACGTTGTCATAAACCTCATGACCTTCACCTTCGATGGTTTCATTAATCAATTCAAATTTATTTTCAACATCTTTAAAACTAAAAGAAGTTGGTATTGGACCTCCATCCGGAACATTTTGTGAATACAAATGCCAGCCTTTTTCGATAGATGCTTTGATGACGAGATCAAAAACCGAATCAGATACTTTTTCAACAGAAGTCTTCCATTTTACCGGCTCGTGAATTTGTGCTTTTAAATTGGAAGTTACAATTAAAAATAAACTGAGTATAAAGAGTAATTTTTTCATTCTTTAATTATAAATTTTAGTATTTCTGTGGTGTTTTCGGTAATTTTAAAACGATTATCTAATCGTTTTCCTAACACCCAAACAATTTCATTTTTAGAACAGAGCAAATTTATTTTTTCTTTATCTAAAATGGATATTTTTTCGTCTTTTAAGAATTTGCTCAACTTTTTTTTGCCTGCCATTCCTAAAGGATAAAAATAGTCGCCTTTTTCTGGTTTTCTTACAGATAATGGAAATTCCAAGGTATTTTTATCGACATAAATAATGGTATCTGATATTTCTTTTGGTATGGTATTACTATAAGAATCGGCAAAAATAAGATTTTCATTATTAAACTCTTCTCTTGACAACGATTCAATATACATATTAAAATCATGAGACGAAATTGAAGTTAAGTTTTCTAAAATTTCAATGGCCTCTTCTTTTTTAGGATTTATGGCAATATCGCTTAACAATAAATAATCTCTGTTTTTTACCAAGCGATGTGTTTTCGAAACTACTTGTTTGCCTGATTGAGCTTCTAGCAAAGCAAGAATATCATCATATTCGCTAAAACCATAAGATTGAAACAACTCAAAAACATACGCTTTTGGATGACGAGTTTTTAGGATGGACTCGATTTTATATTTCGTATAATGTGATTCTTGAATACTAATTTCCTGCCGAAACTCTTCCATTTTGTCCAGAACAATGGCTCTGTTTGCTTGTAAATTATCCCTTGTTTTAGCAAAAGAATCCATAAAACTTGGATTCAAAGATTTTAATTTCGGTATAATATCATGTCGCAATTTATTGCGTAAATACTTTGTTTCGGCATTGGTATAATCTTCTCGCCATTGCAAGTTTTTTTCTTTAGCATAGGTTTCAATTTGATGTCTGGTAAATGCTAAAAGTGGGCGAATCACATTTTTGTTAATTTCCGGAATTCCGGTTAAACCTTCCAATCCGGTACCACGAGAAAAATTAATTAAAAAAGTTTCTAAATTATCATCGGCATGATGCGCTGTACACACATAATCAAAACGGTTTTTTGCAATTATTTTATGAAACCAGGTATATCGCAATTCACGAGCAGCCATTTGAATGGATAAGTTATTCTTTTTTGCAAAAAGTTCTGTTTCAAATTTTGTCTCAAAAAAAGATATTTTAAGACTTGCAGCAAATTCTTTTACAAAGACTGCATCTTTATCCGATTCTTTTCCTCGCAATTGAAAATTACAGTGAGCCAAAGAAACATTGCAATTTAAATGATGCAATAAATGCGTTAAAATAACGCTGTCAATTCCTCCAGAAATAGCAACAAGAATTTTTTTACCTTTTAAAAAAGGAAATTTTTCTTCCAAATGTTTCTGAAATGCAGCTTGCAAAGAGATACTTATTTTGGGGTTAATTTACACGATAAATCATTTTCATTTAAAAAAACTTCAACAATCATCGTTTGGTTGCAAAGTTATATTTTTTAGCCAAGGAGTAACCTATAAAAAAAGCTCTTCGTTAATACTAAATTACTGAAGAGCTTTTTATTTTTTTGGTTGAAAACCTTAATTTTTAACCAATAATGGTTTACCTACTTTTAAGTCTGCCAATACAGTTAAGGCCTCTTCTACATAGATATCTTTACTCAAGTTTTTATGCCAAATTTCTCGTTTTTTCTCTAAAATAGAATCTTGCACCATTAACGGAATTTCATATTTAGGAGAATTAAAAACAAGATTATTTTTATAATCGGATATGGTATCAAATTCTTTGCTTTCTTCAGCACGAGCATTCAAATCTTTTTTAAAATCCTCATAATTCAAATCAACAAGCACATCATCTCGACCTTCTTTCAGCCATTTTGCATTTTTATCAATCAGCTTAAATTGCGGATTTGCTGCAATTCGTTTTTTACTTTTGTTGACTGCTGCATTTAAGTTTTCATAAATATTAACCGGTGTATAATCGGCAGGTGCAATTTTATCCCATGGCAATGGATTTTGTTCATCGCGTTCGCCAATTTCTAAATAAGAATAACGGTCAGGCATAGGCACGTCACTTTCCACTCCTTTTATTTGTGTCGAACCACCGTTAATTCTATAAAATTTTTGAATGGTCATTTTCAACGCCCCTAAATCTTCTGAGTAGGTAAAATAATTATTAAGTGGCAATACGTTTTGAACGGTACCTTTACCAAAAGATTGGCTAGAACCAAGAATTACAGCTCTATTATAATCTTGCATTGCAGCGGCAAAAATTTCTGACGCTGATGCGGAAAGTTCATTTACTAAAATCACCAAAGGACCATCCCATTGAATTTTTTTGTCTTTATCTGATTTTACATTTGGTTCTTCACCTCTATATTTTACTTGAACTACGGGGCCATCTTGAATAAATAAACCGGCAATTTCAATGGCAGTTTTTAACGAACCACCTCCATTATTTCTTAAATCGATCAATAAACCTTCGATGTTTTCTTTTTTCAAACGTTCAATTTCTTGCTCCATGTCGGTTGCCGAATTTCTGTAATTTTTTTCGTTAAAATCAATGTAAAACTTTGGTAAGTGAATTACTCCAAAGTTTCGGTCATCTAATTCAACAACAGAAGATTTTGCGAAAGTCTCTTCGATTTCAACAACATCTCTAATGATAGAAATTACTTTAACTTTTCCGTCAATTTTTTTAAGGGTAAGTTTAACTTCTGTCCCCTTTTTTCCTTTTATATATTCAATAGCATCATCTAAACGCATACCAACAATATCGATCGGCACCTCATCGCCTTGCGCAACTTTTAGAATGATGTCGCCAACTTCTAATTCGCCGGCTCTCCATGCCGGACCACCCGAAATTAATTCGTCAACTGTCGTATAATCATCTTTTTTTCGCAAACGAGCTCCGATTCCTTCCAGCTTACCTGACATGTCTTGCTGAAAACGCTTGTTGTCTTTCGGAGCAAAATAATTAGTATGCGGGTCAAATTGGGATGTAATGGTATTGATATAAACTGAAAACCAATCATTTTCATCTAAATCATCCATTAAATTATATAAATCATCCAACCCTTTTTTTGTTGCTTCACGAGATTCTTTTTCCATTTCAGCAAAAGATTTTGCTTCTACCGGAATATTTTTATCCACTTGAATAGAATCGTTTTTTAGAAGATCTTCTTGCATTTGAATTTTTTCATGCAGACGAGAAAGTGTGCTCACTTTTAATTGCATTTGCCAATTTTTTATCAGCTCAGCTTGAGAAGCAGGAAAAGGTTTATTTTCATAATCAACACTAAAGGTTTCCTTTTTTTCAAAATCAAAAGGGGATTTTAGTATTTCGTCATAATATTTTCCGGATTCACTTACTCTCGTTTTAAATCGTTTGTAAACTAAATTATAAAAACTTAAGTCCTCACTTTTAATTTGATCATCAATTAGATTTTTAAAAGCGGCAAATTCATCAATATCACTTTGTAAAAAGAATCTTTTATAAGGATCTAAAGCATCAATAAATTCATCAAACACTTTGGCAGAAAACTCATCGTTTATATCTTTTGGCTCGTAATGACCTTGTTTTAAAGCATATCGAATTAAACCAATTAAAATTTTATCTTTCTCAGGATCGGGCTTATTTACGATTTGAAAGCTAAATAACAAACCTGCCAAAATAATTATAGGAATAATGATTTTATATCTTTTTTTCATAAAAGCAATTATTTTTTTCATTAATTTTAAATGTTCAATTGTCAAAAACCGCGCCAATATAATAATTCTTCATCAGATAACTCTAAAACATAACTATTTCTAAGCTAAATCGTTTCAAATTTATTTTTTAAAACAATCTTAAGCGAAATTAATCATAAAAAGGGAATTCTTTACTAACGAATTGTTAAACATATTCTATTCTTGATCAAATCAAAAAGTTTAAATTTGTTAAAAAATTAGTTATAATGAAAAAAAGACCATTAATATTAGTTACCAATGACGACGGAATTACCGCGCCCGGAATACGTACTTTAATTTCGGTAATGAATGAAATTGGTGACGTAGTCGTTATTGCACCCGATAGTCCACAAAGTGGTATGGGTCATGCTATAACTTTAGATTCGACGATATATTGTGACCCAGTTAATATTGATGATGATGTGCAGTTAGAATACCGTTGTTCGGGCACACCTGCCGACTGTGTAAAAATGGCAATTAGTGAGATTTTAAATAAAAAACCCGACTTGTGTGTTTCTGGTATAAATCACGGATCGAATTCTTCGATAAATGTGATTTATTCGGGTACGATGAGTGCTGCTATTGAAGCCGGAATTGAAGGAATTCCTGCTATCGGATTTTCATTATTAGACTATTCGTGGCATGCAAATTTTGACGGACTAAGATCTTACGTTAAAAAAATAGCATTACAGGTTTTAGAAAACGGTTTACCGGATGGAGTTGTGCTCAATGTTAATTTTCCGAAACTCGAGAATAATAATTTTAAAGGCATCAAAATTTGCCGTCAGGCGCGAGCGAATTGGGTCGAAGAGTTTGATAAAAGAACCAATCCGCAAGGAAAAGAATATTATTGGCTTACCGGTAAATTTGTGAATCTAGATAAAGGCGAAGATACTGATGTTTGGGCTTTAGAAAATGATTATATTTCTTTGGTTCCTGTACATTTTGACTTAACGGCTCATCATTTTATCCATCAGTTAAATTCTTGGAAATTATGATAAAAAAGGAAATTTTAATAGGATTTTTAGTTGCTTTAATCGCTATGTCTTTCGGATTTTATATCTATGTTGAATTTGTTTCTCAATATACTTTTGAGGAAACCTTAAAAATAATTGACGAACAAAAATTATATGGGAAAATATTAGGTTTATCAGCGATTCCAAATTTATTTGTCTTTTTCATTTTCTTAAAAAAGAGACAAGAATATCGCGCAAGAGGAGTAATTTTGGCATGTATTTTAATTGCTTTGGCAATATTAGTAACCCAGTTTATTTAAATTCTGAAAATTTGAAATATTATATTATTGTAGGAGAAGCTTCAGGTGATTTACACGCCTCGAATTTGATGAAAGCTTTGCAAAAAAAAGATGCACAAGCCGAATTTAGGTTTTGGGGTGGCGATTTAATGCAAGCTGTCGGCGGCACTTTGGTAAAACATTACCGCGATCTTGCATTTATGGGTTTTGCCGAGGTAATCATGAATTTACGAACCATTCTAAATAATATCAATTTTTGTAAAAAAGATATCGAAAAACACCAACCTGATGTTTTGATTCTAGTCGATTATCCCGGATTTAATATGCGAATTGCTGAATTTGCCAAGAAAAAAAAGATTCCGGTTCATTATTATATTTCACCGCAAATTTGGGCTTGGAAAGAAAATCGGATTCATAAAATAAAGCGAGATGTAGATCATATGTATGTGATTTTACCTTTTGAAAAAGATTTTTATGAAAAAAAACATCAGTTTCCGGTTCATTTTGTTGGGCATCCTTTATTAGACGCTATTGCGCATAGAAAGCCAGTTTCAGAAAAAAAATTCGCCAAAGAAAACCACTTAAATGAAAAACCAATCATTGCGGTTTTGCCCGGTAGCCGAAAGCAGGAAATTAAAAAAATGCTTGCAATCATGCTTAAAATGGCTCCTGAATTTCCAGATTATCAATTTGTTATTGCTGGTGCTCCATCGCAGCCAAAAGAATTTTATGAGCAGTTTATCCACGATAAAAACACTTCTTTTGTTGCAAATAAAACCTATGATTTATTGTCGGTTTCGTATGCTGCAATGGTAACATCTGGTACGGCAACATTAGAAACAGCGTTGTTCAAAATACCAGAAGTGGTTTGTTATAAAGGCAATGAAATTTCCTATCAAATAGGAAAACGTTTGGTAAAAAATATCAAATACATTTCTTTAGTCAACCTGATTTTAGATAAAGAGGCCGTTACCGAATTAATTCAAAGTGATTTTAATGAAAAGCGTTTACAACAAGAGTTGGAAAAAATCTTAGACACGAAAAACAGAGAAAATATGTTTTTAGATTATTTTGCTTTGGAAAAAAAACTAGGAGGTAAAGGAGCAAGTGCTAAAACAGCGGATTTAATTATTAAAAATTCGAAATAAAATTAAAGACTGATTTTATTTTAGTTGTATTTTTTAGTGCTATGTTGAGCATCGTGGGTATTTAATTTCCAAATTTAATGCTAAGCTTTAAATTTTATATATTTTTATCTGTGTACCTCTGTGCAGACTCTGTGTACCTCTGCCGAACAAACTGCGTATAGGCTATTTCACAGAGAATAGGAGTTAGTTTCACAGAGAAATAAAACATATATGTGACGCACTCAAAACAACATAAAACCTTTTTCTACTCACACAATCCTTTTAAGGTATCTTCGATATTACCGGGAGTACTCATGATTTTCATAAAAGTTCCCATCGTTAATTCAGGCCAATGCAACGCAATTCTGTAGCGACCGTGAAGCATGGTTGCAACGTTATCTTGAATAATAATTTCGTAAGGCATCGCAGCGATATGATCTTCGCCAATTATCGGTAAAAAAGCTGCTTCTCCTTTTTCTTTATCTAGTAATGCAACGCCATAAACGGCAATTTTGTCATCATTAAATTTAAGTTGGTACACCAATTTGGTTTTTCCTTTTTGAGCAGCAAGATTTTTTTCGATGGTTTTAACACCTTCCTCGAAAGAGTTGAATTTTTTCAAAGTTACCGGATCGGTAAAATAAGGCATCATCATTTTATAATGATAATTATGAAGTTCTTTTGCAGATAAAGAACCGCCGAAAGGTTTATCTTCTATATTATACGGAGTTAATGCAGATCGCAAATTTTGCACAACTTTTTCCAAAGATTTCTCGTGTCTACTGTATTCTCCACGTAAATATGCGTTAAAAATATAGTTCGGATTTATACTTGAAATCGTCGTTTTAGTGCCGTCAAATTTCAATCCAATTTTTAAGGCAGCCGCAAGTGCACCGCGATCATTTACCTGTAAAACAGTGTGTTGCAAGTCTTTGTTGGAGAAAACAATAACCATTAAATTTTGGTTATTTTCTGGGTTATACGAACCTAAAATATCAAAACCTTCGCGTTGTAAAGCACCTTTTATTTCGGTTGCTGTTTCTTGTATTGTTTTATCTGAAGTACCAATTTTTATGTATGGAGATAAATCTTGCGCTGTCGCGGAATAAAATCCGATTACGATTAAAAAAGAAAGAATACTGTTTTTCATGAGATGAACTTATTTGAATTCGTATAAAAGTAATTCTTTAAGAGCTTTTAAAAGGTAACTTTTATCATGTTTCTATTAGTAAAACTCAATTTTGAGAAGTCATCAAGCGGCACTCAAAATTGTAAGTTGAACTAATCCCGCATTTTTCGGCGGGATCTAGGCTCAATACCTCGCCCCTTGGTTCGATTCCTATTATTGGATTCAGGGCTTGCCCTTAGGTTTAATACCTTTTATTCTCTATTTAAAAGAAACCTTTTTCGAAAAATAATCACTAAAATTCCTCCTCGAAAGAGCATCCAAATTGTAAAAGCAACCCAAATTCCATATAATTTCAGACCAAAATAATCCGCAATAAGCAAAGCGGGAATAAAACCTAAAAAAGTGGCAATTAACAAGGTATTTCGTAAAGTAACGGCTTCTGCCAAACCTTTAAAAATTCCGTCAAAAACGAAAGCAATTGCATTGATTGGCTGCATCACTAAAACGATCCAAAATATGCTGTAAAACAATTCTAAAACTTCGGTTTCATTCGAGAATATCTTTCCGATAGGAAAATATAACAGTGCACAAAGAAGTCCTAAAATAAGAGCAACATACAGAGAGTATTTGGACAACTGTTTGCTTAAATTCCATATGGTTTTTGGGTTTTTCTCTCCCAATAATTTTCCAGACATTATATTGCCGACACTGGCATAACCATCAATAAAAAAGGCAAAAAATAACCAAATTTGAAAGGCAATAGTCTGTGCAGCAATATAATGTGTACCATATTTCGTCGCATAGGCATTTGCCAAGTACAGGGCAATATTTAAGGCGATAGCTCGAATAATCAAATTAAAACTCAAGTGGAGCAGACGTTTTATTTCAAAATGAAAAGGTAGAGTTATTCGAAAGTTAAACGGAGTTTTTCGCAAGAAAAGAAACAATGCAAAAAGTGCCATTACAGCTTGCGCGATAACGCTCGCCCAGGCGGCACCTTCGACATGCATGGCGGGAATAAAACCTTCAATTCCGAAAATTAAAATAAAATCTAAAGCAACGTTCAAAACCGCTCCGGTTATACTTATGACCATGGGCCAATAGGTATTTTGCAAACCTCTGAAGACCCCAAAAACAGAAAATGTAAAAAGTGTTAACGGCAAGCCTAAAGCACGTATTTTATAATAGGAAACGGCATAATCTAAAACTAAACCTTGGGCATTATAGAGTTTGAAAATAGCTTCGATAAAAAAGATGGTAATGGCATAAATAACAGCGCTCAAAACCAAATTAATGCCGATAATTTGAGCAGGTAAATTTTTAATCTCTTGCAGTTTATCGCCACCTAAATACAAGGCGATAATAGCAGAAATTGCGGATCGCGTTTGTGCTAAAATCCAAATAATTGCTGAAATAAACGAGCCTGCTATTCCGACTGCCGCAAGCGCTTCGGTTGGATTTATGTTTAAATTTCCAACAATTGCAGTATCAGTAATCGATAATAAGGGCTCTGCAATTCCGGAAATAATCGCAGGAATAGCTAATTTATTGATGGTTTTAAAGGAAATGGCGGTAGTTTTCTGCAATTTTTTCAAAAAAATGTTTACATCTGCGAAAATAAAACATTAATAAGGGAAACCCCTCAGTATGCCTCAATTAAATTATGTTCCGGTTCATTTTACGCTTTTTTTGATTTTGGGAATCATTTTGGGCAATGTGTTCGATTATTCTGTTTGGACGCTTGTGTTCGCTGCTATTTTTCTTTTTATTGGGTTGGTTTTTTCTTTTTTTAGAGCAGAAAAATCGTTTAGATTTCCATTTGGTTTTTTCCTATTTTCTGCGACTTTATTCGTTTGCATCGGAATGCTCAGCATGGAACTCACGAAACCAAAGAATCAAAAAAAACATTATAGCCACTTTTTAAATGCAAACAATACTTCGAGTTTAAGAATTCATAAAATTTTAAAGCCAAACGACTATTATTTTAAAATGGAGGCGGAAGTGCTGCAATTGAATAAGAACAAAACTCAAGGAAAAATTTTAGTTCAGTTGGAACGAAAAAATTTACCAAAAGAACTTTCTGTAGATGCCATTATTTTTACAACGAATCAATTTTCAGAAGTTCGAAAAGCGATGAATCCGTTTGAGTTTGATTACAACGACTATCTGAAAAAGCAAGATATACATCATCAAATTGTATTAAAAAATGATACCTATACTTTATTATCAAAACAAAGTAAAACCTTGTATGGATTTGCGCATAATCTTCGAGAAAAAATAAATAACCGATTAAAAGAACAAGATTTTTCAAAAGATGAGCTTTCCATTTTCAATGCAATTTTATTGGGTCAACGACAAGATCTTTCAAAAGAAACCTTTGAAATCTACAAAAATGCTGGAGCCATTCACATTTTGGCGGTTTCCGGTTTGCATATTGGTATTATTTTATTGTTGCTCAATTTTTTGCTACAACCTTTAGAAAGAGGAAAACACGGTAAAATAATTAAATTGGTGCTTGTTGTTCTTTTTTTATGGTTTTATGCTTTTCTTGCGGGTTTGTCAGCATCTGTAATTCGAGCCGTGACGATGTTTACAGCGATTGCCATCGGAATCACATTAAATCGACCTTCGGGAGTAAAAAACAGTTTGGTCGTTTCGCTGTTCTTTTTATTGTTGCTACATCCATTATTTTTGTTCGATGTCGGATTTCAACTCAGTTATACGGCGGTATTTTCGATTGTTTGGCTGCAACCTTTTTTTAGTAATTTATGGAAACCAAAGCATAAAATCACGCATTATTTTTGGCAATTACTTACGGTTTCTTTTGCTGCTCAATTGGGAATTTTGCCTTTAAGCTTGTTTTATTTTCATCAGTTTCCAGGTTTATTTTTTATTTCGAGTCTGGTAATTATTCCGTTTTTGGGATTTATTTTAGGTTTCGGATTTTTGGTTGCAATTTTGGCCTTAACGGATGGACTTCCGCAATTTTTAGTTGATTTTTATGAAATTTTTCTTGCGTCAATGAATACATTTGTAGCATTTATTTCGGCACAAGAATCTTTTATATTCAAGAATATTTCTTTTTCTATCGTCTTGTTAATCAGTTCTTACGCTCTTTTAATTTTCACTATAAATCTTTTGAAATACAGAAATACCAAAAATGTATCTCTTTTTCTAATGGCTGTTTTATGTATACAATTGACCTTTTTTTATGAAAAAAAGAAAAAGCATGACAAAAGCGAATTCATTGTGTTTCAAGAAACTGCTTCCACAATTTTTCTACATCGAAAAAGAGAAAAAGTATTGATATATGATAATGTAAGTACTAAGAAAAATCCTTTTTCAAGACCACTACAGGCATATGTTTTAGGCAATAATAATCTTGAAATAGCAGAAATTCAACCGATAAAAAATTACTATCACTTGAAGAACTCATCTATTTTGGTGGTAGATAGTTTGGCCATTTTCATGCCACTTCAAATTCATCCGGAAACGGTAATTCTAACCCAATCTCCTAAAATAAACTTACAGAGAATGCTTGAAATTTTACAGCCAAAAACAATTGTCGCTGACGGAAGCAACTATAGAAGTTATGTAAACCGCTGGCAAAAAACGTGTGAAAAACAGAAAATTAATTTCCATGATACTTCAAAAAAGGGAGCATTTGTGATAGATTATTAATCTGCAATCTCCTGCAATTTTACTTATATTTGCTCGTTTAAACCAAAAAAAGAAATCGTTTTGTTGTTTTTACAAGGTGATTTTAGAGAAACAAAAGCTTGGATATATGAAATGAGCCAGAGCAATTTTGGTTACTAACCAAAATTTTCAAAGGCGAATTCCATCTGACAAATAAAAATAATAAAAAAAAACAGATGAAAATTATTGTGCCAATGGCAGGAATCGGATCTCGTTTGAGACCGCATACTTTAACCATTCCGAAACCTTTAACGTTAATAGGAGGAAAACCAATAGTACAAAGACTTGTAGAAGATATTGTAAAAGTGGTACATCAAAAAGTAGAAGAAATTGCTTTTGTAATCGGTCCATCTTTTCCGAAAGATACGGAAGAAAAATTGATGAAAATTGCCAAAAGTATGGGAGCAAAAGGTAAAGTTTTTGTTCAAGAACAAGCCTTAGGAACTGGCCATGCAATTCAATGTGCAAAAGAATCGCTAAACGGACCATGTGTTGTCGCTTTTGCGGATACTTTATTTAAAGCCGATTTTACTTTAGATGCAAATGCCGATGGAGCAATTTGGGTAAAACAAGTGGATGAACCAAGTGCTTATGGTGTGGTAAAATTGAAAGATGGAATCATTACTGATTTTGTTGAAAAACCAAAAGAGTTTGTTTCTGATTTAGCAATTATTGGAATTTATTACTTTAAAAAGGGAGAAGTTTTAAGAGATGAAATCCAGTATTTATTAGATAATAATATCACAGAGAAAGGAGAATATCAGTTGACCAATGCTTTAGAAAATATGAAGCAAAAAGGTTTGAAATTTGTTCCCGGAACAGTTAGTGCCTGGATGGATTGTGGCAATAAAGATATTACGGTTGAAACCAATGGTAGAGTCTTACAATTTGCACATGCCGATGGTGAAAATTTGGTATCTAATTCTGTTACCTTGGAAAATTCAAAAATCATTGCACCTTGTTATATTGGTGAAAATGTAGTTTTAAAAAACGCTATAGTTGGTCCTAATGTTTCTTTAGGTGATGATAGCAAAGTCGAAAATTCAACAATAAAAGACTCCTTAATTCAAACGAATACAACCATAAAAAATGCAAGCTTACACAATGCCATGATTGGAAATAATGCTTATTTTGATGGCGATTTTGCTTCGATAAGTATTGGAGATTATTCTATATTAGAGTAGATTTTGATTTGGAGAAAAGCATATATTATTTGGAGTATCGGAATTTTTTTAAGTTCCGTTTTTTGCTATGCGCAAGAAGATTTAGTTTCTCAAGAAGACCTTTTAATTGAGCAGCAAAATATTAATTTTCAGACTTTCTTTTTCGAATCTTTACAACAAAAAGGGATAGAAAATTATGACAAGGCAATCTATGCATTGGATGAATGTTTAAAAATTGACAACGAAAGTATTTCGGTATTATTTGAACTTTCCAAGAATTATGCGCTTTTGACCAAATATACTGAGGCGGAGTATTATATATTAAAAGGTTTGGAATTTGACCCAACCAATTTATATATGCTGCGACATTTGGAAAATGTTAAATCGAAACAAAATGATTTTAAGGGAGCGATTGTTATCCGTCAAAAAATTATAGAACAAAAACCCGAAGAAGTTGCTGATTTAGTGTTGTTATATATCAAGGCAGGTGATATTCAAAATGCAATTGCCTTAGTAAAAAAACTAGACGACGAAGAAAAATTACCGCCATCTCTCGTTGCATTGAAAGAATCTTTATTACAAACAAAAAAGGTTGATTCTTACGAAGAACCGGTCATAATTGCCGAAGAACTGCCAAAGAGTAAGCTAGATTTGTTAAAAGAGGAATATTCTCTAAAAAACGATTTTCAATCACTTAAACTGGTTTTAGAAAACGAATTAAAAACTGGTCGATATTTAGATTTATTGAAAGATAGCGAAGAGGCGATTAATTTATATCCGGCGCAACCTTATGTTTATTTAATGCATGGTGTTTCTTTGAATAATACTCGAAAGTACAAAGATGCTATAACCACTTTAGAATTAGGTTTGGAGTTTCTTATTGACGATAATGAAATGGAATCTCAGTTTATGGAGCAGCTCAGTTTGAGCCATAAAGGATTAGGAGAAAATAAAATTGCAAGTTCTTATTATAAAAAAGCCTTAGATTTGCGCAACAAATAATTCTAAGAATGATTAAAAGAGGAGCAATAATTATTGTTATTCTAATACTTATCACTTCCTGTAAAAGTAGCAAGATTACCGACGCTTCCATTGCGAATTTATCGGCGAGAAATATCATTAAAAATAATGATGAACTTCGCTTTGATAAAACTAATCTGCGCGCAAATTTACTCGTGAAATATGATGGAAAAGCCAAATTGCCAAACTTAAATGCCTCTATGCGCATGATAAAAGATTCTGTTATTTGGATTAGTTTTTCCAAATTGGGTTTTCCTTTGGCGAAATTACTGATTACTCAAGATAGCGTAAAATTCTACGAAAAAATTTCAAAAACATATTTTGACGGTGATTTTGAGCTGATTAGCAAAAGTTTGGGTACAGATTTTGACTTCGTTAAAGTGCAGAATTTATTCCTCGGAGAAACGCTAATCGATATGAAATTGGATAGATACAAATCGAATATTGATAAAAATTTGTACCTATTGAACAACAAGAATAAAAATGCTATTTTTGATGTGCTTTTTTGGATTGATCCGAATAATTTTAAATTAAAAAAGGAGCAGATTAAACATCCGTATAAAGACCAAATTTTAACGGTTTTTTATAAAGATTTTGATAAAATTGATGAATCTTTGTTCCCTAAAGGATTTGCTGTTCATGTGAAGGATGCAAAAAAAGAAACAAAAATTGAAGTGAACTATAAAAATGTGTTTTTCAACACCGCTTTGAGTTTCCCTTTTACCATACCAAATGGCTATAAAAAAATTGAGCTGAAATGAAATCCAATCCAAAAATAAATTCCTTTCGTTTTTTTACTGTGGATTCCAGTTTTTCAAGAAGCTTATTTTTACTTCTGTGCTTAATTTTTATCCAAACTTTTTCTGTCAGTGCTCAAAGCCGCGGAGAATTAGAGAAACAACGAAAGAAACTCCAAGAAGAAATTCAGCAAATTAACAGTTTGTTATTTAAGTCGCAAGAAACAGAAGAAAATTTGCTTTCTCAACTGACTGATTTGAATAAAAGAATCGATGTGCGTACCAAGTTAATTGCAAATATGAATGAGGAAACGCGACAACTTACTTTAGAAATAGCAGATAATGAAAAAATGGTAGATCAACTGCAAAAAAGATTGACCGTTTTAAAGAAAGATTATGCAAATATGGTGGTTCAATCGTATAAAAGCAAAACCAAACAAAGCAGGTTAATGTTTTTACTTTCTTCGGATAATTTCATGCAAGCTTATAAACGAATTCAATATATCAAACAATACGCTACGTATCGAGCAAAACAAGGACAAGAAATTACGTTGGAATCGCTAGAGCTGCAAAATTTAATTGATAATTTGAAAGAAATAAAAGCATCAAAAGAAGTACTTTTAGCAGAAAATAAAAAGGAAAAAGACAGTATTCATAACGAGAAGATTTCACAAGAACAAATGGTGAAATCCGTAAAAAAGAAAGAAAAAACATATATCGCTCAAATCAATCAAAAACAAAAGGAAGAAAGAGCGATTGATGCAAAAATTGAAAAATTAATTCGTGATGCCATTGCGAAATCAAACAAAAACAACAAAACTAATTTAAAAAGTACCGGTTTTGCTTTAACCCCTGAGGCTGCAAAGTTAGAAAAAGATTTTATTTCCAATAAGGGAAAGCTGCCTGCTCCGGTTCAAAAAGGAGTTATTGTTCGTCATTATGGTACGCAAGCGCATCCTACTTTGAAAGGAATAACCATTGAAAGTAACGGTGTTTTTTATGCTACCGAACAGAATGCAAATGCTAGAGTGATTTTTGAAGGAAAAGTGTTGGCAATTCAAGTTTTTCCGGATAAGAAAAAAGCGGTTTTGGTGCAACATGGCCAATATATTTCGGTATATAAAAATTTAGATAATGTTACCGTTAATATTGGTGATATGGTCAAAACAAAACAAGAAATAGGCAAGATTCACACCGATAAATCTACAGGAAAAACAATCTTAGCATTCGTTCTTTTTAAAGAAGTGCAACGTCAAAACCCAGAAGATTGGGTCTATAAAATCTAAATAAAAGGCGCACTTCTATGCAAGTTCATCCATCACAAATTTATAGAATCAGAAATCGTTGCGATGATGTGAAATTCTCTGTTTAACAAAATACACTTCTTTTTAATTTTTTTCCGCGTAAAACTGAAATATCTGTTTAAATTTATAGTTATTTAGTTAACCGTTTGAATCGAGCTATTCGTTTATTGGTTTGGCTTTGGTTAAATTGGTTACAAAATTTCTAACCTATGAACTTCAAATTATCTTTAAAGACCAAGTCATTCTTCTTACTTTTTTGCCTAAGTATTTTGAGTATTCAATGCAAAAAAGAGAAAAAAACTACAACAATTGATTCCGATTTTAAAACTTATATATCTGCCTTTACCAGCGGAATTATTAGCAGTCAATCTACCATAAAGGTCCGATTATCAGAGCCATATAAAGATGCAAAACCGAATGAATTGCTTTCCAAAGAGGTATTTGAATTTACTCCTAAAATCAGTGGAGAAACGTATTGGGCAGACGAAAACACAATCGAATTTCGACCTAGTGAAAAATTACCACAAGGAATACTTTATGAAGTACAATTTCAACTTTCCGAATTAATCGACGTTCCTAAAAAGTTAGAAAACTTCAACTTTGATTTTCAAGTTTTAAAACAATTTGTAGAGGTAGAGTTTGAAGGAATGAAACTCAAAGAAAAAAGTGCAAAAACCTACACCATTCACGGTAAAATTCTAACCAATGATTTTAGCGAACCCGAAAACATTCAAAAATCGGTGTCTGCGACCCAAAATGGGAAAGATATTGCTATAATTTGGGAACATGCCGTTGATGGAAAATCGCACCAATTCACTTTAGATAATGTGCTTAGAACAGAAAGTCGCGGACAAGTAATTTTACAATGGAATGGTGAATTATTAGATTTTGACGGGCAAGGTGAAAAAGTATTTGAAATTCCTCCATTGGGTGAATTCACAGTTTTAGGAGTGCAAATTACTCAAGAACCAGATCAGTTTGTAAGTGTTTATTTTTCTGATCCGATAGATAGAAATCAAGATTTAGAAGGACTTATATATTTTGAACCTTATCAAGAATTTCGATTAGTTCAAGAAGAGAATTCCGTAAAAATATATCCAAATGACCGCTTAAAAGGTGCAGTAAAATTAAAAATCACCGATGGTTTAAGAAACAGTTTAGGCTACTATTTAATGGCTTCTTTCGAAAAACAATTAGAATTTATCGATTTAAAACCTGCCGTAGCACTTATTGGCGATGGCGTAATTTTACCGAGTACCGATGGTTTATATTTTCCTTTTAAAGCTGTAAATCTTAGCGCTGTCAACGTAAAAATCATCAAAGTTTTCGAGAATAATATTGCACAATTTTTACAAAATAATCAGTTCGACGGCACGAATGAATTAAAAAGAGTCGGTCGTATCGTTTACAAAGGAGAAGTTAAGTTAGAATCGGATGTTCCTACAGATTTTTCTAGTTGGAACAATTATTCCATCGATTTATCGAAGCTTATCCAATCGGAGCCTGGCGCAATTTACAGAGTGCATTTAAGCTTTAACAAGCAACAATCTTTGTACCCTTGTGATGAGTCAGATACGCAAGATTCTTTTCCCGATTTCTCGGAAGACAACGAAGACGAATCCTATGATAATCCGAATGATTATTGGTATAACGATTATGAATATAGCGATTATTACAATGAAGATTATAATTATGAAGATAGAGATAATCCGTGTAAATCCTCTTATTATGTGGGCAATAACAAGTTTGTATCCAAAAACATTCTTGCTTCTGATTTAGGAATAATCGCCAAAGGAGGAACAGGAAATACCCTTACGGTGGCAGTAACTGATTTAATAACTACTGACCCACTTTCGAATGTAACCATAGAGTTTTATAGTTTTCAAAATCAATTAATTACTTCAAAATCTACTGATTCTGATGGAATGCTGCAAATTGATTTAGAAAAAAAACCATTTCTTTTGGTTGCGAAAAAGGAGAGTCAACGAGGTTATTTGCGTTTGGATGATGGTTCAGCGCTTTCGTTGAGTATGTTTGATATTGGCGGACAAAAAGTTCAAAAAGGAATCAAAGGTTTGCTTTACGGTGAACGCGGTGTTTGGCGACCGGGAGATTCCATTTATCTTACTTTTTTACTGCAAGATAAAAACAAGGTTTTGCCAGAGAATCATCCGGTGGTATTTGAATTATATACGCCGCAACAGCAATTGTATAAAAGAGTTGTAAGAACAACTTCGGTAAACGGATTTTACGATTTCAGAACGGCTACGGCGCAAGATGCCCTTACCGGAAATTGGCAAGCAAAAGTAAAATTAGGCGGTTCTGTTTATTCAAAATCCTTAAAAATTGAAGCGATTAAACCGAATCGATTAAAAATAAATCTTGATTTTAAAACCAAAATTTTAACAGATATTGAAAAACCGAAAGGTGATTTAGAAGTTAAATGGTTGCACGGTGCGATTGCCGGAAATTTAAAGGCAGATATCGAATTAAACCTCAGCAAAGGAAATACCTCTTTTGAAAAATTCGAAGGCTATCAATTTGACGACCCTTCTAAAGAGTTTTCTTCCGAAGAAAAAATAATCTTCGACGGCAAAGTCGATGAAAACGGAAAAACCGTGGTCTCGCCGGAAATTCAAGTGCAAAAGAATGCGCCGGGAATGTTGCAAGCCAATTTTAAAATTCGTGCTTTTGAAAAAGGTGGCGATTTTTCTATCGACCGTTTTAGTATTCCTTTTTCGCCATATCGCAGTTATGTCGGTTTGAAAATCCCAGAAGGAAAAGGTTGGAATGGTGCGCTTTACGCGGATGAATCTAACCTTATTCCGATTGTAACAGTCGATGAAAACGGAAAATTAACAGACAGAAAAGACCTTATTATTGAAATATACGACGTGTATTGGCGATGGTGGTGGGAAAGATCGGAAGAAGATGATTTGGCAAGATATGTAGCAAATAGAAGTGAAAATTTGATTAAAACAACCACGATTTCTACAAAAAACGGCAAAGCTTTATTTGATTTAGATTTAGGCGATAATCAATATGGACGAAAATTTATTCGGGTTATCGATCCGGTTTCGGGCCATAGTGCCGGACAAACTTTTTATGTAACTTATAAAGGTTGGTGGGATAATAATTCAGGAGAAAATCCGGGTGGTGCTGAAATGCTGACCTTTACAACCGATAAAAAATCATATCAGGTAGGAGAGAAAATTATTGTCCAAGTTCCAGTTTCCAATCAGGGCAGAATTTTGGCAAGTATAGAATCTGGTTCGGAAGTTTTAAAAACCTTTTGGGTAAATTTAAAAGACGGAAAATATAATTTTGAATTAGAGGCAACCGAAGAAATGGCACCTAATATCTATGTTCATTTATCTCTAATTCAGCCACATAGCAATGTGAAAAATGATTTGCCTATTCGCATGTTTGGTGTGCAACCGATAACTATCGAAAATGCAAATACACATTTAGAACCCATATTGAAAATGCCCGATGAATTGGCTCCAGAAGAAAAATTTGTAGTAAAAGTAAGTGAATCATCCGGAAAAAAGATGACTTATACTTTAGCAATTGTCGATGATGGCTTGTTAGATTTAACCCGTTTTAAAACTCCAGATTTATGGTCGCATTTTTATGCGAAAGAAGCTTTGAGCGTGCACACTTGGGATATGTACAAATATGTGATTGGTGCTTTTACTGGTAAAATGTCTGGTTTATTGGCTTTGGGAGGAGATGAATTTCTCAACAAGACAGGTGGTGCAAAAGCAAACCGTTTCAAACCGGTTGTCAAGTTTTTAGGTCCGTTTGAATTATCCCCAAAAGGGAAAAACAGCCACACCATTACCATGCCTAATTACGTTGGCTCTGTGCGCACCATGATCGTTGCGAGCAATGAAGTAGCCTATGGCTCTGCCGAGAAAACAACTCCTGTAAAGAAACCTTTGATGGTTTTAGCAACTGCACCAAGAGTGGTCGGACCGGAAGAAAAGGTGGTATTACCCGTGACCGTTTTTGTGATGGATAAAAAAATAAAAAACGTATCTGTTACCTTACAAACCAATGAATTATTACAAATTCAAGGCGAAAATACAAAAACGGTTTCCTTTGAAAGGGAAGGAGATCAAGTTGTAAATTTTGATCTGAATGTCGCAAGCACTTTAGGAATTGGAAAAATTAAAGTACTGGTAAAGAGCGGTTCAGAAAAAGCAACGTATGCTATTGAATTGGATGTACGAGCGCCAAACCCAAGAATTACAGATACCAAAGGAACAATTTTACAACCTGGTGAAACATGGGAAACAACCTACAAACCTATCGGAATGCTTGGAACGAATAAAGGAGTTGTAGAGGTTTCTTCGATCCCTTCTTTAAAATTAGAAGACAGGCTGCAATATTTATTGCAATATCCGCATGGCTGCATCGAGCAAACTGTTTCGGGAGCTTTTCCTCAATTATTTTTAGCGAATCTAATGGAATTAAGTGCTGCTGAAAAAAGCAAATCAGAAACCAATATTAAAGCCGCTTTAGATAAATTAAAGAGTTTTCAAATTTATTCTGGTGGATTTTCCTATTGGCCGGGTCAACAAAATACAGCCAACGATTGGGGAACAAATTATGCCGGTCATTTTATGCTCGAAGCCAAAGCAAAAGGCTACAGTATTCCTGCTGGAATACTTCCAAATTGGATAAAATTTCAACAACAAAGAGCAAATAATTGGAGCGCAGATTTAGATTCTTATGGTTCACGTTCTAGTAATGAACTAATTCAAGCCTATCGCTTATATACCTTAGCACTGGCAAAAAAACCGGCACTAGGCGCTATGAATAGGATGAGAACTTTAAAAAACCTTTCGGTTGCAGCAAAATGGCGTTTGGCAGCAGCTTATATTTTGGCTGGGAAAAAACAAGTTGCAGAAAGCATTATTGACAAGCAACAGTTTGATATCAAGCCATATACCGAATTATCGTATTCGTATGGAACTGCCGAAAGAGATAAAGCTATGATTTTAGAAACACTGAGTTTGTTAGATCGAAAAGAAGACGGTAAAATTATTTTAGACGAATTGGCAAAAGATATGTCTTCAAATAGATGGTATAGCACGCAAACAACAGCGTATACGTTGTTGGCTGTATCTAAATTTATTGGCACCACAATAAGTTCCTCTAAAGAGTTGATGTATCAGTTTGAAATAGCGAACAAAGGCAAGAAAAATAGTTCAAGTTCA
>RCMY010001027.1_pt1 | contig 26594 bp, 24 predicted proteins | sample 2041341 | NCBI WGS metagenome assembly RCMY01 (sample SAMN09708234, study PRJNA481090) | Marine sediment metagenome, whole genome shotgun sequencing project.
ATCCATGACACGCACCGTTCCCATAGGCGAAGCCCGCCAGATGCCGCTGTGGCGCCGCCCGCGCACGCTGTTGTTCCTCATGGCGGCGGCGATGCCCATCGCGTTTGCGACATGGTCGGCGCTGCTGAACAACTTTGTCATCGAGGCTGCGAATTTTGACGGGCACGACATCGGCTGGCTGCATACGGTCCGCGAGATCCCCGGCTTTTTCGCCATTGGCGTCATCGCCATCATCATCTTTGTGCGCGAACAGGTGCTGGGCCTCGTGTCGCTGATCCTCTTGGGCGTCGCCACTGCGATCACGGCGCAGTTCCCGACTATGGGCGGCATTCTGACGATCACGATGCTCAGCTCGATCGGGTTTCATTATTACGAGACGGTCAATCAATCGCTGCAACTGCAATGGATTGACCGCGCCCGTGCGCCGCAGACGCTGGGCTGGCTGATGGCCACCGGTTCGGCCGCAACACTGTTCTGCTATGGGCTGATCGTGATGTTGTGGGAGCCGCTGAACCTTACCTACAACATCGTTTACATGATCTCGGGCGGGACCACGGCAGCGATCGCCTTGTTCGCCCTCATCGCCTATCCGCAGTTCGAGGCGCCCAATCCGCAGCTAAAAAAGATGATCCTGCGCCGCCGTTACTGGCTCTATTATGCGCTGCAATTCATGGCCGGCGCACGGCGGCAGATCTTTGTCGTCTTTGCAGGCTTCATGATGGTCGAGAAATTCGGCTTTCAGGTGCATGAGGTCACAGCCCTCTTTATGATAAACCTCGTCGCCAACATGGTCTTTGCCCCCCTCATGGGCGGGGCCGTCGCGCGCTATGGTGAGCGCCGCACGTTGATTTGCGAATATATCGGCCTGATGGTCGTTTTCCTCGCCTATGGCGGTATCTACATGTTCGGCTGGGGCGTGGTGCTGGCCGCGACGCTCTATGTGATTGATCACATGCTGTTTGCACTGGCACTGGCGCTGAAAACCTATTTTCAGAAGATCGCCGATCCCGGTGATATTGCGCCCACTGCCGCCGTCGCATTCACTATAAACCATATCGCCGCCGTGTTCCTGCCCGCGCTGTTGGGTTACCTATGGCTGGTGTCGCCCGGCGCGGTGTTCCTGCTGGCGGCTGGCATGGCGGGCATATCGCTGCTATTGGCGCTGCTGATCCCGCGCCATCCGGCGCCGGGCAATGAAACCATCCTGTCGCGTCTCGTCCCCACTCCGGCGGAATAGACGCGCCAGCCGCGAGGCCGCTACATGCCCACATTCACCGCCCTCACCACCCTGCAAGGGCAGACCGGCGCCGAAGCGCTGGCCGATGCGCTGGAGGGGCTTAGCCCCGAGCCAATCGGCATCGGCACGTTCGAGGTCGAGGACGGCAGCGGCACTTGGGAGGTTGGCGGCTATTTCGAGACCGCGCCGGATATCGCCGGGCTCGAACTGTTGGCGAAGGTGCATGACGCGCGCCCCTTTACCGTATCCGAGGTGCCCGAAACCGACTGGGTCGCGCATGTAAAGCGCGAGCTGACGCCGGTCGAGGCGGGCCGGTTTTTCGTCTATGGCAGCCACGATGCCGACAAGGTGCCGCAGGATTGCGAGCCGCTGCTGATTGAGGCGGCGATGGCCTTTGGCACCGGGCACCACGGCACGACGCAGGGCTGCCTGCGCGCGTTAGACCGGCTTGCCAGTGAGGGCGCGCCGCATGGCTCGGTTGCCGACATCGGCTGCGGCACGGCGGTGCTGGCTATGGCCGCCGCGCGGATCTGGCCGGGTGTGATGTTGGCTAGTGATATCGACTGCGTGGCCGTCGATGTTGCGCGCGTCAACGTCGCGGCCAACGATCTGGAAGGTCGCGTGCGCTGCATCGAGGCGACCGGCCTCGATCATCCGGACCTCGCGGCGGCGGCACCCTTTGATCTGGTCTTCGCCAATATCCTAAAGGGGCCGCTGATCGATCTGGCTCCGGCGATGACCGCCAGCCTTGCGGGCGGTGGCCATGCGATTCTGTCGGGCATCCTGAACGATCAGGCGGACGAGGTGATCGACGCTTACACGCGCGCTGGAAACAATTTGATCAAAGCCGAAAAGATTGGTGACTGGACGACGCTAACGATGCGGAAAATTGTCTGAAAAGGCGTTTAAAAGCAGTTGCAATGGGGCAGCTGCCTCGGAATTGCCACATTTTGAACCTAGTTTTTCCATGCGATCTGGCGGGGGCTGGAAAACGGGAAGCTGCGGATGTCCATGACGACACCTATCAATTCGCCCAAGGGGTTTGAGGCCCGCATCACAAAGGTGCGTCGCTCTCACAACCGTTTGGCGCGTGGGTATGACGCCAAGGTCGGTCGTGACGGCCTGATCGTGTTTCGCCCAAAACGCCGCCGCCGCGGGGTGCCGCTGCGTAGCTTGATTATACTGATCGCCGCCTTTGTCGGCTTCAAGGTGCTGGTGCTGATGCAGATCGGCGATATTTCCTATCAGGAACGCGTCGATGCGTTGGCCTCTGGCACCGCCGCCGAGCGGATAGGCGCCTTTGTCATGCAGATTGATCCGGTGACGCGCATCATAGTGCAGCAATTGGTCCCTCTATTTAAATAGCCTTCAGGACCTGCAATCCCGCGTTTCGGGACCGTAACCAAGTCCACCCAAGGGCATTGTTAGGCCGAATATGTTACCAAATTCTTAACGAGTGACCTTGTTACCTTTCTCGTGGGAAAGCCCTCGTGCCGCTGTTCGGCGCGGGCCTTTTCTATGTCGTGCAGGTGCCAGATGATGATTGCACCGACTACAGTCGCGCCGATCCGCACGCTGTCATCGCCAGACGCCGCCCGAACCCTATCAGCGCTGGCATTGGAATCCTTGAACGCGCCCAGAGAGGCGCCGTCGTCGACCTATATGGTCTGACCAGATTTCATTTCACCTGGACCGACAGGACCGCTGCTCTGACCCACGATTGTCTACGTGGCCATGATTGCCCGGCCATTTTATTTCGCTCTGGTGACAGGATAGGCAGTTTCGCCCGAGATTTAAACTGTGGTTGCGGTTTGGATCGGGGCGTGGGCGGGCCTCGGGTCGAAAGGCGCGCACTGGGATCGGCGTGGCTCACGGACCATGCGGCCCAAAGAAAAACGCGCGCCCCGAATTTGGGTGGCGCGCGTTTTAAAGGTCTTCGATTAGTGCGGTGTACCGCCGGGCACCCATTAACGGGCGCTGAATGTGGCGATATCGGCGCGGCTCAGGCCGATGTCTTCCAGTTCGCGATCCGAGAGGACCGACAGGGCCTTGCGTGTGGCACGGGCGTCGTTCCAAGCGGAGAATGCGGCGACAAAGCGGGTCAGGCTCAGGCCGACGGGTGCAGTGCGGAACTGGGCGGAGCGGTTGGTTTCTATAGCGGCCATTTTAATCATCCTTTTGATTTCATGACGCCTTGTCATGACGGGTTGGTAGCTGTTGCTGCACTGCAGATAGATGCCCCGGATCGTTCTGGCAATATCGGTTTTAGCATAGTCATTATGCGCCCGGCGCATAGGTCGAGAGGGGCTCCATAAACCTTTTATTAAAGGCTATATGCCGTGTTATGCCGTCAACGCATCGCACCGGGGCATCCAATGCTGCGGTGCGGAAATATCACAGTGTGTCACGGCGAGCCTGACGCGGGTCTGCTCATTCCGCTTGGACCGCGTTCCCCTTTCGTGCTAAGCCTCTGCGAAAGGCCGCGCAAAAGCGGGCAAATGGCGCCGGAAAATCACGGCAGGGCAGGGGCGATACATCATGCGGGTTCTTGGCATCGATCCGGGGTTGCGAAACCTCGGCTGGGGCGTGATCGACGTCGACGGCAGCCGTCTGAGCCACGTGGCGAACGGCACGCTGCACTCAATCGGCGAGGGTCTGCCCGAGCGGCTCCTATCGCTGTTTCAGCAACTGAGCGCGATCCTGACACAATATGCGCCGCATACTTCGGCGGTTGAGCAGACCTTCGTCAACAAGGACGGCGCAGGCACGCTGAAGCTGGGCCAGGCGCGCGGCATTGCCGTGCTGGCGCCCGCGCAATACGGCATCGACGTCGGCGAGTACGCGCCCAACACCGTGAAAAAGACAGTCGTGGGCGTCGGCCACGCGACCAAGGACCAGATCGCACATATGGTCAAAATGCAGCTGCCCGGCGCGGTGCTGACCGGGCCGGACGCCGCCGACGCATTGGCCATCGCGATCTGTCACGCGCATCACGCGGCCAGCCGCGCGCGTATCGCCAGGGCGCTGGCATGATCGGGCGCATCGCGGGCCGCATCGACTACCGCGCCACCGATCACGTGCTGATCGACGTGCGCGGGGTGGGCTATCTGGTGTTTTGCTCGGACCGCACAATGCAGGCGTTGCCGCGCGCGGGCGAACATGCCGCGCTCTATACCGATCTGCTGGTGCGCGAGGATATCCTGCAACTCTTCGGCTTTACCACGCTGGTCGAAAAGGAATGGCACCGTCTGTTGATGACCGTTCAGGGCGTCGGCGCCAAGGCCAGCCTCGCGATCCTTGGCACGCTGGGGCCTGACGGCATTGGCCGCGCCATCGCGCTGGGCGACTGGAATTCGGTCAAGGCGGCCAAGGGCATCGGTCCGAAAACTGCGCAGCGCGTCGTGAACGAGCTAAAGGATAAGGCGCCCGAAATCATGGCCATGGGCGCAGGTCCAGCCGTGGCAGCGCCCCTCGCAGATGCCGAGGTGATCGAGGGGGACGCGCCCGTCGCGCCCCGCCCTGTGCCCGCAGGCCCCGGCCCACAGGCCGAGGCGCTGTCGGCGCTCAGCAACCTCGGATATTCGCCGGGAGAGGCCGCGGGCGCGGTCGCGCAGGCGGCAGGAGATGCGCCCGAGGCGGATGTCGCCACGCTTATTCGCGCCGCGCTGAAACTGCTGGCGCCGAAGGGGTAGGGTGCAATGATGACAGATTCCGATCCCGCTCTGCGCCCCGAAAAACTGGCCGAGGACGAGGGCCGCAGCCTGCGCCCGCAGCATCTGGATGCATTCATCGGTCAGGCCGAGGCGCGCGCAAACCTGCGCGTCTTCATCGCCTCGGCCCGCCAGCGCGCCGAGGCGATGGACCACACGCTGTTTCACGGCCCGCCGGGCCTTGGCAAAACGACGCTGGCGCAGATCATGGCGCGCGAACTGGGCGTCGGCTTTCGCATGACCTCCGGGCCGGTATTGGCCAAGGCAGGCGATCTGGCCGCGATCCTCACCAACCTTGAGGCGCGCGATGTCCTGTTCATCGACGAGATACACCGCCTAAATCCTGCCGTCGAAGAGGTGCTCTACCCTGCGCTTGAGGATTTCGAGCTGGATCTGGTGATCGGGGAAGGCCCCGCCGCGCGCACGGTCCGCATCGAGCTTCAGCCCTTTACTCTCGTTGGTGCGACCACGCGACTGGGCTTGCTGACGACACCGCTGCGCGACCGTTTCGGCATCCCCACGCGGTTGCAATTCTACACAGTGGACGAGCTACACGAGATCGTCGTGCGCAACGCGGCACTTCTGAAAATCCCCTGCGCCACGGACGGCGCGCGCGAGATCGCCCGCCGTGCGCGTGGCACACCGCGCATCGCCGGGCGGCTGCTGCGCCGTGTCGTAGATTTCGCGCTGATCGACGGCGACGGAACGATTACCCGCGCTCTGGCCGACAGTGCGCTGACTCGGCTGGGCGTCGATCATCTGGGGCTCGATGGCGCGGATCGGCGCTACCTCACGCTGATCGCCGAGGCCTATCAGGGCGGCCCTGTCGGCATCGAGACGCTGAGCGCCGCACTGTCGGAATCGCGCGACGCGCTGGAGGAGGTGATCGAGCCATTTCTGCTGCAACAGGGCCTGATCCAGCGCACCCCGCGTGGGCGGATGCTGGCTCAGCGTGCGTGGAGCCATCTGGGCCTCGCGCCGCCGAAAGCTGCTGGGCAGAGCGAGTTTTTCTAGCGGTGGCGCGGGTTGCGTGCGTTGGAATTTGAGTATTTGCCGAACAATGAAAGTGCTGAGGCTTGGCTTTTTCTTGGTGAAAATATCCAATCCTCCACCTGTAGAGTAGTCTGACCTGTCCAATATGGCCAAGTTCGGCGTTTAGTGGCGCTCAGGTCTGCGTTAGAGAGGCGCCGCGATATCATGCAGGAGGCCGCAATGACCCCGGATCAGATCGAGGCGTATTTTACCCGCTCGGATGGCAGCTATCTGTGCGCGCGGTGGGGTAGGCCGATCGCGCCGGTTGTTTTTGGCGTCGACGACGCGACACTTGCGGTGGTCAAGGGCGCGATCGAGGCGGTGAGCCAGTTGGCAGGCCACGAGATGGTCGAGACGGACCCCGAGCTGGGCGCGAACATGATGGTTTTCTTTTTTTGCGATTGGGACGAGCTGCTGGAGTTGCCCGATCTTGGCCGGATGATCCCCGATCTTGAGCCGTTGGTTGCGCGTCTTGAGGCGGCGGATGCCAATCAATACCGGATTTTTCGCTTCGATGAGGCTGGCGCGATCAAGGCTGCCTTCGTTTTCCTGCGGATGGACGCGCATCTAAGCGCCGTGCCTGCTGCGACGCTGGCGCTGAGTCAGGCGGTGCAGACGATCCTGTTGTGGTCTGACACGGCATTTCAGGACTGCTCGCCTTTGGCGCGGGTGCCGGGGCATGAGACGGCTATGCTGCGCCCCGAAATTGGCGACGTTATCCGGGCCGCCTATGATCCGGTGCTGCCGCCGGTGGCATATGACACCTCTCACGCGCTGCGTCTGTCCGCGCGTATCGCATCGCGCGCGAGCTAATTTTTGCCGGGGCCCCGTAGGTGGGGCCAACGGTGCGCCGCGCCTTTTTATGATCCGGCTGGGGTGATTGCTGCGCGCGCGCTGTGCCTATAGCGTGGCAGGTGCGTGCCCCAAATGAGACGGAGACATCCCATGCAGCCTACGCGAATCGCACCCGGAGACCGGATGAGTCAGGCGGTTGTGCATGGTGGCATCGTGTGGCTGTCGGGACAGATTGGCGAAGCAAGCGACGATCTGGAGGGGCAGACACGCGCCTGTCTCGCGCAGGTCGAGGCGCTGCTGTCGCAGGCAGGCTCGGCCAAGTCGCATATCATCAAGATGGAGATTTGGCTGGCCGATCTGGCGGATTTCGATGCGATGAACGCTATTTACGAGGCATGGCTCGACCGCGAAAATCCGCCCGCGCGTGCCACCTGCGAGGCCCGCGTGCGCGCGGATGGCACCCTGATCGAGATGGTCGCGACCGCCGCGCTGGTCTGAGCTTCATTTACAAACAGCCTTGACGGTTTGTTTTTCCGCCGACAATCTGAGCGTGAAGGCGGCGGGCGGCTGAGAGCCGGACCGAACCTGCCTTCCAACAGGGAGATATAAATGAAGACCATTCGCAAGATCATTCGGGGCGCAGGCATCGCCGGCGCCATCGCGCTGGTGCCGCAACTGGCCGCCGCCGAGACGAAATTCATCGCCAATTCGTTCTACGATGCTAATACGCCTTTTTCCAAATGGGGCTATACGGACTGGGCCAAGAACGTGAACGAGATGTCGGGTGGCGAGCTGGTTCCCGAGGTGTTCACCGGCACCGTTCTGCTGGCCCCGCGCGCCAATCTTCAGGGTATTCGCGACAACGTGGTGCAGGTGGCGCATCACGCCGCCGTCTACACCCCGTCCGAGTTGCCCGTCGCCAACGCGGTTCAGGAGCTGGGATTTAACTACTCCGATCCGCTGGTCGCGATCTTTGCCGTCGCCGATTTTAGCACGCATAACCAGACGCAACTGGACGAGTGGAAGGATAAGGGCGTTGTATATCTGGGTGCCTACGCGACGCCGCCTTATCTGCTGTTCTGCCGCGAGCCTATCCGCAATCTGGCTGAGCTAAAGGGCAAGCGTATTCGCACTGCCGGCTCCACCGTTTCGCTGTGGGTCGAGGCGGCAGGCGGCATTCCTGTCAACGTCCCCTCATCCGAGATGTATACCGGCCTTGAGCGTGGCACGCTCGATTGTGCGTCGAATGCGGGCAACGATCTGATCGACCGCTCACTGTGGGAGGTGGCGGATTACACCACGCTGCTGCCAACCGGCATGTACTGGTCCGGGCCTCAGTGGGGCGCGAACCCCGGTTTCTGGGCCAGCCTGACGCCCGAGCAACGCAAGGTCATGTTCGATGCGTCCGCCCTTGGCATGGCGCGGATGAACATCGCCTATATCCAGCGCGCCGAAGATGCGCTGAAAGAGGCGCAGGAAAAGGGCCATACAGTTTATGAGCCTGAGGCCGACCTGATGGGTTCGATCGAGGACTACCGCGAAAAGGCGCTGGCCGGCGTCTATGACACGGCCGAGCAGAAGTATGGCCTGACCAACGGCAAGGAGGTCATCGACGACTTCCGCGCGACATGGGACAAGTGGGAAAAGCTGCTGGCCGATGTCGACCGCACCGACGCGGATGCGCTGGCCGCCATCGCCATGGAAGAGATCTACGCCGATCTCGATCCTGCGACCTACGGCGTCCAGTGAGGCAACCTGATGGCGCCGCCTCGCGCGGCGCCGGACACATAGCGCATGGTGATGGGGGCGAAACGCCCCCGCCCCGTCGTCGCACGCAGGCCGAACGCTCGTATGGCACGCAGCAGAAAATCCTGAACGTCACCATCGATCTGGTTCTGGCCAAGGGCCTGCGCGACACCTCGACCGTCGATGTGGCCGAAGGCGCGGGCGTGTCGCGCGGCGCGCTGTTGCATCATTACCCCAGCAAGCAGGTGCTGATGCAGGCGGCGCTGCGCCACCTGCTGAGCGGCGAGATCGCCGAGATCCAGACCATCGCGGCGACGATCCGCAACGGCGAAATGGACATCGACGGTTTCCTCTCCGAGATGTGGCGGCGCTTTTCGGGGCCGATGTTCATGATCACGATGGAATTTCTGAACGCCGCGCGCACCGATCCGGCCATCCGCGAGGCGCTGATCCCCGTCGCGCTGGACTATAACCACCAGCTGGACCAGATCTGGGAGACGCTGTTTCCCGAACTTACCGCGATGCATGGCACAAGGCGGATTGCATTGAACGCGACGCTCTGCCTGCTGCGCGGCATGGGTACGCAATCCATCTGGCGCGACGATCCGCAGCTGTTTCTCGATATGCTGGAATTCTGGAAAACCGCGCTGGGCAATGCCGCGCACAGCCCTGTCAAGGAGACGCCGTCATGACCGATCAGGCCCACCCGCCTGAGGAAACCGGGATCATCTACGGGGCGATCCGTATCGTCAACCTTGCGCTGCTGGCGCTGGGCTGCTTGTTTTTGCTGCTGATGATGGCGCATATCACCGTCGACGTATTCGTGCGCTACGTGTTCAACGGGTCGATGATCGGCACGCTGGAAACCGTGTCGTTCTACTATATCGTTCTCGCCGTGTTTTTGCCGCTGGGCTATGTCGAGCTAAAGAACGAGCATATCCGCGTGGACCTTTTCGCGCAGATGATGCCGAACTGGGCGCAGCTGGCGCTGTATGTGCTGGCCTGCATCGCGGGGCTGGTGTTTTTCGGGATGCTGACGTGGCAAAGCGGCCTCGACGCCATCCGCTCGACCCAACGGGCCGAGACGATTATGTCGAATTTCCTCTTTTACATCTGGCCCAGCCGCTGGGCGCTGCCGGTTGGCTTCGCCGGGATGTGCCTTGCTATTCTGTCGAACCTTTTGCGTGCGCTACAGCGCCGCCAAGCCCTGTAAGGACGCCCCCGGATGAGCAATCTCGATATCGGTATCATCGGCACGCTGACCGCGCTGGCCATGATCGCATTGCGGGTGCCGATCGGCCTGACGCTGGGCCTTGTGTCGATCTTTGGTATTGCGGCGATGATCTCGATGAGCGTGGCGTGGGGCATGATCTCGGCCACGCCGTTTGATTTCGTCGGCCAGTGGGAACTGACGGCAGCGCCGATGTTCCTGCTGATGGGCTATATCTGCACCACGACCGACATGACCAAGAGCCTCTTTGTCTCGCTCAAGGTCGTCTTGGCGCGCCTGCCCGGCGGGTTGGCCGTGGCATCCGTCGCGGCCTGTGCATTCTTTGCCGCTGCGTCCGGCTCCAGCGTGGCAACGGCGGCTGCGATGTCGCGCATCGCGGTGCCGGAAATGCTGAAGGCGAAGTATGACAAGGGGCTGGCGACGGGCACCATCGCGGCCTCCGGCACTCTGGGATCGCTGATCCCGCCCAGCGTTCTGCTGATCCTCTACGGCGTTTATGCACAGGTATCGGTTGGCCAGCTGTTCCTTGCCGGGTTCATCCCCGGTGTCGTATCGGCGCTGATCTACATGGCGATGATCGTCACGCGGGTAAAGCTGAAGCCGTCGCTGGCCGGAACCGTGATCGAGGATATCAGCCGCGAGGAAAAGATCGCGGCGCTCAAGGATATCTGGCCGCTGCCGCTGCTGATTTTTTCGGTGCTGGGCGGCATTTTCGCTGGAGTGTTTTCCCCGACCGAAGCGGGCGCCATCGGCGCTGCCGTCGCCACGCTGATCGCGGTCATTCGCGGCGCGTTCACATGGGTCGCAATTCGCGATGCGCTGATCCAGACGGCGATCAGCACGACAGGCATTTTCATCATCCTCATCGGGTCGGTGTTCTTTACCCGGTTCCTCGCACTCAGCGGTTTACCGCAGGCCTTTGCCGACGTGATCCTCGGCGTCAGCGACAATGTCTGGTGGATCCTCTTCGCGGTCGCGCTGCTCTATATCATCCTCGGCATGCTGATTGATTCCATCGGCCTCTTGCTGCTGACCCTGCCGCTGGTCCTGCCCTTGGTGCAGGGCGCGGGCCTCGATCTGGTGTGGTTCGGCATCATCGTGATCAAGCTGCTGGAGGTGGGGCTGGTTACGCCGCCCATTGGCCTCAACGTCTATGTGATAAAGGGCGCGCTGGGGAACCTCGTGACGCTGCCCGAGGTGTTCAAGGGCGTGGCGTGGTTCATCGCTATGGATATCGTGACGCTGTTTTTGATCATCCTGATCCCCGCGATGTCGCTCTACCTGCCGTCGCTGGCATTTCGCTGAAAGCTCACAAAAGGAAAAGACCGATGACCGATTTTCAAGATGCCGACTATGAAAAGCGCAGCTATGGCGCCATCGAAGTGGGCCGGGGCCGCCGTCCCGGCATCGTCGTGATCGACTATCAAAAGGCTTTTACCGAGGAGCAATATGCCCTTGGCGGCGCCCCCATGGTCATGCGCGGGCTCGAGAATACCGCGCGCCTGCTCAAGGTCGCGCGCCTGCACAACATCCCCGTCGCCAACTGCTACACCGCCTACAAGGACGAGGGCGACATGCCCCACTGGAAGGTCGATGTCGTGCGCCGGGAATTTATCCACGGCCATCCCAGCACCGAGTTGGATCCGCGCATCTATGACGAGAGCTATGACGTCAAAATCTGCAAAACCGGCCCGTCCATCTTCTTTCAGACGCCGGTAGTGCCGTTCTTTACCAAGCACAGCGTCGATACGGTGATCGTCACCGGCTGCATCACCAGTGGGTGTATCCGGGCGTCGTCCATCGACAGTTTCCAGTGGGGATACCGCACCATCGTGCCTGAGGATTGCGTCGGCGATCACGAAGAACAGCCGCACAAGGACAACCTGCGCGATCTGGGGCGGCGTTATGCCGATATCTCGACCTGCGACGAGATGATTGCTTATATCGAAGAGGTCGGACGGCTGAATTCCTAGACGCTAAAATCGTCCGGCTTAGTCCAGTGAGACGGGCCGAGACCACAAGCCCTTTACCAGATGGGTTGTCGGTCGCGGCTGATCTGCGGGTCCATTCATCTGGACGCCCTTTTTGGGCGATGGATTTAACCGATCGACGCGACATGCTGGGCGAACTTCTTTGCTGGAGTCTGATATTGCAACGCCTTGCGTGGTCGTTTGTTGAGCGGCCCGGCAATTGCACCCCCGAAAGCACTGTGGTCAGAACGACGGCGGTTCGCCTATCCGCTGGCCGGTAGGTGATTGTGATTTCGCCTAAGCCAGCAAAAGTGCTTTGAGCCGTCTCAGCTCGTCAGGGTCTTTGGGTAGGGATTTGGACATGTCCAGCATGGCCGGCTCATACCCGATTTGCATCGCTCGGCGGATCCCGGAGGGCTCTTTCCAAGCACGTTTACCCTGCCTTGAGCAGATCGCCACACCGACCACGGAAGACGAACATGCGGCCCGCGAACGGGTCCTGCTTCGGCGAGGTCTATACCTGAGCTACCAGCGTCGTGAAGGTTGCCAATGATTGCGCCAAGGGTTCAAGCAACCGTTGGCGACGCATGACAGTCACTCGTGTCGCAAGCCACACAGATGTGCCTCATAGTGTCTGCCAACCATGGTGGACACTATCGAACACGCTCTGGGCGCGGGCAGGGCGGTGAGTCCGGACGGTTGCGGTGCATCAGCAGATCGATGCGCATTTTCAATAATATCTCGTCAAGCAGTCACCCGTGGCCGCCGATCGCTGCAAGTCGCACGAATGGCAGCATCCGGGCCGAGTCAGTGTCCTGTCGGGGATTGGCGCCGCTCCGCGCTTTGTCAGTATTATCACTCCAAGCCGCGAGTAATTATAATCGGCAATTTTCCGCTCGAATCCCGGGTATTTTCCCGCTTATGGCGATGGAAATTGATGGTTATCGACTTAGAGCAGCAGCGCTCTTGCATTTTATACAGTATTGGCCCATGTCACCCCTGCGACGTTACGTCTATCGGCATCACTGCTCCTATCGGGCCAGTTATTCGATCTTGCACTAACCTGGCCGATCTGCTGCATTACGCGGGCAGTTATTTTGAAGGAGTACGACGATGGCTACTGGCACCGTCAAATGGTTTAACACTACAAAAGGCTTCGGCTTTATCGCTCCCGATGGCGGTGGCAAAGATGTGTTCGTACACATCTCCGCCGTTGAGCAAGCTGGCCTGACCGGCCTGAACGACGATCAAAAAGTGACTTTCGACATCGAAGCAGGCCGTGACGGCCGCGAAAGCGCATCAAACATCGTTCTGGCATAAAGCTTTTCTCTTAACCGAGAACGAACTTTAGACATTCAAATGGGCGCATCGGTGACGATGTGCCCATTTTTCATTGGCGTTGCTACGTTCGACAGTAGAGTGCCGTCCTGCTGATAAACGCTGCGCTCCGCACGAATGACAGCAACGCAGAACCTTGCCGGGTGAAATTCAGAGAAACACAATGTCGGCTCCGGGCCGGTCACTTTGATATTATCAGAGATTCGCATAGGTAAATGCGCGACCATGTATCCGGAGCGTGACGGCCTGCCTTATTGGAATTAACGTATGGGATATTCGCTCACTCCCAGCGCAGACGATCGCAAATTCCAACCAGATTGATGCCCAAGTTTTGGCTTTTAATTCTCTGAATAGCCTCCGCCACGTCGGCTGCAGTGTTCATGTCACCAAATTCGTCGGCGTGGATTCCACCAGAAATGAAATAGGCATCGAAATCGTTGTCGGCAGCGCCCTTGATGTCCGTTGGCAACCCATCGCCCACGGCCAGCAATCGACTCTTCGGTATTTCCTGGCCTGCAAGACTGGCAATTCTTTTCACCGCTTCGTCGTATATTGGCGCCTCGGGTTTGCCGGCGAACATCACCGTGCCACCTAGTTGTGCGTAGCGCTGAGCAATCGAACCGGCACAGATAACCATCCGGTTTCCGTCCCGTACCACCAGATCAGGGTTCGCGCATATCATTTCGACCGCGTTATCTCGCATTTCGGCGAGAAGGCTGTGGTAGACGTCTACCGTTTCTATGGCGTCATCCAGTGGGCCGGTCAGCAGGCACAGTTTCGCGTCTGATGGTCCCACAATTGGGTTTGTCAGACCTTCCAAGACTGAATGATCGCGCGCTGGGCCGAAGTGAAACAACGCAGCGTCGGCCTTTTCTTCGACGGCTTTTCTAGTGACATCCCCGGAAGTAACAATGGAATCAAACGCTTCCCGTGGAACTCCCAAACGCTCTAACTGCGGATAAATTTCTCGACAAGAACGCGGAGCGTTGGTGATCAAAACAACATGGCGCCCACTGGCACGATACCTGCAGAGCGCATCGACGGCATCGTCGAAAGCCGCAACTCCATTGTGGATCACGCCCCAAATATCGCACAACAAACCGTCGTAGTGATTTGCAAGTCCGCTCAGCGGAGTGAGTCCAATTGACGAAGCTAAGAACGGTGTGGTCAATGCCATGAGGATGACGGGGCTATCCGCCAGCGAACCCACTGTCAACCTGGACTGGTCGCGCGCGCCCTCACCGACCGCTATGGTGGTTGGCCACTTTTGAACCGCAAAAGCCGTGTCTAAAAACATGCGTGTATGTCTTCTTCGCAATTTCTGCGCCATCTCTCGTTGAGTGGCTCGGCAGTATGCGACAGTGCGGGATTGCATCCAGTCCTTGCAATTTTGTGGCTTTGTCCTTAAATACAACCTTCAGGCGCTGAACTTAGAGCGCCACAGTATTTCTAAGATCAATCTCAGTATTTCAGGTTGCCTGAAACTACTGCCGGATGTTACCGGCCAAAATCCAACGCCTCCTTATGTGCCGTTGCTTGTTGGCCGCCTCTTGCGACCTCTGAATTTGTTCGACCTAACTGCACAGCATCAGACGCTGTTTTCCAGCGCATGATGGTCGCCTTATCTGCAACTCTTGTTGGGACAAGGCGTTCTCTGGCTTCGCTCTGCAGACGTTCAATTTCTGGTCGACGTATCGACAGCCACCCTTTGTGGCTGCGTTTTCGAATTCGATTTGTGCCCTCTCGACGTCCATGTTCGATCCGCGAGCATGGACCATTCATGGGTGTACCGTCTTTGTGACCAATGGTCAGGAAGGCGAGGGAGCTTGACGTTCTTTTGGATAAGTACCTGCTTTTCACACCCGGCCCCGTAAATGTGGCCGAGACGCTACGCCACGCGATCTGCCGCGAAGATATCTGTCATCGTGAACCCGATTTCGATGACCTTCTTGCCAGTATCGAACAGAAGATTCTTTCGCTGTTTCAGATAGAAAACCGCAGTCGCTACCGCGCGGTGGTGATCACCGGCTCTGGCACGGCTGCCAATGAGGCAATCCTGTCGTCTGTTGTGGGCAAGGGTGCAATCCTGATCCTGTCGAATGGTGAGTTCGGCGAGCGCCTGCACAGGACGTCGCTGATCCACAATAAACGGACCCACCTGATCGAAGTGCCTTGGGGAACGCCGTTCGATCTGCCGCAGATCGAGGCCTATCTGGCTGCTCACAAGATCGAAGTGGTGGCCATGGTCCATCATGAAACATGCTCGGGCATGCTGAACCCACTGGGCGAAATCGGCGCGATGGCCAAGGCCAGTGGCGCGCTTTTTGTCGTGGATGGCGTCAGCTCGGTCGGGGCGGAAGTGGTCGATATGGAAGGGTGCAACATCGCCTTCTGTTCCAGTTCCAGCTCCAAGGCGATCGGGTCCTATCCCGGTCTGTCGTTTGTCATCGGGCGCAAGAAGCACTTCAAGACGCTCAAGGCCCACGCGGCCAAGACGACCTATCTGAACCTCGCCACGTTCTACGAGTTTCTCAAAGCCCGCAGCCAGACGCCGAACACCCCCGCCGTTCCGCTGTTCTTTGCATTGGAGCAGGCCCTCACGAACATCCTGCGCGAAGGCGTGATCAAACGCTCTGCCCGCATCAAGGCCCGCGCGGACATGTTGCGCGTGGGTATGCGCCGGCTGAACTTGGAATTTCTGATCGATGAGGCGGACATGTGTTCGATCCTCACAACGGTTCGGGTGCCGCCGAGCCTTTCGGTTAGCGACATCCAAGATCGTCTGCGCGATAAATCCATCATCATCTACGAAGGCAAGGGATGCTTTGCTGGCCGAGTATTTCAGGTCGGTAATATCGGCGAGCTATCCGACTATGACATCCGGTTTTTCCTGTCTTCGCTCAAGGATGTGCTGCTGACATTGCAAGCCGAGGCTGCCGATCTGGTTGCAACGGTCAGGCCGAAGGGCGCGACCCTCGTGAGGTTGCCGACACCCGGCCAAGCGCTGGCGAAGGTGGTGTCATGACGGACAAGCTGACACGGCTTTGGGCCACCAAGACAAAGGACGACGAATGGTGGTCGTCGTTCGTCACGGCACCTCTGGCCATCGTCGCCAACTACGGCGCTGTCGAGCTGCCTTGGATCACGCCGAACCGGATCACGGCGGCGTCGTTCCTCGTCGCTGTGGTGGCAACAGCCGGAATTCTGATCGGCGGCACGGGATGTTTCATCGCGGCTGCGATCCTGATTCATGTCAGCCATATCCTTGACTGCATGGACGGGCAAATGGCGCGCTACCGGCAGGTATCGTCGTTGGTCGGCAGTTATTATGATCGCCTTACGGATCAGGTGCAGGTCACGCTTTGGTTCGGTGCTGCAGGATATGCGGCCTATGCGCAGTCGCTGAGCGTCGTTCCCGTCTTTCTCGCGCTGATCGGAATCGCGTTCTACGGGTTGCGTGGCTACGTGAAATACGTCGCAATCCAGATCGAAACGGCACGTGACCCGGACTACCCTGCGATGATGGCCCGCTTGGGTCGGGTCGAACCCGAGGCGGGTCTCGGCTTTGGGCTACGCGCAAATGTCGCATGGTTCATCAAGGAACAACCAAAGGCCCTGATCGCAGATGAAGGTGTTTTCATCTTCATGCTGTCTGCGGCGCTCGTGTTGGACCAGCTAATACTGATGCTTTGGATATTTGCGGCCAGCCAGATCTTCTGGGGGCTCTACTGGGCCATGAAGCAAGGCATGAACATTGATGCCGACCGGCAACTTCCAATTCAGAAATAACGCGTCTGTAAAGGCGCAACCACGGGATACTTAAAACCATGACGTATGAAAACAATCGCGCACCCCTGGCTGTCATTCTGGCGGCTGGCATCGGCTCCCGACTGGCCCCTCTGACGGATGATTGCCCCAAGAGCCTGCTGTCCGTCGGCGGCTCTCTCATCCTCGAGAGGATGATCCGCAACTGCCTTAGCTGCGGGATTTCACAATTTGTTCTGGTGCTGGGCCACCGAGCCGATCAGATCAAGCAATTCGTCGACAAGACGTTCCGGGGTATCCGCGTCACCTATGTGATTAACGACCGATACCGCGATACCAACACCGGCTATTCCCTGATGCTGGCGTCTTCGGCAATCGGGACAGCGGAGTTCATAAAATTCGACGCGGATGTCGTCTTCGACATCAAGATTTTACGCAATCTAGTCGACAGTGAACTGCCGAACGTGCTGTGCATCGACCGCAACATCGCGCTGGAGGACGAAGAGGTCAAGGTCATCGTGGATGACGGGATGCACGTGCTTGAGATCGGTAAATCCGTTGACCCAAAACTGGCCATGGGAGAATCGATAGGCATAGAAAAGATCGGTGCCAAGACCGGGCCGCTGCTGTTCGCAGAGCTGGCCCAGATGATGGAAAGCAAGGCGCACTATCAGGAGTATTACGAGGCAGGCTACGAGCGGCTGCTTGCGAAAGGCACTGTGTTTCATGCGCTTGATATCACCGGGCTGAACTGGACCGAGATTGATACTGCCGCAGATTTTGCTGCCGCAAACGCGATGTTTGGTTCCCCGGTAACAACCGTCTCACGCGGGCAGCAACGGGCGCTTGACGAAGGCGCGGCAAAAGTGGCCACATCCACCTGAGCGCTCAGACATCAAATCACCGAGCGCCTTTCAAAGGCAATCGGTGAACCACAGCAGCCAAGCCTTGCCATCCCGGCATTGCTTCGCTGCACATTGAAAGGACAGACAATGGCCAAGGGTAACAACAGCAATCGTGGCAACAAGGAAACCAAGAAACCGAAACAGGAGAAGCCGAAAGTTTCAGCAACGGCGAATTCTCTGGGAGGTAAGCCTGCCATATCGATTTCAGGAAAAAAGGTGAAGTAACTCCCGACTCTGATTGCCGGATCTTGAGCGTGTAATTGCGCAGGCACGTCGCTCTTGATCCGGGCCGATCAAGCGTAGGGTCTGGTCATGGTCCATCAGTCTTTTATCACGAGCAGCTTCGCACGCCGCTCTGATTGCCCACTCTATATGGCGACGGACACTAAAGCGTTTCGACTTTTCGACTTATTGTTGAGTCATGACAATATGTCGAAACGCCCACACCGAATGCATTTTGCGCGCGTTTCGAATTCAAGTTGTGCCTCAACTTAAACTCGAAACGCTTTATTGCGGAATGTCTCTGGATCGAGGGGGCAGTTGCACGTGTCCCTCTTGGGCAACGCGGGCCACGCCATTGAGGGCGCGCAGGCCTTCCATGTCGGCGTCGTCGCATAACCCAAAGATGGCGCCGATTGCGGGAATGACACGTTCGATCCTGACACCCGCATTCGAGACGCGTTGCCGGACGTCCTCGATCTTGGCGCCGCCGTTGAGATCGACAATAATTTTCACGTCTATCTGTGCGATCTTACAACTCCCTTTCAGAATGGCCCTGCCCGGTCTGAACAAACATTGCCAATAATATAGGTGGCCCGCTTATACCATTCCAGAGGTGCCGCCCTGGGGTGCCGTTGCCAACCCCACGCCGACATCCTGCCGCGACCCACTTAGCGGGTGGGCTGTCTGAACCAACTTGTCCCACAGAGCCTGGCCTCGTACAGATCTGTCCTCTTCGGCCAAAAGGGCAGCGACGCCCGCGACATGCGGGCAGGCCATGCTTGTTCCCGAGTAGGTATTATATAGCTGGGGCCGCGGCACTGACGAGAACACGCCGACACCCGGTCCGGCAATGTTGACCTCGCCCCCGTCGCCATTGATCTCGCCGCTGGAAAATTCGGCCTCGGCAAGTGCCTGATCAACCGCAGCGACGGCCATGATCGACGGGCAATTCGCCGGGCTGCCGACAGGGGCCACATAGCCGCTGGCCCGCGCGCTTTCGTTGCCGGCGGCGGCCACAATCAGCGATCCGCCATCCAGCGCCATTCTGCCCAGTTCCTCATATTCCGGATTGTAGGTTTCACCCTCCTGCACAGCGCCGCCAAGCGACATTGAAATGACCTCACAGCGTTGCTCGATTGCCCATACCATACCGGTGAGTATATCGCGTTCCCGTCCCGACCCACGATCGTCCAGCACCTTGCCGACATATAGATCGGCGCCGGAGGCCACTCCGTAGCGCACCCCACCATCCGAGGTCACACCGCCCACGGCCGTACCAGCGCAATGCGTCCCGTGCCCCTGCCCATCCTGGGCCTGTTCACCATCCACGAAGCTTTCCGATACGATAGTGCGACCCGCAAAATCGGGATGATGCAGATCCAGCCCTGTATCCAGAATTGCCACCTTGATCCCTGCGCCGGTAAACCGGCTGGTCAACGCGCCGACGGCATCTATCCCCCACGTCCTTTCATCGTTGTCGACGTGGCACTCAAGCGCGCGATAATAGTATTCGGGTCTGACCAGATCGATGTGGTCGTCATCGCACAATCGCGCCCTGATGCTTTCGGACTCTTCGCTGCTGAATTTCTCTGACAGAAACCCGATGCGGGTGTTCTCCAGCAAAAAACCGGCCAGTTCGAATGCCTCGCGGGGCAAGGCGCCGGACTTGGCGCCAAATGTCCGCACGTCCGTACCCGCCATGTTTGCAAGAACCATTTCGCGGGTCGCCAGATCGACCTCGGGTTTGAACAGGATCACGCTGCCTCCCGTTCGTTTCGGTCGCATCAGTTCCACCATTTTTCGCGTCATTGGACATCCCGCTCTGGTATAATTTCAGGAGGTGCAGACGTAGGACGAACGGTTGCTCCTCACAACCTCCGGGTCAGATCCACCGTCAAACCGCGCTCGATTCAGCCGATACACATGTCGACGGCACGCGGATGATCGCCATGCGGTCTGCTGCGCTGTGGGTATTTGTCGCTCCTGAAGTGGCAGGAACCCCGAGGCATCGTCAGACGCTGATCGCGCCCGCCTCTGGACCAGCACCATGAGACAACAACACACCTTCGTGCCATCGGCGAACAGCGTTTTTTGTATCGCAGATTTTATGGCCCGCTCACTCTTGGTCTGGGCTGAACTGGATCGCATTGATACCTGCGGGGCCCATCTGCCGGGCGACTTGCTGGGCCAGAACCTTTTTTGTCATCGCCGCAAAGGCGGTGGGCAACCCGCCCAATTCGCGGTCGCGCGCCAGCAGAATGATGCTGCGGGAAAAGCCGGTGATCGGTAGCGGGCGGATGTTCAGCGGCATTTTTTCGACAAATCCGTCGATCAGCAGGCTGGGCGTGAGAAAGGTGAATCCCATCCCGCGCGCAACGCACGCCGTCACCATGCTGGAGCGGTCGGCTTGGATCACCCGTGGCGCGCGCACCTTCAGCCTGCGCAGATGCTGCTCGGTCAGGCGCCCGACATTTGTGGTGGCGGCAAAGCGGATCAGCGGCAGGTGCCTCAGTAGCTCGCCTATGCTGCCCGTCGGGCCGGTATAGTTTTGCGGCAGGACCAGCAGGAACGACTCGGTCATGATGGGGTGCCGCTCCAGCCCGTCGAGGTCGTAGAGGGGGTCGGACGTGATCACCAGATCGGCCTTGCGGGTGCGCAAGAGCCCTACGTGATCCTTGCTCTGGCCTGCATGGATCGTCATGTCCTCGACGCTGAAATCGGCCTTGGCCAATGCGACCAGATCCGGGGTCAGCGTCGTCGCTATCGACGCCTGAATGCCGACCCGAAGGTGGCTGATCGGGCGCGCGCCCTGATGGCGCATGTCGGTGACCAGGTCCTCGACCCCGCCAAGGATGCGCAGCGCGTGCCGGTGCAACAGAGTGCCTGCCGGGGTCAGCTGCAAGGGGCGAACCGAGCGGTCAAAGATCGTCACGTCGAACGTGCGCTCGAGCAGGCTAAGATGCTGTGAGACCGCCGATTGACTAAGGCCCATCACCTGGGCGGCGACCGTCGTCTTGCCCGTTTCGACCAGCGCGACAAAGATCTCGATGGATTTGATGATATTGGTGTCGAAGGACAAGCTGTACGCCTCTCTGAAAATTTCATGAACTATTAGTTATACTGATACTGATCGAATTAATTTGCAATTACGCCGAGCGCGCCCAAGCATGATCGTTGTCTGGAGGGATTGCAGGTGACCATTTCGGAACCGATAGAGCGTCGCAAACGCAGCGGAGGGCGCGAGGGGCGTAGCGCGCGCCGCGCCGGCGAAGCACCGCCGCGCATCCCCTATATTCAGCGCAAGGTCGGCTGCATGGAGATACTGTCCCAAGAGGGGCTGGAACTGATCGAGCATAACGCCGATCTGATCCTGCGCGATACGGGGATGGAATTTCACGACGATCCCGAGCTGTTACAGATCTTTCGCGATGCCGGATGCGACGTGCAGGGCACCCGCGTGCGGTTCGATCCCGGCTTCTGCCGCCAGACCATTCAGGCGACCGCTCCGGCAGAATTCACGCAACACGCGCGTAACCCCGAAAACTCAGTGCGGATCGGCGGGCGCAACACGGTGCTTTGCCCGTCCTGGGGCCCGCCCTTCGTACATGATCTGGACAACGGGCGACGCTATGCGACGTTCGACGATTTCACGCGGCTGGTAAAGCTGCACCAGATGATCCCGCATCTGCACCATTCCGGCGGCGTGGTGTGCGAGCCTGTCGATTTGCCCGCGAACAAGCGGCATCTGGACATGCTCTATACCCATATTCGCTGGTCGGACCGCCCTTTTATGGGCGCGTTCATCGGGGCCGAGCGGGCGGGCCACGCCATAGACATGGCGCGCATTTTGTTCGGCGAGGAATACGTGGCGCAAAACGCGGTGCTGTACTGCGTGTCCAACACTAACGCGCCGCTGGTGATGGACAGCCACATGTCCGGCGCGCTCAAGACCTATGCCCGCGCCGGTCAGCCGGTCGCTTGCACCCCTTGGGTGCTGTCGGGCGCGATGAGCCCCTGCACAGTCGCCGGCACCATGGCGCAGGTTCTGGCCGAGGCGCTGGCGACGCTGGCGCTGGTGCAACTGATCGCGCCCGGCGCGCCGTGCCTCATGGGCAGTTTCGCGTCGACCCTGTCGATGCAGAACGGCGCGCCCACCTTTGGCACGCCCGAGGCGGGGCAGATGGTGCTGGCGGCGGGGCAACTCGCGCGTCGTTTGGGCGTGCCGCTGCACACGGTCGGCACGCTTTCCGCCAGCAAGCTGCCAGATGGGCAGAGCCAGCAGGAAGGGACATGGGGCCTGATGATGTCGATGTTCGCAGGTGCCAACGTTGTCAACCACGCGACTGGCTGGCTGGAGGGCGGGTTGGTCACGGGGTTCGAAAAGACGATGCTGGACGCCGATATCTGCGGCAAGGTCGCGCGCTTTTTCGACGGGATCGACCTGAGTGAGAATGGGCAAGCGATGGATGCGATCGCGCAAACCGGGCCGGGCAAACACTTTCTAGGGGCCGATCATACTCAGGCCAACTTCCTCAACGCGTTTTTCCGCCCCGACACGCCGGACAACAATTCGTTCGAGCAATGGAGCGTTGATGGCAGTCTTGATTCCGCGCAGCGGGCCAATATTCTGTGGAAGGACCGGCTGGAGAATTACATAGATCCCGGCCTCGATCCGGCCATAGACGAGGCGTTGCAAGCCTATATCGCCCGCCGCAAGGCCGAGAAGCCTGACGCGAATTATTACTGACATGAGCCGCACGATCATTATCGGTGGCGGCGCTATCGGCCTCAGCCTTGCCTATCATCTGGCCCAGCGGGGTGAGGCGGACGTGACGCTGCTGGAACGCGGCGCGCTGACCTCGGGCACCAGCTGGCACGCCGCCGGTATCGTCGGGCCGCTGCGCGCGACGCCCAACATGACGCGACTGGCAATGTATGCGACCGAGCTTTTCCCCGCGCTCGAAGGGCTGACGGGGCAGGGGACGGGGTATCGGCGCACTGGGGGCTATTGGCTGGCCCGCGCCCCCGAGCGTATGGATGAACTGCACCGCATCGCGTCCCTTGGTCGCCATTTCGGCCTGACGCCCGAGATCATAACGCCTGCCGCGCTGGCCGGGTTGATGCCGGATCTGGCGACTGGCGACATCGTAGGCGCCATGTCGGTGGCCGAGGATGCCAGCGTGAACCCCGTCGATCTGTGTATGGCCTACGCGCGCGGTGCTCGCGCGAAGGGTGTGGAAATCCGCGAGCATGTGGGCGTGTCCGCGATCCTCACCGAAGGTGCGCGCGTCGTCGGCGTGCGGCTGGCGGATGGCAGCGAAATCGAGGCCGCGCGCGTCGCGATCTGTGCCGGGGCATGGTCGAAACCGCTGGCGGATACGGCAGGCGTTCCACTGCCCCTGCAAGCGGTCGAGCATATGTATGTCGTGACCGAACCCATGCCGGACCTCATGCAACCCTTCCCGGTGGTGCGCGATCTGGACCGGGGTATCTATATCAAGGGCGACGCGGGCAAGCTGGTGATCGGCGGGTTCGAGCCTGATGCCAAATGCTGGGACGCGTTCGGCCCCGAGGGGGATCGCCCCTTTCTGGAGCTGGCCGAGGATTGGGACCAGTTCACCCCCTTCATGGAGGCGGCGCTGACCCTGATCCCGGCGCTGGAAACCGCTGGTATTGCGCATTTCATGAACGGGCCAGAGAGCTTTACCGCCGATACGCGGCCCCTGATCGGACAGACGCCGCAGGTAGACGGGCTATTCGTCGCCGCCGGAATGAACTCGGTCGGGGTTATGTCTTCTGCCGGGGTTGGCCGTGCGCTGGCAGACTGGATGACTGAGGGCGAGGCACCGATGGATTTGTGGGAAGTCGACATCGCCCGCGTCGATCCTGCCACCGCCGCGCCCGATCACATGCAAGCTCGCATGGCCGAGGCTGTCGCCGACCAGTTCACCCTGCACTGGCCCTACAAGCAGGCCAAGGCCGGGCGCGGTCTGCGCAATTCGGCGCTTCATGACAGGTGGGCAGAGGCGGGCGCGGTCTTTGGCCTTACCGCCGGATGGGAGCGGGGGCTGTGGTATGCGCAGAGTGCGTCCGAGCGGGATCTGCCCTATTCCGTCGGCGCGCAGGCGTGGCAACCTATAGCCGAGCGTGAGGCGGCGGTGATGGCCGATGGAACGGCGCTGCTGGATTTGTCACCCTTCGGCAAGTTCGACATTGAGGGGCCGGGTGCGCTGGCATTTCTCAATCATATCGCTGCCGCTCAAATTGACGTCACGATTGGCCGCGCTGTCTATACCCCGCTGATGAACGCCAAGGGCGGTATCGAGGGCGACGTCACCGTGACGCGAACCGGTGCGCAGGCGTTCCGCCTGACGTCGGGGGCCGCGACGCGCACCCGCGATGCGGCCTATCTGCGCCGCCATGCCTTGGGCTACGATGTGAACATCACCGACCAGACCGACGACGAGGTCGTCATCGGCGCCATGGGCGCAGGCAGTCGGAACATGCTGGCCGCACTATCGCCGGACAATTTCACCGATTTCGCCTTTTCCACATCGCGCGAGGTCACTGTCGCCGGGCAGCCCTGCCGTGCCACGCGCGTCAGCTTTGTCGGCGAGCTGGGTTGGGAGCTTAGCATTCCTGCCGCTCGCGGTGTCGACGTTTTCGACGCGCTGCGTAGCGCCGGGGCGCAGCCGATGGGCCATTATGCGCTGGACGGCTGCCGCATCGAAAAGGGGTTCAAGCATTGGGGCCACGATCTGGGCCCCGAGGTGACGCCGCTGGAGGCGGGGCTGGGCTTTGCCATCGACTGGTCCAAGGACTTCCTCGGCAAGCCGGCGCTGGAGGCACAGCGCGCCGCAGGCCTCGCGCGGCGCATGGTTCTGATGCAAGTAGAAAACGCGCCGTTGATCCTGCATGATGAGCCTGTGTGGGAGGGGGACCGCGTCATCGGCCTGACCACATCGGGGGCAGGGGGCGCGCGCACGGGACTGACGCTGGCCTTTGCGATGATCGACATAGGCGCTGGTGAAAAGCTGGGCCAGACGGCGACGAGGGAATTGCGGATCGAGGTGGCGGGCCACATGTATCCGGCCAAGGCGCTGAGCGCGCCGCCCTTCGATCCAAAGGGTGCAAGGATGCGGACATGAGCGACGCGCAGGTTCTGATCATCGGCGGCGGCGTTATGGGCGTCTCACTGGCCTACCACCTGACCAAGGCGGGGTGGAGCGATGTTGTGCTGGTCGAAAAGAACGACCTCACGCATGGATCAACGTGGCATGCGGCAGGGCTGTGCACGCATTTCGCACATAACGCCACGGTGCAGGAATTGCGCGCGACGTCGGTGCGGCTCTACCGCGATATCCTGCCCCAAGAGACGGGACAGAATGTCGGCTTTCACCCCTCAGGCGCGATGCGGATTACGCGCAATCCAGACCGGATGGACGAATTCGCCCATGTCGCGGGCCTGTCGAAATTCACCGGCTATCCGCTGGAGGTCCTCACGCCCGAGAGGGTCGCAGAACTCTACCCGCTGGCAGAACTCGACGGCCTGCTTGGCGGCATCTACGAGCCGGACGATGGTCATGTCGATCCGACGCTGGCGACCAACGCGATGGCGCAGGTCGCCGCGCGCGGTGGCGCGACGTTCCAGCGCTATAACCCCGTGCAGGCGATCCGGCGCGAGGGCGCGCAGTGGATCGTCCAGACCGCCAAGGGCGAAATCCGCGCGCGCCATATTGTTAACGCGGCTGGCACTTGGGGCTGGGAAATCGGGCACATGATGGGGCTAAATATCCCCTCCGTGCCGATGCTGCACCAGTATCTAGTGACTGACACTTTGCCTGAGGTTGCTGCCCGAATCGCGGCTGGCGCGCCCGAACTGCCCATCATTCGCGATCCCGAAGAAAGCTGGTATGTGCGCCAAGAGCGCGACGGCCTGATCCTCGGCCCCTACGAGAAGGCGGCGCAGCCCTGGTCCATCGACGGCGTTCCGCCGGAATTCGGCGCCGACCTCATGCCGCCCGATCTGGACCGGGTCGAGCATATCATCGAGGCCGCGATGGCGCGCATTCCCGCGCTGGGGAATGGCGGCGTCAAATCCGTGGTGAACGGCCCGATCACCTTTACCCCTGATGCCAATCCGCTGGTCGGCCCCGCGCATGGGCTGCCGGGCGCGTGGCTGCTAACCGGCTCGTCAATGGGTGTGATGGAGGGTGGCGGCGCGGGCTGGTTCCTCGCGCATTGGATGACGCATGGCGCACCGCCAATGGACGCGCTGGCCATAGACAGCCGCCGCTTTGGCAGCTGGGCCGATCGCGACTATCGCGTGGAAAAGGCTATCGAGTGCTTTGGCCTGCAATTCGGCGTGCATTACCCGTTCGAGGAACGCCCCGCCGCGCGCGGCAAGCGTTTGTCGCCGCTCCACGGCGAAATGCTGGCGCGCGGCGCGGTCATGGGCGCTGCCTACGGATGGGAGCGACCCAACTGGTTCTCGGACAAACCCGGCGATGTGGCGACGCACAGCTTTCGCCGCCCGAACTGGTTCGCTGCCGTGGCGGGCGAGGTCGAGGTGGCCAGCAACCGCGCCGCGCTGGCCGATCTGTCGGTGTTTTCGAAATTCGACGTGATTGGCCCCGATGCGCG
>RCMY010001030.1_pt1 | contig 26576 bp, 23 predicted proteins | sample 2041341 | NCBI WGS metagenome assembly RCMY01 (sample SAMN09708234, study PRJNA481090) | Marine sediment metagenome, whole genome shotgun sequencing project.
CGGCCGCGACGGATGGGTTCCTCGATGTAGTCGTAGGACAGGATCGCCGGGACCATCGAGACGACGGCGGCGATGGGAACGGCGATCGAACTCGATGGCCACAGGTCGCCGGCGAACACGATGAACGGCCAGTGCCACAGGTACCAGCTGTACGAACGGTCGCCGATCCAGGTGGCGGGTGAACTCGACAGCAGTCGTTGGATGGGTGCGTCCGGTTCGTTGGCGAGAATCAGGGCGACCGTGCCGATGACGGGAACGAGTGCGGCCGATCCGGGGAAGACCGTGAGCGGGCCGAAGGTGTAGGCCGCCAGGCCGATGGCGACGAGCCCGAGGACCGACGATGCGGTGGCGAAGACGCCCCGCACGACGAGCCTGGAGCCGGCGAGGGCGATCAGGACGCCTGCGGTGAACTCCCAGATCCGAGTCGGTGTGCTGTAGAACGCCAGACGTTCGGGAGCCCCGAGGAGTCCGAGTCCGTTGCCATTGCTGAACGCCACCGACAGCACGAGCGAGAGGATGGAGCCGGCGACGAGCACGACCGCCACGAGGGTTCGCGGGTCGAGCCGGACATGGCGTCGGACCGCAGGCGATCGAGCGATCCACCAGGTGATCGCCACGATGGCGGGGAGCAGGAAGTAGAACTGTTCCTCGACCGACAGCGACCAGAGGTGCAGGAGCGGGTTGGTCTCGGCCTCGACTTCGAAGTAGCCGCCCCCCGAGGTGGCGAGGTAGTAGTTCGACGAGAACAGCAGGGCAGCGATGCCGGTGCCTGCGGCGGCCGACTGCGGGCCGAGGGGGCTCGCGAGGACCATCGCGAGAAGCAGCGTGATCGCGACCGTCGCGGCCAGCGCCGGAAGCAGGCGCCGGACTCGGCGCCGGTAGAAGTTCCCCAGGGAGATCGAGCCGGTTCGTTCGGCCTCGGCGAACAGGGAGCCGCCGATGACGAAACCGGAGACGACGAAGAAGACGTCGACACCGATGAAGCCGCCGCTGAGCGGGCCGCCTGCGTGATAGATCACGACGAGCAGGACGGCGAGGGCGCGAATTCCCTGGATGTCTGGGCGGAACTTGGACGTGGCCCGAGCGCGACCGGATCCGGTCGCCACAGACACCTCGTTTCCAACGCCAGTCTTGTTCATCGCACCGGTTTCCACACCGCGTGAGCGCTCACGCGCATGCGCACTCACCATGATTGTGTACCACGTAGAGTGAGATTCACACGCGGGTCGTGGAGAATCGCTCAGGCACGATCCAGCGCAGTTCGCTCATTCGAGGCTTCTCAGTTGACCATCCGTTCGCGGCCCTCCCAGAACGGCTTGCGGAGTTCGGTCTTCAAGATCTTGCCCGACGGGTTCCGGGGGAGGATGTCGATCCAGTCCACCGAGGTCGGGCACTTGTAGGCCGCCAGGTGTTCCCGTGCGAACGCCATCACCGCTTCGGGTGTGAGGTCGTCGTTCGAGCGGGTGACCATGGCCTTGACCGTTTCACCCCACTTGTCGCTCGGGACGCCGATCACGGCGACGTCGGCGATGTCGGGATGTTTCATCAGGGCGTTCTCGATCTCGGCCGGATAGATGTTCTCGCCTCCGGACACGATCATGTCCTTGACCCGGTCGTGGATGTAGAGATAGCCGTCTCGCAGGTAACCGGCGTCGCCGGTGCGGAACCAGCCGTCGACGATGGCCGATCGAGTGGCCTGCTCGTTCCGCCAGTAGCCCTTCATGACCTGAGCCGACCGGACCCAGATCTCGCCGACCTGGTCGTCGGGGAGGTCTTCGAGGGTTTCGGAATCGACGATGCGGAGTTCGACGTCGCCCCATGGGCGTCCGGCCGAGCGGAGCAGGTGGGAGCGGTCGCCGCCGGGCTGATGATCTTCGGGGTCGAGCTGGGCGACACCGCCGGTGGTCTCGGTCAGGCCGTACGCCTGCATGAAGTCGCAACCGAACAGGGCCATCGACCCGGTGAGGACCGCCTCGCTGATGGCCGAGGCGCCGTAGACCATCGATCGCAACGACGAGAAGTCGGCGTCGCTCGCGCCGGGCACCGAGAGGATGAACTGCAAGACGGCCGGGACGAGCAGGGCGTGGGTGATCCGATGCTTCGGGATCATTTCGATGATCTCCAGCGGATTGACCTCTTTGACCATCAGGGTCTGCGCCCCGTTGACCATGCCGGCGAGGGCCCAGCCGCTGCCGGCGATGTGGAACAGCGGCATGGCGACGAGGTTGATCGCCGAGGCATCGAAGTTCCAGTTGTCGCGGCCGACGTCCATGGTGGCCATGAAGTTGTCGTTGGTCAGCTCGACGCCCTTGGGGAGGCCGGTCGTTCCCGAGGTGTAGAGCTGGTAGCAGGTGTCGTCGCCCGCGATGGGGGTGTCGGGGTCGATGGCGTCGTAGCCGGCGACCCAGTCGTCGTAGGTCTGGTGGCCGGAGTCACCGGCGTCGCCGATCACGAGGATCTTCGTGACGGTGGTCAGATTCATCTTTGCGAGGTGGTCGAGGAAGTCTTCGCCGACGAACAACACCTCGGCCTCGGCGTTGTTGATGATGAACTCCATCTCGGGCGGAGCGAGGCGCCAGTTGACCGCGACCGACACGGCGTTCAGCTTGGCCCCACCGAAGAGGTGGGTGAAGTACTCCGGGGTGTTCTTGTCGAGGAAGGCGATGCGGCTGGCGACGCCGACACCGAGTTCGGCCAGGCCCTGGGCAACCTGCTGGGATTGTGACTCGAGTTCGCCGAAGGTCCAGGTTCGATCTCCGGCGGTCAGGGCGAGCCGGTCGGGAGTGTGTCGACCCCAGTAGCGGCTGATCTCGGCCAGGTTGCCGATGTCGCCCTTCGTCGGTGCCGGAATCTCGTTCATGCTCGGTCGCGCTCCTCGGTATGTGTCGATCGTCACGCGAACCGTAGCTCAGCGATTGCGAAGAGCGAAGTGCTGATAGTCGGCCAGCGAGGACCAGCTCCCGCCCCAACTCCAGCCGATCTCGGCGAAGGCTTCGGTGACGACGTCGCCATCGGTGATCTGGCCAGGCGCGCCGAGGTCTCGTGGCAGGTAGTGCGCTGCGAGCTCGGGCAGGAGCACCTCGCCTCGCCGATACGGGTTCAGGAACGGGTTCACGTCGATGGCCAGGCCAAAGGCATGTTCGGAGAAGGTCGAGCCGCCTCGAACGGCGCGACAGACGAAGGCCGAGGTCACGTTTCCATCGCCACTGTTCGGGGCGACGAGGTCGGCATCGGTGATGACCCGCATCTCCTCGATGGGGAATCGAGCATCGAAGAGGCGGGCGAAGACCGAGACCACGTCGTCGGCGACGTCGGCATGCACGATCATGTCGCCGGTGTGGGGCTCGTCGTCGAAGCCCCAGAACGTGAGGGTCAGAAGGCGAAGCTCGGTCGGATCGACCGGGCATCCCTCCTCCCAGGTCGAGGCCTCGAGCGTCTTGCCCTCCAACGGCCCGATCGACGAGACGAAACCGGCGGCGGGATCCGGTGGGGGAAGGAGATCGATCGTGTCGAAGCGGCGGTCGAGGAGTTCGGGTGGCGTCTCGAGTCCGGTGGCGATCGATCCGTCGGGCAGCGTGAGGTCTCGGGTGCCCAACCACGGGGGCCGGCTCGGCAGCGTCATCTCGACCGTGGTCGGAGGGAGCGTGGTCGGAGGGAGCGTGGTCGTCGTGGAGAGAGCGGTCGTGGAGAGAGCGGGCGTTGCCCGCGAGGTACTCGGGCGGTCGAGTGCAGAACCACCGCTCGAGCCGTCGACCGGTGAGCAGGCGACAGCGAGGAGACCAGCGGCGACCGCCAGGGTCGTGAAGCCACCTCGTGATCGGATCCGTGACGCCATCTGACGAACGTATTCGGTGGGAGCGCCGGATTCCGCACGCGGGGAAATGAGATCGAGGGCATGAGAGCCTGGTCGAGGGGCGATACTCGTGCGGGATGACTGAACCAACCCGCGTGCCCAAGCCTGATCGTCTGAAGATCTCCGATGTCAGTTTCGTCGAGCTGATGAACCTCGATCACCACGGGCCCGACACCTACGTCGGACTGGCGCCTCGGTACCCGTGGGGGCGCTTGTTCGGTGGCCAGGTCGTGGCCCAGGCGCTGCGAGCGGCTCAGATGACGGTCGATCGTGACTATGTGGTGCACTCCCTCCATGCCTATTTCATCCAGGGCGGGACCCACGAGGAACCGGTCCGCTTCGAGGTGAACCGGCTGCGCAACGGCCGCTCGTTCTGGGTCCGCCAGGTCGTCGCCCGGCAGTCGAGCGGAGCGATCTTGAACCTCTCGGCATCGTTCCAGCTGGCCGAGGAGGCCGCCGACGTCCAGACGCTGCCCTGTCCCGAGGGGCTCACCGGTCCCGAGGGTCTCGATGAGCAAGGCTGGGGAGGAATGATCGAGCGCCGTGTGGCCACCAGCGAGTTCGGACACACCAGCCTGTGGCTGCGTCTGGCCCGAGACCTCCCCGACGACCCCCAGCTTCGTGCGTGTGCTCTCGCGTTCCTCTCCGATTCTGTGCCGACCGGCGCCGTGCGGGCCACCCATCCGATCCAGGTGCCGCGTGAGCGCAATCACGAGGTGTTCGTCGGCGCCAGTCTCGACCACGCGGTGCACTTCCACCGCAGCGTCGACCCGACCGAATGGATGCTCGCCGACGTCATCTGCCACGGCTTGAGTGGGGCCAGGGGACTGTCGGTCGCCAATATGTTCGACGGTGCAGGCGTGCAGGTGGCGACGGTCGTGCAGGAAGTCCTGCTCCGTGAGCGGCGGCAGGAGCACTCGAGCGCAGACTCGGGTTTCGGCGGCAAGTCGTTGTAGCCATCTGAAGGCTCAAGTTGTCCATGAGCAGGCCGATGAATGAAAGGTTGAAGAAAGCGCGGGCTCCATGGCATTCCGTCGGACTCATGAAGAACAATCGATCACACCGCTCGACGACGAGAACGTCGACGGCCTCACCGGGTTGCCAGATCGCTGGCAGCTGGAGAACTGGGTGTCCAGTCAGCTCCAACGTTCGCGGCGTACCGGTGACCGGTTCGGACTCTTCCTGGTCTCGGTGTCGAACCTCGTCGAGATCAACAGTGGCTACGGCAGCGCCGTCGGCGACGATGTGCTCCAGGCCGTTGCCGAGGCTCTGACCGCAGCGGTCGGAAGCCGTGGACAACTCGCCCGCTATCTCGGCTCGGAATATGCCGTCGTCTGGCCCGGGCTCTTCGGTGCCGAGGAGGCCCAGCGAGTGGCGGCCGATCTGGTCGCCTCACTTCCGCAGCAGGTCACGTTCGAGCGATTCGTCGTTCCCGTTCGATCCGCCGTCTCCGGCGTGATGAGCGACTCCGATCTGAACGAACGACTCCTCCTCGTGGAAGCCGAGGCCGCACTGGCCGAGGCCCGCACCCCCGAGGGCAGCAACATGGTGCTGCGTGACGACGCCTATGGTGTGCGACGCAAGCCCGAAGTCCTCGCGGTGAGATTGCAGCGAGCCTTCGAACACGACGAGTTCCAGCTCTACTACCAGCCGATCGTGTCGCTGGCAGCAGGAACCGTCGTCGGTTTCGAGGCGATGCTTCGGTGGCTGGCTGCCGATGCCGGACCGACCGGGGCCGAGCTTCTCGCACCCGGCATGTTCCTGGATGCGCTGCGGGCGTCGCCGGTCGTGGTGCCGCTCCACGCGTGGGTCCTCCAGGAATGTCTGGGGTCGGTGCGCGGGTGGAGTCGGATGATGGGATCGCCGAGCCTCTTCGGTGCGACGAATCTCGATCCGAGTTTCATCCGGCACGAGCGCTTCGAGACCGTCGTGCTCAAGACCATCGAAGACCTCGGCATCAAGCCGACCCAGGTGCTCCTCGACCTGAACGGCGGCACCGCCGGTCCGCAGATCGGACTGCTGTGGCCGCGTCTGCAGCAGCTGAAGGCTGCCGGTGTCGGTATCGCGCTCGAAGACTTCGGGATCGGCCACGGATCCCCGGATCTGCTCCGTCGCTGCCGCTTCGACGTCATCCGCCTGCCGCGAGTGCTCGTCGGTGGCCTCGGCCTGGCCGAGGAGGATCGGATCATCGTCACCGGCCTGATCCGACTGGCTCACGATCTCGGCTGTTACGTGATCGCCGAGGGTGTGGAGAACGAGACACAGGCTCGCCTTCTGCGAGAGGCAGGCTGCGACCTCGCACAGGGCTACATCTTCGGTCGGCCACAGTCGGGCGACGAGACCACCCGACACCTCGACGACGTGTGCAAACTGGCCAAGAAGGCCGTTGCCGTCTCGGCGGTCGAACGCTGACGCTCAGGCGTCGAGCCCAGACAGCGCCTCGATCGCAGTGGCAGCGATGCCGGCGGCATCGAGACCGAGTGAGGCAAGAATCTGATCGGCGTTGCCATGCGGCAGATAGGCGTCGGGAACACCCAAGACCTCGACCTGGGTGGTCGAGCGCAGCTCGTCGGCGATGGTCGAACCGATGCCGCCGTCGCGCAGGCCGTCTTCGATGGTGATGACGACCCGATGCGCGCCGGCATTCGACAACATGTCGGGATCGAGCGGCTTGACCACACGAGGGTCCCATACCGTGGCCGACACGCCGTCGGCTTCGAGTAGTTCGGCGGCCTGCTGGGCGGCGGCGAACATCTTGCCGACGCCGATGATGCAGACGTCGGTGCCGGTGCGGGCCTTGCGGGCGCTCAGCCCGCGCCCGACCTGATCTTCGGAGACCGACGGCGCGGCGGTCTTGGGCCAGCGCAGAGCGACCGGGCCGCCGTCGAGCGTGTAGGCGTCGGCGAGCATCTGCTGGAGCTCTTGGTACGACGAGGGCGCGAAGATGGTCATGTTCGGAATCTTCGACAACAGCACCAGATCGAGAATGCCATGGTGCGAGGGGCCGTCGTCGCCGGTGATGCCGGCACGATCGAGACAGAAGATGACGGGCTGGCCGTGGAGGCCGACGTCGAGGTTGACCTGATCCATGGCTCGGGTCAGGAACGTGGCGTACACCGCGAACACCGGTCGAAGGCCACCCATGGCCATGCCGGCGGCTGCGGTGACGGCGTGCTGTTCGGCGATGCCGACGTCGAAGCAACGGTCGGGGAATCGTTCCATGAACGGCAGGAGGCCGGTGGAGTCGGGCATGGCGGCGGTGATGGCGACCACTTCGGGGTGCTCTTCACCCAGTTTGATCAGTGATTCGGTGAACGCTGCGGTGTAGCTCTCGGGCTTCGGGCCGCCCAGATCGTGCATGTTCTTGATCGGATCGTTCTCAGCCGGCGCGTACCCCCGTCCCTTCTGAGTGAGGACGTGCAGCACGACCGGGCCCTCGAACTCGGCCGCGTTGACCAGTGCCGTCTCGAGCTCGTGGATGTCGTGCCCGTCGAACGGCCCCATGTAGCGGGCGCCGAGGTGCTCGAAGAAGGTCTTGGGTTCGAAGGCCTCTCGGATGGCCGCCTTGGAGGCGTTGATGCCGAGCTCGGAGAGTTTGCCGATGTAGGGCGCCTTCGCTGCGACTCGTTCGAGTCGGTGTTGACGTCGCATGTAGACCGGATTCGACCGGATCTTCACCAGGCTCTCGGAGAGCAAGGAGATGGTCGGGGCGTAGCTGCGGCCATTGTCGTTGAGGACGATCGTGACGTTGCGGCCGGAGTGACCGAGGTTGTTGAGCCCTTCGAAGGCCATGCCCCCGGTCATCGAGCCATCGCCGAGGACGGCGACGACTCGCCGGTTTTCGCCTCGGGTCTCGAAGGCGGTTGCCAGGCCGTGGGCGTAGCTGAGCACGGTCGAGGCGTGACTGTTCTCGATCCAGTCGTGTTCGGACTCTTCCCGGCTCGGGTAGCCCGACATGCCGCCGGCCTGACGGAGCGAGTCGAAACCGGCCTGGCGGCCCGTGAGCATCTTGTGTGCGTAGGTCTGGTGGCCGGTGTCCCACAAGATGACGTCTCGGGGCGAGTTGAGGACGCGATGCAGGGCGATGGTGAGTTCGACGTCGCCGAGGTTGGACCCGAGATGGCCGCTCCCGGCCTTGGTGACCTTCTCGACGATGAATTCCCTGATCTCACCACACAGCTGATCGAGCTGTTTGGCGTCGAGTCGGCGCAGGTCGGCCGGTCCGTTCAGGGTCGAGAGCAACTCCATGGCCGACCACGCTAGCCGACCGGTTCCGAAGACAGCCGAACGGACTTGGGGATCTGGTGATTGTTCTGTGCAGGCTCGGCGCCGCTGCGGGGCAGAGGCGGGGCGGGGGAGAGGCCCCCGAGAGCGTCGCCGACGCTCAGCGGCACTTGTCCATGAAGCGTTCGATGTCGACCACGACCCGCACGACTCGACCGGCGGCGACCAGGCCACGGCCGTCACGTGCAGAGGTGGTGAAGAACAGCTTGCGCCCGACGACCTTCTCGAGGGTCGCCTCGGCCGTGATGGTCTCGCCGATCGGGCTCGGTGCGACGTGGTCGAGCATGACCTGGACGGCGACCGTGGTGCTGCCCTCGGGAAGCTCCGACGCCACCGCATCTGCTGCGGCTTGTTCACACAATGCGAGCACCCGAGGGGTTGCCAGGACCGGCACGGCACCCGAGCCGATCGCGATGGCGGTGTCTTCGTCGGTGACCGAGACGATGACGGTGGCCGACAAGCCTGGCTGCATGGGCATCGCACCACCGTATTGGCAAGACCGGGTCAACCGGTCGGGCCGATCGAGAGCCACGCGTGGGTGTCCGGTAGCCTGAGGGGGTGACTGACAATGCCAACGAGACCACGAAGCCCGGCCACGGCGAGCATGCCCACGGCGATGACCAGCAATTGCTGCTCGAACAGAGCCTGATCGAGCGAGTGCTCGGATTGGCCCGTGGGAACGGTGCCGAGTTCGCCGAGATCTTCGTGGAAGATGTCCGCAGCGAGGGGATATCGCTCGACGACGGCAAGCTCGAGAATCTCGCCAGCAGTCGAGACCTCGGTGCAGGTATCCGGGTGCTCGCCTCCGGCAAGACCGGGTTCGCCCACACGTCCGACCTCTCTGAGGCTGGGTTGATCGCCGCTGCACGAGCGGCAGCGGCCTCGGCCCGGATCGAACCGGTCGAAGGCGGCGCCCGTCTGCCGGTGACCCTCCGGGCCGTCGAGTCCGCGCCGATCGCCGTTCGGCCCGAAACGGTCGACACCGACACCAAGGTGGCTCTCCTGCGACGAGCCGACCTCGCGGCTCGCGCCCACGACGACGCCATCACCCAGGTGAGCGTCGGGTACGGCGGGAGCCGTCGGCGCATCCTGGTGGCCAATTCCGATGGTCTGCTGACCACCGACGACCAGACCCGCACACGATTCTCCGTCAACTGTGTCGCCACCGGCGACACCGGGCTCCAGACCGGCTACGAATCGATCGGGAACAGCGTCGGGTTCGAGTTGTTCGACACCGTCGACGTCGACGCCGCAGCGCTTGCCGCCGCGATTCGAGCCACCACCAAGCTGGCAGCGGTGCCTGCCCCATCGGGTACCCACACCGTCGTGATCGGTCCCGGTTCTGGCGGGGTCTTGTTCCACGAGGCGTGCGGTCACGGACTTGAAGCCGACCTGGTCGCCAAGGGCGCGTCGGTCTTCGCCGGTCGAATCGGTGAACAGGTGGCGTCGCCGCTCGTCACGCTGATCGACGACGGCACGATGACGGGCGAGTGGGGTCACGTCGCCATCGACGACGAAGGACAGCCCGCAGCCCGGAATGTGCTCATCGAGAACGGTGTGCTCGTCGACTACATGTGGGATGCACAACGAGCGAAGACCGAGGGGCGTCCGAGCTCCGGAAACGGCCGCAGGCAGAGCTACCGCCACCTGCCGATGGTCCGGATGACGAACACCTATCTCGCCGGCGGCGACATGACCCCCGAAGAGATCATCGCCGGCGTCGACTACGGCGTCTATGTCGCTCGGCTCGGTGGCGGCCAGGTCGACACCGGCTCGGGCGATTTCGTGTTCGGCATGACCGAGGCCTACCTGATCGAAGACGGCAAGATCACCTCGCCACTACGAGAGGGACAACTCATCGGCAACGGACCGAAGGTGCTCCAGCTCATCGATGCCGTCGGCAACGACTTCGACATGGGTGGCCCGGGCATGTGCGGCAAAGACGGCCAGGGTGTCCCGGTCGGCGACGGTGTGCCGACCCTCCGGGTCAAGGAACTGACCATCGGCGGGACCGCCGCATGAGCACCGCGAACTCACCTGAAGCCCTTCTCGAACTGGCCAACGATCTGGTCGGCCGAGCAACCGGAAACGAGCAGATCGAGGCCGTGCTCAGTCACGGCACGAGCACCACGATCCGCGCCTACCGACAAGAGGTAGAGTCGTACACCACGGCCACGTCGGCGAGCATCGGCATCCGCGTGATCGAAGATGGCCGATCCGGATTCGCCTCGGCCGGCACCCACGACCGGTTGGTGGTGGGTGAGATCCTCGAGCAGGCCCGAACCAACGCCCGCTTCGCCGAGCCCGATGAGTTCGTCGCACTGGCCGAGCCCGACGGAGTGGCCGCCACCGAGTTCGAGCGATTCAGCGAATCCCTGGTCTCGGTCACCCCCGAAGAGAAGATCGCACTGGCGATCGAACTCGAGAAGCGGGTGCTGGACGCCGACAGTCGCATCTCGGGCGTTCGCACTGCGGCCTACGGCGACAACACCGTGGCGTTCGCCATGGCGTCGAGCACCGGCCTCGGGTTCTCCGAGCGAGCAACCAGCGCCAGCGTGAGTGTGCATGCGCTCGCCAACGACGGCGACCGAACCATGAGCGGTGGCGGCGGCGATGCGGCAGCCGACCCATCGGGGCTCGATCTCGACGGCGTGGTCGAACGGGCCGTACGGCAGGCGGTCGACCTCATGGGCTCCACCAAGCCCAAGAGTGGCCCGGTGCAGTTGGTCCTCGATCAGCGCGTGGCCGCCTCGATCTACGGGATCATCGCCGGGATGCTCAGTGGCGATCGGATCGTCAAGGGTCGGTCGCCGTTCGTCGATCGAATCGGTGAGACCATCGCGTCGCCGCTGCTCACCATCGCCGACACCCCACTCGACCAAGACTCCATCGGAGCCACCAGCTACGACGGTGAGGGTCTGGCGGCTCGCCGGGTTCCGTTGATCACCGACGGAGTGCTGAACGGGTTTGTGTTCGACTCCCACAACGCCCGCAAGTACGGCACGGCCTCGACCGCGTCGGCCCAGCGTGGTGCTCGTGGGCTTCCGAGCCCCGGTACCCATGTCCTCTCGGTTCCCGCCGGAGACGGCGGGGATCTCGAGGCACTGATCGCCGGAGTCGACAACGGCATCCTGGTCTTCGGCCTCGCCGGCTTCCACTCCGGGGTCAATCCGGTGTCGGGCGACCTTTCGCTCGGTGTCGACGGACTGATGATCCGCAACGGTGTGTTGGCCGAACCGATCAGCGAGGCCACGGTCGGATCCACGCTCCAGCGGATGATGCTCGGGATCACGGCGGTCGGTTCCGATCGCATCCACCTGGCAGGCGGCGCCGTCTGTCCGAGCTTGGTGATCGGCGACGTCATGTTGTCGGGGGCCAGCGAGTGACTCCGGCGGCGGTTCGTCGCCATCCCCACCTTGCCGAAGCACGGCCACCCGGAACCGTCCGAGTCGACATGCACTCCCACACCATGTGGTCGGGAGACTGCACCACGACGCCCGTCGAACTCCGCCAGGCGGTCATCGACAGCGGGATCGACGTGCTCTGCATCACCGATCACAATTCAGTCGCAGGAGCGAAGCGGCTCGAGAACGAACTGCCGTGCCGAGTCGTCGTCGGCGAGGAGCTGAGGATCGGGCGTGGCGAATTGATCGGCCTCTTCCTCACCGACGCCATTCCGCCCGGGCTCACGGTGAGCGATTCGGCGCGGGCCATTCGTGATCAAGGTGGCGTGGTCTACGTGCCTCACCCCTTCGATCCCATGCGCAACGGCCTGGCGCCAGAACTGATCGACGAACTCGTCGCCAACGAACTGGTCGACGCCTTCGAGGTCCGGAACGCCAAGACCAGCCTCGAATCACTGAATCGCCAGGCGGCCGAGTACGCCACGCTCCACGGCCTGCTCGCCGGGGCCGGCAGCGATGCACACGTGCCCGATGCCTTCGGCGCCGCCTACGTCGAGATGCCCGACTTCGAGACCAGCACAGACTTCCTGGTTTCGCTGGCCGAAGGGCGAATCGTCGGCCATCACAGCGACCCTGCCCGTCCGTGGACACCACGGATCGTGCCGTCGGTCCCCGACGACCGCTGATTCCACCACCGGGTCGAGTCCACGCGGAGGCGATCGCCCTCATACCTGCCCTCGGCCTGCCGACTGGAGCGGTGTGTCGAGTGCGAGTGCGCCGTCGGAGATCCGATCCTCCGACACCCAACCGAGCCGAGGGCAGGCCACGGGCCCCCTGATCGACGATGTCTGGAATCGACTCCAGGCGAGGCTCGAACGCGGCTTGGTGCGTGTGGATCGAATCGTGTCCAGCCTGTTCGACCGCACCCTCGAACCAACCGAGATCCTCGAAGCCATCGCGCTCACCGAACTGGTGGCGGCGAAGCTCGGGTTGCTCGGACTGGGGTCGGCCGCCGAGCTGCTCCGCAAGGCCATCGTCGTGCTCGAACAGCCGGAACTGGGTGTGTCCCACGCGATCGGGTTGTCGAGTCTTCTCGACGACGGCCGGATGGCCATCGCCAACACCGTGAGCGAGCTGAAGACGTCGAGCCGGACGGGCGAGCCGCTGGCCGTCGTCGGCGCCGTGTCCGAGGCATCCGACGAGCTGATCTGGGTGGCTGCGGCGCAGGGCCTGCCCGTGTCGCAGCACGTCGATGGTGTCATCGATCACGACCGAGAGGTCGCCGGCCTGGTGGTGATCCTCGACGACGAGAACACGGCGAGAGCCAAGCCTCTGCTGCGCAGTATTCGAGAAACCCACCCCACGCAGCCGTTGATCTTGGTGGCGCCGGGAACCGAGCTGGTGGGGCGGGCGGCGATCGCCGATCTGGTCTCCCTCGTCGTGCCCCGAGACACCCAGCCGGTCGAAGTCGTCGCTGACATTCGCAAGGAGATCACGAGGAGCCGGCAGCCCCGGTCGGTCAGCGTCTTCGGAAGGAACGGCGACATGCTGGCCGAGCCGCTCTGGCGGCGCGGTCTTGCCGCACGAGTCGAGCCCCGGCTCGAGGATCTCATGGCCCGACTCGGGAGCGGTGACGCTCGCGCCGTCGTGTTGATGCCCGACACCGGTGTGCTCGCTCCCGATCAGGTCACTCGTCTGATCAGGACCGATCGTCGGACGCGAAACGCCGTGGTGATCGTGGTGAGTGACGTGATCGATCCGGTCCGGGTGCAGAGAGCTCTCCGTGACGGCGCCGACGACGTCTTCGGCTCGCAGGTCGACGCCGACGACCTTGCCGTTGCCATCAAGGCGCGCCTGCAACGACGGTCGCAGCTCGAACCGGTCGCCGATCCGAGCGAACACCGGGGAACGGTTCCGTGGGCGACCGCCACGATGATGATCGAGCGAATGCTGCTCGTGGGGTTCCGGCGAAGCACACCGGTCGGCCTCGGCGTGATCCGTCTGCGCAACGGCGCCGCTACCGCCGGTCAGGCGCTCGACGATCGTGACCAGGAGGCGGATCAGCTCGACGAAGCCATCGCCCGAGAGTTCCGGGGCGAAGACGTGATCGCCCGTCTCGACCGAGATCATCTCGTGGTGGCACTGAAGGGCGTGTCTCGGCGCACACTCATGAGCCGGTTGGTTGACCTCGAGCAGAAGTATGGGCTCGCCGATCGTGAGTGCCGGGCCATCGGCCTCGAGTTCCCGATCGACGGCCGCTCACTCGGTGAGCTGCTCGACGAAGCTCGACGCTCGATCGACCGGATCGCAGAAGAAGACGGGCCATGGCTCGCCGGAGCCGACTGGCGGCCGTGGGCCGCCGAGGCGCCCGATGTGATGTTGGTCGACCCCGACGCCACCCTCGGCATCGTGGTCGGCGAAGCGCTCGGACGGCGTGGCATCACGGTGCACCACGAACCCGATGCGCTGCGCGCCCTCGACGAGCTCGTCGACAGGAGCGGAACGCCGCTGCCTCGCGTCGTGCTCATGGAACTCGACCAGCGAGGAATCGACGGGATGGCGTTCCTCCGCCAACTCCGAGACGCCGGGCTGTTGCATCGCTGCAAGGTGGTCGTGTTGTCCAGCAGGGCCCAAGAATCCGACCTTCGGATGGCATTCGAACTCGGTGCCGAGGATTTCGTCGGCAAGCCGTTCTCGACACCACTCCTGGTTCACCGACTCTCACGAGTGCTCGAGCCGTGAGCAGATTCGACCTCTTCGTCTGGGCCTGGTCGCTCGTCGGCGCCTTGACGCTCCTCTACTTGATCACCGGACTCGTCGGTGATGGCGTCGCCAAGGTGCTGAAGCGTCGACGCGAGCGGGTGGTCCGGGTCATCGGTGTCGTGCTGTTCGAACACGACGACGAGGCGGAGGCCGTGCACGAAGACGTGGCCGACCTGCCGCGGCGAATGCTGCTGAGCGTGCTGCAGAACCTGGCGGTCGATCTCGACGGGGCGGCACAACAGCGAGTCCGTCAACTGGTTCGGACGACCGGGCTCGAACGCTTCATTCGTCGCCGGGCACGAGCGCGTCGTTGGCGCTTGCGGGTGCAGGCCGCTCAGCTCCATCATCTGGTTTCCGACCCGAACTTCGATCGGGCCCGTCTGTTGCGAGATCGTCACCCGGTCGTCCGTGCTCGCGCCGCAGAGTCGCTGACTTCCGATCAGGCAGCCGAGCATCTCGATCTGTTGATGCCGATGCTCTCGGCCGACGACATCGTCGTGCGGAAGGCGGCGCAACAGGCGGTGCTCAACGCCGGTGTCGCCGCCGTGTCGAGCCTCATCGAACAGTTGTCGGTGGGTTCGGTCGATGTCGTCGCCGCGCTGGAGGTCATCGCGAACCTGCCGGATCAGCGGTTTGCGTCGGTGCTGTCGGGGTTGGTGAACGACCCCGATCGTCGGGTGCGCGTGCTGACGGCGAAGGCGCTCGGAAACGGTGCGAGTTCGTCGGTCGACCTGCTTCTCGAACTCTTGGTCGATGACGAGGAAGTGGTTCGCTCGACGGCGATCGAGTCGCTCTCGAAGCTCGACGCGGTGGCGACGGTCAACGCCATCGGCGCGTGTCTGTCCGACGCATCGTTCTCGGTCAGGCGTAGCGCCGGTCAGGCGCTCGACGAGCTGGGTGCGCCCGGTCGACTGATGCTTCGGCGACATCTCGATGATCGCGACCGGTTCGCCGCCGACATGGCCCGTCAGGTGCTCGACAGTGCAAGCGCTCGGCTGGGCGTGAACCTCCTACCGGTCGCCGACGATGTGCTGATCGACCTCGGTGAGCCCGACGTGTATGCGTCGGTTGCGGTCGCCTGCCCGGTCGATCTCACGAACCATCGGCCCGAGGAGCTACGGGCGATCGTCCACGCCGAGGCGACCCGGGCGCTGGCAACGGTGAGCGACGACCGGAGCAGCGGACCACTCTCGGAGTCGGAGATGGCAACCACGATGTTCTTCGCGATCACCGCAACCGATGTGATCGATGCGCTGCTTTCATCCGTCTCGGTCGGTGACGGCGGATGAGTTCACTGTCATCAGTCGTTGGCGCTGTCTGGGAATGGAGCCGAGACGCGGCGACGATCGTGAACCTGTTCGATCGGGTGGCCGACACGGCGGCGGCCTGGGTCGTGATCGTCACGCTGTTGCAGCTCGTCATGGTGATCGCAGCTGTGGTCGAACTTCGCCGACTTCGCCAGCGTGACCGACACCAGTTGTGGCGCCGAGTGCTGACGTCGCCGATCGCTCCTCGGGTCTCGGTACTGGTTCCTGCCTACAACGAGGAGATCACCGTGACCGACACGGTGCAGGGACTCCTCGCGCTGTCGTATCCCAATCTCGAGATCGTCGTGATCAACGACGGATCTCCCGACCGCACCATCGATGTCCTGGTCGAGGCATTCGACCTGCGGCCGATCCACCCGATCTACCACCGCCAGATTCCCCACGCCGACGTGAAGACGATCTACCGATCGAGCCGTGAGCCTCGACTGGTACTCGTCGACAAGTTCAACGGCGGCAAGGCCGACTCGCTCAACGCCGGGGTCAACGTGGCGACCGGAGATCTCGTCTGTGCCATCGACGCCGACACTCTGGTTGCGCCCGACGCACTCCAACAGCTCGTTGCGCCCTTCCTCATGCGAGAGAACACCGTTGCCGTCGGCGGCAGTGTGAGGCTCACCAACGACTCGCCCGTTCACGGTGCACGCGTGAGCGAGCTCGTCGTTCCCAAGCGACCGCTCCCCGCGTTGCAGGCGGTCGAGTACATGCGGGCGTTCATCGTCGGCCGGCTCGGCTGGAATCCGCTCGGCGGCAACCTCATCATCTCCGGGGCCTTCGGCGTGTTCGATCGCCCGGCCGTGCTCGCGGCCGGCGGGTACGAGAAGTCGTCGATCGGCGAGGACATGGAGCTGATCGTCCGACTGCGACGTGTCGGGTACGAGAACGGCGAGTATTCGCGGGTGGAGTTCCTGCCGGACCCGGTGGCATGGACCGAGGCTCCTGATTCGATCCGGGTACTGGCTCGTCAGCGCAATCGATGGGAGCGCGGGCTGATGGACGTGCTCCTCCGCCATCGTCGAATGATCCTCAACTACAGGTACGGCACTGCGGGGATGCTGTCGATGCCGTTCTTCTTCATCGTCGAGTTTCTTTCACCGATCGTCGAAGCTGTCGCTCTGCTCCTCCTGCTGGCCGGGCTGCTGGCCGGTCTGGTCGATCCGGCTTCGCTGTGGGTGCTGGGAGCGGCCTACGGCTTCGGCACGGCGGTCACGGTTCTCACCCTGTGGTTCGACGACCTGGCGTTCCGGTCGTATCCGAAGTCTCGCTCCCGGTTGAAGCTGGCGATGTATGCCGCCATCGAACAGATCGTCTACCGCCAGTTGACGATCGTCTGGCGAATGTGGGGCATCCGGTTGTTCCTGATGGGACGAACCGAGTGGGGTCAACAGGTGCGCAAGGGGTTCACGACCGGAACGGGGTGATGACCACCTCGACGCTGCCGATCGCCACGATCTCGATGATGCGGCCGACCTGCCCCTGCCGGACCGCCAGGGTGATGGCGACATCGTCGACCGCGACGACTCGTCCCGAACCGAGCGACTGCCGCTCGATCAGCACCTGATCGCCCAGCGTGATGCCCGGGGTCAGCCCGATCATCTCGATGATCTGGCCTGCAGCGAGCGGTGGGGGAGCGAGGGGCAGGGGGATGGCGATCGCTCGTTCGTCGGGTCGCAGGGTGTTGGTGTCGTCGACGATGCGCGACTCGAGGACGGGCTCGCCCGCCGAGATGGCCGATCGGACGGTCGCCCCGCTGAGGATTGACGCGTCGGGGCCGCTCGGCGCGAGCGACCGGGGCCACTGCTCCCATCGAATGTCGCCGGCCGCAAGCGCCGTTCCGGCGGGGAGGTCTCGTTCGGCGACGGCGACCGGGGAGGTCGAACCGAGTCCGGCGACGGCCGCACGACCGGCGATCGTGGTCCGAACGGCGACGAACCCGAGCAGCAGAAGCATCCCGGTCGCGACCACTCGACGGCGATCGAGATGGCTGATGACGATCGAGATCCGAGCGACGGGGCTCAGGTCCCGATGATCGGGGCGGGGCAACGAGACTGGCATGGGACTTCCCTCGGCGGACGCGCCGCGCTCACGGATGCTGCGAGGGGGAAGTGGGTTGTCGGTGCTGAGGTGCTCAGTCGCTCGAAGAGGAAGAGGAAGGCGAAGAAGTGGAGCTGCTCGAGGAACTCTTGGAGCTGTCGCTCGATGAGGACTTCGACGTGCTCGACGACGAGTCGCTGCTGCTGCTGCTGCCCGACGACGATGGCGAAGACGACGAGTCGGAGGTTGTCGGGGGCGGCAACTTCTTGGACTTGCTGCGAGTGTCGTTCTTGTAGAACCCCTCACCCTTGAAGGCGATGCCCACGGGGTGGAAGACCTTCTTGACGGTGTGCTCGTGATCGTCGCCGGCGATGGTGGTGAGCGTGTCGTCCTTGATGGACTGCTCGACATCGAAGCGTTCGTCGCAGATGGTGCACTTGTATTCGTAAATTGGCATGAATCGAAAAGTTGGTCTCAGGAGCCGGTGTTTTGCGCCGATGGTTTCGGCAACCGGTGACCAAGGGTATCGGCATTGCCCGGACCCTCGGTCGCTAGGGTCGCGACGGTGTGACCGTCGCCCAGCGCGAGGTTCATCGAATCCACCCCCAAGGAGTGTCAACCAGTGTCTTCCGAGGCCAAGTCGTCCGCCAAGAAGCCCGTTCGAAAGGCCGTGATTCCCGCTGCCGGCCTGGGGACGCGGTTTCTGCCGTTCACCAAGGCCGTCCCGAAGGAGATGCTGCCGGTCGTCGACCGTCCGGTGATCCAGTACGTGATCGAAGAGGCCATCGACGCCGGTTGTGACGACATCCTGATCATCACCTCGCGTCACAAGAAGGTGCTCGAAGACCACTTCGACCGTCACCCCGAGCTCGAGATGGCACTCGAGGCCAAGGGCAAGACCGACGAGGCCGACGAGATCCGCAGGCTCTCCGAGATGGCCAACATCCACTTCATCCGCCAGGGCGAGGCACTCGGGCTCGGTCATGCCATCGGCATGGCGGAAGACCACGTCGGCGACGATCCGTTCGTCGTGCTCCTCGGCGACGACATCATGCGGCTCGAGGCCGGCGTGTTGCCCGGCATGATCCGTGCCTACGAACAGCATGGTGTCTCTGCGGTCGGTCTCATGGAAGTCCCGCCAGAGGACATCTCGAACTACGGCTGCGCAGCGGTCGAAGCGACCGAGAACGACCTCGTGAAGGTCACCTCACTGGTCGAGAAGCCCCCGGCGGCCGAGGCGCCGTCCAATCTGGCGATCATGGGTCGGTATCTCTTCACGCCGGCGATCTTCGACGAGATCAAGCGGACCGAACCCGGTGTCGGCGGCGAGATCCAGATCACCGACGCCATGGTGCGCCTTTTGGCGACCGAAGGGATCTACGGCTTCACCTTCGCCGAAGGTCGCTTCGACACCGGGAAGAAGGACGACTACCTGCGGTGTGTCGTCGAGTTCGCCCTCGAACGTGACGACCTCGGCCCGGCGATGCGAGAGATCATCAGGACCATCGCGAAACGCGAGAACCTGGTCTGATCCGAGCTCGAGTGGTCTGATCGCCGCGGCCTGGCCGAGGTTCGCTAGGTTGCGGCCATGATCTCGCTCGAAGATGCGCAAGCCCGGATCAACGCCGACATCGGGCTGCTGCCGGTCGTCACCGTTCCCCTCGCCGAATCGCTCGGCCTGGTGCTGCAGCAAGAAGTGGTCGCGAACGAGCCGATTCCTCCGTTCGACAACACGGCGATGGACGGGTTCGCCATCCAAGCCGCCGACAGCGCCGAGGCATCGGAGACGACGCCGGTCACGCTGCCGGTGGTGGCAACGGTTGCCGCCGGGTTCGTCGCTCCTCGGCCGCTCGAGTCCGGCGAAGCCATGCGGATCATGACCGGTGCCCCGATTCCCGAGGGCGCCGATGCCGTGATCATGGTCGAGCTGACACGACCCGTCGCCGGCCAGGAGTCCGTCCAGCTCCTGGCCACCGTTCCCGTCGGCAATCACATCCGGCCGACGGGCGATGATCTTCCGGCGGGCACCGTGGTGTTCGGTTCGGGCACGGTCATCACGCCGGGACACATCGGGGTCATGGCCAGCGTCGGTGTCTCGGAGGTTTCGGTGCTCCGGCGAGCCCGAGTCGGTGTCTTCTCGACCGGTGACGAACTCGTCGATGCCGGTGTGCCTCTCGCTCCGGGCCAGATACGCGACTCGAATCGACCCACGCTGCTGGCACTGCTGCGCGAAGCCGGTGTCGAGCCGGTCGATCTCGGTCGTCTTCCCGACGACGAGGCGGCGATCGATCGCGCACTCCGAGCCGCCGTCGACCCTGACGCCGCCGCTCCGGTCGATGCGTTGCTGACGTCGGGCGGGGTGAGCATGGGCGACTTCGACTTCGTGAAGAAGGTGCTGAGCGAACTCGGTGAGCTCAACTGGATGCAGGTGGCCATCAAGCCGGCCAAGCCCCTGGCCTTCGGGATGCTCTTCGGGATCCCGGTGTTCGGGCTCCCGGGGAACCCCGTCAGCTCGGTCGTGAGCTTCGAACTGTTCGCCCGCCCGGCCATCCGATCGATGATGGGTATGCCAGACCCGGAGCGTCGGTCGATCTGGGCGATCGCCGACGAGCCGCTGCTGCGGTCCATCGACGGCAAGGTCCACTTCCAGCGGGTGGTCGTCGCTCCTGAGCCAGACGGCTCGTGGCGAGCACACTCCGCCGGAGGTCAGGGCTCGCACCAGCTGAGCGCACTGGCGACGGCGAACGGGCTCGCCGTGTTGCCGGACGGAGATGGTGTCGGTTCCGGCCAGCGGGTTCGCGTGCTGCAACTGGACCGCTGACAATCGATGAGCGGCATCGGCGATCTGCGTGCCTACTACGAGGAAGAGGCGAGACGGGAGCTTCGGCGGCCACCGTCGGGTTTCCGGGCCGAGTGGTGTCACGAGTTCGCCGCAGGTCTCGTCGCCGAGGAGCGGCGGTCGGTGATCGACTTCGGTGCCGGCCCCGGTTCTGACGCCGGGCCCTTTCTCGGCAACGGGTTGGAGTACGTCGGGGTCGATCTCGCCGTCGGCAATGCGGTGCTCGCAGCATCGAGAGGTTCGATCGTCGTTCCCGGTTCACTACTGCATCCGCCGGTACGGCCGGGGGCGTTCGACGCCGGGTGGTCGATGAGCACGTTGATGCACCTGCCCGAAGTCGATGTTCCGGCGGCGATCGCGGCGATGGCGGCATGCCTGAGCGACGGCGCCCCGCTCTTCGTCGGGCTGTGGGGTGGCGAGCGAGACGACACCATCGACGAGCAACAGATCGACGGAGAGCGCCGGCTCTTCAGCCTTCGTCCCGCCGAGCAGAACCAGGCGTTGATCGGTGCGGCCGGCGACATCGAATGGACGACGGTGCTCGACGTCGGTCCCTCGGGATGGAACTACCAGGCCGTTCGCGTTCGCATCTCGCACTCGGGCTTTGACAGACTCGGCCCATGACCACCCGACGAACGCTCGTGGACCTGCCCGTTCTGTCACCCGACGCGCTGGGCGACGATCTGGCCGATGCACTCGAGTCGGCCGGGTGTTGTGTCGTCCGCGATGCCGCATCGCCGGCGACGATGAAGGCGATTGCCGACGAGTTGGCGGTGTTTCGGGAACGAGCGTCGATCGGGGCGAGCGACTTCGAAGGACACAAGACCCGCCGCCTCGGCTCGCCGCTCCCGCGGTCGGCCACGTTCCAGTCCATCGCCATGCATCCTGCGGTGATGGCAGCCGGTGACCTCGTCCTCGGCCATGCCAGCAGTTGGCGCTTCTCTGCGGCGGAGTACATCGAGATCGGTCCCGGCGAGAAGGGGCAGCGCATCCATCGCGACCAATGGAAGTACGACATGGTCGATTTCGACTTCGAGGTCGAACTCAACGGGATGTGGGCGATCACCGACTTCACCGAGCAGAACGGTGCCACCCGCATCGCCCCGGGAAGTCACCGCTGGGGCAATCGTGAACAGCTCGACCTGGTCGACACGGTGCCGGCCGAGATGACGCAGGGATCGCTGTTGCTCTACACGGGGTCGGTGTACCACGGCGGCGGAACCAACCATTCAGACGAATGGCGGAGTGGTCTGTCGTTGCAGCACGCGCTCGGTTGGCTGACACAGTCGACGAACCAGTTCCTCGAGTGCGCACCGGGCGAGGTCGGTCACTGGTCCGACGAGCTCCTCCGGTTCGTCGGCTACGCCAAGACCGGCAACGGCCTCGGCTATTGGCGAGACAGCGAGGATCCGTTGAGCGCCGTCTTTCCCGAGCGTTCATTCGAGCGAGGCTGGGCGACCGTCCGCCCGACCTGAGAGCGGCCGCAGCGGTTCAGGTCAGTGACTTCTCGAACCAGTGTTTTGCGAACGGGTTGTCGTTGTAGCGCTCGATCGGGCGGTAGCCGGCGGTTTCGTACATGGTGATCGCCTCGGTCAAGACGCTGTTGGTGTCGAGCCGAACCGTGTGATGGCCTGCTGCTCGGCTGCGGTCTTCGAGTTCGGTCAGCATGCGCCGCCCGAGCCCGAGCCCACGCCAGGCGTCGGACACCCACATGCGTTTGATCTCGCCGATACCGGGTTCGAGCTCTCGGAGTCCTCCGCAGGCCACGGTGGCCCCGTCGCTCGTCGCGAGCAGGAAGAGGCCTTCGGGGGAGCGGAGCTCGGGGGCATCGGCGGTCAGGGTGTCGCCGGGGTCGAAACCCTCGGGGAAGAGTCGCTCGAGTTCGTCGAAGTACGCCGTCATCGAGGCGATGGCCTCGGAACTCTGGGGGTCGACGGTGTCGAATCGAACCGTGGCCGCTCGTAAGAGGCGATCTGCGGTGTCGAGCGACGTGGTGAGTCGTTCTCGTTGCCGACCGGTCAGCGCCGAGACGAGTTGCGCTGCCAGTTCGTTGGAACGTCGGTCGAGCTGTTCCCATTCCCGACGGCCATCGGCGGTGAGCCGGACGACGCGACGGCGGCCATCGGCCGGGTCGGCGTCGGTGGTCACGAGCCCGTCGGCTTCGAGTGTGCGCAGCAGACGTGACAGATAGCCCGAGTCGAGACCGAGGCGATCGCGGAGCTGGGTGATCGACTGGCCGTCGTCGCCGACCTCCCGGAGGCCGACCTCCCACAGGACGCGTGACGGCCCGAGCGGACGGTCGAGTCCCAGGAATCGGTCGTCGAGCACGCCGATTCGTTGGGTGAAGCTGCGATTGAAACGGCGAAGCATGTCGACGGCAGGGTCCATACAGCAACCGTACCAGTTCTCTGACCCAGGTCAGAGAACTGGACCGACTTCCGTTTGAAAGATCGCCGTTCACCGGTCACCGAGCACGACGTCTGGAAAGATCGACGCATGGGGAAATCCGACATCGACGTCAGCGGTGCCTTTGCGCCCATCGAGACGCGACGACTGCTGCTTCGCCCCGTCGAGTCGGCCGACATCGACGCACTCCACGTTCGCCGCAATGATCCGCAGGTGGCAGCGTTCCAGTCGTGGTCGCTGCCCTACGACCGTCGTCGGTCCGAAGAAATCGTGCGAGCGGTGATGGCCCAGTCGGCGCCGACCAGCGGTGAGTGGTGGATGCTGACGATCGTCGACTCCGCTGATGGCGAGATCGTCGGCGACCTGGCGATCCACCCGTCATGGGAGGGCCGGTCGGTCGAGATCGGCTACACCCTCAGGCGAGCGTCGTGGGGGAGCGGGTTCGCCACCGAGGCGGTCACCGGACTCGTGGCCCGGCTCTTCGATGACCGTCGGCTCACTCGGGTGCACGCCATGCTGCATCCCGACAACACGGCGTCGGCGCGTGTTCTCGAGCGAACGGGCTTCGTCTTCGAGGGGCGAACCCGGCTCTCGTACTGGGTCGGACAGGACAACACCGACGACCTGTTGTATGGCCTGACCCGATCGGACTGGCAGGCGTGGGTGGGCAGGCCGACGAGCGAACCCGCGGTCGTTCGCCTCGTCGTATTCGACGAGCGTGTGCTCGATGCGGTCCATCGGGTCGAAGCTCCCTCGTCTCGGCATGGCGGTTTCGTCTCGGTCGACCGTCTGCTCGTCGATGCGCTCCTCGCGGCCGGTTCGACCTCGGTGCACCAGTCGGAAACACCGGTCGTCCGCGTCGTCGAGGCCGACAACACGGTCGTCGGGATCGTCGTCGCCGAGGGTTCCGAGCGAGATGTGGTGGTCGACCGGCGTCATGTCGGGCGCGGGATCGAGGAGCGGGTGGGTCGGATCCTCGACGAAGGGCTCAGCGAAACTGGTCGATGAGGATCATGTTGCCGTCGGGGTCGGCGAGCATGATCGACGCGGCGCCCTCGGTGGCCTCGGGATCGACACCGGCGATGAGTTCGACCCCGCCGGCTTTCAGTGTCGAGGCGATGGTGCGCACATCGGTGAACGGCTCGACCTCTTCCATGTCGTTGTTCAGCCCGGGGTTGAAGGTGAGGATGTTCGATTCGAACATGCCCTGGAACAATCCGATGATCGTGGTGCCGTTGGCCATGATGAGCCAGTTCTCCTCGGCGTCTCCGCCGGTGACCGCGAACCCCAAGGTCTCGTAGAACTGCTGTGACACCGTGAGGTCGGCGACGTCGAGGCTGATCGAAAAGGCTCCGAGTTCCACGATGCTCCGATGTTCGGTGGTTCGTGGCCGAAACGCTAGCCCAGATGGCCGACCGGCTGCGGGCGTGGGAGTGGAGCAAGCGCATCCGACCTGTCGTCGATCCGGTTCCGGTACTAGCCTGAGCCGATGGAGCTGAAGGACCGTTTCGGGCGAGTGCACACCGACCTACGCATCTCGATCACGGATCGTTGTAACTTCCGCTGCGCCTATTGCATGCCCGAAGAGGGGATGAACTGGCTCGACCGGTCCGATCTCCTGACCTTCGAAGAGATCGAACGCGTCACACGGGTGCTGGTCGAACAGTGCGGCGTGACCTCGGTGCGACTCACCGGTGGTGAGCCCACGGTGCGAGCTCGCCTGCCGATCCTCGTCGAGAAGCTGGCCCGGCTCGACATCGATCTGGCGATGACCACGAACGGGGCCACTCTCGCACTGGTCGCTCACGATCTGCGGGCGGCCGGGCTCGAGCGCATCAACATCAGCATCGACTCCCTCGACCGCGAACGATTCCACACCTTCACCAAACGGGACGAGCTCGAGCGGGTGATCGAGGGTATCGATTCCGCGGTTGCCGCCGGGTTCTCACCGGTCAAGCTCAACGCCGTGCTGATGCGGGGCATCAACGACGACGAGATCATCGACTTCCTCCACTTCGGTCGGGAGAAGGGCGTCACCGTGCGGTTCATCGAGTTCATGCCGCTCGACGCCCAGGGTGAATGGTCGGCCGACCGTGTCGTCCCCTACGACGAGATCCTGGCCAAGGCGTCCCAGCACTTCGACTACGAACCGGTCGAACGGGGTCACGCGCCGGCCGAGCGATTCCGCTACACCGACGGCCAAGGCGAGTTCGGCATCATCGCCAGCGTCACCGAACCGTTCTGCGACAGCTGCGATCGCATGCGGCTCTCGGCCGAGGGGCAACTGCGCAACTGCCTGTTCGCCCACGAGCACGTCGACCTCCGAGCGATCCTACGCGGCGGCGGGTCCGACGCCGATCTGATCGAGGCCGTCGCCGGCGAGATCGAGCGCAAATGGGCCGGGCACGCAATCGGGCAGGTGCACTTCCTGCGTCCGTCGAAGTCCATGAGTCAGCTCGGCGGATAGTTCCTGCTCGTCGTGAGTTCATGCTCGTCGGGTGGTCGTGCCTGCGGTGATCGTGTCTGTCGGGTGGTCGTGGTTCTAGGGTGTCGGCGTGACTGACGAAAGCTTCACCCACCTCGATCCACTCGGCCGCGCTCGGATGGTCGACGTCACCCCGAAGGAACCGACCCACCGTCGTGCCGTGGCCCGTGGTCGGGTCGACATGTCGGCCGAGACCGCTTCGAAGGTGGCTCGACGGGCGATGTCGAAGGGCGATGTCCTCGCCGTGGCTCGTGTGGCCGGAATCCAGGCGGCCAAGCGAACCAGCGACCTGATTCCCCTGTGTCATCCGTTGATGATCGGGGCCGTCCTGGTCAACTTCGAAATCGGTGACGACTTCATCGAGATCGAGGCCCAGGTCGACACCGTCGACCGGACCGGTGTCGAGATGGAGGCGCTGACCGCCTGCTCGATCGCGGCCCTCACGATCTACGACATGTGCAAGTCGAGTGACCGGGCGATGACCATCCGTGAGATCGCGCTCTGGGAGAAGACCGGGGGTCGATCCGGCGTGTATCGCCGGCTCGGAGCCGATGAGCGTGACGGTGCAGACACCCTCGGTGACACTGCCGATGGTGGGTCTGGTGCGACCTATCAATCATGACCACGTCAGCGCAATGGGCGGTTGTCTGACGCAGAGCGTCGTAGTAGGTTCATGAGCGATCTGATGGTCTGGCCACTTCACCGCAGTGGAGTCGCCACACCGAAAAGCACGTGCTCGTCGTCTGCAAGAGAGGGAGTCCCCCCGACATGCCCTGGTTCCCCACAGTTGTTCTCACTGCGCTCGCGTTGGTCTGGGGTTGGGTGCTCGGCCGTCCAGCACTCCAGAACATGATGAACGGTGCCCGACGTGACCCTGTTGGTCACTTCAACCATCAACTGTCGGTGCTCGGCCAGACGCCCGATCGGAATCGAACATCGGTCGGTGCCGCCGGTTGGCAACAACAGTCGGCCAAGAAGCGCCGTCTCCAGGTGTTTCTCGCCCTCGTGATGGCTGCCGGTGCCTCGTTCGTGCTGGCCCTCGTCATGAATGGCATCTTCTGGTGGCAGAACCTTCTGCTCGACGCCGCACTGGTGGGTTACCTCGTGCTTGCATCTCGGGCCGGTGCTGCGGAGAACATGCGCACGCAGAACGTCAGCTATCTCGGTGCCAATCAGCAATCCG
>RCMY010001606.1_pt1 | contig 26559 bp, 23 predicted proteins | sample 2041341 | NCBI WGS metagenome assembly RCMY01 (sample SAMN09708234, study PRJNA481090) | Marine sediment metagenome, whole genome shotgun sequencing project.
TTTTGAAGTTGTCATTACCCAACCTGATGTTTTAGACGTTACATCCAGAACATCATTTAATGGCAAGCTAACGGTATTAACACTTCAGGGCTCTGATTTATTTAATATTGAGTTGAACGGGGTAGTAATCCAGACCACAGAATCAGAGATTACCGTCAACTTGAAAGCTGGCAATAATTCATTAAAAGTATTTACGAATTTACCTTGTCAAGGAGTATATGAAGAAAATATCTTTTTGAGTGAAAAACCCATTGTATATCCCAATCCATTTGTAAGCACTACTAATGTGTTTCTTGGAGTGAACGTTGAGGAAGTTGCCGTTGAGATTTTCACTGTGGACGGAAGATTGGTGTGGACGGAAACGTATCAAGTCAATGGACTGGAATTGCCCTTGGATTTTTCAACATATCCTTCAGGAATATATATTATCAAGTTCTATGGGGAAAATATAAGAGGAACATCTAAAGTAATAAAACAATGAGAACGGTAATGCTATTGTTATTTGGAGTTCTATTGATAGGATGTAAAAAGAAAAGCAATCCAAAGCCACCGGAAATTGCTGTATTGGTTTTTCCGAACAAGAATTCGGAATGTACCACTGGACGTGATTTAAACCTGTCCACAAGTGAAGTCGAATTTCAGTGGATGGCTTCAAACCATACTGAAACCTATGAACTCAGGGTCACCAATTTGAACACTAACATTACCCAAACTATCAGTACAGCTGCAATTTCAGCTAAATTGCCGATTGCCAAGGGAGAGCCCTTTTCCTGGTTTGTACGATCTCTGAACACAAAGGTTACTGAAACTGCCTTTAGTGAAACCTGGCGTTTTTATAATGCGGGATTCCAGACCACATATGCCCCTTTCCCAGCAGAGGTTATAGCACCGAAAAATGGAGCGTCTGTATTTAAGGATATAAATAATGAAGTGACTTTGGAATGGAATGGGGCCGATATTGAGAATGATATCAGTGGTTATGAACTTTATTTTTCGACCACGACTCCTCCAGAAACTTTAATAGCCTCACCTTCATTAGATGAGAATTCGGAAAAGGTTAGCGTAACCTCAGATACTACCTACTATTGGCAAGTAATTACAAAAGATAGTGAAGGCAATAGTTCTGACTCCGGAATATTTACGTTTAAAGTACTTTGATTTTAAGTGCCATTAAATTGGTTCATGGTGATTTTTACACCTGAAAGAATAAACGAACTAATCAATTGTGTAGATTTTTCAAGGCGCTCAGGTAGTGCCTTTTTTTCCTCTTCATTCCATTTGCCAAGAACATAATCAACCTGTCTACCTTTGCCGAATTCAGCTCCCACTCCAAAACGGAATCTATTGTAGGTTGTAGCGTTCAAGAACAATTGAATGTCTTTTAGACCATTATGGCCACCATCGCTACCTTTGGTCTTTAGCCTTATGGTGCCAAAATCAAGATTTATATCATCGGCCACCACCAAGAGATTTTCTAGGGGTATTTTCTCTTTTTCCATCCAATACTTCAAAGCTTTTCCACTTCTGTTCATATATGTAGATGGTTTAAGACAAAGTACGCTTCTTCCTTTTATTTTAAAAGTACCCACATCCCCGAGCTTAACAGTTTCAAAAGAAAATTCTTTGTCATTTGCCAATTGGTCCAAAATTTTAAAACCGATATTGTGCCTTGTTTCAGCATATTCGCTGCCGATATTTCCGAGTCCTACAATCAAAAATTTTTTCATGTGGTCTGTTTCTTCTAAGAATGATTTATTGTGGCCAAAAAGGAATTTTAAAAATTGACACATGATAACTTAGGCATTTCCATAAAAATACAAAAGCATCCCGAAAACTCGGGATGCTCTTTATTAAACATTGAATCTAATTTATTCCTTGCTTTCAGCAGCACCTTCAGCAGCACCTTCAGCACCTTCAGCACCTTCTGCACCTTCAGCTCCTTCTACTCCTTCTTCTCCTTCAATTCCTTCTTCTTCTTCCTCTTCAACCTCAATTACCTCACGAGCAGTTTTAACCTGTACAACTACGGTACTTTCTGGGTGTAAAATAGCGAAATCATTGTTCAACAAGGATTCTACCGATATGTTATCACCAATATTCAATTCAGAGATATCAATATCAAAGAAATCCGGAAGATCAGCTGGCAAGGCCTTAATGATAAGTTTTCTTTTTCTAAACAATAATCGACCACCATTTCTGACGCCAGGGGAGTTTCCTTGTAATTTCACAGGAATATTCATGGTTACCTCTTTGTCCTTGAATAATTGATAAAAATCAATGTGAATGATTTTATCAGTAACGGGGTGAAACTGAATATCCTGCATTACAGCATCGATTTTATCTCCATTTTCCAACTCAATCACAACAGTGTGTGCGTTAGCAGTGTAAACCAAATGTCTGAATTCTAATTCATGTGCTGAAAAATGCAATGGTTTTTCCCCTCCGTAGATCACGCAAGGAACCTTTCCAGCATTACGTAGGGCCTTCGTTGCCTTTTTGCCCACGCTTTCTCTTTCTGATCCTTTAATTGTAATTGACTTCATTGTTATATTTAAAAATTAATAATATTCTTTTTGATTACATCAAAAACTTTGAACTAATTGATGTGTTATGGTGAACCCTATGCATCACATCTGCAAATAATGGGGCACAACTAAGTACTTTAACCTTGTCGCTCTTGGTTTTTATTTGGATTGAATCTGTAATGATCAATTCCTTTAATTGGGAGTTTTCTATTTTCTCATAGGCATTCCCAGATAATAAACCATGGGTTGTTATTGCTCTTACACTAAGGGCACCACGTTCCATCATTAAATCTGCAGCTTTTGCCAAGGTTCCTGCAGTGTCTACCATATCATCTACCAATACCACATTTTTGCCCTTTACATCCCCAATAAGCTCCATGTGTGAAATTACATTGGCTTTTGACCTCTGCTTATAACAGATAACCACATCACAACCTAGGGCTTTGGAGTAAGCATAAGCTCTTTTTGAGCCTCCCATATCGGGTGATGCAATGGTTAGATTATCTAGATTTAATTCTTTTAAATAAGGTAAGAACAAGGTTGAAGCAAACAAATGATCAACGGGTTTTTCAAAAAAACCTTGAATTTGATCCGCATGCAAGTCCATTGTAATTATACGGGTTGCCCCTGCAGCTTCTAACATCTTAGCGATGAGTTTTGCAGCGATAGGAACCCTTGGTTTGTCCTTTCTGTCTTGTCTTGCCCAACCAAAATATGGCATCACAGCAGTAATGTGTCTTGCAGAGGCACGCTTGGCAGCATCTAACATCAACAACATTTCCATTAGATTTTCAGAGCTAGGATTTGTTGATCCAATAATAAAAATACGTGCGCCACGTACAGATTCTTCAAAGGCTGGTTGAAACTCGCCATCGCTATATCTAGAAAAGTGGACTTTGCCTAAATCGGTCCCATAAGCCTTGGCAATTTTTTCTGCTAGTTCTGTACTCTGGGTACAGGCGAAAATCTTCGGTTCTGGAACTTGATAAGCCATGCTTAACGTATTGTTTTTCAAATTATTAAACTCTTTTTCAACAAAGGAGGTGCAAATTTAGAAATTTATTTGGGTTGCTAAAGGATAAATGTTGTTATTTTTTGATAGTAAAAAGAAAATATTTTATAGTTTTGCAGTCCTATTTTCAACTGCTCGAGTGGCGGAACTGGTAGACCTGTCTGCCGACAGGCAAGCGCGCTTGATATAATATTGGATATGGTTTGGGTTTATGCTATTTCTAGTTTAAATTTCAACTACATTTATGTAGGCATGTCAATTAATGTAAGTGAACGAATTGAAAGGCATAATTCCGGTAGAGAAAGAACTACTAAACATTATGCTCCTTACAAGTTAATTTATGTTGAGGAGTGCGAAAATAGGATTGAAGCTAGAAAGAGAGAAAAGTATTGGAAATCTGGCGTTGGTAAAGAACAACTCAGAGAGTTAAGAAATAAAAAATAAGTATATCTACTGCAATATGCTCGAGTGGCGGAACTGGTAGACGCGCTGGATTCAAAATCCAGTTCCTTTGGAGTGCGGGTTCGATTCCCGCCTCGAGTACGAATAAACCTAAAAAAGGTGGAAATGCAAGCGAGTTTCATAAAAGAAGCTCGCTTCTTTTTTTGAAACAAGGTGATGTGTTTCCTTTTTTTGGTTTTCAAAACGACTTGTAATGGGAAGAATTACAGTGTAATCCAATTCCGCCTCGAGTATAAAGCCTTCAACAATTACTGAAGGCTTTATTGGTTTTAGGGATTTTTTATTGTGCTTTTGGTATAAATTATATTAAGCGTATTTTTAATACAAATCGAATTCAATATGGGATCAAGAAGGGATTTTCTCCAAAAACTAACAGTTTCAGCGGTAAGCTTACCAATTTTGTATGGTCCAACAAGACTTTTTGCTGCCTGTGAACAGCCTTATAATGGCCCGGTATTAAGAGTCGCCATTATGGGACTTGGTAGTTATGGTACCCGGGTTGCCAAAGCAATGGTAGACTGTAAACGGGCAAAATTAGTCGGACTGATCAGTGGGACGCCTTCGAAAATCGCTAAATGGCAATCAGAATATAACATTCCGGAAAAGAACTGCTATAACTATGAAAATTTTGATAGCATAAAGGATAATCCCGATATCGATGCAGTCTATATCATTACCCCAAACGGACTTCATTGTAAGCAGGCTATTCGGGTTGCGAAGGCAGGAAAACATGTGATTTGTGAAAAGCCTATGGGAGTCAATGCCAAAGAAGGTCAAGAGATGGTTAATGCCTGTAAAGCTTCCGATGTAAAACTTTTAATCGGATATCGCATGCATTTTGAACCAAAGACTGTCGAAGTGATCAGAATGCGAAAGGCCGGCGAATTTGGCCAGCCCAAATTCTTTCAAGGTCAATCAGGATTTGTGATAGGCAATCCAAATCAATGGCGATTAAACAAAGAATTGTCCGGTGGTGGGGCCATGATGGATATTGGTATTTAAATCAATGGTGCTCGCTATATGCTGGGAGAAGAACCCATCTGGGTTACTGCACAAGAGACCAAAACCGACCCGGTAAAATTCAAGGATGGGATTGATGAAACCATACAATTTCAAATGGGATTCCCCAGTGGGGCAGTCGCATCTTGCCTCTCAACCTATGCCATGAGGCACTTAGATCGCTTTTTTATGACTGGCGATGACGGATGGGTAGAAATGAAACCTTCTACTGGTTATGGTCCCATTAAGGGGCGAACCCATAAAGGTGAACTCTTACAACCACATATCACTCATCAAACCTTACAAATGGATGGTATGGCACAAATCATTTTTGAAGGTATTAAACCCATTGTACCAGTTGATGGGGAGGAAGGTGTAAAGGATATGAAAATAATTGATGCGATTTTCTTAGCAGCAAAGACTGGAGAAAAAGTGATGTTGTAAAAAAAAGCCTATTTCTGAACACTGATCATAACCGCTTCACAACTTTTAAGGTCAGAATTCAAGATAATATTCTCTGAAGTCTTACCATCTGATATCTCAATAGCTACTGTGTTGGGAGCATATTCACCCAAATTGTGTGCGTAAAGAAACAAGTCGTTCTTTTTTGAGGGATCTAAAGTTATTTCAATTGGTTTTTTACTATAGGTCAATAGGTGTTTAGAAATTACAGTAAATCCGTTGAGGTAAATGGAGACGATATCGCCATCTTGTCTTCCATGGTCCCAAACACTTATTTTTATTTTTTCGTTTTTAAATGCCAACTCTTTCACATAAGTGATTTTCCGACCATCAAATTCCATTCTTTTGGGTGCGGTTTCAACTTTTTGGGGAGCTTCTTCAATTTTTTCGGGAGTTGTTTCAACTCTTTTAGGAGCTTCTTCTACTTTTTCAGGAGTTTCTTTGACTTTTTTAACTCTTTTGGGTCTTTTAACTCGTTTAGGCGCTTCTGTCTTGGTTTCTGGATTATTTTTAGCGGCGTTCAATAATCTTGATTTTTCTTTTCTAGCGTCTGATATTTTATTTCGGATGGAAAAATAAGGCGTTGCGAATTTGGCAATTTGAAACTTATCATCGGGGAACAATTCAATCCCAACTACCTGATAATTATCACCTGAACTAATATTCTTGGCCAAAACGATTCCACTTGCTTTTCCAGTGTTCTTAAAGGTTCCTAGTTCTTGTACAACCATATCATCCTTTGCAAGAAAAAAGCGAATTGATTTTGAATCACTAATGTTCATGGTATTCCATTCCAATTCTGCAGCTTCGGGTATCTTCCAAATAGTGCTGCTCTTAGGTGATGTAATACCAATAGATGATTTCAGGATATTGAATTCATTTGTCCCTCCAAAAGCTTTAAGATGAGATGAATTAACAAGGTCGTTATTCGTAGGTGTAAAATCAAATCCATAGGAATGACCTAGCGTCAATTGACACAACATTAAACCGAAAAGAATAAAAATAGCTCTCATTAGTAGATTCGAATACCCAGTTTAATTGGCGAAAATCAATAATCAAAGGTCATGCCAATCCCTATAGTAACGAAAATTCACTCCAAATATTTGGTATACCTCTAATTATTTACGCGTATACTTGGTGTAATGGATTTCTTTGTAGTTTTAAGTATAGTATTTTAGTTGTAAATAATGGCTAAAGCGAATGTCAGAATGAAAAAAGAAGACCTTATTGAATGTTATAACAGAATTGCCCCTTATATTCATAAAACTCCTGTATTGACCTCGCGGTTATTGAATAATATGGTTGGCGCCGAGCTTTTTTTCAAGTGTGAGAATTTTCAAAGAATGGGCGCCTATAAAATGAGGGGCGCCACCAATGCCATCCTACAGCTGACCGAGGAACAAAAGGGCATGGGAGTGGTTACCCATTCTTCGGGCAACTTTGCACAAGCTTTATCGCTAGCCGCAAAAAGCTTGGGAGTCAAAGCCTATATTGTAATGCCTTCATCGGCTCCGCAGGTCAAGAAAGATGCAGTCAAGGAGTATGGCGGGAAAATCTTGGAATGTGAACCAACATTAGAGGCAAGGAACGCAATGGCAGATCGGATTCGGTCTGAAACGGGGGCTACTTTTATTCACCCCTCTAATGATTTGAATGTGATTGTAGGACAAGGTACTGCCTGTATGGAGTTGCTGGAAGAAAAGCCCGATTTGGATTTTGTCGTCGTACCGGTTGGCGGGGGCGGACTCATTGCCGGCACAGCTCTTGCAGCCCATATTTTTGGAAATAATTGTAAAGTGATTGGCGGGGAGCCGTTTGAAGTTGATGATGCGTATCGCTCTTTGAAGAGTGGAAAAATCGAATTGAACAAAACAATGAACACTATTGCAGACGGACTCAAAACCCAATTAGGAGACAAGAATTTTCCTTTGATCCGAAAGTATGTGAATAGCATTATTCGGTTAACAGAAGATGAAATAATTACTGCCATGCAATTGGTCTGGGAACGAATGAAGATCATCATTGAACCTTCAAGCGCAGTCGCCTTTGCAGCTGTATTGCGTGAAAAAGAGAAATTCAAAGGCAAAAAAGTGGGTATCATCATTTCAGGCGGTAATGTTGATTTAAAAAACCTTCCATTTTAATAAAATAGCATACTTAACTATTGATTTTTAGTTTCATTGGTGCTGTCTTTTGGTATTGCAATTTCATGCAAAGAAAAAGCTTCAGAAGAAGGGGGCCGTACAAGAACAAATGGGTGGGGGAATTAACCTAGGGGAAGACGTTTGGTATATTCCGGATGTGGGCCTTGATATTGTGCCAGGACAATAACCAAATCACTGCATATTTTTTCTAAAAAATAGCATTTCAGCAGCTTTTAAAATCCTTTAAACTAATATTTAGCTTTGTTCTTAGGGGTTAGCATGGCTTTTGTTGTTTAAGTAGTATAAGGATAAAATAATTTGATTATGAAAACAACACTACTTATTAAGGAGATTTATTTAGAAGGATTTAGAAACTTGGGACACTTGATCATCAAAAGCTATTTCAAGGCTTTTGCATGGTTCAATTTTGTATTGTTTTTTATAACCCTGTACGCTTTTGTTTATAGGGTGTCTACAGGATTCGCTTTTAGCTAGGATAAAAAGTTCAAAATATAATATGGATATATTCCAAATAATAGGAAATATTCCATATATTAGCTTTCCTTTTTTGGATGGCAAATAAGAACCATTAGCTATCCTTTTTTAGGATAGCTATGAACAAAACCATACTTCATTTAGATCTGGATACTTTTTTTGTATCCGTAGAGCGACTCTTGGACAGCGAGCTGCAAAACCGTCCCCTATTGGTGGGCGGTACCAGTGATCGTGGCGTAGTAGCTGCCTGTAGTTATGAGACCCGTGGTTTCGGGGTGCACTCTGGCATGCCCATGAAAATGGCACGGGAATTATGTCCAGAAGCGGTGGTCATTAAAGGTAATGCAGGCACCTATAGCAAGCATTCCGATATGGTTACCGATATCATCAAGGAACAGGTGCCCTTATTCGAAAAATCGAGCATTGATGAGTTTTATGTCGATCTCTCGGGTATGGATCGCTTTTTTGGTTGCTACCAGTATGCTTCCGAACTGCGACAAAGAATCACCCAAGAAACAGGCTTACCTATTTCTTTTGGACTTTCCGTAAACAAAGTGGTCTCTAAAGTGGCTACCAATGAGGCCAAGCCCAACAATCAGTTAAAAGTCGATTTTGGCTACGAGAAACCTTTTCTGGCACCATTATCCATTAAAAAAATACCCATGGTGGGTGATAAGACCTACCAGACCCTCCGCAATTTGGGATTGCGAAAAGTAAGGACGGTTCAAGAGATGCCGATGGACCTTATGCAACGCGTGTTGGGTAAAAACGGAGTCGTGATCTGGAAACGTTCCAATGGGGTGGATAATACCCCCGTAATCCCCTTTTGTGAGCGGAAATCGATCTCTAATGAACGCACTTTTGATAAGGATACCATTGATGTGGTAAAACTGCGGGGCATTCTTTTGGCAATGACCGAAAATCTGGCCTTTCAATTGCGCAGGGGTGAAAAATTAACGGCCTGCATTGCGGTAAAGATCCGCTACTCCGATTTTAATACCTATACCAAACAAATGCGTATTCCATATACGAGTGCCGACCATATTCTCATTCCCAAGATTCTGGAACTGTTCAAGACACTGTACAATAGAAGATTGTTGGTGCGCTTGGTAGGCATTCGCTTTAGCCATTTGGTATCGGGCAACTATCAGATCAATCTTTTTGATGATACCGAAGAGGCGTTGAACTTATATGCCGCTATGGATCGTATGCGAGAACGTTACGGGGATAAAAGTGTGGTGCGGGCTTCGGCCATGGGTGCCAGGACCATTGGTAGAATGCACAATCCGTTCAACGGGCAACCACCGATTGTATTGGCGCATCGAAAGCAATAAATACCATGTACTTAAACTGTCACACATATTACAGCATGCGCTTCGGAACCTTTTCCGAACTGGCACTCTTGCAATTGGCCCAAGAGAACCATGTAACCCAATTGGCCCTGACCGACATCAACAACACTTCTGCCGGACTCAATTTTGTACGCAAGGCCAAGCAATTCAATATACGGCCTATTTTGGGCATCGATTTTAGGAACGGGGTAGATCCATGCTTTGTGGGTATTGCCAAAAACAATGAAGGCTACCAGGAATTGAATGCCTTTTTATCATGGCATCTGCATAAAGAGGAAAAGCTGCCTGCCATCGCCCCACATTTTGATAATGCTTATATCATTTATCCCTTTGAAAAAGTATTGCTCAATGACCAGATTACCTTTTCCGATGATGAATACATCGGTATTTCGGTTACCGATCTGCGGCGATTGCCTTTTTCCAAGTTGGTGGAGTTAAAGACCAAATTGGTGGTATTACAATCCGTTACCTTTAAGAACAAACGCGATTTTAACGCCCATCGTCTCTTGCGTGCCATTGACAATAATGTACTATTGAGCAAGCTTCCCCAAACGGAGGTGGCTTCTGAGGACGAAAAGATGTTCCCCATCCAGAATCTGGCAGCGGCCTTTTCAGAATACCCTTTTATTTTGGAGAATACCGAGAAGTTGATGAACTCCTGCAGCATACATTTCGATTTTTCAGAAGGGCGCGAACCCCAGAACCAAAAGACCTATTTACAGACCAAGGAAGAAGATGAAAAACTACTCGAGGAACTATGTCAAAAGGGTATGCCGTATCGCTATCCCGAAGTGAATGAAACGATTTTGAATCGGTTGGAGAAAGAGTTGACCCTCATCAAGAAGATGGGGTTCGTATCCTATTTTCTCATTAATTGGAATATTGTTTCCCATGCCCAAAAGAAGGGTTTTTTCTATGTAGGTCGTGGCAGTGGTGCCAATAGTATGGTGGCCTATCTGTTGCGTATTACCGATGTGGATCCCATAGAGCTCGACCTGTATTTTGAACGCTTCATTAATCTGTACCGGGTAAATCCGCCAGACTTTGATATCGATTTTTCATGGCGGGACCGAGAGGAAATGACCCAATACATCTTTGATACGTTTAAAAATGCTGTGCTTTTGGGTACCTACGTCACTTTTAAGCATAGAGGCGTAGTACGTGAGTTGGGCAAGGTATTCGGACTTCCAAAGAGCGAGATCGATCTATTGTCCGATGGGCGGTACCAACCCTCAAGGTTGGATGAGGTTTCGCGTTTGGTCTTGAAGTATGGGGAGTTGATCAAGGGCATGCCCAATTATTTAAGTATTCATGCCAGTGGTATTCTGATCAGCGAGAGGCCCGTACATTATTTTTCGGCCACCCATTTGCCGCCCAAGGGGTTTGCCACGGTACTTTTTGATATGGTCATTGCTGAGGATGTGGGACTCTTTAAGTTCGATATTTTGGGGCAGCGGGGTCTGGCAAAAATAAAGGAGACCTTGGAAATCTTGGAAGAGAACCGCCCCGATGAAACCTCAAAATTTGATATTCATGACATCAAGGCCTTCAAGAACGACCCCAACATCAATGATATGATAAAGACCGCCCAGTGTATGGGGTGTTTTTATGTGGAATCGCCTGCCATGCGCATGCTACTCAAAAAATTGCAGGTAGACAATTATTTGGGCTTGGTCGCGGCAAGCTCGATCATACGCCCTGGGGTATCTAAAAGCGGCATGATGAGGGAGTATATCCTACGGCATCGTAATCCCGGCAGGGCAAAGGAAAAGGCGCATCCGGTGATGTTGGATATTATGCCGGAGACCTATGGTGTCATGGTCTACCAGGAAGATGTGATTAAAGTGGCCAATTGCTTCGCTGGTTTGGATCTTGGTGAGGCCGATGTATTGCGTAGGGGTATGAGTGGTAAATTTCGTTCGCGGGAAGAGTTTCAAAAGGTAAAGGATAAATTCATAGACAATTGCCGGGAAAAGGGCTATGACGACAAGCTCATCTTTGAGATCTGGGAGCAGATCGCCAGTTTTGCCGGCTATGCCTTTGCCAAGGGACATTCCGCTTCCTATGCGGTAGAGAGTTACCAAAGTCTGTTTTTAAGGACCTATTATCCGTTGGAATATATGGTGGCCGTACTCAATAATGGGGGTGGCTTTTACCGTGCGGAAACTTACATTCATGAGGCCCGTATGTTGGGGGCTATCATTCATGCCCCTTGTGTGAACAAAAGCCAACCCGCTAACTGTATTTATGGCACGCATTTATATTTGGGCCTTATGTATTTAAAAGAGCTGGAAAGTCGTGTTATGGATCGCATTCTAAAAGAAAGAACAACAAACGGTGTTTTTACCTCCTTGGCTGATTTTCTGGATCGGGTAGTCATCTCCATAGAACAGGTGAGTATTCTTATTCGTATTGATGCCTTCCGGTTTACCCAGATCAATCAACATGAGTTGTTGTGGCAGGCACATTTGTTTCTTTCCAAGGGGATGTTGGTAGAACACCCAAAGCTCTTTCCGCCACGGCATCAAAAGTTCAGCATTCCCAAAATGCATACCACCGATCTCGAAATGGCCTTTACCCAATTGGAACTCTTGGGCTTTTGCCTCTGCAGCCCTTTTGAGTTGTTGAAAGATTCACCCAAGAACGACCATGGCAGTAGGGATTTGGAACGCTATTTAGGAAGCCATATCGATATTTACGGCTATTTGGTCACGGTGAAGAATACCAGTACCCATAACGGAAAGCGCATGCATTTTGCGACGCTGTTGGACCAACAGGGGGCGGTTTTCGATACGGTGTTGTTTCCACCCGTAGCTGCCAAATACCATTTTAGGGGTAGGGGCGTGTACCGCTTTTATGGCAAGGTGGTAAGTGAGTTTGGCTTTTTGAGTATTGAGGTCATCAAAATGTTGAAACAGGATTATGTACAAGATCCCCGCTATGCCGATATGAAAACAGCGAACAAGGTGTTTAAAGAAAAAGAAAAAAGAATTGAGAGTTGAGTAATGAGACGAAAATGAATCCTTCTAAATAAAATAACCAACAAAAACACTATATATATAAAGTATATACTATGGGAAAAGTAAGAAAATTGATTGACCTAGATGAAGCGGTGCTCCACATCTTGGATCAAGAAGCAAAAAAACAAAAACGTTCCTTAAAAAGTCTTTTGGAATATACTATAGAAGAAACAGCCCGCAGATTGGAATCCCCTTCCGAAGAATACAAAACCATGATAGATTCTATGTTGAAGCGGTTGGAAAAAGGTAAGGTCATCTTTGATCCGATCAATGAAATAGAAAAGAAATATGGCATATAATGGCCAAATTTCAAAAGAAGCACAAATTGAGTTAGGTACTGCTGAATGTTATTTTAGGCTAAAGAATTTGGGACGTGAATTTTTATCTGATTTCGCTAGGCAGCTTCAGTTTTTAAAGACTACCCCTACATCTTTCAAGGTCAAGTACAAAGCAATTCGTATTGTACAATTTGAAAAGTTCAATTACTCCATACATTATACTATCCAAGACAAGCAAGTACTTATATTGCGAATATTGAACCAAAGACAAGATTTTTAAACACAATCAGGGTCAAACTGGGAGACATCTTTTAGTCCATCGAAGGGCAGGAATGACAACAATCATAAAAAGCAAAAGACAGATAATAAGACAATAAAAGGTGATTATTTAGAGTTCAGTAATTATAAATCGGATATAACGTTCATTGCCCAAAAATATAGAATGAGAACAAAAGCTATTTTAACACTGTTGATCATATCAATAATATCTTGCTCAAAAGAGAATAATGATATTAGTGAACCAATATCATATCCTTCATTTGGTAATGAAATAGACGTAAGTATTAATGGTTTAACGTTTGATGCTATGGAACCATTCATATCACCAGATGGCAATTATTTGTTCTTCAATAATATAAATGATGGGGTCGACACCAAATTATTTTATGCAACTAAAATAAACGATTCAACCTTTACTTCTGTTGTGGAATTGACAGGGACCACTCAAACATCGGAATTTCATTTAGATGCAGTAGCTGATATGGATTCAAATGGTAATTTCTACTGGACATCAACAAGAGATTACCCTGAGGAATTGGATAATCTTTTTTACGGAATTTTTAATTCTGGAAACGTTAGTGATATTGAAAGGGTTCGAGGGGATTTTAATATGAGTATTCCAGGTTGGTTGATTATGGATCACGGAATAAGTTTGGATGGGCAATTTTTGTATTTCAACAATGCTAGATTTGACGATCAAAATTGCATAGGTCCTTGTGAAACTCGATTAGGGATTGCCCAAAAAGTCAATGCCACGACATTTAATACACTTCCAAATTCAACAACGATCTTACAAAACATCAATGATGACGATTATGTTTACTATGCGCCTTGTATTAGTAGCGATAATTTGGAATTGTACTATACAAGATATTTAAAAGGTACTATTACGGCAAGCACGGTTCTTGAGATTTGTGTTGCAGTAAGAAAAAATGTTGTAGACTCCTTTTCGATCCCTAAGGTTTTGTTTTCAGAAACCATTTCTGATTTGATAGAAGCCCCAACTTTAACAACTGATAAGAATATCATCTATTACCATAAAAAAATTCCCGGGTCACATAAAATAGTTATGAGATACCGCAATTCGTTATAGTGTATTGGGAATACTGATCAACAAGGATAAAATACAACATCCCATTCTTCTCCGTCTATGTGCTGCAATCAATGATTGGTAGATTTGTTTTTTTTGGATACGGTTTAGGCATTGGGCCAAGTGTGTTATATACCAAAAGTCTGGCTATAGGCATAGTGTTATTTGCCATCTTGTTTTATTTCTGCAAGTTTTGGATCAATAGATATGGTCAAGGCCTTTTGGAAAAACTTTGGCATAAGTTGACTTGGATCGAGTTGCCAAGCAAAAAAGTAAGTGATCATTGAAACCACTGGCAATACCACCTTACAAGAAAAGAGGATAAATGAATTCGCAATAGCTAAATAAATTCGTAAAACGAAAGGGTATAAGCATAATGCGCAAGTAAAGCTAATTGGAACTGAGTCGTTCACGCTCTATTTTATCAATATTCCGTTGATTGTCGTCCAATCTAAAATTACCAAAGTTCAGGGTAAGTCCCAAACGTATGTATTGCGTCTCCGGTCTTGCAAAATAAGCATTGTCCTGGTTAAGGTATTTGGAATAAACACGGCTGTTGGCTTTGTTCAACAGATCATTTACCTGTAGACTGATCAAGGCCCTTTTGTTCCAAAGTGTTTTTCTTAGGCCAAGGATAATGTTAGTTGTTTCTTCCTGCTTGTATGACCCTTCTAAAAAGCCGGATAAGTAAGTTACCCCTAATTCTCCTTTAAAAGTCCCGTCTTTTGATAAGCTAAAGTAATTGGTAAGGTCAATGTAACCCCCATTAACATTATTGGTAACTATTTGATTATTGCTTTCCAAGGCGATAAAGGTTTCATCTTCGTGAAAAATGGAAATATAGCTATAGAGATACCACCAATCAGTTGCTGATTTGCCATAATTGAAATCGAACCCGTACGATGTGCTTTCCAATACATTCTGTGTAATATCGCGTAAAACAAAGTTTTCATTGTCTTGAAAGGCAAGTGTAGAAATGTAATTGCCATTATCCCTATAATAAAAATCAAAAAAGAATTCTCCTTTCAAGGTATAGTTTAAATTGAAGTTATGGCTAAAATTGGGAAGCAGATTCGGGTTGCCTTCGCTAAAATTGTTTTCATTGATATAATATCTGAACGGATTTAAATCCTCATATCTTGGTCTAGTCAGTTTTCGGGAATAATCAAATGACAAACTGTGATTCTCGTGTAGGGAATATAACAGATGAAAAGTGGGGAACAGTTCAAAGTATCGCAAATCGTTGATTTCGGAAAGAGAGGCAGAAAACCCGGAACTTTCGGTCTGTTCTGCACGTAAACCGACTTTAAGGCCCAAGTTTTTCCAATCTTTGGATACGCTAAAATAACCGGCATATACTTGCTCATCATATAAGTAATCATCAGACAGATTCGGGTTAAATACCTGTCCGTTATTTGTAGTGTTATAATAGTCAATACCGCTATTTGAATTTATGAAAGATCCTTTTAACCCTGTTTCAAAATCAACGCTTCCGATGGTAGAGGAGATATCCAATTGTGTGGTATAGATTTCAATATCCTGATCGGCATCTGTAAAAAACCCGAATGTTCTTATAAATTGGCTATTGGAATCATAATAGTCGGATCGTGCATTTTGGGAATTTTCAAAATTATACTTTGTGTAATGCCCATTTAATTGTAGGCTTCCTTGTTTTTCAAACTTGTGTTTATAGGTGAGATCCGCAGAATAATTTTTTTTGTCCTCAATAAGGTCACTTTGTGTGATAAAGGTAGAATCAAGCGCGCGTTGCGCATTTCGCATTTCGGTAAACTGTATATTATCGAAAGTCTTATTAGGTGAAACCAACATGGTCGATGCAAAACTGAGTTCGTTTCTATCATCAATGGTATAGTCCAGATTTAGCTGAGCTGTATGGGTTTTTGTTCTTGCGGTTTTATCAAAATCTGTTTGCCACCTTGAAAAGATGCCCGTATCGTTTATAAAATTGGTTTCACTTTCGGTATTCTTAAAGTCCTTTCGCGGACCATACGTATAGGAAGCAAATAGGTTCAATTTTTTGGTTTTGTAAAAATGGGAGGTTCCCAACGTATATTTTGGAAAAATGGATTGGGTATACGTGCTATTGATATTGCCTTTGTAGCCCATTGCAATATTCTTGTTGGTCACTATATTAAGAACTGGCCCACCTTCGGCATCATACTTCGCTGGTGGATTACCAATAACTTCAATCAGTTTTATATGTTCTGCCGGATAATTCTCCAATAGGTCGTGTACTTCTTGCGAAGACAATTGAACCTTTCGGTCATTGATATAAACTGTAGCCGCTTGATTACGCACCTGTAATTCTTCCTCATTCGCAATAACCCCAGGCGTTCGTTTTAGTACATCCCAAGAACTGCCTTGTGAAATCACCGTGTTCTCGACATTAAAGATTAGGCGGTCTGCCTTGCGTTCAATCATTGGTTTCAAGGAAGCAACTACCACCTCATCTAAATTTTCAACATTTTGACTAATTATAAGTGTCCCTATTTTTATGTCCTTGGAAATGTCGATACCGATTAATTCAGAGGATTTTCCAATATAACTTGCTTTTATTAGATAAGTGCTGGGGAGTACATGCTGAATAGCGAACATACCATTTTCATCTGCAGAAACACCTTTTAAAATAGTGGTGTCTGCAACCTGAAGTAAAAAAACCGTGGCAAAGGGTATGTCTTGGTTATCTCCATCCCTAACTGACCCAGAAACCTCATAGGTTTGTGCAATCATAGGTATTGTATTGGTAAATGATATTACCAAAAGGAGATATAGGAATTTCACTTAACATTGGGGTTAAACATCAAATCTAACAAAATAAAGCTGCTGAACAAAACCAAATCCTTACAAAGCCTGAACCTTGGAAAATGAGAAAAGCACTATCATATCAAAGAATTCGACTAGAAGCTATATAATGCCAAAGCATTATTGTTTGCCTTTTTTTATTACATTTAAATCAGTTGAAAAGTCCATTGGAATCAATTCCCTACTTTTCAAATTTATAATCTTTACCATCAAGCATTCCAACTGTCGAATTAACAAAATACATCATGGGAAATAAGCTTACCTTTTTTATCGGAATTCTTGGCGTTGGTCTATTTGCCGTTTCTTCAATCGTAGGGGGTTTTCTCATTGAAGATTATAGCGTACTAAGTCAATATATAAGCGAAACCTATGCCATTGATACTGAATATGGAAAAGTGCTACGTATTTTTGGTCATATTCCTAGTGGCATTCTTATCGCCCTATTTTGTTTTCTTGGAGCTGCATATTTTCAGCCCTCCAAGTTAACTAAAGCCGGATTTTATGGCCTTGGAATCTTTTATGGTATGGGAACAGTACTCGTTGGCTTCTTTCCTTGTGATAGTGGTTGTAAAACAGATTTAATAGATTCCAGTATTTCTCAATTAATTCATAATCTTATAGGTTTCTTAACCTATGTATTCGTTCCCATTAGCATTATCCTTATTGGTTTGGGCTTGAAACAATTATCTAATTATAATGGATTATCAGTAAAGGCGATTACCTATGGTGCCATTAGCATTATATTTGTTTTTGTGTTGTTTTCTAATCCAAATTCTGCTTATATTGGGTTATACCAACGCATTATCGAGAGTTTGTTTATCCTCTGGATAATTTCTTGCGCCATCGCCATAAAAAATATAATTCCAGCAGAAAAAAACCTATAACAAAGCATTTAAATGGATACATTTTAAATACAGCATATGAAAAAAGAAAGGCCTTTAGCCTTAGGAATGGTATTCGGTGTCGCAGCAGGAAGTGTGATTGGAATCTTAACAAATAATATCGGTTTATGGATTCCCGTAGGATTAGCGATTGGTGCTGGAATTGGAGTGGCCATTAGGAAAAAATAACAACTATGACAATCCTAGTAGTTGGTGCAAGTGGCGCCGCCGGAAGACAGTTGGTTGAACAATTATTACGTCTAGAACAGCATGTAAAAGTAATTGTAAGAACACCGGATAAATTGCCCGAATCTTGGAAAAACAATAAACACTTATCCATCATTCATGCAAGTGTTTTGGAGCTAAGCGACACTGAAATGATGCAATACGTGCAAGGTTGCGATGCAGTGGCCTCCTGTCTTGGACATAACATAACTTGGAAAGGAATATACGGACATCCGAGACGACTTGTAACTGATACTGTTCGTAGATTAACGAATGCGATAACAGCTAATGAACCTACGAAGCCAATTAAGTATCTATTAATGAATACAACGGGTAACCGTAATCGGGACATAAACGAACCTATTTCGGTTGGTCAAAAATGTGTCATAGGGCTTCTACGTTTGCTATTACCTCCGCATGTGGATAATGAGAAGGCAGCCGACTATTTACGAACCAAGATTAGTCAGAATAATCGGTATATTGAGTGGGTTGCTGTTAGGCCAGATGGGTTGATCAATGAGGAAGAAGTAACCGAGTATGCTTTATATCCTTCACCAACTAGAAGCGCCATTTTTAATGCAGGCAAAACCAGTCGTATTAATGTTGGCCATTTCATGGCCCATCTAATAACTGATGATAGTTCTTGGAATCGTTGGAAAGGTCAGATGCCGGTAATATATAATAAGGGTTGATTTGACCAATTGCAGGAATGATAAAAAATCGAAGATTCCTTTAAAACCGCTCTTGTTCTAGTAGGAAAAATTAACATTTCTTACCTATCTTTAATCGAAAAGAATTCCTCGAGGCTCTGCCTCAGGGTTTCCGTTGAAATTGTCATTCCCGTGAAAACGGGAATCTAAAATACAGAATTTCGGTTTTTGACCTTTGGGTCAAAATGAAACCAGCGAAATACTTCTATGGCTTGCCCGCCCCTTCACCAATATGTTCAGGAGGGTGTGCCGGTCGGACGGGCCTCGAGGATAGTTGGTTTCAAGAAATTCTTTATTTCGTGCATTATTCATTTCATGATAGTGAGGCGATACTAGTTTTAAAAAAGATAAATAATAACAGCAAATAATGAAAAAACAAAGATGTCTTCACTTATCCATTAAGCGCTTATTGGTTTTTAGCTTGTTCCTTATGCTAAATAGTTTATACGCTCAGAAGGTTACAATTCCGATTAGCTCAGATGCGTTTACGATCTTACTACAAACCGATGAAAACAAACTCTTAAAAACAGTGTATTTTGGGGAGTCTCTTGTTAATGAAAGTGAGTATTCCTCCGTTTCCGATATGTACCATTTCAAGGATAATAATATTGGTATTGGCAATGCGGCATATACACCTTCTGGAACATGGAATTTATCCGAACCGGCAATTCAGGTGATACATGCCAATGGTAATACTTCCTTGGATCTGCGATATGTAAGTCATGATACGAAAGTTTTGGAAAACAATATCAGTCTTACAACTGTCTTATTAAAAGATCCTGTGTATCCTTTTCAGGTTACTTTATTTTATAAGGTTTTCAGTAAGGAAAATGTAATAGAGCAATGGACTGAAATTAAACACAATGAAAAAAAGAATGTAACATTACAAAAATTCAGTTCCGCCAATTTATACTTCACCGATAAAGATTTTTATCTAACTACCTATCATAATCAATGGGCAAAAGAGATGCAGCCCAATGAATCGAAGCTTACAAGAGGCATTAAAACTGTGGATTCCAAATTAGGGGCAAGAGCCATGCTTTTACAATCCCCGAATTTTATTTTGTCCTTTGGGGAACAAGCTTCTGAAAAAGAAGGCAAGGTCATTCTAGGGCAATTGGCATGGAGCGGAAATTTTAAATTGGAATTTGAAGTTGATTCCTATGATAATCTTCGCTTCATTGCGGGTATTAATCCGTATGCTTCGGAATATTCCATTGCTAAAAATAAAATTTTCAAAACTCCATCTTTGATCTATGCCATATCAAATAATGGCACTGGTGAAGCCAGCCGTAATCTCCATAATTGGGCTAGGAAATATAGGGTATTGGACGGGGAAGGTGAACGACTTACATTACTTAATAATTGGGAGGCCACCTACTTCGATTTTGATGAGGATAAAATATCCGCCTTATTTAAAGATGCCAAAGACTTGGGTGTAGATCTGTTCTTACTGGATGATGGCTGGTTTGGTAATAAATACCCAAGAAATGGCGACAACGCAGGACTTGGTGATTGGCAAGAAAATGTCAAGAAATTACCGCACGGCATAGGTTATTTGGTGAAAGAAGCGAAAAAGGAGGGGGTGAAATTTGGTATTTGGATTGAACCGGAAATGGTGAATCCTAAAAGCGAACTGTATGAAAAGCATTTGGATTGGGTTATTCGACAACCTGAAAGGCCAGAGGTTTATTTTAGAAATCAACTCGTCCTTGATTTATCCAATCCCGAAGTGCAGGATTTTGTGTTTGGAATAGTTGATAAACTTTTTACCGAAAATCCGGAACTGGCATTTATTAAATGGGATTGTAACTCCGTTATCTATAATGCACATTCCGCCTATTTAGAGCGCGAAAATTTGCCACAATCACATCTGTATATAGAATATGTGAAAGGATTATATAAAGTACTAGAACGAGTACGGGAAAAATATCCTAAAGTGCCTATAATGTTATGTTCCGGTGGTGGTGGCCGCGGTGATTACGAAATATTGAAATACTTTACGGAGTTTTGGCCCAGTGATGATACAGATCCCCTTGAACGCGTATTTATGCAATGGGATTATTCTTATTTTTTTCCGTCAATAGTAACTGATAACCACGTAACCAATTGGGGAAAACAATCCATCAAGTATAAAGTGGATGTTGCAAGTATGGGGAAGCTGGGTTTTGATATTGTTGCGAGCGAACTCGAAGCAAAGGATTTACTTTTTTGCAAGCAAGCGATTAAAAATTACCATTCTTTTAAAGATATAGTTTGGCATGGGGAATTATTTCGTTTAATGAACCCTTATCATAATGAAAGTGCAGCACTGATGTATGTAAAAGCAGATAAAAGCAAGGCTATTGTTTTTAATTATTTGGTAAACAATCGAGTTTCATTTCATACGAATATAGAACCTGTCAGATTAGATGGACTCGATGCTAATAAACAATATAGGGTTAAGGAAATAAATCTATATCCTGGAAGTAAATCAAGTATAGACACTGAGCGGATCTATTCAGGCGATTTTTTAATGAAAATCGGCATAAATCCTAACGTTAACCTTAGAAGAACAAGCGTTGTGTTAGAAGTGACAGAAGTAAAAGATTAATTCACCCGAAATATTTAAGGGATAATTGGGATATATGTTCTCGATATAACAAGTTGTATGCAAGTATGCATACTAATTAAACATTTTAATAATGGATGTATTCAAAATTGAAATTATAGAATCGGTGACTGTCTTAATCTTGTATTTAGTAGTTAGATTTGTTATTACAAAAACAATAGAAAAAGTAGCTTTCAAGTATTCCCACCAAAAGCCAAGAATTAAAATAGTAAAAAAGATTTTCAATGTTTTATTATTATTCGTTGCTTCAGGAATTCTGTTATTTATATGGGGAGTAGACCAATCTGAATTAGTATATTTTATTTCAACGATGTTAACCATATTGGGAATTGCTTTTTTTGCTCAATGGTCTATCATCTCAAATATTACTTCCTCTTTGATTATTTTTTTCAACCATCCTGCTAAAATAGGAGATGAAATTATTGTGTTTGATAAGGATTATTCAATAGAAGGCAGAATTAGTGACATAGGAGTATTCTTTGTAATTATTAAAACAGTTGATGGTGAAAAAATTACAATCCCAAGTAATGTTTTTACACAAAAAATGATTAAAAGGAATGGTAATGATTAATGCTTCAATAATGATTGATCGCTTGACTTGCCCAACTATTATTTTTCTGACATTAATAAATACCAGCATACAACAATGTATCTAAATAATAGCTGAGATAGTAGTAAATTTAAGAGTTAAAGCCCGCATTTGGTTGCTATTTTTGTACGAGACGTGGTAGCCAATTAAATCATATAATACAAACAGAAAAAAGATAACTAATGCCTTCATTAGAAACTATTGAAAATTTCATAAAAGCGGTCGAACAAGAACCGCATGACAAGGTCATGGAAAAGTTTTATACCAATGATGCTTCAATTCAGGAGAATCAGAATGTACCAAGAGTTGGAAAAGAAAACTTGATTGAAAATGAGCAAAAAATGCTCAGAAAAGCATTAGCCGTAAGTTCCAAGTGCGTACGACCAATTTTCCAAGAGGGGAATAATGTAGTGGTTAGATGGAAATTTCGATTTGAATGGAAAGACAATTCTATTACCGAAATTGAGGAAGTCGCATATCAAGAATGGGAAGGAGACAAAATTAAGCGAGAACAATTTTTTTATGACCCAAAGCAGTTCATTCCAAAAAGGAAAGAAGAATCATGAAATTGAAATAATAGAAGTAAAAACCTTGCGAACAAATTATCTAGAAAAATCCAAATACCTCTTTTATATTTCGTACTAAAACTTAACATTTCTTACCTATCTTTAATTCGTGCTTTAACCCAAACTTTTTCCGACTTCTTAATAATTGAAATCAATGTTCAATAAAATAGCTATTATATCCATCTGTTTATTCTGTTTGCAAAGCAGCTATATTTTTGCACAAGAGATTGAACTAAGGACCAACGGACGCTTAATTCTAAGCACTCATAAAGAACGTACCGCATCTGTCGCAAGTGGCGATATCGATGGGGATGGCGATACTGATATTCTGGTCGCCAACGGAAGACATTGGCCTGGTCAGAACCGAATTTTTATTAATGATGGTAGAGGCATCTTTACGGTCGAAAAAGATTTAGGGGTGCAACGAGAGACCACCTATGCCACAGAACTGGCTGATCTAGACAACGATGGGGATCTTGATATTGCCGTTGGAAATGACATGGCACCTAATGCTATCTTCCTGAATGACGGTCAAGGCAATTTCGCCAAGAACGGGTCTTTTGGCGAGGCTTATGCGCCCACCCGAAATATAACTTTGGACGATTTGAATACCGATGGTCATGTTGATATATTGATCACCAATCGAGGTCGCCCTAACGAGATTTGTTTGAACGATGGTAGTGGAAATTATGTGAAAACCAGGAACTTTGGAAGCAGTGATGATTCGACCATAGACGTTGAAGCAGCTGATATGGATAATGATGGCGATCTAGATCTGATTTTGGCCAACAGAGACGAGCAACCCAATTATGTGTATCTGAACGACGGCAAACTTGGGTTTACTGAGAAAATCGCCTTTGGAACAGGAAGGGATAATACGCGCTCGGTAGGTGTAGGTGATCTTAATAATGATGGATTGGCCGATATTGTAACGGCGAACATTGGTGAACCCAATGTCATCTATTTTGGGAATACGGCAACCCCCTTCTCTCAATCGGTGATCTTTGATACCACAGCAGCAGAAAGCTATGCGGTATCTTTGGCCGATCTTAACGGGGATGGTACTATTGATATCATTATCGGAAATTCAGAAAGTCCTAATTTCGTCTACTTTAATGAAGAAAATGGTCAAAAATGGACAGGAGCTATGCTGAAAGATGAATCTTTTGACACCTACGATATTATTGCCACTGACTTAAACAAGGATGGTTTCCCAGATATAATAGAAGCTAACTCGGACGAGATAAATCGCTATTATCTAAACCGAAAGAAAAGATAAGTGTAACCCATTAAACCAATCGAACATGAACACTAGTAGACTAAAGAATATGTATTCCTTAAAGAACCGTCTTGTAGGCATCTTTTTTATGGGTGCCTTTTTCGTTGCAGTAACGGCGAGTGCACAAAATGATGCTATACAATTAAAATATTTAGGCACGGCCGGTTGGGAGATAAAAGATGGAAACATTACGGTATTGGTAGACCCGTATATTTCTAGGGTAAAATTGGGTACGGGACCTGGAGTGAGTCCTGAAGATAACAGAAAAACAGTAGACCGTTCTGATCGTTTTGTTTCGGATACGTTGTTGATCGACAGTTTAATTACCACCGCAGATTTTATCCTGGCGCAGCATTCACATTTTGATCATCTGGCAGACGTGCCGTATATCGCCAAAAAAACGGGAGCTAAGGTCATCGGCACCGAAACCACCTGCAATATACTTCGTGCCTATGGTATCCCCGATGAGCAATTGTATCCTGTAAAAGGTGGGGAAGATTATCAGTTCAAAAACTTTTCAGTTCAAGTAATTCCTTCTATACATTCAGCATTGAACGACAAACACTATCTCGATTCAAGAACCTACACCGAAGTTCCAGAAGCACCACTTAAAGTATCGGAGTTTATAGAGGGAGGCTCGTTAATGTTTCTTGCTCGCTTCGCCAAACATACTGTTTTAACCATGGGCTCAATGAACTTTGTAGAAAGAGAGTTGGTAGGCCAAAAACCCGATATCCTTTTGGCGGGTGTCAACCGTTCACAACTGGGTTTATACAAGTATAATGAACGTCTTTTGGCCGTAACCAATTACCCAAAAATTATTATACCAACGCATTGGGATAATTTTCGATTACCCTACGGATTTTCGCAAGAAAGTGGGGTAGAACAAAAATTGCTGCCATTTAAGGAAGCAGTAAAGAAACTTTCTCCGGATACAACCGTGCTAATTCCGACACATTTGGGAACCCTCACCGTAGAATAGCTAAAGCCCTAATAAAATGGGAAATTTACGTCCGTAGTTGCCAAATCTGCCAATTCTTTTGAATATACTACTATGATTGCTATTTTTAGAAAGGAATTGGTAAGAACACTGCCTTATGTTGCCTTTTAAAATTGTAAATTCAACTTTCAAAAACTACCATTTATGCAATTACGAAACTCTCTTTACTCAGGGCTAGCCATAGCCTTCCTTCTTTTAACGGCCTGTCAGAGTCCTAAACAAGAATCCGCCAGCATGCTTATTTATGGCGGAAACATTTATACAGTAGATTCAACCCAGGCGATGGTTGAAGCCGTAGCCGTGAAAGACAATACTATTCTTTTTGCTGGGAGTCTTGCGGAAGCCGAGCAATACAAAAACGAACAAACTCAACTGATAGATTTGGAAGGTAAGACTATGACCCCGGGGTTAATAGAAGGGCATGGACATTTTATGGGATTGGGGTACAATGAATTGAACCTGGATCTGATGAACACTACAAGCTATCAGCAAATAGTAGACGCGGTTGCAGAGAAAGTTAAAACAGCAGCACCGGGAGAATGGATTACCGGTAGGGGATGGCATCAAAGCAAATGGGATGTAATGCCTGCCGAAACAGTAAATGGATTTCAAACGCATGATATGTTAAGTGCAGTATCCCCGGACAATCCTGTTTATTTGCGGCATGCCAGTGGTCATGCAGGCTTTGCCAACGCCAAGGCTATGGACATAGCGGGCCTAACAGTAGTGTCTAAGGAAGGAATCAACAAATTTGAGGTTAAGGGTGGTGAAGTAATGCGCGACGCACTGGGAAGACCAACGGGTATTTTCAACGAGCGGGCCCAAACCCTGATTACGAAACACATTCCAGAGACCACTCCTGAGAAAGATATCAAAGCTTTTGAAATGGCGGTTGCCGCGTGCCATAGACATGGTATTACCGGCTTTCATGATGCCGGCATAGGCAGAGAGACCATTGCACTCTATGAAGAAATGAAGATTGAGGATAAAATGAAAATCCGCTTGTATGCAATGCTTACCGGAGGGGATAAAGAATTACTCAATGAATGGTATGAAAAAGGTCCTATGGTAGATTCTGATCATCTAGTGACCATCCGTTCTGTAAAATTGAACTGCGACGGTGCCTTGGGATCGCGCGGGGCTTGGTTATTGGAACCCTATACGGATAGACCAGGCCACTTTGGTCTCGAAACCCTCCCAATGAACTTTGTAAAAGAGACTGCTTTAAATGGTTTGCAAAATGGTTTTCAGGTTTGCTCGCATGCGATAGGGGACCGGGCTAACAGAGAAATACTCGATCGCTATGAGTCGGCCTTTACCGAATTACCTGACTTAGCAACCGACCACAGGTTTCGAATAGAGCACGCACAACATATACACCCGGATGATATTCCTCGTTTTGCTGAATTACAGGTTATCCCGGCCATGCAAGCCCTGTCTTCTGATAGGCCCTGGGCCATAGACCGTTTGGGGGAACAGCGCATCAAAGAAGGTGCTTATATGTGGCAAACCTTATTGAAAAGTGGTATACCCATTGTGAATGGTACCGATGTACCTGTAGAACCGCTGAACCCAATTGCCAGCTTGTATGCCAGTGTAAGCAGGAAAACATTAAAAGGAACTCCTAAGGGCGGTTATGAGCCGGCAGAGAAGATGACACGGGAACAAGCCCTAAGATCCTATACCCTGGATGCTGCTTATGGTGCCTTTGAAGAAGACATTAAGGGCTCTATAACGGTTGGAAAACTGGCCGATTT
>RCMY010001031.1_pt1 | contig 26544 bp, 11 predicted proteins | sample 2041341 | NCBI WGS metagenome assembly RCMY01 (sample SAMN09708234, study PRJNA481090) | Marine sediment metagenome, whole genome shotgun sequencing project.
GAGCCGCACCATGTCGTACCAAGTCACGTTCTCATAACTAAGCTCATGCCATTTTTCCCTCCAAACGGCTTCCCTAAACTGGTCTTGGCTAAGACCGGATAATTCGGGAAGTTCAGCTCTGTTTCTAATACTATTAAGAGCATCGTAGGTTTCAGTCGTTGGTCCAGATACTTCATTTGCAGCCTCCGCATAAATCAATAGTACCTCGGCATACCGGATCAAATCCCAATCAAGCCCACTACTTGCCGTTTCAAGGTTCGCCACAATATCAAAATGTTTGTATAAAAAATATCCGCCCAAAACGATGGTATCGTTCCTGTCGAATTTTGAGGTATAGGTTGTATAGTAAAATTGCTTTTCCTCAGCTCTTTTATCACCTTCTTCATACGATTTGACAAATTCCTGATTGGCATAGATGGCACCTGTCTGTGCGGAATAGGCAGAAATATTCATATTATAGGGTATTATCAATGGCTGATAGTCGGCGGGATCCACGAACGCCTCGTATTCTACCATAAAAATATTCTCCCCGATATTATTGTTTGCAGGGTCGTGCAGGTCATCGTAGGTCGGAAATAAACTGTATTCGCCTGAATCGATGACTTCCTTGGCCTTATCCGCGGCTTTTTGATAATATTCCATGCCTTTTTGCAAAGGATTTCCGGCCATGGTAAGGTACACACTCGACAACAGCGATTTGATTGCTCCCAAAGTGACCTTCCCCGAGCTATCATTGAAGGGCAACCCGGAAGACTCCGCAGTAACAAGATCATCTTCAATCAATGCATAAATATTCTCGACGGTTTCCTGGGTGGCATATAAGTTCTCGGAAGTTAAATCTATCGGCTCGGTTATTAAGGGAACAGAGCCAAAGATCCTGACGAGAGTGTAATAATAATAGGCCCTTAAAAACCTTGCCTCGCCCAATAATTTTTGTTTTTGGCCTTCATCCATATCAATTCCGGGTATGTTCGCAATGACCAGATTCGCATTGGCAATACCTTTGTAACTACTGTCCCAATACGTCTTACCATAGGCATTGTCTGAGGTATTGGTCAGATTTCGAATAATATTGCTGTTATCGGCCTGACCCAAATCACTATCGGCAATACCTGTAGCAAATTCCAACATGAGCCACGGGCTGCCACCATACGAACCTCCGCGTACTTCTCTTAATCCGGAATAAATGGAATAGATAGCGGTCTGGGCATGGTCGGCGGTCTTGAAATAGTTATCCGCCGTTATATTTGAAGGATCTGATTCTTCAAGGAAATCGGAGCAACCAATTCCTGTGAACAGCAAGAAGCTCATTAACAATATTTGGATTTTATTTTTTATAGTAGTTTTCATGTTTGTCATTTTTTAGTTACAACGATGCGTTCAAGCCTATCATGAATACCCTTGGCTTTGGGTATTGGTCAAAGTTTACCTCGCCCTGACCGAAAGTGTTATCCGAAGTTTGAACCTCCGGGTCGTATCCTTGATATTTTGTGCTTACAAAAAAGTTTTGGGCCGAAGTATATATTTTCAATCTGCTCAAACCCAACTTTTCGGTTACTTCAGGTGAAAAATTATAGCCCAACAACAAATTTCTACCCCTTATAAAAGACCCATCCTGAATCATGTGCGAAGTATCGAGGTTGTCATAGCCGGCCGATACCGGTCTCCACTGTGCTATGGGGGTCTCTTGATTCTCAGGTGTCCAGCCGTTCAAGACCGTAGCCAAGCTGTTCGCTATACCCTGACGGTTCTCTTGTGGCCGAGTGGTGATGTACATGATATCATTCCCGTATTGGAACTGAAGATCGATCAATAGTTCAAAATTCTTGTAACTGAACGTGTTTATCAAGCTTCCGTACCCATCGGGAATACCTTTACCAACAATCGTTCTATCGGCTTGATTGATTACTCCGTCATTGTTCCGGTCCTCTATCTTAATATCGCCCGGTAACCTAAAGTAGGTAGTCGCTTCGGCCGCTTCGTCAGTTCCCCAAGTTCCCAAGTTGACCAAGGCAAAAAACGACCCGACAGGTTCCCCCTCACGGATTATAGTCCGGCTAGAAAAAATATCACTGCCTCCGGAAAGTGCCACTACCTCATTTTTGTTCATGGCAATATTGAAATCAGTTTCCCATGAAAAATTAGTGTTGAGTATATTCTTGGTGCTTAACGACAACTCGACCCCCTTGTTTTCCATACTGCCAATATTCCGAAACACAGACGCATAACCGCTACTCGTTGGCACAGGCGAATTCAACAGCATATCTTGGGTCAACTTACGATATACATCGGCCTCTAAAGAAATCCTTCCGTTGAACAGTCCTAGTTCGATGCCCGCATCAACTTGGTTCGTCTTTTCCCATTTCAGGTTAGGATTTGCCAATCGATCTATTCCGATACCGTTTACGATGGCATCGTTCACCACGTAAGCATAGTTTCCTAAACCGGGCAAAGCACCATATGCCGGAATTTCGGAGTTCCCCGTAACACCGTAACTGGCTCGTAATTTAAGATTGGATATAACGGAAGAGTCTTTTAAGAAATTCTCTTCCGATACCTTCCAGGCCAATGCTGCGGAAGGAAAGAACGCATATCTATTGGAGGCCCCAAACTTTGAAGATCCATCGACACGCCCCGTAATTGTTAACAGATATTTATTAAGTAGCCCATAATTAATTCTACCGAAATAAGAATTCAGGCCATAGGCAAAGGCTGCTGAAGTCGGGATTCTAGTGACAGATCCTGCGCCCAAATTATCGAAACCGAAAAAGTCATCAGAAAAATTTTCGGCCCCAGCACTGAAATTTGAATTGTTGATGTGCTGCCATGAAATACCTAATAAACCCGTTAACGAATGCTTTTCGGCGATTTCTTTGGTATAGGTCAAATAGTTTTCAAATTGCCAGGAAAAGAATTCACTTGCTTCCCTTGTTGCCAAGCCGTTCGTTGGGGTTCCGATAAAGCTCAGCTCACGACCGGCATATTCATTGGTCTTTTGGTCAATATTGTTAACCCCTATTGAGGTTCTCAGGTCCAAGCCTTGGACTAGTGTAATATTGGCGAATATATTTCCAAGTACCGTATTTGTTTTTAGGTATCTTTTGTATTCCTCCCCTACCCTTACCGGATTAGGGCCTCCTTCCATACCCGGATAATCGGCATTACTGGCCCAGCTTCCATCGGGATATTTAACTGGAATTATGGGAATATTTTCAATCATATTTCGACCGACCCAAGATGCATGAATGACCCTTTCGTTCTGGTTATTGTAACTAAGGCTTCCACCGACCTTTAACCAATCGTTAATGTTCGCGTCGAAAACGAATCGCCCAGAATATCGCTTTAGCCATGAATCTTTCATAATTCCCTGTTCATCCATATACCCAATAAAAGCGCCGTAACTCCCTTTTTCGGTGCCCCCGGTAAAAGATAGTTGATGATTCTGGGTAAAGGCGGCGCGGGTAACTTCATCTTGCCAGTCGGTATCATAAATAGGATTACCGTTGGCGTCGAACAATCTCGGATCATTTCTCTTTGTGGCGGGATCGGTATACTTGCCATTGGCAAACCCGATGGCATCATATTTTTCGGCGTTCTGGTAGGCAACCTCTTCTATCATTAAAAATTCCTGGGAATTCAGCACACCGACTTTTTTGGAAAGGTTACCCAGACTATAATAGCTATCATAACTAATTCTTCCCCCCTGTTGGCTTCCTCTTTTTGTAGTGACTAAAATAACCCCGTTAGCACCCCTAGATCCATAAATAGCGGTTGCCGATGCATCTTTTAGCACTTCTATGGAAGCAATATCGTTCGGGTTGATGTAATCGATAGGAGAACTATTGTTCGCCAGGCCCGTTGAGACCAATATGACCCCATCAACAACATATAGGGGGTCATTGGAAAGGCTTACGGAAGAATTTCCGCGTATCCTAATATTCGATTTCCCTCCCGGTCTACCGGAATTTATCGAGACATTTACACCGGGCATCTTACCTGACAATGATTGCGTAAGCGAGGCTGCGGGTCGCTCTTGTAGTTCATCTGAGGAAACAGAACCCACTGCCCCTGTAAGGTCACTTCTCTTTTGTGTACCGTACCCGATTACGACCACCTCGTCTAAACTTGCGGCATCTTCTTCCATGGTCACATCGATACTGTTCGATTGGCCGACCGTCATCGAGTGGGTTTTCATCCCGATATAGGAAAAGATCAATACATCACCGGTATTAGCTTCAATGGTATAATTTCCATCGAAGTCTGTTTGTGTGCCAGTGGTAGTTCCTTCAATCAGCACATTGACCCCGGCAAGCGGAACCCCTGCATTATCTACAACGGCACCCTTTATTTGCTGTTGGACATTCTCAAAATCAGTTCCAGGAACGGGGGAAATTGGTCCCGCATGGACCTGTAGAATAAATGTCGGCAAAAGGAATGCTAGGAGGCAGACCTTAAAATGTTCTTTCGAGGGTATCCCAAAGGAATAAATTCCTGTTTTCCGTTTTTTCATTTTCATACAGTAGTTCTTAGGTTATATTAAATTGAGTTTTTAGGTTTTTATCAAAATATGTACTTCAATAATTTCGCGTTGTTATAAAAGCAATGATATATTTTACTATTTCTTAAAAAGAACCCTCCAAATCTAATCCCTGTCGAAATAGGTTACCACCAAAAAAAATACCGGTTTCAATACTTTTAGTGCCCATTTGCCCAACTATTCGGCTCTAATATTGATGATTTTTCAAATAAGTCGAAGGAGTCCTTCCGTCAAGAAAATCAGCTCAACATCAAATTGATTCTATTGAACTTTTTGTCATCCCAATATCTACCAGTTCAGTATGATTATTATCCAAATCATCGAAAATTTAGAATCGCTACTATTAACCGGTCTAAATTTCGATTAATTACGAGTTGGGCTATTGCTCAAATCAACCATTTCATTGCTCATATTCTGCATGGAGAACTTTCATTCAAAAAAAACCGGTTTGGGAGCTTCTACAGGAGAAGATTTTAGATTGACATGCTGTTCTCCTTCCGGCATACGCCATACGCGAATAAAAGACGTATGGGGTTATGCCGGCCGATTGAACTTTAGCCTACTGTAATTTAGTTTTCGGAATCAATGGTGTTTCTTGCTTCCGAAAAGCAACTTGCCGGTGGATGCTTGGGTAAGGTCGCTTCGAAAGAATTAATCATTTCCATCAATTCTTTACGTTTTTCAGGATTTGTAGCCGAAACATCGTTCTGTTCCACCCAATCAGAAGCAATATTAAATAGTTCGGTCCTGCCCAATTTATCATTCGTCAACAGTTTCCAGTTATTTTCTTGCACTGCGGCACTTGGCCAAAAATCCGGACGGTCACTATAAAAATGCCAATCCCAAAAAATGGGCTTTTGTCGATCAAAGGCCTTTCCCATAATGGCAGATACAATACTTACGCCGTCAGGTCGGTAGTTATCAGGATAGGTGGTGCCTGCCAGTTCCAAAAATGTTGGCAGCAGGTCTACACTGGCCAATTCCGTAGTTTTATCGACCTTTCCAGCGGGTACTTTACCTGGCCAACGCACCAAAAACGGAATGCGAACGCCGCCTGCGAATAGGGAGCGTTTACGCCCTTTGAGTCCCCCCGTCTCACCTACCGAATAATAGGTGCCCAAACCGGGCCCAGTGGAATTATCTTCAGTAACTTTTTTATTGCCCGTTATTTCCGGTCCATTATCGGAAGAGAAAACAACCAACGTATTTTCATCGATTCCCAATGCTTTAAGAGTTTCGAACAATTCTCCGATACGGGCATCATATTCAGCTATTACAGAGGCATACACCTGTTGTTGCTCATTTAAATGGGAAAATTGTTCCATAAATTCATCTTTCGGATAATGCGGGGTGTGCGTTGCATGTATCCAAGCATTAATAAAAAATGGCCCGTTCTTTTTTCGTTTTACAAAATCTATCGTTTTATACAAGGTAGAATCTGCCTGCATCTGGTGTAGGTTGCTTGGCAAATTAAAGGCACCATATTCATCATATCCATATTCTAATGGACTGGGCGCATCTTTAACATGCGTATTCGAAAGATGCCATTTGCCAAAATGTGCGGTGGCATAACCCGCTTTTTTTAGCATTTTAGGAAGCAAAGGGGCTTCGGGATTCAACCAATCGGGCATGCCTCTTTGTATATGCGATTCGACGGAAGCAAAATGCCCGTGTACACTTTGGCGTGCCGGGTATTGACCGGTCATTACCGCTACCCTACTTGGCGAACAAACAGGATTGACAACGGAAAAATTTTGAAAATCGATACCTTCGGCAGCCATTTTATCAAGATTCGGCGTCTTGCAAAAGGTGCTGCCATGAATTCCCAAATCGCCATATCCCCAATCATCGGCAAAAATAAAAATGATGTTGGGTCGCGTCTCTTGGTTTGACACTGGGTTTTTTTTCGCTGCTTGGTTTTCCCCGCAAGAGAGGATACCAATAGCCAAGATACCAATAAACCAACCTGAAAATCTCATTTTATCTATGTATTGATTAGGTGTTTACGATTTGATCCACGAGGGCATCTCCCAATTCTCTTTGATATATGCTTGTGGTGTACCGGATGTTGTTCTTCCGTCTACAATAATTTCAGTCATCTTTTGGGTAAGTCTTTTCACTATATCGGAATGCTTAAAATAAAGGTTTGTAGTTTCACCGGGATCTTCCTCTATATTATATAGTTCATATAAGGCCTCCCCTTCCTTAGGTTCGATAAAAGTAGGTTCTAGAGAACCCCCGGAACCTCGGAACATATTTAATTTCCATTTTCCGTCGCGAATTGCAAAATGACCTGATGCAGAATGATGGACGACCGGCCCTCTTAAACTGCCATCATAGATTTCCCCTTTTAGGATTGGATACAGACTATAACTGTCTTCTCCCGCATTATTCGGAAACTTTACGCCGACGATATCGGCAATGGTTGCGAGATAATCGGTCTGGCACACCGGTACGTCTACCTTCGTGCCTGCTTTGATTACGTCGGGCCAACGCATGATGAACGGTACACGATGGCCTCCTTCATAAATGTCGCGCTTGCCGCCCTTAAAATTCAGGCTGCTAAAATGGCCATAGGTATCCCTTTGATACACGTAATTGGTTTCTGCGCCATTATCGGAAGAAAAAATTACAAAGGTATTGTCTTCAATCCCGTTGGCCTTCAAGGCATCCAGTACCTGCCCGACCCTATAATCGGTTTCTTCCATAAAATCCCCATAATTGCCACAACTACTACGACCTTGAAAATCTGGATGTGTACAATGGGGTAAATGCGGACTGGTCAAAGGCAAGTACAAAAAGAATGGCTTCCCTTTTTTGGCATCGTTTGCCGATTCGTTGATATACGCAACCGCCTTATTAGCAAATGTCTGCAATACCAATTCATCATTAAATGATGCTGCGACTTCGACCCATCCATTTGAGCCTTTTTTTGGCTCTTTCTCATAGGGAGGCGCCATTCTATAGGCATTGGGGTCGATACGATTTCCAAAAGAACGAGGGTTTTCATCCGCTTTCTTTTTTGTCCATAATACCGGAGGATCTAATACCCTATCATTTGCCAAATAGGTCAGAATGCCATAGTTCATAGATGCGGGAATCCCGAAAAAATAATCAAACCCTTTATCAATAGGGCCATCCGTAAAAGGTTTTGACCAGTCGCGGCCATTACCTACGGAACCCACAAATTCCATCTGGAGATGCCATTTTCCGACCATGGCCGTGTTGTAACCATTATCCCGAAGCAAGGAAGCAATGGTCATTCTGTCTTTCTCTATCAAACAAGGACCATCGGCACCGAGCACTCCTTTTTTTAAGGATGTCCGCCAACTGTACCGCCCCGTTAACAACGAATATCTAGAGGGTGAACAGACTGCATCACTGCTATGCCCATCTGTAAAAATTATACCCTCGTTGGCCAATTGGTCCATATTGGGAGTTCTAAATTTCGCGTCTGGGTTGAGGGCGCCCACATCGCCATACCCTTGGTCGTCGGTATAAATAATGATGATGTTTGGCTTTTCAATTCGTTGTGCGAACGTAGTTATGGAACATAACAACAACATAACCCCAAGTATTCTTTGCTTTGATTGCTTCATGTTTTGATTTCTTATAGAGGAATTGGGCTAATTAATGCCATGTTATTTTAGCTTCCCTTTTTTCGGTATCCAACCAAACGCTGGCATGTTCAAATTCACGGGTAAATTCCCACTTATCGGGGGATACCCGTTTATATTCTCCTTTTGGGGCTCCTAATGGTTTTGCCAATTCTGGATAATCCACCAAATTTCCGTTGGGTAAGTTCCAACCCCAATTGTATTGAAAATAGGAATACGGTTGCGCCCCAATAAGGTAACAGGCAAGATAGAATTCCACCTGCTGCTGCGACACTTTTGCCATTCCCTTTGCCTTTGTTTCCTTATCGGCTTTTTCAAGGGGTGTATCCTTGATCTTCGCCCCAAAACGGAATACCGACATTTTTCCTGCTTTCGTGATTCTATCCATATCGCCCCATTCTTTTAATAGGTTTTCCTTGCTGGTAATCGAATCATTGTAATGTTCGAACATAAAGGCATCGACCACAGGAAAAACCCTTTCGACATCGGCAGCGTTGTTGCCAAGCACTATTTTATCGGGACCCAAATTTTCTTTCAGCGCAGCCAACAATTCGCCTTGGGCTTTTTCCACCTCTGCGGTTTTGTCCGGGCGCAAATGTGCAAATCCGTGCATCTGATCGATAAAGGCACCGTCTGCACCTGAAATTTCAACGCTTCTGGCAACCGTTTCAACCCACCATTTACGGAATTCAGGATTTAAAACATCAAAAAAGTAAACAAGACGGATGTAATGATCTCTATAGGCAAGTTCCCCTGTCTTGGGGTCAACAATCAAGAATTTTTTAAATTCGGGATGGTCATTGATACGCTCTGGAAGAAAATTTTGGCTAAAAGAGGAATACGGCCAGGCATACGCCGAATTAAAATAGAACAGTACCTTAGTATCGGGTTTGACTTTCTTGAATGCGGCCACTTCGTGTTTCGTACCAAGTTCAGATCCACCGAGGGAATTGTATCCGTGGGACTTCTCGATACAGATAAAATTGGTTCTTTCGGCAATGAAATCCACTTCCTCAGGCTTTAATACCCGATCAATATTGCCGAACATATAATACATGGGGGTAGCATCCCAACTAAATTTTGGATAGTAATCCTTAGGCACAAACTGGCTGCCATCGCTTGTTAGAAGAGCATCCTGAGCCGTTAATAAATGACCAAACAGAAACCCGATACATCCTAGGGTTACTATTACCTTTTTTTTCTTAATCATGTTTTTCAAAAATTGTATTGTCAATACTATAAATCCCTATCCATAAACGCTATCGAATATGTGTCATTTTCTATAACTTATTGTCTTTATCGAAGTTTCGATGCTCCTTTTACCCCTACGCCGAATCAAAATGGTCATACGCTATACTATGTTCCTTACCGAACACTATTCGTTTTCCGTCAACCACCAAAGTTGCGGCCAGACCTCTGGCCCATCGTTTTTCTGAGGTATACCCTTGGTACTTCGTCCATCCATAATAATTTTGGTAAGTTCCTCTTGATAGGTTCCAGCAAGTTCCTGATTAGCCGGATAGAGATTGTTCGTTTCCCCGATATCATCCCCTAGGTTGTATAATTGGATTTTCGGCAAATCGGCCTCCTCTGGAGAATTTGGCTTAGGGTGACTCCATCCGCCCGATCCGGGACACATTATGGTCTTGTAATTGCCCTTTCGATAGGCGAACGAACCGTTGATGGAATGATGAACAATGCTTGACCTCACTGGAGCTTCCGACGGCATCTTCAATGCACCTAAAAAGCTGTAGCTGTCTTCGGCTGAATCATCCGTGATACTTGAAGCAATACCCAAAGCATCGGCTACCGTGGCATAAAAGTCCGTCGTACAAAGTAGTTGATCGGATATTCCCGGTGCTACCTTGGCAGGCCAGCGAACAATGTAGGGCACCCGATGGCCTCCTTCAAAAATATCGGCCTTATGCCCCCGAAAGACATAACTTGGATCATGGCCTTTGGTCGCCAATTGTTCAAAATCGGCTTGATCGGAACATCCGTTGTCGCTGGTAAATATCAAAATTGTATTCTCTGCAACGCCCTGTTTTTTCAAAGCTTCCATAATTTGCCCGACTACGTTATCGACCATTAGTACAAAATCGCCATAAGGGTTTTCCAGTCCGCTTTTTCCCTGAAATTCGGAAGTGGGCAATATGGGAGTGTGCGGTGCCGGTAAAGGCATGTATAGGAAAAAAGGTTTATCTTTTTTGGAATTTGAATTGATAAAATCAACCGATCTTTTGGTGATTTCTGGCAATGCTTCTTCATGAACAAAATCATCGGAGGTAGGACCTTTGCGCCACATGGCCTGCCCGGTATTGCTAGTTGTTTTGGTAGGCACCATGGTCGGTTGATCATTTTCGACCCAGACGTATGGCGCCATATCAAGTGAACCATTAAAACCATACCAGTAATCGAACCCAAGCGTGGTAGGGCCGTTTTTAATCTTTTTGGAGAAATCCACAAGACTATCACCCGCATCTACATTGTTCCAGTCCCAGCCCAAATGCCATTTGCCTATTCCCGCAGTTTTGTAACCGTTATCCTTTAAAAATCCAGCAATGGTTTTTCTACTGTCAGGTATAAGGGCCTTACTATAACCGTAGAGTACATGCTTTTTAAGGGTAGACCGCCAATTATAGCGTCCGGTCAGTATGCCATAACGGGTAGGCGAACACACCGCACTACTCGTATGGGCATCCGTAAACATCACCCCCTCGGATGCCAACTCATCGATGTTGGTAGTTTTGATCTTTGAATTTTCATTATAGGCCGAAACATCGCCATACCCCAAATCGTCCGCAAGGATGAAAATGATGTTTGGTTTAGGCTCCTCTTTTTTTTCGGAAAAGCCCCAACTTGTAAGTAGGGTGGCAATTAAAATGGCCAAAATGCTAGCACTTTGTTTTATTGTCATCATAATTATTTGGATTTCGGAGTTTCAGTATCCGTTTTAAAAGGATAGACCGGTAAATTATCGCTGTTGACCAATTTCACATTGGGTGAAATGATATTATTCCAAGCTTCCTTCAGGGGTCAATCGTATTTCTTTGAGACTGGCACCTTTCCTATTTCCGTCGACCAACGAAACAGTAATGGTATGTTTCCCGGGCGTGTTAAATTTTAGAAGTCCCATTTCATAATAATTATATACTGCCGATGAATTCTGTTGGTTCTGTACAATGGCTCCCTCATCAGAAATAATATTCCAGACCAACCGACCCTCACCTGCATAGTTAAGTTCGGTCTGGTAGTAGCCGGGGTCCTTCACTTCTACTTCCCAAGTTACTTTACCAGTATCCGTCCAATCTTGGGCTTGTTCAATGTGTTTCCATTCCCCGAATTTTTCCATCCATCTTTTTTCGGTAATGGAGCAACCTTCCGCCTTAGCAAAATCAACCGGAAATACCGTGGAAAAGACGGGGTCGATGCTATTGGATATGGTCACCTCCAGGTCTCCGTCAATTTCAATTTCAATAATCGATACCAATTTTTCATTGCGTTTGGCCGGAAGGGCAATAGCCGTCCAACCAGCATCGCTACTGGTCTCTAATTTTTGATGCTCGCCATTTATCCATAGGTTTGCCGATTTGATAGTATTTTTTAGGCCGGGAAGCCATAATTGACCGTCTAAAGGCCATTTATAAACGCAAAGGTTCAACTTGCCGTCGGACGCTACCGTAACATCGCCCCATGGCAAGGCATGGCCCCATGGCGAGGCCTCGGTCTTATAGATTACCTGGGGGTATCTGCCGATCCATTCACCCGAAGCTTTTAGCGATTCTTGTACCTCTATGGGAATACTTCCATCAGGTGCCGGGCCTACGTTCAACATATAGGTGCCCCCACGGGCTACGGTAGAAATGACACTTTTTAAAATTCGCTTCGGACTTTTCCAATTTTGGTCGTACCAAGCATAGCCCCAGGAGTCGTTGGTTACGTCTACGGTTTCCCAAAGTCCCCCAATTTTCTTTACGGGAATGTTCATATCGCCCAAAGATTTGTAATCCCCCAAACCGTGGCCGGCACGACCCGAAATCATGGCATTGGGTTGGTGTTTGCGAACCATATTGACCAATTCTTTCACATACGTTTTTTCCATATCGCCCGGCGTATCTAACCAGACCATGGCAATATCCCCATATTCGGTCACGATTTCCTTGATCTGCGGAAGGCACTTTTTCTTAAAGTAATAATCGAAGCCCACCTCTTTGCCTTTTTCATTTACTTTGGGGCCGCCATTGCCTCCTGGAAACGTCCAATCTTGATTGTGCGAATAGTAAAAGCCAAAACCCAAGTCCAGTTCTTTACACGCCTTTGCCAGTTCTTTCATGGGATCTCTGGCAAAGGGAGTGGCCTTAACAATATTGAAATCATTGCACTTTGAATCGTACATAGCAAAACCATCGTGGTGCTTGCTGGTAACCACTATATATTTCATGCCCGCATCTTTTGCCAACCTGGCGATTGCCTTGGCATCAAAATTTACGGGGTCGAAAGTTTTTGCTTCGGCCATATATTCGTCAACGGGAATATTCGCCCTTCTGGGATTCATAATCCATTCGCTAATACCGTAATAGGTACTATCATTCCATTTGTTCGCAATCTTCGAGTAAATGCCCCAGTGGATGAACATAGCATAATTACCATCATCGAATAGGGCCGTTCGAGAGGCAGGGGCATCAACACCTAGGGTGTTTTGCTCTCCCCACATTTCGTCCATGCTTTTTCCCTTTTCTTTTTCCTGAGAGAATAAAGCACCACTTTGAAATAGCAACATTGCCGATAACAGTTGTAGGATTATCTTGCGGTTGTTCCTAAGATTCATTGGTTCTTGATTTTAAATTTACCGTTATTGAATTTTGACTTGACCTTGTAAACAAGAAGCCCACACCCCCAATGATAATTCAAAGTACTTATAGGTAGATGACGTATTAAGCGAATAGATGTCATCCTGTAAACGATTATTGTCTCCACTCTTCTGATCAGAAAAAGAAGGCATCGTTATATTTTGAAGTTGCTTCAAAGCGGAATGGAATTTTCAGTGCATCATAATTGTTATACAAATCATTTTTTCGCATCATTTAAAAGGGTCAAAAGTTCTTGGACAACTTCAGGGTGTGCCCCATAAACATTTTTTGTTTCACTTATATCATCTACAACGTTGTAAAGCGTAGCTGCCGGTTGTCCTTGTTTGGGTTCTACTTCTACCGGATCGGAGAAACCGCCTGACCCAAGGGAGGTTGTCAATTTCCATTGACCTTTCCGAATCGCAAAAAAGCCGTTCAGGGAATGATGTACGGTATAATCACGAATTTGTTTTTGCGGGTTGCCGATAAATGCCGTCAGCATATTATAACTATCCTCTCCCGCCCCTTTTGGCATCTCTTCGCCGATTATACCCGACAGGGTGGCCAATAAATCCGTAGTACACATTACCTGATCGGAGACACTGCCTTGTTTTATTTTTCCCGGCCAACGGGCAATAAAAGGTATGCGATGCCCTCCTTCGTAGATGTCTGCTTTTTGTCCCCGATAAATGAAATTCGCGCGGTGTTGAAACTGCTCTTTGTCCTTGATGGTCCAGTTAGAACCATTATCAGAGGTAACAATAATTAGTGTGTTTTCGGCCTGTCCCGATTTTTCAAGTGCCTGCAAAACCTGTCCAACGGTAATGTCGACCAAAGTTACGAAGTCGCCATAACGACCGGCATTTGACTTCCCGTTTACCGCATCAGTCGGAAGCCAGGGCGTGTGCGGGGCCGTTAGGGGGAAATAAAGGAAAAATGGTTTATCCGCGGACTCTTGAGCCGTTATAAAGTCGGTAGCCTTATCGGTCAAATGACCGAGTACATTAAGAAAATCAAAATTTGGGGCAACTTCGCCCGCACGCCAAAAAACGCCCCTACCATCTTTGGCCTGACTTTTTCCAGATGTATAGGCAGTTGGCAGTTCAGTAGCTTTTTCATCCTCAAGATAGAGGTAGGGTGTCATATCCAGGGAAGCGGGAATAATATAGGAATAATCGAAGCCTAGCGTATTCGGACCGCTAACCGGTTTGCTAAAATCTACGTTACTGTCCGCGCCTTCTTCAAATACCCTATCCCATTCATATTTTGCGATAGGATTTTCATTGTTTTTGGCTTGCCAGCCCAAGCCTAAATGCCATTTACCGATGGCAGCAGTATGATAACCATTGGCCTTTAAGAACGACGCAACGGTCGTGCGGTCTTCTTCTATAAGTGGCGGGTCATAGCCCCACAGCACCCCTTGTTTTAATCGGCTTCTCCACGCATAGCGCCCTGTTAAGATACCATATCTGGTGGGCGTACATACGGCAGAATTCGAATGCGCATCGGTAAAATGGATGCCCTCTTTAACGATACTATCCATATTTGGGGTCTGAATACCCGATTCTGGATTCAAGGACGACAGGTCACCATACCCCATGTCATCGGCCAAAATATATACAATATTGGGTGCCTTTGGCGTTTCGTTTTTCTTCTCCGAAGTTTTAGAAGTGCAAGAACATAGCAATGCCATTGTCATAACCGTGACGAGCGTCCTACGCCCCTTCCTTGGCAAATTACGTTTCATGTTTATAGTTTAGGTTTCTAATCTGTCTATTTAAGTATGTACCTCGTGAAGCTATTGTTTCTCTAGTCCTTTTAACAAATTGCTTAGCAAACATCAAGAGTATTCGGGTTAATAGCCGGGGTTTTGTTCTTGAATATTTGCGTTGTTGGCAAATTCAACTAAGGGTATCGGGTATAAATAGTATTGTTTTCCTGTTATAGGATGGGTAATCAATCTAGTGCCGGGGAATGTCAGTTCACCTTTGATATCCATTTGAAATTGAATCCTAACTTGTAATATTCCCCATCTGTTCAAATCAAAATAGCGTTTGGCCTCGAATGCCAACTCGACTCTTCGCTCTTTTCTAAGTGCCTCCCTAAATTCTATTTGGGAAGTAAGGGTTGTTGCATCATGGCTTGGAAGACCTGCATTGATCCTAATTTCATTTAGAAGGTCAAATGCTTCGCTATTTGCTGAATAACCGAATTCGTTCAGGGCTTCGGCCCGCATTAAAAGCACATCTGCATAACGTATGACCGGAACGTTCCAGGTACTTTGGTTAGGGGGTTGATCGATTTCGTTCAAATACTTGTTCACGAACAAAAGGCTTCCTTTGGGCTGATCGGGAAACAGGAAATTGTCGATGCCATAATCCGCCAACGTCACGTCTCTCCGTTTGTCTCCGGGTTCATATTCTTGTGCAATTCCGTTACCGGAAGACAAACTTCCTCCTTCACCATTTAAATTATCATCGGTTGGCAAGGTTGCCGCACCGCCCCGAAATGCCTCTGGAGCAAAAGTGTTTCTCATCGTGGTTGTCGTTTCCTCGGTTTCCCCGCCATATTGGACTTCGAATAGGGATCCCGGCCCGTTTTCATTCGACCCATTAAAATTATCGGCATAATTTTCCAGCAGCGATCCTTTACCAATAACTTCATTAGTGTTGGCAACCGCCTGGTCCCATTCCTCCAACTCTAGGTTCACTGTTGCCAATAGCGCCATTGCCGTATATTTGGTTGGCCTGCCCTGTTCATTACCGCTACCGCCCGAATAGGTTGTAGGCAGCAAATTAATGGCGTCGTTTAAATCCAGTTTAATCTGCGCATAGACATCTTCGATAGAAGATCTTGGCACTTCGGCCTCCGATGGTGCTTTAATTTCATCAAGAATAAGGGGAACCCCACCATAGAACCTGACCAAATTAAAATAGTAAAAAGCTCGCATAAATTTACATTGACCCTCGATCAACGATTTCACTTCATCACTGGAGAACTGCTCGATCAGTAACATGCGTTCTAAAACGGTATTCGCCCTTGTAATACCTTGGTAATGGTCCGCCCAAGTCGTCTGTATCAATCCGAACGATTCATCTATATTAAAAATATCCGATTCTGTTTCCTTCCGCCACGTCCATCCATCGTCACTTGACCTACCTGCCAACTGCACCATCGTATTTTGAAAAATGGGCTGTAACGGCTGATACACCCCGTTTACACCAGTAACTAAACCTTCTTCAGTGGCCAAAAGATCATCCAGTGCAACCTGGCCCTCCGGTTCTGGATCTAGAATCTTGCTACAATTGAAACATGCGGTACCAATCAACACTAAGCCAATATATTTTATGTAATTTTTCATCTTTTCGCTATTAGTTTTAAAAACTTAATTGTACCCCTAAGTTATACTGCCTCGTATTTGGGTATGGTGTATAATCAATACCTGCGGATAAAAGACTTGTTCTACTGGACGCTTCAGGATCCAGGCCCGTATATTTAGTGAACGTCAAAAGGTTAGTGCCTGAAAAAGTAAATTGTGCACTTTCGATGAAGGCGTCCTTAAAAATATCGCTTGGAAGATTATAGGTCAATGCGACATTCTTGATCCTTAAAAAACTTGCATCTTCCAAGAACCGGGTGGATACTAACGTAGCCAAGGTAGTGGTGTTACCCCCTTGTGAAGGCCGTGGTACTTCTGAGGGATTATCCGGTGTCCAAAAATCGGCAGCTTCGGCAAAATTCTGTACAAATGGAACGCCTCTTGAGAATAAGTTTCTGGCGGTGTTGTACAATTTGTTTCCCGATGCAAAATTCATAAAGACGGACAAGGAGAGATTCTTATAGGAAAAGGTATTGTCGATACCACCGATAAGTTTTGGATGTGGATTGCCAACAAAGGTTCTATCACCAGCATCCAAAACCCCGTTATTATTAACGTCTTTATATCTGGGATCCCCTGGAACGGCATTAAACCAAGTTGCCGCCTCGGCCTCTTCGCCAAGTTGCCAAACCCCGTCATATATGTACATATTAAAGGCCCCAACAGGGCGACCGGCAACGGTCAAATTAGTCGGTAGGTTTGAAAGTGGAATATTCTGCCCGGGTATTTCCAAGGGTTCCCCGGCGGAATTAGCCCCAATGTCAAGTACTTCGTTTTTGTTGTACGATATATTAAAATCCGTTGTCCATTTAAAATTTCCGATCAGGTTCCTAGAAAAAATCGCGAATTCAACTCCTGAATTCCGTACCGAGCCAATATTTACAATGGGGGCATTAGGTACTCCGGCCGTCAATGGAATAGGGTTTTGGATTAATAAGTCCTCCGATTTTTTATCATAGTAATCTATGGTACCACTGATTCTACTCTTGAACAGGGCAAAATCGATTCCAATATCCAGCTGTTTATTGGCTTCCCATTGCAATGAAGGATTACCGATATTCGATGCGGAGTTACCCACCACAACCGTATTCCCATACACATACGGTGTGGGTTCCGCTCTGGTGATAAACTCGAAATTACCAATGTTTTGATTTCCTGTAAGCCCGTAACTAATCCTGAATTTCAAATCGTTCAAAGTGGTGCTGTTCTTTAAGAAATTTTCCTGTGAAACTCGCCAAGCAATAGATGCCGAAGGAAAAGTACCGTACCGTTTATCGGGGCCGAAACGGGAAGAACCATCCCTCCGCACGGTCGCCGTTAATAGGTATTTATTGTCATACCCGTAATTTAATCTTGCAAAAGAAGAGGCCAAACCTCCCCTTACACTAGTTCCCGTACTATTAAAACTGGTTTGGTTCGATAACTGATTAAGGGAATTGTCAACGGTTCCCGTTCCCGATGCCTCCGTCTCACGTAAAAAATATTGTTGAGCGGAAACACCGATCAACAATTTTAAGTTTTGTTTGCCAAATTCCTTGGTATAATCCAATGTGGCATCCGCTACCCAGTTGGTATCGTTATTATTGGCTACCGTCACCGAACCTTGCGTATTGATCATACGGCCAATCTCGTAAATGGGGTTGTAACCATATTCCTCAACCCTTACAAGATCGCCCCCAAAATTGGTGTTGAAAAACAAGCCGTCGACAAGCTTTATGTTGGCCTGAAAATTACCCAGCAATCGGGTTGTGTTTCGCTCCTGCGTTGGTAAGACAAGTGGCACCAATGGGTTTGAATTGGCTCCAAAATAGGGTGCCGAGGCCGTATTGATATTGGCCAGTTCGCCGTTTTCGTCGTAAGCGGGGGTGTAACTATGATGATAAGCGAAGCCACGGTAACCGGATGGGCCCCAAGCATCACCATCAGAATAATTTTGCGGTTGATAGCTGCCCGAAATATTGGTGCTGATTTTCAGCCAATCGTTTACTTGAGTGCTTAAATTGGTTCGCAACGAATACGTTTTAAGGTCGGTATTCAATAACGTTCCCGTTCTACTTTGATAAGATGCAGAAGCCGAATATTGCGTATTCTCAGTACCTCCGGAATAATTTATATTATGTATTTGACGTATTCCAGTGCGTGTGCCCAAATCTTGCCAATCGGTGTCAACCTGCCAAACGGTGTTAGTTGGATTGTCATAAACGGCCGTACTTCTATTAGAATTCTTAAAACCTTCCACGAATAGCAACCGTTGCTGTTCAGTACTCATCACATCGTACCGTTCAGAAATATGTTCTACACTCAAGTCTGAACTGTAAGTTAATTGTGGTTTACCTACCTTTCCTTTCTTAGTCGATATAATCACTACACCATTCGCAGCCCTTGAACCATAAATGGCGGTTGCGGAGGCATCTTTTAAAATGTCTATGGACGCTATATCCTTTGGGTTGATAGTAGAAAAATTTGCGCTGATCAGCGGAACCCCATCTACCACTATTAATGGATCATTGCTGCCGGTAACCGAGCCGACCCCACGAATCGCTATATCAAATTTCCCATCCAAATCACCGCCCGATTGTCTAATCTGTACGCCACTGCTCCTTCCTTGTAGCGCATCTGAAAAATTTGCGGTCGGTCTACTTTGTAATTTCTCTTCCGAAATATTTGAAACGGCCCCTGTAATGTCAGATTTTTTCTGGACCCCATAGCCAACTACAACAACTTCGTCCAATTTAGCAGCGTCTTCTTGCAATGCCACTATTATATTGGTCTGGCCGTTAAGGGGCTTCTCTACAATGGCAAAACCGATATAAGAAAAAACCAAGGTGGCATTTCCGTCTGCTACCGTTATTGAAAAGTTACCATCGAAATCGGATTGGACACCGTTTGTTGTACCCTTTTCCAGAATATTAGCCCCGGGCAATGGCTGACCAGTAGTATCCGTAATGATACCATTTATTTGTGTTTGTTGCCCAACACCGATCAACATTGAATCAATAGGGTCAAAAAAAGCACTTTTAACTGTTTTGGCATTCGCAAGAAACATGACCATGAAACATACAAAGGTGGCCAATTGTACCTTCTGCGCGAACTTCAAACCGCACACCATTTTATTCGTTTTTTTCATTTTCTGGGTTTTAAGTTATTCAAGAAGTCTTGCTGCTTTTAACTTCCCCGTGACCTTAATTGTTGTTTTCAAAAAGACAATCATAAACTTTAATTACCCCCTTAAATTTTTATCCAACTCCGGTCATTGTCAGAGTTTAACCAAATATACTTCCCTCGCGCAGCGTATTTATTGCTCATATCGACCGATCATTTGCTCATAACTTGCATTATAGATTACTAAAACGCAAACAATTGATTTTTAATCAGTTATAAAATTATTTTCTCTAACCTATCCCTTCAAAAGTCAAAAATTCCATGATGTAAATGACTATCGCATTAGATATGAACGCTATTTGAGGGTGATTTTAACCTGCCGGGGAATGGGAACTACAATTCCTTTCGATGGTTGTAGCTTGTCATCAAGGTAGGAGCATTCAAAAGTCTTAAAACCAAAAGAATTCTAAAACCATGAAAACTAATCTGATCCGAGTTTTTATCTCGAAAATTCGGAAGGAGAAACTCCATGTAGTTTTTTAAAAGCAGTGGAGAAATAGGAATTCGATTCAATACCTATTTGATACATGACTTCGGCAACGTTAAAGCCTTCGTTTTGCCTTAGGAGTTCTGCCGCTCTTTGTAATCTAAAATTTCTTAAATAGGCATTGGGAACCTGCCCGGTAAGCTTTTTAAGGCGTCGATAAAAATGGGAAGTACTAAGGCCGATTTCCAGTGCCAGTTCCTCAACTCCAAAATTGGAATCGGAAATATTTGTTTCCATAATGGTTATGGTATTGCTCAAAAATGCCGTGTCTCTGGTCGAAATTCCCGTGTCATTCTTAGGAAGCTTACTGTTCTTCGAAAAATACTCTCTTAAACCTTCTTTGGTCTGAATCAATTTTTCAATCCGTAGCTCAAGGTGCCGTAAAGAAAAAGGTTTGCCAATATATTCATCCGCACCAAATTCAAGCCCTTTGATCATATCCTCGCTCTCGTTCAATGCCGTTAAAAGTATCACGGAAATATGGCTGAGATCGGGATTGGATTTTATTTTCTCGCAAAGTTCGAAACCGTCCATCTCGGGCATCATCACATCGCTAATGACTAGGTCGGGTTCATTCCGTGCTATTTTCTCCAACCCTTCGACCCCATTGTTCGCCACTTCAATATTATATTTTTCCGACAAGGTGCCCGTTAAAAAAGTCTGCACGTCCTCTTCGTTTTCCACCAACAAAATTGAATATTTCTTTCTGCTGCCATTCAAGGGTAGCGCCGTGTATCCTTCAGTAATATTTGAAGACAAGGGAATCCAATCCTCCACAAAGGATTTTTTGGAAAAATCAAGTTCCTCCGCATTGTATTCCTTCAGGGATAGAGAAGGTAATACAACCGAAAAGCGCGTTTCTACACCAGGGCTGCTCTTTGCCGAAATCGCGCCATCGAGTAAATTGACCAACGATTTGCAAAAAGACAGTCCGATTCCACCTCCACTGACCTTATCAGTCTTGTTTCGCAATTGATAAAACCGTTCGAAGATATTTTCCAAATCTTCCGCAGGAATTCCTTTACCGCTATCGACAACATCGATATGTATCATTTTTTGTTCGGAGTCATAGCTGATTTTTGATTCGATGCCAATATTGCCAAAGGGTGGCGTGTTCTTAAAGGAATTGGAAAGTAGATTGAAGATAATACGTTCGGTTTTTTCCACATCGATTATAATTTCTTCGTCAGGGGAGTTTACTTTATAAAAGAAATTGATGTCCTTTTCAATGGCGTGATTTTCAAATGCCTCAATTGTAGGGTTGATAAAAGCACCTAGAGTGTCTTTTCTTAAATTTAATTTTAGGTGCCCTTGTTCCGCTTGTCGAAACGTAATCAACTGGTCTACCAGGCTTAAAAGTCTTTTAGTGTTTTTCTGGATTATCGCTAAATATTTATTGTTTTCAGGATTTGCATTATGGTCGATCAAACGTTCCAATGGGCCCGCTATCAATGTCAAAGGCGTTCTAAATTCATGGGCCATATTTGTAAAATAACGGAACTTGCCCTGATTGATGGTATGCACCCGTTCTTTGTCCAATTCTTCAAATTTCAACCGCTGTTTTAATTTCTCATGTTGCGAAAAATAGGCGACTATTGCGATGCCGATACCCACCATCAGCAATGAAAAAAGCAAATAACTCCACCACGTACGATACCACGGTGGCAATATTTTAAGGTTTAAGGATTTGGTCTCCGTACTCCAAATACCATCTCCGTTGGCCGCCTTCACTTTAAATATATAACTGCCGGCCGGCAAATTTGTATAGGTAACCGTAGCTTTTCCTTCGTTGACCGTTACCCAATCCTCATTAAACCCCTTTAGCTTATAAGCTACTTTATTCTTCGAAGGGGTAGAGCTGTGCCCTACGGCCAGATTAAAGGCAATGAACTGTTCCTTTTGGCTTACGGCTATGCTTTCAGTTTCCGAAATAGACCTCTCAAGAACAACCTTGTCATTAAGTCTTTCACCAATTCTTACCCGTTCATTGTTAACCAAAAAATCGGTAATCAAAACCTTAGGAGGTTGATCGTTCAGTTTTATATCTTCAGGCCTAAAAATCGTTAGCCCATTCAATCCGCCAAAATAAAAATAGCCCGATTTACCCTTAAAAAAAGCACCTTGGCGAAAGTTGTTCTGCGGTAGGCCATCTCGGACATCGAATACATCAAGGGTAGTGTCCTTTAGATGAAATCTCAATAGGCCCATATCGGAACTTAACCATAAATACTCATCCCCTTCTGGTAAAATTCCGTAAACCGCATCATCGGGCAAAATATCGTTTTTCCGGAAAAACTCAATTTTATTGGGTTTACCCAAACTATCAATCCCCATTTTGTTCAGCCCGCCACCAAATGTTCCCACCCAGATATTTCCGTTAGTATCTTCATGAAGGGAGAAAATGTTCTCATAGCTTAATCTTATATCGTCGTTCTTTTCGTCTGAATAGGTACGGTCAATCTTAATTTCGCCATTATTAAAACTTGCATGTATCAGGCCTTTTTTTGTTCCAATCCAGAATGAACCATCACTGGCCTTTAAGAAAGTGTGACCTATTTTATTGTCCAAAGGAACCACTAACTTAACTTCTACAACAGGATTTTTGCTTCTGTCAATTTTGCTCCAAGGGTTTTCTATAACATTTATCTGACTTCCCACTAGAAGAACATTATTATCTGCTACTTGACAAATACTTCGAATTTCCCTATTTAAAATTTGAATTCCCTCTTTCACCAATGTCACTTTTTTAAATTGGTCATTTGAGGGATTATAAACGACTAACGAATGGTCAGTGCCAAACCATAAATAGCCTTTTTTATCCTCATAAATACTTCGAACGATATCCGCACCGGAAACGGGAAACCTATTTTCCAAGTTTTCAAATGCGAGGGAATTGAAAGTTCGGTCATTGACCACAGTTGTACTTCTGAATAATGGCACATTGTAACCTGACAACCATAATCTACCTTTCTCATCCTCCAGAATCGCCGTCAATAGATTATCTGCCAAGGATCGACTATCATATGGATTGTTGGAATAACTTATAAATTGCTTCTGAGTGAGATCTAAGCTGTTGATTCCGCCTTGTGCCGTTCCGACCCACAACACATTAAAATTATCTTGAAATAGGGCATTGATATTTTGACTGCTTATGCCAGATTCATTAAGAGGGTCATAGGCAAAATGCTGAAAACGGTCTTTATCTTGTTCATATTTAAAAAGGCCATCATCTTCTGTGCCGACCCAAACACTACCCGAATTGTCTTTAAAAATGGCGTTAATTATAAAGGTGGGGTTGGTGGAATCTTTTTTTTCATATTTATTAAAAGAAGTAATTATGTGAACCTTATCCCCCTCTAGTGATGCTTTGAACAGGCCATCCAATGCACCGATCCAAAAGATATTATCTTTATTGAGAAGGGAGGTAATATGTTTGGTTTCCAAAGCATGAAACTGATGTAATGTTCGGGTTTTTGGTAAACTATCGGAAGCCTTTTTTTGTAGGGATAAATTCCACAAGCCCAACGATGTTGCCAACATCATTGAATATTCGTCCTTAAAACTAAAATCGTTCACTAGGGCAATATCAGGTTGCGATTTCAACATATTTTCGGAAATTTTAAAAACTCCGCTTTTAATATCCGTTAGTTCACAAACATATAGTTGATTTTCGCCAGAGAACCAGATTCGTCCATCAGGCCCCGAGTCAATATGACTGATACTTACCCTGTTCGAAAGTGGAACGGTAAAGAATTTCTCATACATCGGTACATATACATTGAGGCCTATATTGGTTCCAATCCACAATATACCGGTGACATCGGCATATAAATACTTAATATCGTTGCTAAGCATCTGCCCCTCAGTATCTGATTGTGTAGTGTAGGTTTTAAATACATAACCATCGTACCTAATCAAACCATTTGGTGTACCGTACCACAAAAAGCCGTACCGATCTTGTGCTATGGCATGGATCGTATTTTGGTTGAAGCCTTCTTTGTTGGAAAATCTTTCGAACTTTTGGGAATAGGCCGGAAATGAATTTGTCATAATGATCAACACTATTTGGCAAATACAGAGTACGATTACTGGTTTCCTCCTTTTCTTCATAAACCTATGTTGGTTTTTACCGATTTTTCTCTCCATCGTAGACTTGCGCCCAAATGGGAAGTCAAAAAGATACGTATTTCTGATCTACGACTAAAATGAGAAGCTATTTAGTATTCAGCAAAAGACCCTTCAATCTCTTGAAAGGCATTTGTTTTCATCCGTCGGAGCGGAAGGGTTTAAACTCCTATCCTGTTTCTGTGATAACCATACGATTACCGGTTCTTTGCCCACAAATTTTTTGCAGTACTTCCAGCGCATGTCCAAAAGTGGCGAAAGGTGCCGCTTAGGAACCATTATTTTGGTCATTGCCCTTTACCGATATAAAAATCTCTTAAGCTCCGAAAACTTGTGCCAAACCTATCAGGACAAAAATTGGCCTATTTTAATTCCTCTTTCATATATTAATTTAATAAGACTTCTAATTTGCCTGATCCCAAAGTCTATAGGGGTCGTCGTACCGTTCCATCTGTTCTAATAGCAAGGCTTCCATTTCGACCAACTTATCGGCATATTTCGGATTGTCGGCCAAATTGGTTTCCATTTCTCCCTTTTTATGGTGTTCCGGCAAATATTCATTTGGATTTTCGGCCAAGTTGAACAATTGCGTTTTACGGACCGTACCATCCATTACATCATATTTGATCAGTTTCCAATTGCCTTTTTTTACAGTACGCATTCCGGGTTTTGTCCCTCCGGCATACACGCCATACATTACCTCCCGAACAGTTTCCTTTTCTCCTTTAAGAACGGGTTGAAAGCTATTACCTTCGACAGTTTCCGGAACCGCTATTCCAGCCAATTCACATAATGTGGGAAGCACATCCAATAAATAAATATTGCCTTCTACCCGTTGAGCCTTTGGTATGCCGGGGCCCTTGATTATAAAGGGAACGCGCCAAGTATGTTCATATAGGTTTTGTTTTCCCATTAATCCATGTCGACCTATTGACATTCCATGGTCGGAAGTGTAGATAATATAGGTATTGTCCAACTCGCCTAGTTCCTCCAATTTTTTAAGCACCTTGCCCAGTTGGATGTCTATATTTTCGGAACAGGCATATTCGCGCCCCAGCTCGTTGCGAACGGTTTGCTCATCCCGATTTTTCCAAACACCGCTTACCCGTTCTTCGTCCCGTAATTGAGGATGACCGTGAAAAAATGGATGTGCCGACAGGTAATTGTCCTGCAATGGGGGTTGCTTGGGATTGGCCGGTGGTAGGCTGGTTGAATCCTTATGATTTACCGCCCCATATTTCGCCAACAGCTCGGGTGTGCCGTCTCGTGTATCGTGGGGATGCGAAAAACCAAAATATATAAGAAACGGGTCGGTTTCCTCTTCACTTTTACGATTATCCAGGTAACCCAAGACTTGCTCGGAATGCCAAGCACTGCCCGTTTCCTCGGTACCCCCTCTCTTAGTGGCATCCTGTACTACCGTGAACTGTTCGTTTGCCGCGGGATATGAATTCCCCTCTTTGCAGGTCCGCATGGTTTTATAGCCCGCTTTGTTGAAAATGGCACCCATAGTTTGCTTTTCCAGACCGACCGGCTCATCGGGATTTTTAAAATCTCCTCGCGAGGGCAAATGCCAAAGGGTGCGGCCGCTCATGATCATGTGCCGTGACGGGGTACAGACGGCCCCTGACCAAGAACCCATATGCCTTGCACTTTCGAAAACCATGCCCTCTTCCGCGAGCTTTAAAATATTCGGAGTTTCCAAAATGGACTCCGGATCATACGTTTGGAGATCAAATGGGGATTGGTCGTCTACCAACACGAATAAAAAGTTGGGACGTTTCCTTTCCTCATTTTTTTTCGTCCTATCCTTACATGAAGACATGATCGTTAAAACCAATACGGGCAATACGAAGTGCTTTAGACTTATTTTCATGTTATTATTTTATTATTTTATTATTTTGATGTTAATTTATAAACCTTAAAATTATCCACTATCATGTGGTTGTTGACCGTTCTGAAGCCAAAATAGCCTGAAATATAAGGTTCCAAATCATAGAAATCAATGATACGTATTCCATCGCGATAATACTGAATGATTCCGTTATAAGCTACAATCTTAATCTGGGTGATCTGATTTGGTTTTATCAGACATTTCTGTTTCGAAAAATCGTGTTGGCTCAAATTTTAGTTCAAGTATCTTTTTAATCTTACTTCTTCCTATTGCACGTTTCGAAGTACGGGTTGTTTTAATCATATATAGCTTGAAAGGGCATCTATACGTAGATACAAGATTATCGTTTATAGCTCTATTAAATATCGCACTTATCATATGCATGAAGGTCGCCAGCCCATTTGAACTGTTTTCCTTTTTAAGTGCCAAGTTTCTAGTCTTTTCAAATAAGCAAAGGTAACTTTCTCAAATCTCAGGTTTTCGAATTTGTGGA
>RCMY010001032.1_pt1 | contig 26534 bp, 23 predicted proteins | sample 2041341 | NCBI WGS metagenome assembly RCMY01 (sample SAMN09708234, study PRJNA481090) | Marine sediment metagenome, whole genome shotgun sequencing project.
ACGATCGGCGGCGCGGTGCGCATGAACGCCGGCGCTTATGGCCGCGAAGTCTGTGACATATTGAAAAGCGCGGATGTAATCCTGCGCAACGGCGATCTGGTGACGATTGCACTTGCCGATATGGGTTATACTTATCGCCATTCGGCCCTGCCCGAAGGTTCGATCGTGGTGAGCGCAACAATGTGCGGCGAGAGCGGCGATCCCGCAATCATCGGCGCCGAGATGAAACGCATTGCCGAAGAACGCGAAGCCTCGCAGCCCTTGCGGACCAAAACCGGCGGCTCCACCTTCAAAAACCCCGACGGCAAGAAGGCCTGGCAGCTGGTCGACGAAGCCGGGTGCCGCGGCCTGCAAATCGGGCAGGCACAAGTATCGGAAAAACACTGCAATTTCCTGATCAACCTCGGCGGCGCGACATCGGCCGATATCGAAGCGCTCGGCAACGAAGTGCGCAAACGGGTCAAGGCGCATTCGGGCGCCGAATTGCAATGGGAAATCCAGCGGGTGGGGGATGAAGCATGAGCGTTGATGATCAACAGAGCCTCCACGTCGCCGTCCTGATGGGCGGTTGGTCGGCCGAACGCGAAGTGTCGTTGAGCAGCGGCAACGGTGTTGCTGAGGCATTGGAGAAAAACGGCCATAAGGTGAGCCGGGTCGATATGGACCGCAACGTTGCCCTCGTCCTCGACGGCATCAGGCCCGATGTGATCTTTAACGCGCTGCACGGCGTCCCGGGAGAGGATGGCAGCGTCCAGGGGATGCTCGACCTGATGCAGATTCCCTACACCCATAGCGGATTGGCAACCTCGGTGATCGCGATCGACAAGGAACTGACCAAGCAACAGCTTGTCCCCGCCGGTATCCCGATGCCCAAGGGCACGATCGTTTCCAGCGCCAGCCTCTTCGAAGCCGATCCTTTGCCCCGTCCCTATGTCCTGAAGCCGGTTAACGAAGGCTCGTCCGTCGGCGTGGCGATCGTGACCGATGAGAGCAATTACGGCAATCCGATTGGCCGCGATGTTGCCGGCCCATGGCAGGAATTTGACGAATTGCTCGCCGAGCCCTTCATCAAGGGCCGCGAACTGACCACTGCGGTTGTCGGCGGAAAAGCGCTGTGCGTGACCGAACTGAAAACGGCACAGGGCTTCTACGACTATGCCGCCAAATATACCGAGGGTCTGACCGAACATGTCTGCCCCGCCGACATTCCCGATGATATCAAAAATTTATGTCTCGATTACGCCTTGCGCGCCCATCAGGTCTTGGGGTGCAAGGGGACTTCGCGCACCGATTTTCGCTGGGACGACGAACAGGGCGCGGCGGGTCTGTTTGTGCTGGAAACCAACACTCAGCCAGGCATGACGCCGCTCAGTCTGGTCCCCGAACAGGCAAAGCAGATGGGGATCAGCTATGGCGAGCTGGTCGAACTAATCGTGAGAGAAGCGCTATGACAGCTACCCGGAAACGCACCAATCGCACGGCCAGGGGCAAGCCGCGTAAATATGCGAAACGCAAGGTCAGGCAGGTCTCGATTTTCGACAAGATGCTGCGCGCGATGCCGGTGACCGAAGCGCAGGTGCAAAAGGGCCTGACATGGGGGCTGGTAGCGGTGTTCATTCTCGGCGCCTATAGCGTCGCCCATTATTCCGGCATCAATGACCGTATCAAGACCGAAGTCGCCGCAATGGTCGGCAAAGCCGGATTTGAAGTGAAGCGGGTCGAGGTCAGCGGGGTCAACCGCATCGACGAGCTCAAAGTATACGAGATCACCCTGGCGCAGAAAGACCGCTCGATGCTGCTGGTAGACATCGATGAGGTGCGCGAAGACCTGCTGGCCAATGGCTGGATCAAGGACGCCCGGATTTCGCGCCGGCTGCCGGACACGCTGGTTGTCGACATTGTCGAGCGCGAACCGGTCGCTGTCTGGCAGAATCAAGGCAAGCTTTCGCTGATCGACAAGACCGGCTATCCGCTCGAACAAATCACCAGGGAAGAAATTCCCGACCTGCCGGTGATTGTCGGCAAAAAAGCCAATCTGAAATTCACCCAGCTGGATTCGTTGCTGGACGTCGCACCTGCGCTCCGCCCGATGGTGACCGGTGCTACCTGGATCGGCAATCGCCGCTGGAATCTCGAATTTGACAGCGGCGAGACGCTGGCCCTGCCTGAAGGCGAAGAAACCGCATCGGCAGCCTTGCTGAATTTTGCCCGTATGGACGGAGTCAATCGGTTGCTCGGGCGCGGGGTCGTCCATTTTGATTTGCGCGATGCCGAACGCGCCTATCTGCGAATGCCGCCGAAAGAAGCGCCGGCTGATCCGGATAGTTGATGGCCTGGGTAGTTGATTGCATGGTAACGATAATGATCGGGGTGAAGGACTAGACAAATGGCAGCACGGGTAGAAAAAATCTTCACAGCACTGGACATCGGTTCATCAAAAATCTCGGCGATGATTGCCGGGCGGATGGACAATGGCGAACTGACGGTGCTTGGCACCGGCCAGCGGGCCAGCAAGGGCGTGAAACGGGGCTATATAGCCGATACCGAGACAACCGAACTGGATGTCCGCGACGCCGTCGAGCAGGCAGAGCGCATCGCCGGCACCAATATCGACGATGTTTGGGTCAGCTTTTCCGCTGGCGGTCTGCAGAGCATGCTGACCTCCGTCGAAACCGAACTGGGCGGGCACCGGATCGAGCAGGAAGACATTGATCTGCTGCTCGACGCGGGGCGCAACAGCATTGATCCCAAGGGCAAGATGGTGCTGCACGCACAGCCGGCTCTTTATACGCTTGATGGCCTGAACGGGGTGAAGAAGCCGAAAGGCCTGCACGCCGATCGTCTCGGGGTGGATATTCATGTGATTCTTGCCGAAGGTTCTCCGGTTCGCAATATCGACATGAGCGTGCGCGGCGCGCATCTTAACGTGAAATCCATTGTCGCATCACCGATCGCAGCCGGTACCGCCTGTCTTTCCAGGGAAGAACGCGAGCTCGGTGTGGCACTGGTCGAATTGGGCGCGGAAGTGACCAATGTTTCGCTCTTTGCCGGCGGGATGCTGGTCGGTTTGACAACGCTTCCCTATGGAGCCGCCGACATCACCGACGATATCGCCTCCTCCTTTGGTCTGCGGCGCGCGCAGGCCGAACGGATCAAGTGTTTCTATGGATCCGCCACCACCAGTCCGCGCGACAATCATGATGTTATCAATCTTGAACTGGAGAAAACTGCCGAAAACGGCGATGAAGATGGGCGGATCACGCGGGCGCAACTGATTGCAGTGATCCGGCAAAGGCTGGATCACCTGATCGGAGAAATCGGTCGGGCGCTGAAGGAACTGGGCTTTACCGGACCGGTTGGCAGGCAAGTCGTGCTCACCGGCGGCGGCGCCGAACTCAAGGGCATTGCCGATTACGCGCAGTCCGCTCTGGGACGCACGGTTCGCATCGGCCGACCGACCGGCCTGAGCGCGCTTCCGGAAGCCCATAGCGGTCCGGCCTTCACTGGACTTGCAGGGCTGGCGCTCTATGCGTCGCAGGACCCGGTTGATCTGCGATCCATGTCGAGCAGCCAGCAGAATGTCTACAAATATGGCGGATCAGCGGTGATCGGCCGCCTGATGTCGGCGATACGGGGAAATTTTTAGGAAATTTGACAAATAAATTAACTTTTCGGGTGATTCCAACAGCAAATTTGTGCAAAGCGTTAACGAAATATTACAGCACGACAAAATGTCTCGGGAGACAGTGAGATGAGTATCAATATTGGGCCACCGGAAGTCGAAGAATTGAAGCCGAAAATCGCGGTTATCGGAGTCGGCGGAGCAGGCGGCAACGCCATTGCCAACATGATCGCCGCCCAGGTCGAGGGTGTTGATTTCATCGTCACCAACACCGACGCGCAATCGCTCAACAGCTCTACTGCCGAACGGCGGATCCAGCTTGGACCCGATATCACGCAGGGTCTGGGTGCAGGATCGCGCCCCGAGGTCGGTCGGGCAGCTGCCGAAGAAACCATCGATCTGGTCGAGCAGGCGCTGGAAGGCACGCATATGTGCTTTATTGCAGCCGGCATGGGCGGCGGCACCGGTACCGGCGCTGCACCGGTCATTGCCAAAGCGGCACGCGACCGGGGTATATTGACCGTCGGCGTGGTGACCAAGCCATTCACTTTTGAAGGCACGCGCCGGATGAAAGCGGCTGACGCAGGCATTGAGGAACTGCAGAAGAATGTCGACACGTTGATCGTCATTCCGAACCAGAACCTGTTTCTGGTCGCAAATCCGAACACTACGTTCAAGGAAGCCTTTCTGCTCGCTGACGAAGTCCTGCAACAGGGCGTTCGCGGCATTACCGATCTGATGGTTATGCCAGGCCTGATCAACCTCGACTTTGCCGACGTGCGCAGTGTGATGCACGAAATGGGCAAGGCGATGATGGGCACCGGCGAAGCCGAAGGCGACGGACGTGCGCTGGAAGCCGCAGAGAAGGCCATCGCCAATCCGTTGCTCGATGGTGTGTCGATGCAGGGCGCTAAAGGCGTTATCGTTTCGATTACCGGCGGCGAAGATATGCGCTTGATGGAAGTCGACGAGGCAGCCAACCATATTCGCGAGCTGGTTGATCCCGACGCCAATATCATCTGGGGTAGTGCGTTTAACGCAAATCTGGACGGTCGCATCCGTGTTTCGGTTGTAGCCACCGGTATTGATAGCGATGGCAGCGTGTCGTCATCTGCACCGGCTGCATCCTTTGCCATGAGCAGCACATTACAAAAATCGGAAGAACCTCCGCTGACATCGAGTTTTGCTTCATCGATCGCAAGCGACGAGGATGAAGAGGAAGCCGATCAGGAAATCGATCAGGAAGCCGACATCGAGTTCGAGGCAGAGCCGGAGCTGGAGGCTGAGGCAGAGGAAGAGGCAGAGCCGGAATATTCACCTTCTCCTGTCGCAACCTATGGCGACGACGAAGAATCGGAAGAAGAGCCGGCCTCAACGCCATCGTTCGCTTCTCTCACACCCGGAATGGCTGCAGCAAAGCCGGAGCCGGAGGAGGACGAACTGGTTCTTGGCGATGACGCTATCCAGATCGACGATGATGAAGTCGCCGGTTCGGGCGTTCAACCGCCACCGGCACCGCGCGTCGCCTCGGGTGGCGGTACCTTGTTCGAGCGCATGTCCAATCTGACTCGAGGCGGATCAAAAACCGATGAGGATCAAGATGGTGAGGACGACAAATCTTCCGACCCACTCGACATTCCGCGTTTTTTGAACCGGCAGAATAATCAGTAAATTCCGGTTCGGTCCAAGCGGATTTTTGCGCTGATGGGGCGGCACGAGGGAGTTTGTCTTTCCCGTGCCACCACTGGCCTTGCTGGCTTGCAGGAATGATTGATTTCATGCGTAATCATTCCTTTATGTGTCTTGTGAAACATAAATTCAAAATATTGCTAGCCGTGTCTGCGGCGCTCGTGGGTACGGCTGTCCCGTACATGCCTGCCTTTGCCCAATCCAGCGCTCAGGCCAATTCTGATGATCTGCAGGATGCGCTGCGCCGGATTGCGAGAGATTCCAACGATTCCTCTGCCCTCGCGGATGCCGGGCTGGCTGCGCTCGAACTGGGCGATATGCGAGCGGCGATCGGTTTTCTTGCCAAAGCGGACCAGATCTATTCCTCCAGCGGCAGAGTGAAAGTTGGTCTCGGCAGAGCGCTTCTGGCCGAAGAAAATCCATTCGGTGCACTCCGTTATTTCGACCAGGCGGTTGCCAATGGCATTGCGTTGCGCGAAATCGCCGCAGATCGCGGCCTGGCTTACGACCTCATCGGGCGGAACCGGGATGCGCAGAAGGATTATGAACTGGCCATGCGCTACGGCAGCAGCGAGCAACTGATCGAACGCTATGCCATTTCGCTGGGGATCAGCGGTGATATTGAATTGGCCGAAGCACAGCTCAATCCCTTGCTCCTGAAAAGCGACCGTGATGCCTGGCGCAACCGGGCGTTTATCCTCGCCATGAATGGCAGGAAAAAAGACGCGAACAATATCGTCGACCAAACCATGGAACGGCGAATGGCGAAGGCGATCAAGCCGTTTTTCGAGCGCATGCACAAGCTGACAGCGGCCCAGAAGGCAGCAGCCGTCCATCTTGGTCATTTCCCCGCCAGCGAAAATATCGGTGTCGATGTGGCGGCGGTTCAACTGGCATCCAATCTGGCTGTCCGGGGCGGCGACGGCGCGGATGCGGGCCTGATCCCGGTTGGCGAGGCTTTGGGATCGGATGTCGACCGTCCCCGTGTGCTTGCCATGCCCGACAAGTCCCCGCGCAGGCGTCCCGGTGCTGCAGACCGCAGAATGCCCGACCGGAAATCAAGCCGGCGTGTGAAAAAGAATGAAGTTGTTGTGTTGGCCAGAGCAGATTTGCCGGCACCAAACGGCACAGGTTCCGGTCGCGCGCCTGCATTTGCGCGCGCGGAAGCGACGCCGGCACCTATCCCTGAAACGCCACCTGAAGCCCGGCCCGAGCCGTTGCCTGCGAAGAGCTTGCCGGATCCGGTCAAGACTGCCGAAACCAAACCGGACATCAAAACCTCTTCTCCCGGTTTTGAAACGCCCCTCGGCGTCAGCCAGCCGCCCGTGCTGGTGTCGCAGACAATCGAACGCAAGGTTGACATTGCCGGTCGTCAGCCCGTTTTCCGGTCACCGGTCCAATCACCGGTGTTGGACTCGCCTGCAGCAGAGACGAAGGCAGAGGCTCCTGTCAATCTGATCAATTTTGATCTTGCGCAATCGCGCCCGGCAAATGTCGAGATGGCCGCCGCAGATCCGGCTCCCAAATCGCTTTCCGAAATTATCGGCGATATCAATATACCGGAGCGGGAAACCAGAACCGTAGTGGTTCCGGTCGATCTCGACGAAATCGAACCGGCAAAGCCGCAGCCCAAAATTGTCGCCAAACCTGTCGAAAAAGCTCCGGTCAAACCGAAAGCACCGGCCCATCCCAAACGCTATTGGGTGCAAGTCGCGACCGGTTCGGACCTCAATGCGCTGAAATATGATTCCCGCCGGATGGCCAGGAAACACAACGATCTGTTCAAGGGGCACAAGAGCTGGACCTCGCCCTGGGGCAAGACGCGGCGGCTGGTGGTCGGGCCGTTTGACGATTTCAAGGCCGCCAAAGCCTTTGAAGCCGATTTCCGCAAGGGTGGCGGCGACGGTTTTGCATGGGTCAGTGCCGATGGTGTCGAGGTCAACGAGCTGACCAAATGAGCCGGTTGAACAGCTATGCCAGCGATCCGGCCGACAGCCGGGGCCGGCTGCACGATGAAAAGCGCGATGTCACACGCGGCCCGCGTGATAGTTTCCAGCGCGACCGCGACCGCATCATCCACAGCATTTCCTTCCGCCGGTTGCGCCACAAAACTCAAGTCTTTGTCGCACCCGACGGCGACCATTATCGGGTCCGGCTGACCCACAGCCTCGAGGTCGCGCAGATTGGCCGGACGATCGCGCGGGCTCTCGGCCTCAACGAAGACCTGACCGAGGCGCTCTGTCTCGCGCATGATATCGGGCATCCGCCTTTCGGCCACGCCGGGGAAGATGCTTTGCAGGAAGCCCTGGCTGAATTCGGCGGCTTCGATCACAATGCCCAAACGATCCGGACATTGACCAGGCTCGAAACTCCTTATCCGCGCTGGGACGGCCTGAACCTGACCTGGGAAACCCTGGAAGGTCTGGCCAAGCATAATGGACCGGTGGATAACCCCACCTGGGCACTGGCAGAGGCCAATGATATGATGGATCTCGATCTGCCGGGCTGGCCATCACTGGAGGCGCAAGTCGCGGCGATTGCCGACGATATCGCCTATGACAATCATGATATTGATGACGGGATGCGAGCGGGATTGCTGACGCTCGACCAATTGCTCGAACTGCCGTTCATCGCCGACCGCTGGCAGGCAATTTGCGATCATTATGGTGATGTTCCGCACGACAGGCTGTTGCCGGAACTGATCCGCGACCAGATCGGGTTGATGGTAAATGATGTGCTGGAAACAACGCGGGCGCGGATAGATGCGCTGGGCGTGAAATCGTCTCAGGACGTCCGCCAGGCAGGCCAGATGATCGGCGGTTTTTCCAGCGCAATGGCGGATAAGGAACGGACATTGAAAGCCTTCATGTATAAAAACCTCTATCATAATCCCAAGCAGACGGCGGCGGCGGAAGAGGGCAAGCTGATGGTGACCGATCTGGTGAAAGCCTATCGCGAGCAGTCGGATCTGATGCCGGCAAGCTGGTCATCGGCCTTGCCCGAAACGGAACCGGCGCGCACCAGACATATCGCCGATTTTCTGGCCGGGATGACGGACCGTTATGCGAGAAACCGGCACCGGGAAATTTTTGGCGAACATCATGGCGCGAAGTGATTGTTTGCTGTCAGCTATTTTTTGTCACCCCAGCGTAGGCTGGGACCCAGCCCGATCTGGAGAACTCCACAAACTTTGCTTTGGATACCAGCTTTCGCTGGTATGACAGCTCAAATGTAATCAAACTGCGGAGAACCTGAACATGGCCGAAAAAATCCTGATCGTCGGAGCCACCGGCCTGATCGGCGGCCTGCTGACCGGCAAACTGGTCGAGCAGGGCGCGGATAAGCAAATGCACCTGCTGCTCCGGCGGCCCTATCGGGAGGATGTCGGCAAGGCGAAAATCCATGTCCAGCTGCAGGAAAACTGGCCCGCGACGATCGCCAAGATCAAGCCCGATATAGCGATATCCTGCCTCGGCTCGACCATGAAAAAGGCGGGATCAAAAGAAGAATTTGCCGCGGTTGACCGCGATCTGGTCGGCGCTGTTGCGGTGGCTGCCAAAGCTGCGGGGGCCAAGCAATTTATCGCTGTGTCCTCGACCATGGCGGACAGCCGTGCGTCCAGTTTCTACCTCAAGACCAAAGGCGAGGCCGAAGACCTGCTGCGAGCGCAGAAATTCGATCGCCTCGACATCATCCGCCCCGGCCTGCTGCGCGGGGAACGGGTGGGCGAAAATCGCCTCGGCGAAAGCCTCGCCATCGCCGCCAGCCCGATCATGGACCTGCTCTTGCACGGGAAATTCCGCCGCTACCGCTCGATCCTCGCCAGCGATATCGCGGATGCGATCATGATGCTGATGGGGGAGAGTGTGCCAGGGGAATATGTGCACGAGAATGATGCGGTCTGGGAGATGGTTTGAAGGACTGCCGCGCCAGAATCGGATTTCATAACCGATCATTTTTATCCCGATTGCAATCCTATTGTATTGCTGTATTATAGCGCTAATACAATATGGAGAATCCTGATATGCGTAGATATTCACTAGTCAGTGCAACGTGCATCGCGTTGCTGCTCCCGTCCGCTGCCATGGCCCAGCCAACGGTGATTAGTGATCAAGCGCAGCAATCTTCATCGCCCACCCCAAATCCCGAAAATCTGCGCCAAATGATCGCCGAACAGCTTCCCGCATCATTGGCAGAAAATGACGTGCCCAGCGCCTCGATTGCCTATATTCAGGACGGGAAACTGGCCTGGACTTTTGCTGCGGGCGAATCCGAACCGGGCAAGTCAGCGACACCCGATACGCTCTATAACATTGCATCAATGACCAAATCGCTTGTCGCGGAGACCGTCGTTCGACTTGCCAAAGACGGAGCCTTTTCGCTGGATGACAGCATGGCCGATGCCTGGGTTGATCCCGATATAAAGGATGACCCGCGCCACAAGCTGCTCACCCCGCGTCTCGCCCTGACCCACCGGACCGGCTTTCCCAACTGGCGGTACCAGACCGATGACGTGCTCAAATTCGAGCATGATCCGGACACCCAATTTGGCTATTCCGGAGAAGGGATGCAATATGTGGCTCGCTTCATTGAAAAGAAGCTGAACAGACCACTGGAAGAACTGGTTGCAGAAACCATTTTCAAACCCGCGGGTATGAAGGAAACAACTTTCACCGACAAACCCTACCTGGTCGGTCGCATGGCGATGTCGCAGAACGCGGCAGGCGAGCGTGACTATGCGCCGCGCCGAAAGACATGGAATGCGGCGGATGATGTCTGGAGCAGCGCCGGTGACTATGCCCGGTTCATGATCTGGGTGATGGCCAACCCTGTCAGTGCCGAGCGCGCCGACACCTATTGGGTGCCGCGCAACAACCTGAAACATCAGATATGTCAGGAAGGTCGGATAGCGCCTCCGCTATGCCCCAAAAGCCTTGGTTTCACGGCTGGCTGGAGTGTTTATGATACACCGGACAATATGATCGTCATGCACGGCGGCGGAGACGCGGGCGAACGCACTCTGGGTTTCTTCAACCCCGTAACCGGCAGCGGAGCGGTGATTTTCACCAATGGTGCTAACGGTCAGAAAGTCATTCGCGACGTCGTAAAGATATTGCTTCCCGATCCCAGCTTTGTTGCCTTCATGACCATGCAGGCCGGGGGATAGGTTTGCTGTTGCGGAGATAATGCACTCAATTCTCTGAATTCGAACAACTCTGTCGCCTTAGCGAAGGCTGGAGCCTAACCCGCTTGACGTTTGATGGCCGGGTTTGGTTTAAGATCCCGCGATAACTGTGGAATCTGGATAATATCCACTCCCGCTCATAAAATCCCGCACTGCTTCATAGAATCGTTGACTCCTCCGACCCACTCATCCACTCGTAAATCTGCTTTTTGATCGGCGCTTTCGGGCAAGGATCATGAGGCGTTGCGGGAGAGCGTTTTTCTGTCCCACCAGGCAAAAAAGCCGCCGAAGGAGCAACCGCCCCGGAAACTCTCAGGCCAATGGACCGCAAACGTCTCGCAAGCACTCTGGAAAGAGTCCGCCCTAGCTTTAGCAACGGCGGGCCACCGAAGGGGTAAGTGGCGCCGGATTTGTTCCGGCATGAACGTGCGCCGTTCGTCCTGAGCTTGTCGAAGGATGATTGGTGACCGCGCTTCGACAGGCTCAGCACGAGCGGATATCGAAGCGAACAGCCATGAAACTCTCAGGTTCCGTGACAGAGGGGGCAGTTTTGCAGGGCTTTTCTGCGGGCTGTCTAGTTGATGCGGAAATATGATGAGTGAAAATAGCGAAAATCTGAAACAACTGCCACTCGGCGACTGGCATCGCAGCCTCGGCGCGCGCATGGTACCGTTTGCGGGCTATGAAATGCCGGTGCAATTTGAAGGCGTGATGGCCGAGCATATCTGGACCCGGACCGAAGCGGGCCTGTTCGACGTATCGCATATGGGACAGTTGCAGTTGATCGGCGACGGCGCAGCCGATGCGCTGGAGACGATAACGCCGGGCAATCTGTCCGCGCTGGCTGCCGGCAAGATCCGTTACACATTGCTGCTCACTCAGGATGGCGGGATACTGGACGATCTGATGGTCACCAATACCGGCCACCATCTTTATCTGGTGGTCAATGGCGCGACCAAACATGATGATATCGCCTATATGCGCGACCAATTGCCGGACAATGTGACGCTCAACCATCTCGAAGACGCGGCATTGCTGGCGCTGCAGGGGCCCAAGGCATCAGCCGCTCTGGCCAGCCTCGACCTTCAACCACTGCAAGCGGATTGGCCGCTGCCGACCGATCTCTCCTTCATGGAAGCAGGGCCGTTTATGTGGAACAATATCCCGCTCGGAATCAGCCGCTCCGGCTATACCGGCGAAGATGGTTTTGAGATCAGCGTGCCAGCCGAACATGTTGTGGCGCTGGCGACGGCTTTGACCGATCTCGAAGAGGTGCGCCCGATCGGTCTTGGCGCGCGCGACAGTCTGCGGCTGGAGGCGGGATTGCCGCTTTACGGCCATGATATGGGTCCGGACATATTGCCGGTCGAAGCGAATCTCAACTTTGCGCTGCACAAGCGCCGCCGCGAGGAAGGCAATTTCGCCGGGGCGGAGCGCGTACTCGCGCAATATCCGGACAAGGCAGGCAAGATACGCGTCGGACTATACGTCGACGGGCGGCAGCCTGTCCGCGAAGGCGCTACCGTGGTCGATGCCGCTGGGGCTGCCATCGGCAATGTGACCAGCGGCGGCTTTTCACCGACGCTTCAACGACCGATCGCCATGGCCTATGTGCCGATGGACCTGTCCGAAAGCGGAACCGCTATCACCGTCGAACAGCGCGGCAAGAAAATTGCCTGCACCGTTGCCGACATGCCTTTTGTGCCGCATCACTATTACCGCAAACCCAAGCCATAGATTGACAGGAAGAGGAAACGACCATGAGCCGATATTTTACCGATGAACATGAATGGGTCGATGTCGAAGGCGACACGGCGACCGTCGGCATTACCGACTATGCACAGGAACAGCTGGGCGACATCGTGTTCATCGAAACGCCGGAAGTCGGGGCTGAACTGAGTCAGGGCGACGATGCTGCGGTGATCGAATCGGTCAAGGCCGCATCCGACGTCTATGCGGCGGTCTCCGGCGAAGTGATCGAAGTGAACGAAGCGCTGGAAGACGAGCCCGGACTGGTCAATTCATCGGCAGAGGAAGATGGCTGGTTTTTCCGATTGACCCTGTCGGACAAGGACGAACTCGACGATCTGATGGACGAGAAAGCCTATAAGGCGTTTGTCGACGATCTGTGACGATGAATAGCCCCTCCCCTTCAGGAGCATCGTCTCTCGAAGGGGTCAATCAGTCCCCCGGACTGATTGAGGAATAATCCGGGGGATTATTCCGGCCCCGTCGAGAGACGATGCTGGGTTGGGGTGGGGCCTGTCCTCACTCGCAAAAATTCGGAAGCTGGCATCGAGCCAGCCTCCTCATAACCCACCCAGTGTGGCAGCAGCTTCATCCCCCGGATGAAGCCAAGAGCCGCCACACTCCCCTCCCTTAAAAGGGAGGGGTGGTACGAAGGAATACTATATGCGTTATCTCCCGCTAACTCCCGACGACCGGCAATCGATGCTGGCTAAAATCGGCGCGAAATCGGTCGATGAGTTGTTCGTCGATGTGCCAAAAGAAGCACAGTTGACCGGGCCAATCCACGATCTCCCAATGCATGCCGGCGAGATGGCGGTGGAAGCGCATATGAAGGCGCTCGCGAAAAAGAACCACGCTGCCGGTGACATGCCGTTCTTTCTGGGGGCAGGGGCCTATCGTCATCATGTCCCGGCCAGCGTTGACCATATCATCCAGCGCGGGGAATTTCTCACCGCCTACACACCCTATCAACCGGAAATCGCGCAGGGCACGCTGCAGACCCTGTTTGAATTCCAGACCCAGGTCGCCCGCCTGTTCGGTGTCGATGTCGCCAATGCCTCGATGTATGACGGTTCGACCGCTTGCTGGGAGGCGATCACTATGGCGCGGCGGATCACCAAGCGCGGCAAGGCGATTGTCTCGTCAGGACTGCATCCGCATTATGTTTCGGTGGCCAAAACCATGGCGCGCTTCACCAAGGATGATCTGGCCTATCAAGCGCCTCGTCTCGACGCAGCCACCGATGGCCAAAACCTGCTCGACCAGATTGATGACGAGACCAGCTGCGTGGTCGTGCAATATCCGGATATATTGGGCCGCATCGGCGATCTTTCCGCGATCGCGGAAAAAGCGCACCAGCATAAAGCATTGCTGGTTGCCGTGGTCACCGAGCCGGTAGCCCTCGGCGCGATAAAATCGCCGGGCGAAATGGATGCGGATATTGTCGTCGGCGAAGGCCAGTCTTTGGGTGTCGGCCTGCAATTTGGCGGTCCCTATGTCGGGCTGTTCGGCTGCAAGCAAAAATATGTCCGGCAAATGCCCGGTCGGCTGTGCGGCGAGACCGTCGACGCTGAAGGCAAACGTGGCTTTGTCCTGACCCTCTCCACCCGCGAGCAGCATATCCGCCGCGAAAAGGCGACGTCAAACATCTGCACCAACAGCGGATTATGCGCGCTGGCGTTCACCGCCCACATGACCTTGCTCGGCGAAAAAGGCTTGCGTGAACTGGCGCTGCTCAATCACAAAAAGGCGGTGCAGGCGGCGGATCGCCTTTCAAGGATCAAGGGCGTCGACCTGATGAACGATAGTTTTTTCAATGAGTTCACTCTGGTGCTTGAAAAGGATTCACGGCCTATTGTGCGCAAGCTTGCCGATCAGCGGATCTTGGCCGGTGTGTCCCTTGGCCGACTGTATCCGGAGGAGAAGCCACTCGCCAATGGATTGCTTGTGGCTGTTACGGAAACTGCGACGGATAGCGAAATCGAGACACTGGCCACTACTCTCGAGGGAGCGCTGTCATGAACATGCTCTCCGAGGGACGCCCGACCAGGCAGGAAGAAAATCTGATCATGCCCGACAGAAATGCCGTCACCACCCATACCGGCAATCGCGCGCTGATGGTCGACGAACCGCTGATTTTCGAAATCGGGTCGCCGGATCGCAGCGGCGTCGATCTGCCCGATGCACCGCAGGTTGAAAGCCGTCTCGGCGGTCTCGACCGCAAGACGCCGATCGCCATTCCCGGTCTGTCCGAGGGCGAGATGGTCCGCCATTATACCCGGCTCAGCCGCCAGAATTATGCCATCGACGTCGGCTTGTTCCCGCTCGGCAGCTGCACGATGAAGCACAATCCGCGGCTCAACGAGAAAATCGCGCGGCTCAAGGGCTTTGCCGATATCCATCCGCTGCAGCCGATGGAAAGCGTGCAGGGGGCTCTGGAACTGATCCACGAGCTGGCAGAATGGCTCAAGGCTCTGACCGGCATGCCAGCGGTGGCGATGTCACCAAAGGCAGGCGCGCATGGCGAGCTGTGCGGGATATTGGCGATCCGTTCGGCGCTGGAAGCTCGTGGCGACGCGCGTGAGGTCATATTGGTACCGGAAAGCGCCCACGGCACCAATCCGGCGACCGCAGCCTTTGCCGGCTACAAGGTGGAGGACATTCCCGCCAACAGCGATGGCCGGGTTGATCTCGAGGCTCTCAAGGCGCGGCTCGGCCCTGATGTCGCCGGTGTGATGATCACCAACCCCAACACCTGCGGTCTGTTCGAACCGGATATGAAGGCGATTTCCGATGCGGTGCACGCTGCGGGCGCTCTGGTCTATTGTGACGGCGCCAATTTCAACGCCATTGTTGGCCGGGTACGGCCCGGCGATCTGGGTGTCGATGCCATGCATATCAATCTGCACAAGACCTTCTCCACGCCCCACGGTGGCGGCGGCCCTGGTTCCGGTCCTGTGGTATTCTCAGAAGCGCTGGCGCCCTTTGCGCCGCTGCCGATTGTCGAAAAAATGGAAAACGGCCATTTTCATCTGGTAGAAGAAGAAACCGCCGAAGATCACCACAGCAGCAGCTTCGGCCGGATGGTCGCGTTCCACGGCCAGATGGGCATGTTCACCCGCGCTCTGGCCTATATGCTCAGCCACGGCGCGGATGGCCTGAAACAGGTTTCCGAGGATGCCGTGCTCAACGCCAATTATATCCTCCGCAGCCTGGAAGACGTGCTCGACGCGCCGTTTGCCCATAGCGGACCGTGCATGCACGAGGCGTTATTCTCGGACAAAGGCTTTACCAATGATGTGACGACGCTCGATCTCGCCAAGGGCATGATTGACGAGGGCTACCATCCGATGACCATGTATTTTCCGCTGGTGGTCCATGGCGCGATGCTGGTCGAGCCGACCGAGACCGAGAGCAAGGCGGCGATTGACCAGTTTATCGGCGCTTTCCGCTCGGTGGCGGAGCGGGCCAAGGCGGGCGACGAATTGCTGAAATCCGCCCCCCATTTCGCACCGCGCCGCCGTCTCGACGAAACCCGTGCGGCCCGCAAGCCGATATTGGTGTGGACCGAACCCGAGGATTTTGCCGAAGCGGCTGAATAGAAGGTCGGGCGTTGTTGCCTATTCTCTTCGCTCCGTTCGCACTGAGCCTGTCGAAGTGCCTCTTTGGGCCAGAAACTGTCCTTCGACAGGCTCAGGACGAACGGTCAAGAAGCTGAGCGCGCTATGATCCATCGTCTCACCAACCTGTTTGCCCTGTGGACAATATTGGGGACAGCCTGGGCGTGGTTTGTGCCCGACCATTTTCTGTGGGTCGTCGATGGCCGTTTCCGGCCACTGGGTCAGCCTTTGATCAGCGTCATGCTGGGTCTGATCATGCTCGGCATGGGCCTGACATTGTCGTTTGATGATTTCAGACGGATCGCGAAAATCCCGAAGTGCGTGGCAACCGGCGTCCTGTTGCAATTCACCGTGATGCCGCTGGCCGGGATATTTCTTGCGATGATATTCGGACTGGAGACCGGCCTTGCCGTTGGTCTGATCCTGGTCGCCTGCTGCCCGGGCGGCACAGCTTCCAATGTCGTCGCCTATCTCGCCAATGCCAATCTGGCGCTGTCGGTGACGATGACCATGGCCTCGACGCTGGTCGCGGTCGTTGCGACGCCGGTGCTGACCGGACTGCTCGCCGGAAAATATGTCGAGATTGACCAGTGGAGCCTGTTCATCAACATGGTCTCGATCGTGCTCTTGCCGGTTATCGCAGGGGTCATGCTCAACCGCTATTTGCCCAGATTGACAGAAAAGATCGCGATCTTTTCACCGCTCGCTTCTGTCATTGTTGTTGTCCTGATCGTTGGCGGGATTATCGCCAATAGCAAGGCGCTGATCGAGGCGCATTTCGGCGTGCTGATGCTGGCAATATTGCTGCTGCACGTCTTCGGTTTCGGTCTTGGTTATCTGATCACCAGAGCAATGGGGCTGGATGTGGCAGAGCGCCGCACAATCAGTATCGAGGTCGGTATGCAGAATAGCGGCCTCGGCTCCAGCCTCGCGTCCACGCCAACCTTCGCCGCGCAGTTCGCAACGCCGATGCAGGCGGCGCTCGCCCCGGTGCCAAGCGCCATTTCCGCTGTCTATCATGTGGTTATCGGCAGTTTTCTAGCCGCAATCTGGCGGCGCATGGACTAGAGCCAGCGTCGAACCTTGGCTTTATAAGCGAGATATTCGTCGCCGAATTTCTTTGCCAGATAGCGCTCTTCCCGCGCGACCACCTGCGTGCGGATGACGAGGAACACCACCGGCAATAATATCACTGCCCAGCTGCTGCGGAACCACAGTGCAAGTCCAAGATAGAGCAGCATCATGCCCAGATACATCGGGTTGCGGGTGTACCGGTAGATGCCCGAACTGATGATCTGGTTGGCATGTTTCCACGGCTCGAGATTATTGCCGAGCTGTCTGAAGCGGCTGGTTCCGGCGAACATGACCGAAACACCGGCCAACAGGGCAATCCCGCCGGCCACCATGATCAAGGGTAAGACAGGAATGAAGTCCGGCACGCGGCCGCTCAGCCGGTCGAGCAACAATCCGGTCAGCAAAAAGCCGATATAAACCAGCGGCGGCGGAAATTTCACTTGCGCGCTGTCTTCTTCGGGGCGAAGCAGTTTCATCATGGCTCAGACCAATATCCCAATATCGTCGCACAGGCAAATGGCAGGTAATTGCAATGACTGATTCAAAGCACTGGTCCAGTGATACCGTCACACCGGGCGAACAGCGCCATGCCCCGGCGACGATGCGCAACCGCGATGCGATTGTCGAACTGCTGCGCGGCATTCTGCCCGACCACGGAACGATACTGGAAATTGCCAGCGGCACCGGCGAGCATGTCGTCTATTTTGGCAAGACATTTCCCCATCTGACATTCCAGCCCAGCGACCCCGATCCGGGATGCTGTCAATCGATCGCCGCCTGGACCCGGCGCGAAGCCATGACCAATGTTCTGCCGCCGCTCCAGCTGGATGCGCAGGCCGCCAATTGGGACGTGCCGCAGCCGGCGGCGATCCTGTGCATCAACATGGTCCATATCAGTCCGTGGGAATCCAGCATCGGCCTGTTCGAAAAGGCAGGCAAGCTGCTCGATCGCGGTTCGCCGCTCTATCTCTATGGCCCCTATTTGCGAGACGATGTCGAAACCGCGCCGAGCAATCTGGCCTTCGAGCGCAGCCTCAAAAGCCGCGACCTGAGATGGGGCTTGCGCGATGTCGCCGATATGGATGCACTGGCTACGCGCAACGGGTTCGTTCGGGAAAGCCTGATCGAGATGCCGGCCAATAATATTTCGCTGGTCTACCGGAAAACAGAATAGCCCCTCCCCTTCAGGGGAGGGGTTGGGGTGGGGCCTTTCTCCACGCACAAATTCGGAGACTGGCATCGAGCCAGCCTCCTCATAAACCACCAGTGTGGCAGCAGCTTCATCCCCGGATGAAGCCAAGAGCCGCCACACTCCTCTCCTTTGAAAAGGAGGGGCTTGTCGCCGTCCCCCTTGCCTTGCCTTAATCACCCGATTAACAGGGACGCAAAACAATTTAGGAGCGGGCAAATGACAGAGACACGCAGATGCATGGGATCTTCCATCGCTCAATGGGCGGCGGCAACACCGGACAATATCGCGATCGATGATTCCGACGGTCTGGTCAGCTATGCCGAACTGGACAAGCGTGCCACCGCCTATGCGAAGGCTTTTACCGGCGCGGGTCTGGCAAAGGGCGACCGCATTTGCTGGCTGGGCAAGAATAGCGGGCTGTATTTTACCCTGTTCGCCGCTGCCAGCCGCGCCGGATTGGTCATCGCCCCGATCGGCTGGCGTCTCGCCGCGCCGGAAGTCGCCTATGTTCTGAAAGACACGCGGGCCCCGCTGCTGATCTGCGAACCTGAATTTGTCGAGACCGCAAAGCGGGCGGCACAAGAGGCGCCCGACACCAAAACGATAGTCTGCACAAAGCCGGGTACAGACCTCCCGACGCTGGCCGATTTTGTTGCCACAACCACGCCAGGCGAACTGCCGACATGCGATCCGGCTGACGGTGTGCTGCAACTCTACACCTCCGGTACCACCGGCAATCCCAAGGGCGCGGTGCTGACCAGTGACAATCTGTTCAAGATGCGGCCACTGATCGAGGATCACCCGGATCATACGTGGATCGACCTGAAATCGGGCGACAGCACACTGGCGGTCATGCCCTGCGCGCATATCGCCGGGTCCGGTATTGGTCCGATTGCCTTCTATAATGGCGCGACGATGATGGTTATTCCGGAATTCCACCCGGACAGCGTACTGGATTGCGTGGACAAGGGGCTCAACCAGTTTTTCCTTGTCCCTACCGCGCTGCAGATGCTGGTCAACTGGCCGAGGGCAAAGGATACGGATTTTTCCAGCGTCCGCTCCGTCACCTACGGCGCTGCGCCAATCCCGCTGGAGCTGCTGCGCCAGTGCATCCAGACCATGCCAAAGGCTTTGTTCTGCCAGCAATATGGCATGACCGAGACCACCGGTACGGTCTGCATCCTGCCGCCCGGGGACCATGATCCGGCGGGCAATGAGCGGATGCGAGGTGTCGGCATCCCGCTGCCCGGCGTCGAGATGAAGATCGTCGACGAAAACCGGCAGGAAGTGCCGCCCGGCACGATCGGAGAAATCGCCACGCGATCCGGCCTCAACATGCTGCATTATTACGACAATCCGGATAAAACAGCGGAGACGGTCGACGCCGACGGCTGGCTCTACACCGGCGACGCCGCGATCATGGATGAAGACGGCTATTTCTATATCAAGGACCGGGTCAAGGACATGATCATCTCCGGCGGCGAGAATGTCTATCCGGCAGAAGTCGAGAACGCGATTTTTGGCCACCCGCAAGTCCATGAAGTCGCCGTCATCGGCATCCCCGACGCAAAATGGGGCGAAGCGGTCAAAGCGGTCGTCTCGCCCAAGCCGGACGCGGGCGAAGTGGATACCGACAGCATCATCGCCTGGGCGAGAGAACGGATTGCCGGTTTCAAGGTGCCGAAGACAGTTGATGTTATTGCGGAATTGCCTAGGAATGCCTCGGGCAAGATATTGCGCCGGGAACTGCGCGCGCCTTATTGGGAAGGGCAGGAGCGCGGGGTTAGTTGAGGGTTGATGGGAACACAGTACAGCGTTCGCTCAGGTCGCAAAGCGGACGATGGCGATCCGCTCGCTGTCGGTCAGCTAACAACCCGGTTAAAACCACAAACTCCCCTCACGCCGCCTGCACCACCGCCAGATGGGCAGGGCTGCGGGCCAGCGAAAGCTGGACCTGTTCGACCACAAAATCGATCAGGGCGCGGATATGCGGTTGGCGGCGAGCATCATCGGTCGTTACGATCCAGCCGGGCATGGTAAGCTCGGTGATCGGCGGCAGCAGCCGGACCAGACCTCTCGTGTCGTCTCCCATCAGGCAAGGCAGGATCGAAGCGCCGACGCCGGAGCGGACACTCGCGATGATGCTTGAGAGCGTGTTTGCATGATGCGCGATTTCGGCATCCGGAAAATTCTCTGTCATCCAGCGGGTGATCTTTCCTTCGCGGTCCATCGACATGATCAACGGATAACGGATCATCTCTTCCAGATTATCGGGCATACCCAGTGACGACACCAGTTGCTCATGGGCATAGAATGTTTCCTGCATATCGACCAGATGCCGCACGATCAGCGTTTCCTCGGTCGGCTTTGCGCCAAATCGAAGAGCGACATCACTCTCTCCGCGCGAGATATCCAGATTCTGGTCCGATGTCATGATCTCCAGTCTCAGGTCGGGATAACGGGCGCGGAGCAGGCCCAGCGTCGGGATGATCCAGGCATTGGCCGCGGATTCCACCGTCGTCAGTCGTACCGTGCCGGCGACGCGGCGGGCCTCTGCGGCTATGCTGTCGGAGAAGGACAGGACCGCTGCTTCGACCGATTCCGCTGCGGGCAGAACAGATTCACCACGGGGCGTCAGGGTGTAGCCGGAGGGTTTGCGGATAAACAGCTTTACCCCGATTGCGTCTTCGAGCGCGGTGACCCGGCGGGATACCGTCGACTGACTGACCCTGAGATGTGTCGCGGCCGCAAGCGTGCTGCCGGTGCGTGCGACAGCAAGGAAGTAACGCAAGTCGTTCCAGTCCAGCATGGCCAATTCTCCCTATCAACTCCGGGCTATGCGTTTCTGCATAACATATTTGCAGGACTAGTGTTAGCGCCTCGATCCGGTCGGGCCTATTTAGAGTTTACGACGATGGATTGATCCACCGTTTAATTTGAAACCTGAAACTTTGGAGATATGAAATGACCCACTTCAACACAACCGCCCTGATCGGTGCATTTTTCGCGACGGTAACGAGTTTTACCCTGGCCCTCGCAGCCTTTCCGCTGGCGGTCTTGACCGTCTAGTCGGAAACACAGCAGAATTTTCCGGAAAGGAGAACATCATGTCCAACCAACGCGCAACCTATATTTCGGCATTGCTGGGATTTCTGACCACCAGCGCCCTGATCATATTAACGCATAATCTGTTCAATGTGCAGAACGTCGTATGAAACAGAAAAACGGGTGGATCGGTGAACCGGCCGGTTGGTCTGGGACACCGATCCACTTCATATGGACATAACAGACAATATTATGCCCGCCATGACCGACGCCGGTTTTTGAACGCGCTTATTCCTTCAGCGCTTCCCTGGATTGCCGGATGCCGTAGCCAAGCCAGCCAGCTTCGTTAAAATTGACAGAATCCTTGTGCAGCTTCTGCAATATCTTCAACCGGACAGCCCAGGCAGGCCTGTGATCAGGCTCTACCGATAACACGCTTTCCGCCAGCGCCAGAGCGGACAGCTCCTCTCCCTTGCCGAAGAGCGTTTCTGCCTCTGCCACTACAACATCGGGACCGCCTGCCATCTTTACCAATGTCATGCTTGAAGCATTGGGCTTTATCGAAAGTATCGAAGAGGGATTGCCGCCGAACCAGCCGGCATAGCCATCATATATGCCGCGCACGGTCCATTTCACGGTGCCATATTGCTCGGGCAGAGCCAGTTCCGCTGGCAGTTTTATCTCTTCCATCAGGCTGTGAACGTCTTTGCCGTCGTTCATTCCGGCAACGGTCGCATCATGAACATATAATATCGCATCGCGATATTTGGTCAGCGCTGCACGCACGGCAGCGGCGCCCTTGATCGCGTCGCCGTGGCTCGGGATCATGATCTCGGCGTCAAGCGCCAGCACGTCATTGATGGACTGGACATAATCGAGCGCCCACCGCGGTTTGGTGCCGCGCAAGGTGTAGATATTGGGGAAGGATTCATAGATCAGGTCGCCAACGAACACGGCCTTCTTCTCTGGAATCCAGACCGTCAACGCATCCAGCGTCTCCGCCGGGGCCGAGGTGACGACGAAGGTCAATCCACCAAGCTCGAATTCATATTTGTCATCGAATAATATCGTTGCGGGAATATTGGCGTCATAGTTTCCCGGATGCGCGGTCCCGGCATCCGGGCGGGCGATATCAAGCCCGAATTGCGCCGAGTTGCGGAGCGCGAAAAATCCGGAAAGCCGCTTTTGATAATGGAGAAACTCGACCGAGTTCTCCTGTGCAATGACATTCGTGTCCTTCCCGCGCCAAAGCGGGATGCCGCCAACATGATCGCCATGACCATGGGTTGCGATAATATATTCCGGGACCTTGTTGCTGACCGCATTGAGCAGCTTCTTATGCCCCGCAGCATTTTGCGGCAATGATGTGTCGATGACCACATTGCCTTCATCGGTTACGACCAGAAAGCTGTTACCGAAACCGGTGGCCTGAAATATACCGTCGGTAATTTCCAGGGCTTCGGTCTGGGTTGATTTTTGTTGCAGAGACAAAGTATCGCCGCTCGCACTTTTTATCGAGACTGTGTCCAGATCATTGGAGCCCGCCGCCGGATCATCTTGTGCGGTTGCTTGAGTAGAACTCAAGCCTAACGCGGATAATGCCAATATGGCCGCTAGTGTATGTTTCACAATTTGATCTCCCCTGACCGGTTGTGGGACTTGTATTCCCTGCAAAAGCTTCTCCAGCTGCATCGATCACAAATCCGTTTCCGGCAACCTATATGGTCAGGCAAGACCTAGTCCAGCCTTATCGGGGCAGGGGCTATCCCGCCAACTGATCCAGCGCAAAGCCCTGCGCCGCGTCCCGGACCTCCTCGGCCAGTTCTGAATCGGGCAATGATTTTGCGATCACCATTCCGCCAACGCACAGGGCCGCCAGCGACAAGGCTTGTTGCCGAGATTTATGGCCCTTCTTGTCGAGGCCCTTTTCGAACAAGCCGACCATCGCTTCGAGCAGTTCCAGATAGGAGCTTTGCACTTGCGGATTGGACCGCGCTATGTCGGACGGCAAGGCGATCATCGGACATTGGCCGTCGACATCGCCGAGATGTTCCGCCGACAGATAGCCCAATATCATATCGCGGACCATGTCTCGCCCCGGAAGCTTTGGATCGACTCCCGCATTTGCCCGCCATTCGGCGCCGCGGCCATGAAGGAAGCTGGACACTGCGGCGTGGTGCAGCTGTTCCTTGGTCTTGAAATGATTATAGAATCCGCCGCGCGTGAGTCCCGCATTTTCCATCACCATATCAATGGTGACATCCCGGAAGCCGTGCCGGTTGAACAATATGCGGGCCGATTCGACGATTTTGGCCCGTGTCTGCTGCTTGTGCTCGGCGCTGTAAGGCATGGGTATTTTCTCCGTTTCACGACGTCATAAGAGATTTCTAAAAATGTTCTTTAACATATTTAGATTGGCGCAATAAGGCGGCGTCAACAATCATCAAATCCCCGAAGGAGAATGCAATGCAAAAATATATCCTCGCTTATCACGGAGGCGCGACGTCGATGACGCCGGAAGAAGGCCAGAAGCATATGCAGGACTGGATGGCCTGGATGGATGGTCTGGGCGATGCCGTGGTTGACCGCGGCCTTCCCGTCGGGAAATCCGTGACGGTCAGTGCTGAAGGCGTGACCCAGGATGGTGGCTCAAACCCCCTGTCGGGTATCACCATCATTCAGGCTAAAAGTCAGGATGCCGCGATCGCGATGACCCAGAAATCACCGCATCTTGCTATCGGCGGGACGATCGAACTGGCCCCGGCGATGGACATGCCGATGTAGGGATTATGATCCGTTCGTGCTGAGCCTGCCTGTCCTCGCGAAGGCGGGGATCGAAGCACAGCTCCCAAAAACTGCCTTTCGACAGGCTCAGGGCGAACGGTCCCACCTGACTCCATGAAACCTAAAACCAGAACCGCACGCCGACCACATAATTGGTAACGCTCGGATCTTCGCCAGCCGCGCGCGCGAAATCGCGGCTGCCGCCCAGTTTCCATTCCTGCTCGATACCGATGTAGGGCCCGAATTCCGGGACGATTTCGTAGCGCAGGCGCAGGCCGAGTTCGAGATTGTCGATGCCGGACCCGATGCCCAGTTCGGGAATATCCTGAGCGGACAGGTTCACCTCGGCGCGCGGTTGCAGGATCAGGCGCTGGGTGATTCGCTGGTCATATTCCGCCTCGATCCGCGCCGTCAAATCGCCTTTATTGGAGAGGAATGCTGCGGCGTCGACTTCAAACATATAGGGAGCGAGGCCTTGGATGCCGACCACGGCGTGGGTACGCTCGGGGCCGGTCAGGTCCTGACGGACACCCGCTTGCAGGTCGAAGAAGGGCGCGATGGCGCGGCTGTACAGCGCTTGGATTTCGGCACTTTCAATCGGCTGGCCAAAGCTGCCTTCGCCTTCGCTCTTGAACCAGAATTTGTGGATGTCCCCGCCATAATAGCCCTGCACATCCCACAGATAACCATCTTGGCCTTCGCGCGCGCGATATTCCAGGCGGTCACCCTGGAACCAGAATATCTGCATATTGCCATGTTCGTCATACAGTGCATCGCGCGCTGGCTGCATCGCTTCCCGGCCCCAGATCGCATCGGCGGCGCGGATTGGTCCGGTTTCTGTATTGGGTACGGAGATTTGCGGTGGTTCAGGCTGATGGGCGCTGTGGTCCATCGAACCATGATCCATCAAGTCATTCTGTGCTTTGCCATGATCCATATCCGCATGGTTCATCGCATCATGGTCCACAGGCGCTGGTTTTGCCGGGGCGGCTTTGACTACTGGCGGTTTGGCTTTGGGTTTCGCTGCAGGTGCTGCTTTCGGCTTTGCCGCCGGTTTCGTCGGCATCGGCATTTTATGCCCCTCATGCTGCGCGAGCGCTGGCGCAGATGCGCCGAGCAGCAGTGATATCATCACAATTTTCATGCCGCCGCTCCTTCGGGAAAGGCGACGCTGACCGTCTGCATCATCCCCGCATGCATATGGTAGAGCAGATGGCAGTGGAACGCCCAGTCACCCGGTTCGTCGGTGGTCACGTCGAACGTAGCGCTGCTGCCCGGCTGGACGACAACTGTATGCTTTTTCGGCTGATGATGACCTTGTCCGTTGACGACCTCAAAGAACATCCCGTGGAGATGTATCGGATGCGCCATCATCGTGTCGTTGACCAGCTTGACTCGAACGCGCTCGTTATAGCCGAAGCGGATAGGCTCGTCGCCGACCGCGCTCATTTTCTTGCCGTCAAAGCTCCACATATAGCGTTCCATATTGCCGGTCAGATGCAGCTCCATCTCGCGGTCGGGCGCGCGCTTGTTGTGATCCATCTCGAGCGATTTGAGCATCCGGTAATTGAGCACCCGGTGCGGGACATTGTCGAGGCCAAGTCCGGGATAGCCGGTGCGGTCCTGCGGGTTCATCGCAACCATATCGATGCCGGGGCCGACTTCGACGCTATCGGGCAGCAGGCTGGTGTCGCGCATATTCATGCCGCCCATATCATGTCCGGTCATTGCTTCGCCGGTTGCCATCGCGCTCATGTCGTGACCGCTGTGGTCTACGGAAGTCGAAGGTTGTGCGCCATGTGCACTATGATCCATATCGCCCGTGCCGTCCTGATCTTCACCATGGCCCATCCCCATATCGGCCATCGTCAACAGCGGCGGATCGCGCAGGGCAGGGAAGCTCGCCTTGCGTCCCGGCTGCGAGGTCAGCGTGGCCTGCGCCATGCCGCTGCGATCCGCGGATTCTGCGGCCAGCGCAAAGGCACCATCCTGCGTCGGTGTAACAATCACATCATAGGTTTCCGCCACGCCGATCTGCAGTTCATCCACTTCGACCGGCTGCACATTCTGGCCGTCGGCCTGGACAACCATCATCGGCAGGCCCGGCAAGCGGATGTTGAAAAAGGTCATCGCGCTGCCGTTGATGATACGCAGCCTGACTCGTTCCCCCGGTCGGTAGGGCAGTTCCAGCCCGTCATCGGGGCCGTGGCCATTCATGAGATAGGTATAGGTAGGCGCAGACACATCAGCGATGTCGGTCGCCATCATCCGCATCTTTCCCCACATGCGCCTTTGCGCGCCGCTCAAATCATAATCATCGGTCGCGGTGGTTTTCTGACGGCTGAAATAGCCTTCCGCCACTTTCAGTTTCTTCATGATCTGGTGCGGATGCATCGCGGCAAATTCGCTCAGCAAAATTACATGCTCGCGATCATATTGCACCGGATCGGGGCCGGCGGGATCAATGATGATCGGACCGTAATGGCCGGACTGTTCCTGCAGGCCGCTATGGCTGTGCCACCAATAGGTGCCTGATTGGCGGGGAGTGAAGGGCACATCAAAGCGCGCGCCGGG
>RCMY010001033.1_pt1 | contig 26528 bp, 24 predicted proteins | sample 2041341 | NCBI WGS metagenome assembly RCMY01 (sample SAMN09708234, study PRJNA481090) | Marine sediment metagenome, whole genome shotgun sequencing project.
CGAGGATCGACCCCGCGCCGATGCCGGGGATCGACTGTGGGAAATACACCCGCCAGAAGGCGGTCCAGTTCGTTGCACCAAGGCTTTTTGCCGCGCGTAGATATGTCGGTTGGATTGTTTGCATCACCGAGTAGAGCGGCAGGATCATGAACGGCAGCAGGATATGCGTCATCGCGATGATCGTACCCGTCTGGTTATTGATCAGCACCAGCCTGTCATCGGTCGCGACCAGCCCCAGCCACACGAGCGTATCGTTGATGACACCTTGCTGTTGCAACATCACTTTCCACGCGGAGGTACGGACCAGAAGAGAAGTCCAGAAAGGCAGGAGAACGAGGATCAGCAACATGTTTGCGCTGCGCGCGGGCAGGTTCGCCAGAATCCAGGCAACAGGATAGCCCAACATAATACACGATAACGTAATCGTCACCGACATGACCATCGTGCGCCAGAACAGGATGCCATAAATCCGCTCGTTCTCGGGACGCAGTTCGGGGCCATCGATGGATTTCTGCATATCTATTGCATTGAGAAAATAACCGTTCGTGAACTTCGGGCTGTAGATCTTGATGGTCCGCCACACGTCAAGGTCACGCCAGTCCTCATCGATTTTATAGAAAGCCTCGGAAAAGTTCACTGTTTCAAAACCGGCTGCGGCAACGGCAGCAGCTTTGATCTGTGCGGCGGCGGGACCATTATAGGCTGCGAGCACTCCGGTATCGGCGCGTGTCAGGTCTGTGTGCAGGGATGAATAGATGACCGCCCAAGGGTCCTCTTTATACAGGTTGTCTTCGTCCTCGACCTGAACGAACTTAGCAAAACGCTCATAGCTTTCGGCGGTTGCAGGCAACACTTCCGCGAGTCCCTCGCGCAGCTTGAACCGTGGCTGGCGATCATCCGATTTGGGGTCCCATGCCTGCATTTCGGCAAGCCACTTGTCGGACCCCATAAAACTGTTCCAGTTTTCGCCGGTCTTCCAGAAATCATCCAGACCCTCGAACTGGTCCTGATAAACCTCTCCCATATCCTCGACCTCGCGACCGGACTTGCGGAACAGGGATGAAACGCCGGTTTGCTCGTAGTTCAGGCGGGAACCGAGGCGGGTGTGCAGCTTTGACTCCTGGGCAAAGAAAATATCGTCATACAGCGCTTCGAAGATGGTCTCGTCGGGGATTGTGTCCCCTTTCGCATCCCAACTGGCCAGCGCGGCAGTGGTTTTCGGCAATGTCTCTGATACGATCTCGTTTTCGACAGAGCGGAACAGCATGTCGGCGATTGGCGCGATGAACGTCACCAGAACGAAGATCAGCAAAGGCGCGATAAGCGCCAGAGCGCGCATCTTTTGCAATCTGAGCGCACGGTTGAGTGATTTCTTGAGCGGTTTTCCGTCCGCCGCAAGAACCGGACCCTTCTTTTGCGCCACGTCCGCTGTGCGCAGCGCGTCGTCGGGTGTTGGTGCGGTATCGGCGGTTGTTGCGTCTTTTATATCGCTCATTTTGACCCCGTTGGCTCAGCTCAAATTGGAAAAGTGACTAACAAATAGAGGGTAGAAAGAGAGGGCCGCGGGGGCCCTCTCCAAAATCCGGCGTTCGCTTATTGTACCAGCCACGCTTGGAATTTCGCGTCGATGTCGTCGCGATAGTCAGCCCACCATGTGTAGTTCTGAACAAAGGAGTTGGCCGCGTTGGCGGGATTTGTAGGCATGTGTGGTGCCATGTCGATCCCGAGAACGGCGTGCTTGCCTACCAGCGGAGCGGAGGATTTCCGCGCCGGACCATAGGAAATATACGCGGCCTGATCGGCCAGACGCTGCGTGTCCGTCGCAAACCACAAGAAATCCTTCACGCGGTTCAGTGTCGGCTCGTCCAGACCTTCGGGGATTACCCAACCGTCAAGGTCATAGGACTGCGCGTCCCACATCATCGCGATGGGCTGGTCCTGCTCTTCGATCAGGCTGAACAGACGACCGTTGTAGGTCGAGCCGAACACGACTTCCTTGTCCGCCAAGAGCTGTGGCGTATCGGCACCAGAGGTCCACCAAACGGTCTGGTCGCGGATCGTTTCGAGCTTGTCGAGCGCTTGCTGCTGACCTTCGTCGGTTTCCAGCACGTCATAGATGTCTTCCTGTGCAACGCCGTCGCACATCAAAGCCCATTCCATGTTGTTGTGTGGACGCTTCTCCAGGCTGCGCTTGCCGGGGAAGTTTTCCAGATCGAAAACATCGCAGATTTTGCTTGGCGTCTTGCCGTTCCACTCATCGACGTCAGTGCGATAGCCGAAAGTATAGGAATAGGCGATCTGCGGGATAAAGCAGTCGGAGACCAGCATTTCCTTGCCAAAGTCTTCGGATGCCGGTGTGCCATCCGGCGCAGGCGCGAGGATCTCGTCGTGGTCGATTTCCATCGCCAGACCTTCATCGCACAAACGCATGGTGTCTGCGGCGGTCGCATCAACCAAGTCCCATGTGACGTTGTTGGCTTCGGATTGTGCGCGCATCCCTGCAACACCCTCGGCGGAGCTTTCGTCCCAGATAACCTTAACGTCGGGGTTCATCTTTTGGTAGGGTTCAACATAGGCCTTGAGCTGGCTTTCCTGATACGCGCCGCCCCAGCTGACGATGGTCATTTCATTGGCCATCTCCATGCCCGCGACGGGGCTTTTGCTGTCTTGCGCAAACACGGCACCTGTCGCAGCGACCGTCAGTGCGGTACTGGCAAGTAATGTTTTGGTGAGTTTCATATTAGATTTCTCCCATTAGGTTCGCCCGGTTATTTGGTCCGGTGGCGCGACGCCGGGCTGTCGTCTGCGCGCCCCGGTGTTTATGAAACGCGATCCGCAGATCGCGATCCGGTCCGTGCGTTAGGCCTCTAGCGCGCGGCAATCTTCCGGCAACCAGCCGATTTCGATCTGGGTGCCGGGCTTCAGACGGTCCTGATCGGGCGCGTTACGGGTTTTAATGATGAAATCATCCTTGCCCGCCACCCGCAGTCGCGTGCGGAATATGTCACCCATGTAGATGAATTCCAGCACTTCGGCTTTCAGCGTGTGCGCGCCTTCCTGCATCCGCTCTTTGTTGTATTCAACACGTTCGGGACGGATCGAAACGCGCGTCCGCTCGCCGGCTTTGCTGACGTTGACGGGCTTGGCGTCGATCATTTCGCCACTGTCCAGCTGGACAAGCGCCACGCCGTTCCGAATTTCCTTCACCACACCCTCAAGCGTGTTATTCTCGCCGATGAACTGGGCAACAAAGCTGTTTGCCGGTGCCTCGTAAAGCTCGTCCGGCGGCGCAAGTTGCTGAATGCGACCGTCTTCGAACACCGCAACGCGGTCGGACATCGTCAGCGCTTCGGTCTGGTCGTGAGTCACGTAAACCACGGTGATGCCCAGATCATGTGCCAGATTTGTAATCTCGAACTGCAAAGTCTCGCGCAGTTGCTTGTCCAGAGCGCCAAGCGGTTCGTCCATCAGGACCAGTTCGGGCTCGAACACCAGCGCGCGGGCCAAGGCGATCCGCTGCTGTTGACCACCCGAAAGCTGCGCCGGACGGCGACCAGCGAAATCGTTCATCTGAACCATACCGAGCGCACGGGTGATTTTCTCTTCGCGTACCGATTTTCCCATCTTGCGGACTTCCAAAGGGAAGGACAGGTTTTCGGCCACGGTCATATGAGGGAACAGGGCATAGTTCTGGAACACCATGCCGATGCCGCGCTTGTGCGGTGGAATGTTGTTGATCGACTTGCCACCCAGCCGGATATCGCCGTGGGTTGCCGTTTCGAAACCGGCGAGCATCATCAGGCAAGTTGTCTTGCCCGAACCCGATGGCCCGAGCATCGTCAGAAACTCGCCTTTTGGCATGCTTAGGTTGAGGTCTTTTACGACCAGATTTTCCCCGTCATAGCTTTTTTGTACGCGATCAAATTCGACGAATGCGTCGTTGTTGGTTCCATCGGCCAATGTTTTGGCTCCCCGTGTACGTTTATTGTTGCTTTATGATGTGCAACTAAGCGCATCCGGAACACGTATTGCAACTGGATAAAAAAGAATATTGCGCAAACCCTTCAATTCAGGGCGATTACCCTGAAATTTTCGGTATTTCAGGAAAAACGCCTAAAGCCTGCCCGACGTGAAAACGATTCGTCGGGCAGGAAAGCAAACCTTAGGAGGCGGCCTTGAGCATATCACCGTCTTTGAGTGCCTTGTACGTGTCGTCCAGCGCCAACTTGGCACGGGTGTGGAAAACCGCGATTTCCTCAGGCGTGATCACGAGCGGTGGCGAGATGATCATGCGGTCGCCCACATGACGCATCACCAGATTGTTGGCAAAGCAACGTTCTCGGCACATGAAACCGGCGGTGCCTTCGTCCATCGCGAATTTCGCACGGGTTTCCTTGTGCGGGGTCAACGGCAGAGACGCCATCATGCCGCACAGGTTCAGCCCACCCACCAACGGATGCTCCGCCAGTTTTTCCAACGCTTCTTTAAACGCGGGACCGGCGACGGTGTTTACATGCTCCAATATGTTGTCATCCTGCAAAACGCGCAGGTTTGCCAGTGCCACGGCGGCACAGACAGGGTGACCGGAATAGGTATAGCCGTGGTTGAATTCGACAGCATTGATCACCTCGGCAATCTCGTCACAGACAATGGAGCCACCGATCGGGGCATAGCCCGAGCTGAGGCCCTTGGCGATGGTCATGATGTGCGGCTTGATGCCCATTGTGGTAGAGCCGAACCAGTTGCCGGTGCGCCCGAAGCCGCAGATCACCTCATCCGCGATGATCAGGACATTATACTTGTCGCAGATGCGCTGGATCTCGGGCCAGTAAGTGGTGGGCGGAATGATCACGCCACCCGCACCCTGCACCGGCTCACCGATGAATGCCGCAACATTTTCCGCGCCAAGTTCAAGGATTTTCGTCTCAAGCTCCTGTGCGCGGGCCAGACCGAAAGCCTCCGGCGTTTGATCGCCGCCTTCGGCCCACCAGTCGGGTTGGTTGATGTGGTGAATTCCGGGAATTGGCATGCCGCCTTGCGCGTGCATATAGCTCATTCCGCCCATCGATCCGGAGCCTATGGTCGAGCCATGATAGGCATTCTTGCGGCTGATCACATGGCTTTTTTGCGGCTGGCCCTTTTCGGCCCAATAGGTGCGGACCATGCGCAGATTGGTGTCATTCGCTTCGGATCCGGATCCGGCGAAGAATACATGGTTCAATCCTTCGGGAGCCAGTTTGGCCAGTTCTGCGGCCAAAGCGATGGCGGGAGAGTGGGTTGTGTTGAAGAAGGTATTATAGAACGGCAATTCCTGCATCTGGCGGGTCGCAGCGTCGATCAGTTCCTTCCGGCCATAGCCCACGTTGACACACCACAGGCCCGCCATCGCATCGAGAATCTGGTTGCCTTCGCTGTCCTGAATATAAACGCCTTTGGCTTGGGTAATGACCCTTGCACCCCGTTCTTTCAGCTCGTCGTTGGTGGTGAACGGATGCATGTGATGCGCGGCGTCTAGCGCCTGTAACTCGGCAGTGGGGAGGTTGTTCGAGATGACTGACATGAGGGGGGCCTTACAATGAGGGGAAAGTTGAATCTAAAATATGATCAAATTCCTGAGAGGTCAATCAATCTGTCATTACGAACCGGAATGACAAAGCGTGAAGCCATCGTGTGGTCGCCCGCCGCAAATCTGCGCCCTCACCCCTATCGAAGAGTTCCTGCGCAATCGTCACCGACTCGTCCAGATTTTCGATCACTTTGTCCAAAATGCCATCTCTGGTAACAACAAAGATACCAATCATCATCAACAGCAACCCGGCGATGTTAGCTGTCCGGGCAGGAAGGAATGCATACAATTGCTGCCTTAACGCATTGAAGGCCATGCGGACGAGGAAGCCGGCGAGGAATAGCACAGCAAATACGACAAAAGCCGTCATAACCATCCGCACGGTATGGCCGATGTCGACCAAATCCATGCCCATGCGTGACCGGATGCCGTTCTGCCAATTGTTGGCTTGTTCAAGGCAAAGAACGAGAACGACGAAAATGGGAAGTGTCAGAACGACGTAAAATACAAGCGCAGCGCAGCCTTTGAAGGTCGGGAGTTCCACGGCCCACCATAAGCCCATGATCGCGCGGCCGATCAGATAACCAAACGCCATGACCAAGCCACCCAGAACGCCTTGGATCAACCATTCGCGGGGGATAAGGGACGGGGTCAACGAAGCTGCGAAGAAAAGCAGTCCCAAAAGGAAGGGAAATAATCTTAGGCCGGTCCTGTTGAGAATAAGCACTCTATCCCCTTTGTACTTTGGAAGTTTTTATAGTTCAAAACAGATGACCCGCTGCAAAGGCAAATAGAAAGCCGGCTGCAGCGATCGGTCCGGACCAGTTGTGCATAATCTCAAAGGCTTCAGGGATCATAGTATCTATCAACATCACAAAGATTGCACCAGCAGCGCAAGCGATCGCTGCCCCGATGAAGAACCGGTCGAGCGTCCCAATAACGGTGTAGCCGAGGAAGGCAGAGAACCCGCAGGCCAATGTAATACTGGACCAGATCGTAAAGACATACGCCGCTGATTTACCGGCGGATCTCATGCCGGTAGCACTGGAAAGACCTTCAGGAACGTTGGAGATGAAAATCGCCATTAGCGTGACCATCGCCACACCTTCACCGTCCAGCATGGAGATGCCGATAGCGCCTGATTCCGGAATACCGTCAAGCAGTGACACCGCCACAACGGGCGAGAACATTGCGCTTCGCAAACGATGACGCAGCGCTTAGGTGATCGGAATCAAAAACACTGCCTGCGCCAAGACGCGGCAGAGGGTGACGCCGACAGGGTTCAGTGTTTCACTGATAAGTTTGGCGAAGCTGTCGCTGACTGGCAAAAGCAGCATCGCTGCGATCATGTAAAGCATGCCAGTGCAGGGTTGCGTCGAAGGAATGATTTGCAGGGGGCGCAGTGTGGGATTCTGGACCATCGTAAGACCTCAACAATTCAGGACCGCCTCATGGCTGAGGCAGTCTGAATCCGGGCGTTCAGGATGATAGGTGTTTACGACCCTGCGCGCGACGCCATCGCGGGCCTATCCATAAGAGTGAGCTATGTGCTTCGTCCGGTTCGGTCAGCTCGCTGGTCGAATGGCGACTATGGAAAACAAGAATCCCTGCTTGGTAAGAAGTACATCCCGAATGGCGCGCAAGATTGACCGATTGACCAAACGTCAAGCCTTCATCCAGTGGAGCTCTCTTCAAGTGAGCTGAGTGCTTTCTTAATCTTCCTGAGAATTTCCGAGGGACCGTCCCCCTCCATGCCTTCTTCTGACGCACGCAAGAGTGCTTTTTTGTCGTCACGCCAATGTTCAAGCATTTTGATTTTCTCATCCCGGCTTAAACTCTGATCATTCATCAGATCCGTCGGAGAAGTGTGTTTTCCATGATAAACCAAATTCGTTCTCCTGTGGATAGGGTCCAAAAAGGTAGTCTGTTTATCCATAGCAAACTGGTTGGGTTCCGGCAATGTGCGGCATTAAGGGCGACATAACCTGGATGATCAACTGGACCCTTCGTTTAATGGCGTGCACAGCTTGTTGCAGATGTCGGGCAGCCGTAGTGTTTACGCAAAATCCGGCGACCGCTTAAGGATGTTCATCATGCCAATCTTCAGACGAAACTCCAACGAAGTTATCCGTCCTGAAAGTGCGTCGGTGGAAGCTGTAGCTGCATTTTTGAATTCCGCGCATGTTGTCGATGTCGCTGCATGGATGGAGCAGCTGCCCAGGTCGGAGACCTCACAACATCTTCTTGATTTTGATCTGGAGCGCCGCGCAACTGTGTTCGGGTGCATGTCATTGGCCAGTCAGAAGGCGATAGCCCGGACGCTGTCAGCTTCCGATTTAGCGGAAGTCGTTACTCGGATGGATGCGGATGATCGCGCCGATTTGTTTAATCAGTTGGCACCGATAGACCAGAAGCGATTAATGGATCAACTCGACAAAGAGGACCGCGCTGATATTCGCCGCCTCTCCGCGCACACTGACCGCTCGGTTGGTGCAATCATGACATCGGACTATGCTATTCTTGGCGAAGATATGACAGCCAAGGATGCTTTGGCGTCGTTGCGATGTCAGGCGCCGACTACGGAAACGATCTACCGCTCGTATGTCCTTGATGAAAATCGCAATCTAATTGGGTCGATCCGGTTGCACGAACTGGTTTTGGCTGCTGACGCAACGTTGGTGAGCGAAATAATGGAGTCTGATCCTATAGCAGTTTCGCTGGAAAGCAGTCGGGAAGATGTTGCTAACCTTATTGCGCGGTATGACCTCTTGGCGCTGCCGGTGGTTGATGCGGATGGTGTGCTGCTCGGTATCGTCACGCATGACGATGCAGCTGATGCGTTGCAGGCAGAAACGACGGAAGACTTTCAGAAGATCTCGACCGTATTGCCATTTTCACAAAACATGCGTCAGGCCAGTATCAGGTTGCTTTATTCCAAGCGGATCGTCTGGTTGGCACTTTTGGTTTTCGGGAATCTCTTTTCAGGCGCGGGAATCGCCTATTTCGAGGAGACCATTCTGGCTTATGTCTCATTGGTGTTTTTCTTACCCCTCCTGATCGACAGCAGCGGTAACGCAGGTGCGCAATCGGCTACTCTAATGGTGCGTGCATTGGCGACGGGTGATGTGGTGCTGAAAGACTGGCGCGATCTGATCGCACGCGAGTTGTTCATCGCGGCAGCGCTTGGTGCGACCATGGCGTTGGTGGTCTTTCCTTTGGGTATCTGGCGTGGCGGGTCGGAAGTTGCTCTGGTTGTCGGTATGACAATGTTCTTTGTCGTAACCATCGGCAGCCTTGTGGGCATGTCACTGCCCTTTCTGCTCAGCCGCCTGAATCTTGATCCTGCAACGGCCAGCGGGCCACTGGTCACGACGATTTCCGACGCGGTTGGCGTTCTGATCTATTTTTCAATTGCAACGATGGTATTGACGTTGTGACCCGTTCGGGCGGCACCATGTTTTGCATGGAGCCACGGCTGTCATTCTGGTTGCGGGGTGTCCTGTGACCGGCAATTCTGAACGCTGCCTTCCTCTAACTCGTTTTCCAATGTGGCGCTGTCGCCCTTGGCCCACCAGATGTGCGCGCCAGAAGCGTACCGTGCGCCAGATGCTGAAACCACATTGCGCCAGATGCTGAAACCACATTAACGAAAATCCGGCGTTCACCATCCACCGGCAGGATCGCAAGCACATTTGCACCTGCGTTCACATATTGAACAGAGAAAGCATCGCCATCACCGCAGGAATAGGTTTGGGAGATAATGCTATCTATCGCGTTGATACTGAGAGGGATCGACACGGTAACTTCTGCTGCTGCTGTTCCGACCGTTGCAACCATGGAAAGCGCCATAAGAGTGGTACGCATCGTTTTAACTCCTGAATCGATTGGGTATTATACTGGCGTTGGCTTTGACAAGGCAGTGACCACAATCGCAAATGTAAGGTTAAGCTCTCTTACAATTTAATGTTCGTGCCGGGCAAGATATCAACCTGATACGCTGGCAGATTTTGGACATCAGATCAATTCACCACAAGGTAGCATCGCGCAGAAGACGCCAAGAGTCGCCGCCAATGAACGCTCGGCTGATTAGACTGGCCCACCCTTAACCAAGTGATCTACGCCTTTCCCTCGACACAAGCGCATCAGAATGGTCGTAGGGTCACCCCTAAGCAGGTTCGACGGGCCACTCTTTGCAGTAAGATCACGCTGGTGTTTCGCAGCACTCTGTAGGGGGATTGGGTCGAGATGGTTGGCGAAAACGTAGGTGGGAAATCTTGGGTCACGAAACTATCAATTTAGTGCTAATTTGCGGATAGGCAAAGTTGCACGATTGGAAATGGTATGAACAGATGGGTCTCCGACGCGTTGGGGAAAATCAACGCGGATGCGCACAGGTCGGCTGATACACATCTGTTCAAGCTCCCGTTGCCCCGCATTGAGGGTGTGGATATCTATCTAAAGGACGAGAGCACCCATCCCACGGGCAGCCTCAAACACCGGCTTGCGCGGTCGCTGTTTCTCTATGCGTTGTGCAACGGCAAGATCACGGAAGGCACAACAGTTGTTGAAGCCTCCTCTGGCAGCACAGCTGTGTCCGAGGCTTATTTCGCGCGTATGATTGGTTTGCCCTTCATCGCCGTCGTGCCCAAAAGCACCGCGCGCAGTAAGATTAGATTGATCGAATTGTACGGCGGTCAGATCCATTTCGTTGACGCCGCACCGCAGATGCACGATGCGTCAGTCGATCTTGCAGCCTCGATTGATGGGTATTTTATGGATCAGTTTACGTATGCCGAGCGCGCCACCGATTGGCGGGGTAACAACAATATCGCTGAAAGCGTGTTCACGCAGATGGAACGAGAACCATACCCCATCCCTGCTCATTTAGTCATGAGTGCGGGAACGGGCGGCACGTCTGCGACGCTGGGCCGATATATCCGCTACAAAGGCTATGACACCGAGCTCACCGTCGTCGATCCGGAAAACTCTGTTTTCTATGACAGCTATATGAGCGGTAATCGCAACCTGATCTCTGACAAATCCAGTCGAGTGGAGGGGATAGGTCGCCCCAAAGTGGAACATTCATTTCAGCCCGGTGTGATTGATAACATGATGCAAGTGCCTGATGCGGCAAGCGTCGCGACCATGCTGTGGCTGGAAAGCCTGATTGGACGAAAGGCCGGTCCATCAACGGGTACAAACCTTTGGGGGGCTTTGCGGGTAGCGCAAGGCATGGTGCAGAAAAACCGAAAAGGATCTATTGTCACCTTGTTGTGTGACAGCGGAGAACGGTACCTCGACACCTACTACAGCCCTGATTGGGTCAGCGAGTGTATTGGCGATTGCCAGCAATATGCAGATGAATTGGAAGCCGAATATGGTTAACTTGCTGCAATACTTAGCTGGATCAGACTGACACCTACTTCGTATCAACAGGATCCGTACGCGGATCAAGAGCCATTGCGAGAGGTGTTACATCAGGAAGTGGGACGTATGGCTCCTGCTGATCCATAGCCACGACAGGCCGCCTCGCGACTTGGGTTAGAACGAACACTGCGTAAAGAACTGCCACGGCGGATTCAAACAGAAAGAAACTGGAAGGACCGTAGATTGACATGAGCGTCGCCGTTAGTAGAGGGCCGATGGTCGCGCCAGTAGAATAAACCATAAGCAAACGCCCTGATGCCGCGATGTAATATTTGCGCTCCAAACGATCAAAGGTCTGCGCCACGCAAAGCGGATAAACGCTGCTCATCGCCCCTCCAAATAACACAGCAATGATCAGCAATGTCGTAAAGGACAAACCAGAGGCAACGAAAATCGCGAGCGTCCCCCAAGCGACACCTACCGCAATCAAGGCGAAAGACATGACGATGCGCCGGTCAAACCGGTCTGCCACCACGCCCATTGGTAGCTGGAAGATCATGCCCCCCATCACCACAGAGCTCATGAATAAGGCCGCTTGCGAAGCGCTTAGCCCTATCTGCAGTGCGAAAACCACACCCATAGCATAGAATGAGCCGACCATTAAACCCGCCACGCCCGCTCCAACCACGCCGACCTTCGACGCTGCATAAAGGTCCCAAACTTTCAACATACGGCTTTCGCTCAGATTGGGCTCCCCCAAGCTGGTCATTGCAATAGGGATCAGGGAAAGTCCGATAAGCGTCGCGGCCAACATGAAAAGATCGGGACCACTGACATCCGCGAGGTTGATGAGAGTCTGACCGGACACGATCGCGAGATAGAACGTCAACATGTAGAAACTCAGGACACGCCCGCGCGTTTCATTGCTGCTGCGCATGTTCAGCCAGCTTTCGATTGTGGCGGTCAAGCCGGCGATACAGAACCCGTTGACGATGCGTAGTATCAGCCAAGCAGTCGGATTGAAAAATGCTGCATAAGCCAACGTGGTAGCTGCCGTCAGCGCTGCAAAGACAGCGAAGGCGCGGATATGTCCGATGCGAAAGATCACGTGCTTGCCGCGCAACCCCCCAAGCGCCAAGCCAAGGTAGTAGGCCGCCATAATCGCCCCGGTCAGCGCAACAGGATAACCCGCGCCCTCCATCCGAAGCGGTAGTGCGACGCCGAGCAGGCTATTGCCGATCATGAAGGCGGCAGTGCCACCCAAAAGTGCTTTTACCGAGACAAGGATTGCGCGAATATTTTGTGCCAAGTCCTTGCTCCGATGTTGGGTTATTGAAGGGGTGGTCAGCGATGTGCCTCGCATGACCCTGCCTCGAAACACCGGTTTTGTCGATGTTGAATAAGGAGCAAGTCACGCGTCGCATCGGCGGTCGCGGTTTCAAGAGGGATCAAAAGCGGAAGGGACGGTTTTCGCAGCAAACGGGCTCCGGAAATGAAAAGCCCCCGACATGCCGGGGTTGCTTTGTGTTGTTCAATCCGGGAAGGGCGCTAAGCGGCCAAGAACCGCAGCATTCACGCTGTCTTCTCGTGAAAGGCGGTATCCGTCACGTTGACCGACGCCAACCTGCCTAAGGCCCGGATGTATTCTGCAAGCACGTCCGCTGTCGCGAACATGTCATTAGACTGTCTTCGGTCACGCTATGCACTGCAAAGAAAAGGGGGCCAGTTACATTCCGAGTTGAATTTTGACAGCCACAGATAAGTGATGGTTTCAAACATTCACGCAAATTTGTTCGTCGATACTCTGGCATGCTTGACGTAATAGTAACCCGGAGAGGGTGTTTAACCTTCGCGCATACAAAACACTTGCCATCCATACCCTTATTACGCCATTCATGCGTCACGGGTCGGCGATGGCGTCGCCAGCACATTGTGCAAGACCCTTTTCACATTCCTGAACGCCGGGATCTTGCTTTGCCGTCGCTGCGGTGAGGGAGGTCTGCGCTCCTTCACACAACCCACGGTTTGCGCATTTGAAGGAGCATATGATGGACCGTCCACAAACTTATCGTTTTCACCAAGGGGACCGCATTCTCCCGTTCGCCGCCAGCGAATATGACGCCCGACTGACCAAGCTGCGCGCAGATATGGCCACCGCTGGCGTAGATGCTTGCGTTTTCACCTCCATGCACAACGTAGCCTATTACTCGGGGTTTCTGTATTGCGCCTTTGGTCGGCCCTATGCGTTGGTCGTAACGCCAAGCGATAGTGTGACATTCAGCGCGGGCATTGATGCCGCACAACCATGGCGTCGCAGCCACGGCGACAACATCACCTATACGGATTGGCAGCGGAACAACTATTGGCTTGCGATAGAATCGGTCACCGGATCGGGCAACGTCATTGGTTTTGAGGGCGACCATCTGAGCATTGCCCAAAAGATGCTGCTGGATGAATTCCTGTCGCCCAAAGCCACGGTTGACGTCGCCCCCGCCACGATGCGCCAGCGCATGCATAAATCACCTGCTGAACTGGACTTGATCCGCGCAGGCGCAAATGTCGCTGATGTAGGGGGGTACGCGATCAGAGATGCAGTCAAGGTTGGCGCGCGCGAGATCGACGTGGCCATGGCGGGCCGCGATGCGATGGAACTGGAAATCGCCAAGCGGTTTCCAGATTCTGAGATCCGCGACAGCTGGGTCTGGTTCCAATCGGGCATCAACACCGATGGTGCACATAATCCCGTGACCACACGCAAGCTTGAGCGTGGCGACATCCTCAGCTTGAACACTTTCCCAATGATTTCAGGTTATTATACCGCTCTTGAACGGACGATGTTTGTAGGCGAGGTGGACGATGCCAGCCGCGCAATCTGGGAGGCCAACGTTGCCGCGCATGAATACGGCATGAGCCTGCTCGTCCCCGGAGCCAGCTGCGCGGACATCACCCATAAGATTAACGATTTCTTTGCTGCGCGGAAGTTGTTGCAATACCGCACCTTTGGCTATGGCCACTCATTCGGTGTGCTGTCACATTACTATGGTCGTGAGGCCGGATTGGAGCTGCGCGAAGACATTGACACGGTGCTTGAACCGGGCATGGTGATTTCCATGGAGCCGATGCTGACGATCGCAGATGGTGAGCCAGGTGCAGGCGGCTACCGCGAGCATGATATCTTGATCATCAACGAGGAGGGCAACGAGAATATCACGGGCTACCCATACGGTCCTGATTTCAACGTTGTAGGTTAACCGCATGTCCGATACCCGTTTGTCAGTTCTGCCCACGCCCTGCCTGTTGGTCGATGAGTCCCGCATGAAACGCAACATTGATCGGCTGTCGCGTCATGCAGCGAACCTTGGCGTTCCCCTGAGGCCTCATCTGAAAACGACCAAGAGCATTGAAGCGGCACGGTACGTGCTGATGAATGGGTCTGGGCCTGCCACTGTCTCCACCCTCGCGGAGGCCGAGGCCTTCGCGGCGGTGGGGATCACAGATATTCTATATGGCGTTGGCATCAGTGCGGCCAAGCTTGACCGGGTTGTTGCCCTGCACCGTACGGGGTGCAATTTGACCGTGTTGTTGGATAATGCCGTGCAGGCGGAAGCGGTTGCGCGTGCGTCGCGCGCGGCAGGCATCGCCATTCCTGCGATGATCGAGATTGACAGCGACGGACATCGCAGCGGGCTGACATCTGGCGACCCAGCACTGATTGAAGTTGGCCGTATCTTGCAAGACGGTGGTGCAGAGTTACGCGGCGTTTTGTGCCACGCGGGCGGCAGCTATGGATCAGTAGGCCGGGCGGCCCATGAAAAATGTGCGGAGGAAGAACGGCTTGCTGTGGTCGATGCTGCGAACGCGTTGCGAGATGCTGGTTTGCCTTGTCCTGTGGTGAGCGTCGGTTCAACGCCGACAGCGCATGCCGCCAAAGACCTTGCCGGCGTCACAGAGATGCGCGCAGGCGTTTACGTGTTCTTTGATCTGGTGATGGCCGGGATCGAAGTGTGCACAGTTGACGATATCGCTCTCAGCGTGCTGACCACGGTCATCGGGCATCAAACCACTCGCGGCTGGACGATTTGCGACGCGGGCTGGATGGCGATGTCACGCGACCGTGGCACGTCGGTTCAGAGGGTGGATCAAGGTTATGGCATCGTATGCGACGAAGCGGGCACCCCGATCCCCGGTCTGATCATGACGCAGGCCAGTCAGGAACACGGTGTCATTGCGCGCCGTGCTGATTTCAAAGGCGAGGTGCCTGAGTTGCCTGTCGGCACGCGTTTGCGCATCTTGCCGAACCACGCCTGTGCAACAGCAGCGCAGCATAGTCGTTATCATGTCGTGCCGCAAAAGCCTGATGCACCGTTGGTCAAATGGTCGCGGTTTGGCGGATGGTAAACGGTTCAGGGTCTGATTGCCGCTGATCTGTGGTGATCTTCGGCAATCTTGAAGCCTTAGTCGTCGTAGGCCGCATCGACGATGATTTCTACTTTCAACTCCGCGCGGGCGAGTTTGGCCTCACCGCAGGCGCGGGCAGGGGCATGGCCCTCAGGCACCCAAGCGTTCCAGATTTCGTTCAAGCCATCAAAGTCGCTCATGTCCGCCAACCAAATCGTTGCACGCAACATCTGTTCGCGTGAGGAACCTGCCTTGATCAGCAGTGCCTCGACGCGGTTCAAGCATTCGACTGTCTGATCCTAGATCGTCGCACCTTCGCCGACTTGTCCGGTGAGATAGGCAACACCGCGGTGTTTCACGATCTTGGAGGACCGCGCTCCGGTTTCAATACGCTCAATCATATCTGGCCTTTCTGTTTGTGACATACGCACCTGTGCGCTGATTTGCTTTTGGCCTTGGCGCGGCCCCGATGTCCATAAGGGGTCTTGCCGTGCCGAGCTTTGAAGTGCCGCGAAAATATGGCGTCCGAAGAAGTCGACACCGCCGCGCCGGTTGTTTGGCAATGTGCAACGGATCAAGGGTGACGCTGAACGCGCCCGCCGGCACGACGCCGGGCCGCGATTTCTGGCTTGCCGGATCGTTGATCATCCCAATCCCTTAGCTGGCACCTTCCAGCAACATCGGGAACCAATCCTCGCGCAAACGTTGACCTGGCTTCATGTCGTGGCCAGGGTAGGGCGGCGATGTGGGGCCGGGCCGCTCAACATAGCGGGCATCATCGCCCAGCAAGCGCAAAGAAAATGCGCGGCGGCGCGTTCCGCTGTCGTTGCCGCGTGCGCCGTGCAGTGTCTTGTAGTTGAACGCCACCGCATCGCCCGGTTCCATTTCGTATTCGCGCACGTCCATGCCTTCTGCATCCGGATCGGGCACCTGCATATAGTCGTCGTCATTGGGATAGAAGCTGGTCTCAGCCAGCCAGCGCGTTGGCAGCACCGGTTTTTCCCATCGGTGTGATCCTGCGACACAGCGCAAGGAGGCGGTGCGCACAGGATCAAGGGGGGACCAGAAGCTGACGGTTTGCTCACCTTCAACAAAATAGTAGGGGCTGTCCTGATGCCATGGGGTCGGCTTGGACGTGCCCGGTTCTTTCACCAGCACATGGTCGTGGAACATCTGAACTGTCTTGGATCTCATCAGTTCCGCAGCGACCGCAGCGGCGGGCGACGCTATGATCGCCTCCTTGAATTCCGGAATGCGCGTCCAGTTGCAATAATCGTCAAAGAACCGCCCGCCTTCGCCCTCTTTCAGGTTCTCGGCCGCATAGGGACCGGGTTCTGCCATGTTGCGCTCAATACCTGCGCGCAGTTGGTTTACCTGATCCTTGAACAGGCCCTTCACAAGAACCACGCCGTCGCGTGCGTAAGCTTCAATATGATCTGGGGTCAGAAGAGGGTGTGTCATTGAGCGGTGCCTTTCAGGTGTTGGTTCTTATGTATGGGTCGCGTCAAATGCTGCCTACTCGGCCATCTGCCGGTCAACCTGTTGTTCTTCGTTGATCATCGCCTGTAGCTGGCGCCGAAACCGCAGCTGTCCGCCATCAATTGGCAGATCAATATGCGGAGTGGTCTTGTTGGCCATGCCCTTTTGCACCTCGTTCAACACATCACGGTCCTCTTCAAAGGCGTGTTGCACATCCTTGCTCATCATCGCTGACAGCGCCTCATCGTCCGGGCGGATATTGCGCAGCTGGAACCAGTAGTAACGGGTCTGCCCTTCGGTTGTGGGCGTCATGAAGTTGTAGCTGTCCATGATAAATGTGTTCTCGTGCAACGGCCCATCCGGACCGCCGGTGCCCGCCGGGGTGAACACTGCCTTGATCAACGCATGAGATGGATAGCGCACCTCATAGTGCTGCAAGCGGTCACAGTTGCCCTCAAACTCGACCACCTTTTTGTAAAATGGTGCTGGCTCATGGTCCATCATCCAACGGTGCACGATCACGCCGTCATCGGTTTTTGTGATGCGTAGAGGTGTGTCCTTGGTCGCAGCGGTGGCAAAGCTGCTTTGATGCACCCACGCGACATGGGTCGGGTCCAGCAGGTTGTCACACATCAGCAAATAGTTGCAGTCCAGCTCCATCGCCGCACCACGGTTGATGCCCCACGCGGGATTGTCGTAATTCTCGATCTCAAAGATGTCCGTCGGCTCGGCCAGCGCCGGATTGCCCATCCAGATCCACACCAGCCCGTATTTTTCGTGCAGCGGATAGGCGTGAACACTGGCGTTGGACGGAATGCGCCCGGTGCCGGGTGCCCAAACGCATTGACCCGCGCAGTCAAACGTCAGCCCGTGGTAGCCGCATTCAAGCGTATCGCCCTTGATGCGGCCCTTGCTCAGCGGCAGTTTGCGGTGCGGGCAAGCGTCTTCGAGCCCCACCAACTCGCCCGCCTCAGTGCGGAACACGCAGACCTTTTCGCCCAGCACAATGATCTGCTGTAAATCACGCGTGATCTCATGATCCCATGCTGCGACGTACCAAGTGTTCTTCAAAAACATTTGCGTGTCCTTCCTAGTCAGCGGCCCAAGATACCGGGCAGGTTCAGACCCTTTTCGCGGGCGCAGTCAAGCGCCTCCTCGTATCCGGCATCCGCATGGCGCATGACACCAGTTGCGGGATCGTTCCACAAGACATTCGCGATACGCCTGTCTGCATCTTCGGTGCCATCACAACAGATGACCATGCCCGAATGTTGGGAAAAGCCCATGCCGACGCCGCCACCATGATGCAGTGATACCCATGTCGCACCACCTGCCACATTCAACATTGCGTTGAGAAGCGGCCAATCCGACACGGCGTCAGAGCCGTCTTTCATACTCTCGGTTTCGCGGTTAGGCGAGGCCACCGAGCCGCTGTCCAGATGGTCACGCCCGATCACAACCGGTGCGCTGAGTTCACCTGTTCTGACCATCTCGTTGAACGCCAGACCCAGCTTGTCGCGCAAGCCCAGACCAACCCAGCAGATGCGGGCCGGCAGACCTTGGAAATCAATGCGTTCGCGCGCCATGTCCAACCAGTTGTGCAGGTGCGGGTCGTCAATCAGCTCTTTGACTTTGGCGTCGGTTTTGTAGATATCCTCCGGATCACCCGACAACGCACACCAGCGGAACGGGCCGATGCCGCGGCAAAACAAGGGGCGGATATAGGCGGGCACAAAACCGGGAAAGGCGAAGGCATTTTCCAGCCCTTCTTCCTGTGCGACTTGCCGGATGTTGTTGCCGTAGTCCAGTGTCGGTACGCCAGCATTCCAGAAATCCACCATCGCTTTAACTTGAGTCTTCATGGATGCTCGCGCAGCTTTCTCGACCGCCTTCGGATCGCTTTCCTGCTTTTCACGCCATTCGGCCACGCCCCAGCCCTGGGGCAGGTAGCCGTGGATCGGATCATGTGCAGAGGTCTGGTCAGTGACGATATCGGGTTTCACGCCGCGCTTGACCAGTTCGGGAAACACATCAGCCGCATTGCCGATCAACGCAACTGATTTGGCGTCACCGGTTGCTGTCCAGCGCTCGATCATCGCCAGCGCTTCATCCAGATCATGGGTTTTCTCATCGACGTACCGCGTGCGTAGACGGAAATCGGCGCGCGTCTCGTCGCATTCGACGGCCAAACAGCAAGCACCGGCCATAACAGCGGCCAATGGCTGTGCGCCGCCCATACCACCAAGACCGCCGGTCAGTATCCAACGACCCTTGAGGTTGCCATCATAGTGTTGACGGCCCGCTTCCATGAACGTCTCATAAGTGCCCTGAACGATGCCTTGGGTCCCAATGTAGATCCACGACCCTGCCGTCATCTGGCCGTACATCGCGAGGCCCTTTTTATCCAACTCGTTGAAGTGATCCCAGTTTGCCCAATGCGGGACAAGGTTCGAATTGGCGATCAGCACGCGTGGCGCGTCTTTGTGGGTGTTGAAAACGCCCACAGGTTTACCTGATTGCACAAGAAGCGTTTGCGTTTCTTCAAGGTCTTTCAACGCGGCGACGATGGCATCAAAATCTTCCCAGGTCCGTGCCGCGCGGCCAATGCCGCCGTAGACCACCAACTCATGCGGGTTCTCGGCCACATCGGGGTGCAGGTTATTCATCAACATGCGCATTGGCGCCTCGGTGAGCCAGCTTTTGGCCGTGATCTCGGAACCAGTTGGCGGATAAACGTCACGCAGGTTGTGGCGGGAATTGGTCATGTGAGGTCTCCATTCAGGGCGATATGTGCAAGTTTACCCAATAGCTTTGAGAGAGGGCGGCGCAGGCGGGTGGCTTTCGTCTCATCAAAGGTCCACGGCGGGGCCTCGGACGCGAGGTAGGTGGATTGTGCCAGCTCCATCTGGATGGCATGGATGCCGTTTTGTGGCTGACCATAATGGCGTGTGGTCCAGCCGCCTTTGAAACGGCCGTTCAGCACGGTGTCGTACCCGTCTTCGGCGCGGCACAGGCCATACGTGGCGGTTTCCAGAACCCGTGCGCAGGTCGTTCCAAGGTTCGTTCCGATATTGAAATCCGGCAGAGTGCCATCGAACAGAAACGGGATTTTGCTGCGGATGGAGTGGCAGTCATACAGGATCGCTACTCCGTGCAACGCCTTTACGCGCGTCAGCTCATCCATGAGGGCGGCGTGATAAGAAGCGTGAAACCTGCTGCGGCGGTCTTCAATATCGGCTTGAGTTGGCGGGGTTTCCCAAATGTCGTCACCGTCAAAATCTGTCAGCGGCACCAGCGTCGTTGTGTTCTGGCCGGGGTAGAGGCTGCCTCCTTCAGGATCACGGTTTGCGTCAATCACATAGCGGTGAAAATTGGCGGTTACGATGGTCGCATCCGCCAGCAGCCCATCATAAAGCCAATCAATATGCCAATCTGTATCGGCCAGTTTGCGACCGTTATCATTCAGTTTGGCCGCGATATCATCGGGCACATAAGTCCCCGTATGCGGCAGGCCAAGCACGATAGGGCCGGTCCCTTGTTTTACGTCGACAGGGGTCATTCCGCGTGGCCTTTGACAAAGCCGGGCAGGTCAACGGAGCCGGCCAATGCGCCGCTTTCAACCAAAGCGCTCGCCGCTTCGATGGACGGAGCCATATAGCGGTCCTCGACAATTGTAGGCACCTCGGCGCGCAAGGTCGCCATCGCGGATTTAAGCGCGTCGCTGGTTTGCAAGGGCACCCGGAATTCGATGCCTTGCACCCCGCACATCGCCTCGACGCCCAAAATCACATTCAGGTTCGCGTTCATCCGCAACAGGCGGCGTGCGGCGTGGGCGGCCATGCTGACGTGGTCTTCCTGGTTGGCCGATGTCGGTGTGCTGTCGGTCGTGCAGGGATTGGCGAGGTGCTTGTTTTCGCTCATCAATGCGGCAGTGGTGACTTCTGCGATCATCAGGCCGGAGTTGAGGCCCGGATCGGGGGTCAGGAACGGGGGCAGATCGAATGACAGTGTCGGATCTACCATCAACGCCACGCGGCGTTGCGCAATCGCGCCCAGTTCGGAAATCGCGACCGCAATCTGATCGGCAGCAAAGCCGACGGGTTCGGCGTGGAAATTGCCCCCCGACACGATCAGATTGTCATCAACCAGCACCAGTGGATTGTCCGTTACGGCATTCGCTTCAATCTCGAGCGTGCGACCGGCAAAGTGCAGCAGATCCATCGCGGCACCAGTCACCTGTGGCTGGCAACGGATGCAGTAGGGGTCTTGCACGCGGACATCGCCGTCCACATGGCTTTCGCGGATTTGCGAGCCTTTCATAAGGGCGCGCTGCGCACGGGCCACGGCAATCTGTCCCGCGTGACCGCGCAGGGTGTGGATTGCATCCTGCAAGGGCGCGGTTGACCCCATAATTGCATCGGTCGACAGCGCACAAGTCAGCACACAGGTCGCCGCATTGCGCCAGGCGCCCCACAGACCGGCCAGCGCGCAGGCGGTGGAAAACTGGGTGCCGTTGATCAGCGCCAAACCTTCTTTTGCGCCCAATACAATCGGCGTAAGGCCCGCTTTGGCAAGCGCGTCTCCCGCAGGCATGCGCACACCGTCAAAGACCGCTTCACCTTCGCCGATCATCGCGGCGGCCATGTGGGCCAGCGGTGCAAGATCACCCGATGCCCCGACAGAGCCTTGGCCGGGGATCACCGGAGTGACACCGCGCGCCAGCATGTCCTGGAGTATCTCAACCGTGGTCATTGCCACGCCAGATGCGCCGCGGCCCAGCGAGAGCAATTTCAGCACCATCATCAGCCGCGTGGTGGCTGTGTCCAACGCCTCACCCACACCGCAGCAGTGCGACAGGATCAGGTTGCGCTGAAGGATGGCCACGTCCTTGGCCGCGATCTTGACGCTGGCGAGTTTGCCGAAACCTGTGTTGACGCCGTAAACAGCCTCACTGCCATTGGCCGCCCTCGCGACGAGCGCTTGTGCCGCTGCAATGCCGGTGTGCGAAGAGGGGTGCAGGACGACGGCGTGGTCATGGGTCCAGATGTCTTGTAACTGTGCCAGCGTCGCAGCGCCGGGCGTGAGCGTAATCGTCATAGCGACCCCTTAAAGATGCGTTTGTGAAGCGGGTTGAACCCGATGCGATAGGCAAGTTCAGCCGGATGGTCCGCGTCCCAGACGCATAGATCAGCGCGCGCGCCGGACGTGATCCTGCCAAGATTCGTTGCGCCTATTGCTTTCGCTGCGTGGGCTGTCATGCCCAGTAGCGCCTCAAGCGGCGTCATGCGGAACAGGGTGCAGGCCATGTTCATGGTCAGTAGCGGCGAGGTCAGTGGTGAAGAACCCGGGTTGCAGTCGGTGGCCAGCGCCATCGGCACACCGTGATCACGAAAGGACTGGATCGGCGGGCTTTGGGTCTCGCGCAGGGTGTAGAAAGCACCGGGCAGCACTACTGCAACAGTGCCAGATTTCGCCAGTGCTTGCACATCGGCATCGGTTGCGTACTCGACATGATCCGCGCTGAGCGCGCTGTATTGGGCGGCAAGCTGCGTCCCGCCGATATTGGACAGTTGTTCGGCGTGAAGTTTTACAGGCAGCCCCAACTCAAGCGCCACATCAAAAACGCGGGCGATCTGAGTGGTATCAAACGCAATCCCTTCGCAAAACCCGTCGACTGCATCGACCAGACCCTCTGCATAGGCGCTGCGCAGGGTCGGGATGCAAATATCGTCAATATATGCGTCCGGCTTATCTTCGAATTCAGGTGGCACAGCATGTGCTCCAAGAAAACTGGTGCGTACCTCTACAGGGCGGACCTGTTCAATCTGGCGTGCAACACGGAGCATCTTCAGCTCTGTCACTTGGTCCAAACCGTAGCCTGACTTCACCTCGATCAGGGTCACTCCCTCGGCGATCAGCGCATCTATTCGCTTCAGGGCATCTGCCAACAAGGCCTTTTCCGAGGCTGCACGTGTGGCCGTGACCGTGGATATAATTCCACCACCGGCGCGGGCGACTTCTTCGTAGCTGGCACCGTTCAGTCGTAACTCGAACTCTGTCGCGCGGTTGCCACCAAAGACAACATGCGTGTGGCAGTCGATCAGTGCCGGAGTGACAAGCTTGCCGCCAAGATCATGTGTGGGGCCGGAGCGGTAGGTGTCGGGTATCGCGTCGGCAGGTCCGACCCACGCTATGGTCTCACCCTCAAGGGCAATAGCACCGTCTGCAATCGTGCCGTAACCTTGATCGTCTTGCAGGGTCACAATTTGGCCGTTCGTTAGGAGCATAGATCCGACTCACTTGCAAATATACGTGTTTAATGTCATTATGTGCATACATAATAACATGTCAAGCGGAGTGGTCATGCAAACAATTTGGGCTGAAACAGCGTTGCTGCCATCTGGCTGGGCGTCAAATGTGCGTATCGACATTGATACGGTTGGCCGGATCAGTACCGTCCAAGAAGGCGCGCCTGAACAAGGAACCCGCGTTTCGATGCTGCTGCCCGCACCGGTGAACGTGCACAGTCATGCGTTCCAACGCGCCATGGCCGGGCTGACAGAACGGCGCGGCCCGGATCCGAGCGACAGTTTCTGGACGTGGCGGCAGTTAATGTTCCGTTTCCTCGACCGCCTGACTCCTGAACATATCGAAGCGATCACCGCCTTTGTGCAGATGGAAATGCTTGAGGCTGGATATGGTGCATCGGTCGAGTTTCATTATCTGCATCACCAACCGGGTGGGATTCCCTATGATAATGTTGCCGAGACATCAGGGCGGGTGCTTGCAGCAGCGGACGAAACAGGCATGGGGCTTTGCCTGCTTCCGGTGCACTATCAGTACGGCGGATGTGATCAGCGTGACCTGACAGCGGGGCAAATCCGCTTTGGCAATACGTTTGAACAATACCGGAATCTTCATAGCACCGTATCCGCGAGCCTGAAGGATGCAGCGACAGATATGGGTCTCGGCGTTGCGCCACATTCGCTGCGCGCCGTAGGCATAGATGATCTGAAAGCGTACGCGCGAGCATTCCCGAACGGCCCCATTCATATGCATCTGGCAGAGCAAATTGCAGAGGTGAAAGAGGTCGAGCGGCATTGGGGCGCGCGCCCCGTGACGTGGGCGCTGGACAACATGGACCTGAACCCGCGGTGGTGTTTGATCCACTGCACGCAGATGGAGCCGCGCGAAACGACTGCACTTGCGCGGGCGGGCGTGGTTGCTGGGCTGTGCCCCATTACGGAAAGCAGTCTTGGGGACGGGATATTCGATGCTGTTCGCTTTGTGGATCAAGGCGGCACCTTCGCGATCGGATCAGACAGCAACATCCGTATTTCGCTGAGCGAGGAATTGCGCACGCTCGACTATTCGCAACGCTTGCGCGATGGGACTCGTGCCGCACTTGCCTCGCCTGAAAAATCGACGGGGCGCCGGATGTTTGATGAAATTCTACGCGGTGGGGCGCAAGCGTCAGCGCGTGACACGGGACGTATCGAGGTGGGATGCTGGGCAGACATGTTCTCGCTTGATACAATGTCTGAGCATTTGTGGGGCAGGGAAGGCGACATGGCGCTGGACGCGTGGATTTTCGCCGGAGATGACCGTTTGGTTACCGACGTTTGGTCCGCCGGGAGGCATATGGTAAAGCAGGGCGAACACACCCGCCGTGCGCCGATTGTTGCCGCCTACAAGCGTACGATTGATGACTTGAGAGATGCCATATGAACACACCTTCGTTTCGCAACTGGCAAAGCGTGCAGGACGAAGTTCTGCGCCGCATTCATGCACGCGAATGGCCGCCGGGCGAATTGATCCCCAACGAAGCCGATCTGGCGATCGAGTTTGGCTGCGCACGGTCCACAGTAAACCGCGCCTTGCGATCTTTGGCCGAAAGCGGCTTGTTGGACCGACGGCGCAAGGCTGGCACTCGCGTTGCCGCGCAACCGGTTGCCAAGGCAACGCTTGATATTGCGATAATCCGGCATGAGGTCGAAGAATACGGTGCAAAATACGGTTATCAGTTGATTGCGCGAAACACTGCGGTGCCGCCATTAAGCGTCAGCGGCGCCATGAAAACCAAGGCTAACGACAAGCTGCTGCATGTACGCGCGCTGCACCTTGCCGATGATGCTGCCTATGCAATCGAGGACAGGTGGATCAATACGAATGTTGTGCCGGATGCCAGTGCCCAGACATTTCAATCGCTAAGCGCGAATGAATGGCTGATGAGGCATGCGCCCTATACTCATGGCAACATCGCATTTTCAGCGGTTCAAGCGACAGTACTGGATGCCGAAATTTTGGGAATACCCCAGCAAAGCGCCCTTTTCGCAATTGACAGATTAACCTGGGACAACGCCGCTTCTGTCACCAAGGTCCGGCTGCTGTTCACGCCAGGATACCAACTGCGCACGATCCTGTGAGACGTGCCCGGCGCAAGCTAGTGAAGTGCTGCTGCAAAGAAAAGAAGTCGAGCAACCGTTCTGCTTTCGAAGGTTTGATTTGACAGAAGATGCGTGTGGATGCCCCTTTTACCGTGACTGAAATCAGAGCGTTGGAACCCCTATCAAGTGCAGCCATGTTTCCGGCATCTGGTGTGCCGCAGCACCGGCGGCTGCCGGGGAACATTCTCTAATGCCTCGCGCCTATTCGTTTCGGCCCGTGATGATCGCGGTCCAGATCGTGTAGCTGTTTGCGCCGATGGTCATGGCCACGTCATCCGCGCAGACAAGCGTTCCGATGTTATCGAAGACTTCGCTGGATGCCCGCAACAACGCAGGCGCCGGCCGGAGATAGTCGCCCGCTGCCCAGCCTTGTTTTCCAGAAGCATCAATTGAATTCACAGCGCACCAGATGCGGTCGGCCCGCTGCTCACACCCGCTGCTGCGCAAAAGAGTGCCGGGAAGAACACGCGCAACTTTCACAGCGCCAGTGCTTGGCGTCTCGCGGATATTCAGCGGCCCGGACAGACCAAAAACATTGAGATAGTCGACGTCAAAAATTGTGGGACCAAGAAGCTGACGGGGGCCGTCACCCTCTGTATCACCTCCATTTTGTCTTTTGAGTTCGAGGCGATCACCCCTTTGAGTCAGTGCAAGCGTGTGGGTCGACGGGTCATAGCGCGTGACGACATAACCACCACCCGGGACGCGCGTGACCGTGTCCTGCTGAATTGTTAGCGCCTCTCCCCGACAGGCCATTTGTGTTGTCGCCACCGGACCATCGACAAAAAATCCATTGCCTTCAAAACGTCCCGCACCCTGGTAGGCATTGCACCCGTTGTTGCCGCTAAATGTGCCGTCTTTGTCGAAGCTGAGCCACGCCTCGCCTTCAACGGGCTGGCTGTTGGCTGATGTAAGTATCCAGCGGGACTTCTGCGCGGTTGCGGGCCCTGAAAACGCGACGACGGTCAAAGCGACACAACTGGCCAAGACTAGTTTTACGCTCTTTGCATCTCAATTTCCTGCTTGAAGCGGAATAGGCTTCCTGAGAGGACGCACATATCTATTCGTTCGCTGTGTCTAGGGACTGTTGACGTTCACCGTATTTGAATAATTGTTGCCGCAATCGAGATGGAATAGGGCCGAAGCTGCCGCGTGCTGAGTGCAGGATGCGAAAAGGGCCGCCCTTTTAAAAGAACGGCCCAATCGAAATGTATAGGAGGCGGGATCGGTCAGATCACCTGATCCACCCTGAATTTCAGATTGCCGGGGAC
>RCMY010001034.1_pt1 | contig 26516 bp, 20 predicted proteins | sample 2041341 | NCBI WGS metagenome assembly RCMY01 (sample SAMN09708234, study PRJNA481090) | Marine sediment metagenome, whole genome shotgun sequencing project.
TTCCATGTGAGGAACTGACAGCAGGCATGGTAGGATACATCACTGCGAGTATTAAAAACCTTGGTGACACTCGTGTAGGTGATACAGTTACAGATAAGGAAAGACCATGTGCAGAAGCACTTCCGGGCTATAAGAAAGTAAACCCTATGGTATACTGCGGATTATACCCGGCAGATGGTGCCAAATACGGTGATCTGAGAGATGCTCTTGAGAAGCTTCAGCTCAATGACGCCTCTCTGTTCTATGAACCGGAGACATCTGTAGCCCTTGGCTTTGGTTTCCGATGTGGTTTTCTGGGATTGCTCCATCTTGAGATTATTCAGGAGCGTCTGGAAAGAGAATACAACCTTGATCTTGTGACCACAGCTCCCGGTGTTATTTATAAAGTATACAAAACTAACGGCGAAGTTATCAATCTGACAAACCCAAGCAATCTGCCGGATCCATCAGAGATTGAATACATGGAAGAACCAATGGTAAATGCCGAGATCATGGTAACAACTGAATTTATCGGTGCAATTATGGATCTTTGCCAGGAACGAAGAGGGCAGTATCTGGGAATGGATTATATGGAAGAAACACGTGCGCTTCTGAAATATAAGCTGCCGTTAAATGAGATTATCTATGATTTCTTTGATGCCCTCAAATCCCGCTCCAGAGGCTATGCTTCTCTGGATTACGAACTCTGCGGATATGAGCGCAGCGAGCTTGTGAAACTGGATATTCTGGTAAACAAAGAAGAAGTGGATGCTCTTTCCTTTATCGTGCATGCAGATACAGCATATGAGAGAGGCCGTAAGATGTGCGAGAAATTAAAAGACGAGATTCCCCGCCAGCTTTTTGAGATTCCGATCCAGGCAGCTGTCGGAAGCAAGATTATTGCCAGAGAGACAGTCAGAGCCATGCGTAAGGATGTACTTGCCAAATGTTACGGCGGTGATATTTCCCGTAAGAAGAAACTTCTGGAGAAACAGAAGGAAGGTAAGAAACGTATGCGTCAGGTAGGCAATGTGGAGATTCCGCAGAAAGCATTTATGAGTGTATTGAAACTGGATGATAAATAAAGTATGAATGGTAACTATTCGGCAGCCTGCTGTCCACATAACTGTGAAGGTACTGAACAGTTATCTGTGAATAGTGCTCATCTCAACAGAAGGTTAAAATATTGAAGAAAATGATTAAGCGAAAAACAGTTATACTATGTATGTTATTGCTTGGAATTTCTGTCTCCGGATGTGGGAAAACCAGGGAGGTAGATGAAGCGTCCTCCAAAGTGATCCAGATCAGTGTTGCGCCGGAAGAGACAAGTCCCACTCCGGCACCGGATCAGGTAGCTTCCGCAGCAGTTACCACCAATGGTAATCTGACAATGGTAAATACGTATCTGGCAGAGCAGGATGCAGCAGGTATCTCATCTGCGGAAAGTTCAGACAGCCAAAGTGATGCCGACAGTACAGATAACAGTGTCGACTCAGCAGATAACAATGAGCAAGACAGCAGTACATCAGATACTGAGGAATAGAAAACAGGTCATAACAGGAGCAGATTACAATGGAGAGAAGGAATATCACAGATTCTCCCATGGAAATCTATGTCCACATTCCATTTTGCATAAAAAAATGTGATTACTGTGATTTCCTTTCCGGTCCGTCAGGTCCAAAGGAGCAGGCTGATTATGTAGATGCTCTGCTTGAAGAAATCAATGCAGCAGAAGAAGGAAAAGGAAGGAGTGTATCCTCTGTATTTATTGGAGGGGGCACTCCTTCTGTTTTGGATGAGAGATTCATAGGAGAAATTTTAAATCATATAAGACGAAAATTTCAGATTGCGGATCATGCTGAGATCACCATAGAAGTAAACCCGGGGACTGCAGACAGAAACAAACTGCAGGCATACAGAACATATGGAATCAACCGCCTGAGCATAGGTTTACAGTCGCCGGATGACAGAGAACTGAAGATCCTTGGAAGAATCCACAATTATGAGCAGTTTCTGGAGACTTACAGAAGTGCAAGAGAGGCAGGGTTCGACAATATCAATATTGATCTGATGAGTGCGATCCCGGATCAGACTTATGAAGGATGGATCCACAATCTTCGCACTGTTGCAGGACTGGATCCGGAACATATTTCCGCATACAGCCTGATCATTGAGGAGGGCACACCTTTTGCATCGCGGACGCTGAATTTGCCGGATGAAGATGCGGAGTACAATATGTATGAGGCAACAGCACAGATTCTGAGAGAATATGGCTTTGAGCAGTATGAGATTTCCAATTACGCAAAGAAAGGCAGAGAATGCAGGCATAACGTGGGCTATTGGATCCGACAGGATTATCTGGGATTTGGCCTGGGAGCTTCCTCTCTTTATGGAAAGGAACGTTTTGCCAATACACAGGATATGAAAAAATATCTGGAAAACAGCAGAACTCCGGAAAAAATAAGAGAAAAAGAGCCGCCCCTCACCAGAGAGGATGAGATGGCGGAGTTCATGTTTCTGGGACTTCGTATGACCAGAGGAATCTCAAAAGCTGAGTTTGAGCGGCAGTTTGGAAGTGAAATAGATGCAATATACGGGGATGTTCTGAGAAAATATAAGTCAATGGGACTGCTTTTGGAAGAAAACGGAAGGATTTTTCTGAGCAGAGAGGGAATTCATGTAAGCAATTCCGTTATGGCGGATTTTTTGCCGTAAACGCCTTGACGAACAAATGTTCCTGTATTATACTGATGCCATGAGGATTGCGGGGCAGCGAAACTGCGCACAATCCATGAATATCATAACATACGAAAAAGGTGTAACTGTCAAGGTAAGAAACAGTTATTATTTATAAATGAGAAACAGGAGGCCCACAATGGCAGCAGATACAACGAAGAAGCACTTTATCAGGATCAGAGGTGCCAATGTTAATAATCTTAAGAATTTAAGTGTGGATATTCCCAGAGACAAGTTTGTGGTATTTACAGGACTGAGTGGCTCCGGTAAATCTTCACTGGCTTTTGATACCATCTATGCAGAGGGACAGCGCCGTTATATGGAATCTCTCTCTTCCTATGCAAGACAGTTCCTGGGACAGATGGAGAAGCCGGATGTGGAGAGCATCGAAGGTCTGCCGCCGGCCATTTCCATTGATCAGAAATCTACCAACCGCAATCCCCGTTCCACAGTAGGAACAGTGACAGAAATCTATGATTATTTCCGACTTCTGTATGCCAGAGTGGGAATCCCTCATTGTCCGAAGTGCGGAAGAGAGATTAAGAAGCAGACAGTTGACCAGATGGTAGACAGTATCATGTCTTTTCCGGAGAGAACGAAGATCCAGCTTCTGGCGCCTGTTGTGCGGGGGCGCAAGGGAACTCATGCAAAGCTTCTGGAGCAGGCAAAGAGAAGCGGATATGTACGTGTGCAGATTGACGGAAACCTGTATGAGCTTTCCGAGGAGATCAGTCTGGACAAGAATATCAAGCATAATATAGAGATTGTGGTAGACCGTCTGATCGTGAAGCCCGGGATTGAGAAAAGACTCTCAGATTCCATTGAGACAGTGCTGGATCTGGCAGAGGGCCTTCTGATGGTAGATACTATGGATGGAAATATTCACAATTTCAGCCAGAGTTTCTCCTGTCCTGACTGTGGTATCAGTGTAGATGAGATCGAACCGAGAAGCTTTTCTTTCAATAATCCTTTTGGTGCCTGCCCGGATTGTCTGGGACTTGGGTATAAAATGGAATTTGATATTGATCTGATGATCCCGGATAGATCTCTGAGTATCCTGGATGGTGCCATTGTGGTCACAGGATGGCAGTCCTGCACAAATGAGGGAAGCTTTTCCAGGGCAATCCTGGATGCTCTTGCCAGAGAATATGATTTCAGCCTGGCAACACCTTTTGAGGAGTATCCGGAGAAGATACAGGACATTCTGATCAACGGAACTAATGGACATTCTGTAAAGGTTTACTATAAAGGGCAGCGCGGAGAGGGCGTTTACGATGTGGCGTTTCCGGGGCTGATCCGAAATGTGGAGCAGCGTTACAGAGAGACAGGCTCTGATGCCATGAAGCAGGAGTATGAATCTTTTATGCGCATTACTCCATGTAAAACCTGTAAAGGTCAGAGACTGAAGAAGGAATCACTGGCTGTGACTGTGGCGGATAAGAATATTTATGAGGTCACCAATCTTTCCATAGAGAAGCTGAAAGCCTTTCTGGCGGATATGCAGCTCTCCGAGCAGCAGCAGCTTATCGGCAGACAGATTCTGAAGGAAATCAGGGCAAGGGTAAGTTTCCTGTCAGATGTAGGACTGGATTATCTTTCATTGGGACGTGCGACAGGAACTCTTTCCGGCGGCGAGGCGCAGAGAATCCGTCTGGCTACCCAGATTGGTTCCGGGCTGGTAGGAGTTGCCTATATTCTGGATGAACCGAGTATCGGACTTCACCAGAGGGATAATGACAGACTTCTTGGTTCTCTGATGAAACTGCGTGATCTTGGAAACAGCCTGATCGTTGTGGAGCATGATGAAGATACCATGCGTGCCGCAGACTGTATTGTAGATATAGGTCCCGGTGCAGGGGAGCATGGCGGACAACTGGTTGCCATGGGAACTGCAGAGGATTTGATGAAGAATGAGGATTCCATCACAGGAGCTTATCTGAGCGGAAAATTAAAAATTCCGGTACCTTTGGAGAGACGGAAGCCAACCGGTTTTCTTACTGTCAAGGGGGCGGCAGAGAATAATCTCAAGAATATCGATGTGAAGATACCTCTTGGGATCATGACCTGTATCACAGGAGTTTCGGGCTCAGGTAAGAGCTCTCTGATCAATGAGATTCTTTATAAACGCCTGGCAAGAGATCTGAACCGGGCAAGAGTGATTCCGGGAAAACATAAGGATATTCTGGGAACAGACCAACTGGATAAGGTTATCAATATTGACCAGTCACCTATTGGCCGTACTCCACGTTCCAATCCTGCGACTTATACCGGGGTATTTGACCAGATCAGAGATCTTTTTGCAGCAACAGCAGATGCCAAGGCAAAAGGATATAAGAAAGGACGATTCAGTTTTAATGTAAAGGGCGGAAGATGTGAGGCATGCAGCGGTGACGGTATTATCAAAATTGAGATGCATTTCCTTCCGGACGTATATGTACCATGCGAGGTCTGCAAAGGTAAGAGATATAACAGAGAAACCCTGGAAGTAAAGTATAAGGATAAGAATATTTACGATGTGCTGAATATGACGGTGGAGGAAGCACTGACTTTTTTTGAGAATGTTCCTTCTATTAAAAGAAAGATACAGACTCTTTATGATGTAGGACTTTCCTATATCCGGCTGGGACAGCCGTCCACAGAGCTTTCCGGAGGAGAGGCACAGAGGATCAAGCTTGCCACAGAGCTGAGCAAGCGCAGCACAGGTAAGACTATCTACATTCTGGATGAGCCTACCACAGGTCTGCATTTTGCGGATGTGCATAAGCTGGTGGAGATTCTGAAACGATTATCGGAGGGCGGTAATACAGTAGTTGTGATCGAGCATAATCTGGATGTGATTAAGACCGCAGATTATATCATTGATATCGGACCGGAGGGTGGAGACAAAGGAGGTACCGTAGTTGCTCAGGGAACTCCTGAGGAGGTGGCACAGTCACCGGTTTCCTATACCGGAAAATATGTAAAGAAATATCTGAAATAATCTTGAAATCATATTGCAGGACTTTCTTTTTAAATGGAAGTTGTATATAATAGAAGAGATTATTTATAGCAATTCTCGTAAATAATATATTTTGATCCGGCTTATCAGGATGTGAAGCCCTGTTGGACTGTTTTGATCGCATTATTTTATGGAGTTGTTATAACTAAACCGGATAAGTCCCCGGTAGAGACTGTAAAAAGTAATGATCAGTTGAAGGGGATGAGGAGAACGTAAGAACAGAAAGGGGATTTCCATGCCGACAAGTGATATTGGAATTGACCTGGGAACCAGGAACAGTCTGGCTTATTCTACAGGAAAGGGGCTTGTGCTAAATGAGCCTTCGATCGTAGTTTATGATAAAAATACAGAGAAGATACGTGCAATCGGTGAAGAAGCCCGTCTGATGGAAGGGCGCATTACTTCAGATATGGAGATCATCCGTCCCATCAGACAGGGCGTGATCGTTGATTATACAGTTACAGAGAAGATGTTGAAATACTTTATATCCAGAGCAATAGGAAGAAGAGCTTTCCGCAAGCCCAGGATCAGTATCTGTGTTCCCAGTGGAATTACAGAGATTGAGAAAAAGGCAGTGGAGGAAGCAACCTATCAGGCTGGTGCCAGAGATGTCTATATGGTGGAGGAACCTATAGCTGCGGCAATCGGAGCCGGGGTGGATGTGACCAAGCCCTTTGGAAATCTGGTCGTAGACATTGGAGCCGGAACTTCGGATGTTGCGGTTATCTCTCTTGCGGGGGTTGTGGTTTCCGCTTCTGTGAAAGTTGCAGGGGACACTTTTAATCAGGCTATACTGAACTATGTGAGAAAGAATCATGGACTTTTTATCGGAGAAGATATGGCAGAGAAGATCAAAATTCAGATTGGTACGGCTATAGAGGAATCAAATCCGAGAACAATGGAAGTAAAGGGGAGAAATGTGATCACCGGTCTGCCGAAGACAGTGACACTTACCTCAGAAGAAATACGTGTGGCGTTAAAGGATGCTACAAGCCAGATTGTGGAGACTGTTCATGGAATTCTGGAAAAGACACCGCCGGAACTGGCTGCGGATATTGTAGACAGAGGAATCGTACTTACAGGCGGCGGTGCCCTTCTTCATGGGATGGATACACTGATCGAGCAGAGAACCGGAGTAAGTACACTGACTGTGCAGGATGCAATGAGCGTGGTCGCAGTGGGAACCGGTAAGTATGCAGAGGTAATGGCACGTTTTGACGGATAAAGCAGGAGGTACTGCACAGTGCAGTGCCTTTTTGCGTTGTCAGAGGCTCAAAGAAGCAGGAGGTGTGGAGAAAAGCACATGAGTGAAACTGTCACAGGATACATAGATCATGTTATTTTCAGAAATGAAGATAACGGATATACAGTTATGGTACTGAAAGGTACAAAAAAAGAGGAAGAGCTGACCTGCGTGGGAAGTTTCCCTGCGATCACACAGGGGGCATCTATTGAAGCAACCGGAGTATATATCCATCATCCGGTATATGGCAAACAGTTTCAGATCAGTTCTTTTACAGAGAAGATGCCGGAGGATACATATGGAATAGAACGTTATCTGGGTTCGGGCGCCATCAGGGGAATCGGTGCTGCACTGGCTGCCAGGATCGTGCGGAAGTTTGGAGATGACACACTCCGTATCGTAGAAGAAGAGCCGGAGCGGCTTGCAGAGGTAAAGGGGATCAGTGAGAAAAAAGCCCGGGAGATCGCTGCGCAGGTAAGTGAGAAGGCAGAGATGCGAAAAGTAATGATCTTTCTGCAGAAATATGGGATTTCCCTGAACCTGGGCGCAAAGATTTATCAGAAATATAAGGAATCTGTCTATACGATCCTTCAGGAGAATCCTTACAGACTTGCGGAAGATATTTCCGGTGTGGGATTTAAGATTGCTGATGAGATTGCTGCCAGAGTCGGTATTCACGCAGACTCAGATTACAGAATCCGCAGCGGAATGCTGTATACTCTTCTGCAGGCTTCGGGAGAAGGACATACTTATCTTCCGAGGGAACAGTTATTTACAAGATGTGCCAGACTTCTGGGAGTAGATGAATCCTATATGGAGAAACATCTTATGGATATGGTTATTGACAGGAAGCTGGTGCTGAAAGAAAAAAGCGGAGAAACTATCGTTTATCCGGCACAGTATTATTATCTGGAACTGAACACTGCCAGGATGCTTAATGAACTGAATATTGTGTGTCCTGAGGATAAAGAGCTTGTCAGGCACAGAATTGAGCTGATCGAGAAAGAGACAGGAACTGTTCTGGATGAAATGCAGAAGAAAGCAATCACTGAAGCAGCGGATCATGGACTCTTTATTCTTACAGGAGGCCCCGGTACAGGTAAAACGACAACGATCAATGCGATCATCCGCTTTTTTGAGGGAGAAGGTGCAGAGATTCGGCTGGCTGCACCTACCGGACGTGCTGCAAAGAGAATGACAGAGACTACCGGATATGAGGCGCAGACAATTCACCGTCTGCTGGAACTGAATGGAATGCCGGAAGAAGAGAGGGACGGGCATTCAGCTAAATTCGAGAGGAATGCACAGAATCCGCTGGAGGCAGATGTGATCATTATTGATGAAATGTCTATGGTGGATATTCATCTGATGCATTCTCTTCTTCTTGCAGTGGTAGCAGGAACCAGACTGATCCTTGTGGGGGATGAGAATCAGCTTCCGAGTGTAGGCCCGGGCAATGTGCTGAGAGATATTATCCGAAGCAGATGTTTCCCTGTAGTGGAACTGACTAAGATATTCAGACAGGCATCAGAGAGTGATATTGTTGTAAATGCTCATAAGATAAATAAGGGAGAACAGGTTCAGATCAATAATAAGAGCAGAGATTTCTTTTTTCTGAAGAGATATGATGCAGATATCATTATAAGAGTAGTGATCGCGCTGATCCAGGAGAAACTGCCGCGCTATGTAGATGCCAAACCCTTTGAGATACAGGTACTGACACCTATGAGAAAGGGACTTCTGGGAGTAGAGCGGCTGAATCAGATCCTGCAGAGATACCTGAATCCGCCGGAAGACGGGAAATCCGAGAGGGCGGTTGGAGACCGGCTGTTCCGCACAGGGGACAAGGTCATGCAGATCAGAAATAATTATCAGATGGAATGGGAAATCCGGGGACGATATGGGGTTGTCATTGAGAAAGGCGTGGGAGTATTTAACGGAGACACCGGAATCCTCAGGGAAATCAATGAATTTGCTGAGACAGCAGAAGTGGAATTTGAGGATGGACGTTTTGCAATGTACTCGTTCAAACAGCTGGAGGAACTGGAACTTGCATATGCTATTACAATCCACAAGTCTCAGGGATCTGAGTATCCGGCAGTCATACTTCCATTGCTTTCCGGACCACAGATGCTTTTAAACAGGAACCTTCTTTATACCGCAGTTACCAGAGCAAGAAAATGTGTGACGGTTGTGGGAAACGAGGAGACCTTTGCAGAGATGATACGCAATGAAAAACAGCAGAAGAGATACAGTGCACTGGATGAACGGATCAGAGAACTGAGTGAGACTACAGGGGATAATAATACAGATGGTGAAGAATGATATTGCAGACTGTGATCTGATGACTGAATAATAACAGAGAAAAAATTTATTCCGATAATATGAGAAAAACAGAAATACAGAGGATAGCAAAACAAAGAGTAAAATAGTGGAAGGAAATGGAAATGAAACGGTTTCTGAACATGGTTGCTGATATTTTTTACCCGAGATGCTGTCCGGTCTGTCAGAAAATACTGGCAGATCAGCGAAGGATGATCTGTCCGGAATGCGAGAAAGAACTTCGTCCGATTGGTCATCCCAGATGTTATAAATGTGGAAAACCCATAGAAACAGGGGAATACTGCAGAGACTGTCAGAAACACAGGCATATGTATGAACAGGGAAGAGGTATTTTTGTTTATGATGGCATAATGAGAAGATCTGTTACCAGATATAAGTACTATGGATGCAGAGAATACGGTGATTTTTACGCCAGAGCAATGTATCGATATGCACAGAAAGAATTGCGGGAATGGAAGCCGGATCTGATCGTGCCGGTTCCGGTACACAGGTCGAAGGAGCGGCAGAGAGGTTTTAATCAGGCTGCATATCTGGCGGAGAAACTCGGTCATTATACCGGGATTTCCACAGATGTCAATATTGTGCAGAAAGTTTTAAAGACAAAGTCGCAGAAAAAACTGAATGCTTTGCAGAGAAGAAAAAACCTGGAAAAAGCGTTCTGCGTGACCGGAGATGTCAGGGGAAAGAATATCCTGGTGATAGATGATGTGTATACAACAGGAAGTACGATCGATGCAATGGCCGGATGCCTGAAGAGAAAAGGTGCCGGAAATGTTTATTTTCTTACGGTTTGCATAGGCAGGAGATAAGAAAAAACACTTTTCATACATAATGATATATGTTACAATTAATCTGTATGATTATATGAATGATATCAGGTTGTTGCTGAGAACAGAGTGAACAGTAATAGCGGATTATAGCAAAAGGAAAAGCATACAGTAAGGAGTAATTTATGTTAAATGAAGAGAAGATAAAAATCATGAATAAACTTGCCATGTATGAACAGGGTGAAGGAAAGAAATATCTTCCGGTCAGCAGGTACTACCGTAGTGATTATATCGGACTTGCCATGATTAAGAATTTTTTCCTTGTTACGATTGGGTATTGCCTGATTCTGGCCGGTATCGCAGCATATTTTGCTGAATATCTGATAGATAATGTTCATAAGATGAACCTTGTTTCACTGGGCGTGGAAGTTATTCTGGGGTATGTGGCAGTGCTGGTACTGTTTTCTGTCCTGACATATATCCAATATACGGTGAAATACCATAAAGCAAAGAAAAGTGTGAAAAATTATTATGAAGAACTTACACAATTAAGTAAAATCTACGGTCGCGAAGATAAAAAATCTTCAGCCAGAGGAGTTACAGGAGGATATAAAAAATGACAGCATTACTCGAATTAAAACAGCGAATAAAGAATTTATACAGCCAGTATGAGATTTATATCCTGCCTGTCTTACGTTTCGTTCTGGCAATGGTTTATTTCATATGGATCAATACCAATATGGGATATATGAAGCAGATCGATAATATATTTATTGTTCTGATCCTTGCACTGATCTGTTCCATTCTTCCTTCAGGTGTAATGATTTTTGTAGGATTTGCCCTGATGGTCGCACATGGTTATGCACTGGGGATAGAAGTTGCAGGTTTTATGCTTGTGCTGATCCTGTTTATGGCAATTCTCTTCCTGAGATTCAGTTCAGACAATAATTTAGTACTTGTATTTACACCGCTTTCCTTTGGGTTCAGTGTTCCGACGCTTCTTCCTATCGGAAGCGGACTTTTGTGCAATGCGTTTTCTGCACTTCCTGCAGGCTGCGGAGTGATTATTTACTATTTTATCCGTTTTATACGTGTACAGCATAAACTTCTGGAAAACCCGGATGTTGCCATAGCTGACAAATTAAAACTTCTGACAGATGGAATCGTGCAGAACTGGGGAATGTGGATCACAGTGATTGCCTTTATCGCAGTGATTCTGCTGGTGAATCTGATACGTACCCGCTCTTTTGACTATGCATGGAGAATTGCCATTATTGCAGGTGGAGTTGTGTATGTTCTGATGATTATTGCAGGTGGATTTTATTTTAGACTGGATATTGATGTTGTTACGCTGATCATTTATACAGTGATCTCTGTGGTGATAGGATTACTTCTTGAATTCTTTGTATTTGGTGGTGACTATACCCGTACCGAGAGACTGGAATATGAGGATGATGAATATTATTATTATGTAAAAGCAGTGCCGAAAGCCTGTGTCACAACATCTGAAAGAAGTATAAAGAAGATTAACGGAAGTTCTGCAAAGGATGAAAGACCGGCACAGGATAACGTTGTTTCTTATGCGAATCCTATTTTTCATGGTGATGAGAAAGCAGTGACGACAGATGAGGCTGCAGCACCTGTAGAGAGAAAGAAAGATATTGACAGCGTGGATTTTGAGAAGAAACTGGAAGAATCATTAAAAAATCTGTAAAAAGCAGTTTCCGGTAACGATGAGACATACGAGCCAAAATTCCATTGCCGCAGGCAATCTGGAATGAATTTTGGCTACGTTACTGTGAACGGAGTGAACAGTAACACAAAATCCACTGAAAACATTTTCAACGATAAGATATATAAAAATGATAAGGAAAGGAGAGCCATATGCAGGATTTTTCAGGAAATTTGATAGAAACATTATCAAGACTGGCATTTCCTAAGATTGGGATTATAGATATCATACAGATTGCACTGATCGCTTTTTTTGTATATCAGTTCATGGTATGGATCAAATATACTCATGCATATACACTTCTGAAAGGAATACTGGTCGTTCTCCTCTTCATTCTGATCGCGTATATTTTCAGGATGAATACGATTCTGTGGATTTTTTCAAATCTGGCAAGTACACTGATCGTAGGTGTGATCGTTATTTTTCAGCCGGAGCTCAGAAAAGTTCTGGAACAGCTTGGACAAAAGCGAATCATGGCTTCACTGATACCTTTTGATGCAGGTAAAGAGGTGAAGGAAAGATTTACGGATAAAACCATCAGTGAGCTGGTCAAAGCATGTTTTGATATGGGAGAAGTTAAGACCGGAGCACTGATCGTAATTGAGCAGAATGAGCTGCTGACCGATTATATAAGAACAGGTATTAATCTGGATGCAATCCTTACCAGTCAGCTTCTGATCAATATATTTGAACATAACACACCACTTCATGACGGAGCTGTTATTGTAAGAGAGAACAGGATTGTGGCTGCAACATGCTATCTTCCACTGTCTGATAATATGGAACTGAGCAAACAGCTTGGAACGCGGCACAGGGCAGGTGTGGGGATCAGTGAGCAGACAGATTCTGTTACGATCATTGTATCAGAGGAAACCGGTCAGGTATCTGTAGCGCAGGGAGGAAAGCTGACCAGAGGTGTAAACAGTGCAAAACTCAGAGAAATCCTGGTCAGAGCGCAGAATAAGCAGGTTGTAGACAACAGCAAACTTCGCCATTTACTGAAAGGAAGAGTGAAGCATGAAGAAGCGAAAAATAACAGATAATATACCTCTGAAAATCATGTCTGTCGCAATAGCTGTTGTGCTATGGCTGATCGTTGTAAACATAGATAATCCGACAGGAACCAATTACTATACGCTCAATGATGTGGAACTGATCAACAAGGAATATGTGGAATCTTCAGATACCATCGGTAAGATGTGTATGCCGGAACAGAACCAGGATTCCATAAAAGTTGCGATCACTGCAACCAAGAAGATCAGAGACAAGATCAAAGTCACAGACATCTCTGCGGTAGCTGATCTTCAGCAGGCGGTAAGCCTGGATACAAATCCGGTTATGGTTCCTATTACCGTTACCTGTTCTGTACCGGGGGTATCTCCCAGTGATATCAAAGTTACTCCTCAGAATCTCAGTGTAAATCTTGATGAAAAAGAGACACAGGAGTTTGTGGTAAATGTCAGCAGAGGTGATACGAAACCGGGCAAAGATTATGAAGTAGGAAGTCTGACTGCCAGTCCGGAGAAAGTAAGGATTACAGGCCCGAAGACGCTGATCAATAAAATAGATAAGGTAAATGCTTCCATTGAACTGGATGGGAATACAGAGGATTTTACACAGGATGTAAACCTTACGATCATTGATAAGAATCAGGAGGTACTTACCGATTCTGAAATGAATTCATTGCGGATTGAGAATAATGCAAAAGTAACAGTGACTGCAAAATTATGGAAAATCCGTCAGGGAGTGCAGATATCTGCAGATTATGTAGGGACACCGGCTGAAGGATATCAGGTTGGGGCTGTGAGAACAGTGCCGGATACGATCAGTGTAGCAGGCAGTGCAGAAGGTCTTGAAAGTCTTGCGGATAATAATAATGTGATCACTATACCGGAAGACAGTATTGATATTTCCGGTGAATCCGAAGATGTGGAGAAAAAAATCAGTCTTACGAATCTTCTGCCGGACAATGTGAAACTTACCAGTGACTCCAGTGAAGATGTATGGGTGACTGTAAGTATTCTTCCGGCCGGAAGCAGAGAGTTTGAATTTCCGACTAAGAATATAGAGGTTAAGAATAAACCGAAAGATCTGCAGGTAACATTTGAGACTGCGCAGATAGAAGTGAGAATCAAATCAGATAACAAAGATCTGGATGATCTGAATAATGACAAAGACATTAAGGCATCTATAGATCTGGATGGCAAAAAAGAAGGAAGTTATGAAGTCCCGGTTGAGATAGTCTTGCCGGATGGTTATGAGACAGTGGAAGATGTGACTACGGAAGTAGTGATTTCATCAGGGACTGCTGTTGATGACAGTAAGGAAAACAAGGAATAAAAGAATTCTCCACTTACAGAAGGGGTAGTAACAATATAAGAGGAACAGTGAAATGGTCAGTAAAAAAGTGACAGTTAAAAATCCCACAGGTCTTCATCTGAGACCTGCGGGGATTTTGTGCAATGAGGCAATGAAATACCAGTCACAGATAACATTTGTCTACGATGGGGGCATGGCAAATGCAAAGAGTGTACTGAGTGTACTTGGTGCATGCGTAAAATGCGGAAATGAGATAGAACTTACCTGTGAAGGTGTTGATGAACAGGAAGCCCTGGATCATCTTGTTACTGCTATTGATAGCGGCCTTGGCGAGTAGAAAGCTGCTGTGCACAAACAGAGTGAACAGTAACCATAAAGTAACATGAATAAAAGAGGAGGAACTTATTGTGAAAAGAAGATTAGTTGCGGTTACATTGAGTCTTATTATGACAATGGCAACTGTCAGTGAAGCAGGTGCTGCTGCATTTACTTCACCTGATACAGCTCCGGCTGTTGCCACACAGACAGATGCAGAAGAAGTAAATGTTACAGAAGAAACTTCTGAAACAGAAGCAGACGCTTTTTCAGATGGAGATGATGGGACAGCAGTACCATCACAGGAACAGACAGACGACGCATTTACAGCGGGAACGGATACGGCTGCTGCATTGCCGGACGAGACGCCGTCAACAGCAGATGCTACGGATGCCGTTGGAGCCGCTGTAGTGAAAGCTGAGGACTGGGTAAGCACAGAGAATGGCTTTAAACTGCGCAAACCTGCAAAAAATCAGGATACAGCAAATACAGATGATCAGAAAGCAGCAACAGCAGCACTACCCGATGAGGAGATGCTGTCTGAGACTGACGGATTCTCAGGAGATCAGACAGAATCATCTGAAACAGCAGTGGCTGAAACAGATACAACAGCTGTGACAGCAGAGGTTACAGCAATGGAAACACCAGCAGCAACGGATACAGTGTCTGTAACAAATGAAGAATTTTATACAGTGGCAGACGGAATTGTAAAGATCAGCACAGAGTATAAAGGGGAAACCCATACAGGATATTATCTGTTTGATGAAGAGGGAATCCTTGTAACTGGACAGGCTGAGGTAAAAGAAAAATCTTCAGCTGATGAAGAACCGACATCAGATGCAGCTCAGTCAGCAGGAGAAGATGCCACAGGGGAAGAAACAGAAGCCCAGGCAAATCAGTCCTATTTTACAACTGCAGATGAGGCTGTTGTTTATACCGGATGTGAAGGAGAAGCGATAACTCCATATACATCTACAGTAGGCCAGCAGGAGAAGAGTGTATGGAAATGGACAGGAACATATTTCCAGTACTACGATGAGAATGGTAATCTGGAGACAATTGCACAGCTTGAAGCGAAAGCAAAAGCAGCAGGTACATATACCGGATATTTCAAGATCAATGAGGATTATTACTGCCTTGATTCTGAAGGTAAGCCACAGACAGGAGAGATCACCCTCACAGTTAACGGCGAATCAAACCTGTATTATTTTGATCCTGCAAGCAGCGACATTCCCGGAAAAATGTTCCACAATGGATGGCTTCGTTCAGATACCACTAAGGGAGAGCGCTGGCTGTATTTTAAAAAGGGAAATATTCCGGCAGACATCGGTAAATATTATAAGCGTGGCGTAGTTGCCACAGCTATCCCGGAGAAAGGAACCGGAGATTACTTGCTGGATGCCAATGGATATGTTCTGAAATCAGTGATGAAGAAGGCTCAGAATGGTGCATATTACTGTACCGACAGTAACGGCCAGATTTATAGAAATAAACTTGTAAAATACGGCAATTTCAGATATTATTTTGGCTCAAACGGAAAGCGGGCAACCTGGACAAAGAGATGGGCAAAAGCAGGCGATCATTACTATTACTTTGGAAGTACTCCGGGTCGTGTTGTTGAGAAACATGGCTGGCAGAAACTTGTCAGCACCAGTGGCAAATTCCTTGGCTGGCTGTATTTTGATTCCAAGGGAAATCATTATACGGATAAGTGGACTTCCGCAGGTTATTATTTTAAACCATCAGGAAAGCTTGCAAGCGGTTTGACAGAAATCGATGGAAAGAAATATATATTTGAATCATCTACATCCGCAGAACACAAAGGTAAAGTATATAAGAGCACAATGGTGCGCTATAAAAAGAAATGGTATATCGCATCCTCTAAGGGAAGCCTGTATAAGAGCGGATGGAGAAAATACAGCGGCAATTACTATTATCTTAAAGAATGTGTGGTTCAGACAAATCAGTTTATGAAAAAGAATGGAGTAAACGGTTATCTGGATGCAAACGGTAAATATACAAGAGGATGGGTAATTGTAAGTAATGCTAAAAACCTGGTGAGATATATCGATCCGTCAGGAAACGGATTTGCAAGAAATAAGAGTATGAGAGTTAATGGAATTCTGTATTACTTTGACAGTAACGGATACCGTATCACTGATCTGACAAACAGATACAGAGGACCGTATTCTGTTCAGGTGGACAGAGTAAACGGAGTTATGACTGTTTATGCTGATTCAGCCAGAACAATTCCTGTTAAGACGATCAGGGTATCTGTAGGTTTAGCAGGAACACCAACTCCGACCGGTAACTTTACACTGAGCAGAAGCCTGAGGTGGCAGCCTCTTATGGGACCATCCTGGGGACAGTATGGAACTCATGTAGACGGTGCCGGACAGGGAGGAATCTTTGTTCATTCTGTAGCCTGCGGCCAGGCAAACTCATATAATCTTCCGGCAGTAGAGTACAATAAGCTTGGATCTCCCGCATCACATGGATGTATCAGAACCTGTGTGGCAGATGCGAAGTGGGTTTATGAGAACTGTAATGGCGCACCGATCAGTATTATTGATGGTAAATATAAAGCAGATGATGCAATGAAAGGACCTCTTGGAAAGAAAGCACTGACTCCGTTAAGAGGAGCTGCTAATTTTGATCCTACAGATCCGGCTGTCTGATCCGGATATTTCTGCCAGGATAAATAAACATAATTGCTTATAGAAACGAAATATGCAAAACGGCTGCACAGAGCAAGAAATGTGCAGCCGTTTTTGGGTATATATCAGGGATTATCTTGCGAAAATGTAATATAGTGTGTATAATATGTTAATAGTATTGTAATAAAATGGACGTTTATTAGAAGACAGGAGTAGAAAGATGAAAAGAGATTTTTTAAAAATCAGAAAAAGGCTTATTGTTGGTTGTCTGGCAGCTGCGATAGCTGTAGCGCAGCCTGTAAGCTCTGTTTTTGCAAATCCGCATTATGACAGACGTGATACAGTGGCTGAGGAGGAATTTATTTATTCTGCAAGAACTTCCGGTACAGAGTCATCAAGAAAAAAAGTGAACTCCAAAGCATGGAAAAAGATCAACGGTGTCTGCTATAACGGAAGTGGTGAAATCATTCCGGGTGCGATAACCAGAGGCATGGATGTCTCTGAATGGCAGGGCAATATTGACTGGAAACAGGTAAAGAGGTCTGATATAGATTTTGCGTTTGTCCGGATCTCCTATGGCCTGACTCACGAAGATTATACCTATGATGAGAATATGACAAATGCAGAACTTGCCGGAGTACCCACAGGCACCTATGTGTACAGTACAGCCTTATCGACAACTACCGCATTAAAGGAAGCACAGCTTGCCATCAGCAAAATGCAGGGTTACAAGGTTTCCTATCCGGTCGTATATGATCTGGAGTATGCAAAAGCAAGTAAGCTTTCTGCAAAAACAGTCTCAGAGATGGCACTGACCTTCTGCAATGAAGTGCGCAGGGCCGGATATTATCCAATGGTTTACTGCAATACCAACTGGTATGATAATTACATAGACTGGTCCTTATTATCAGGAGTGGATGTATGGATCGCAAGATATGGGGACACGATTCAGGCACCTGATAAGGAACGGTACAATTATACAATATGGCAGTCCACAGACGGTAACCGGGAAAGCGGACTGAACAGTACCAGCGGACTGGTAGCAGGAATTCCTGCAGGCAATGATGTTGATATGGATTTTGGCTATGTGGACTATACAAAGAAAATTACGCCGAGATGGAAATCTCTGCATTCCTATGTTCCGGCAATGAAACCCGATACAGGCAGCAACGATGGAAGCCAGGAACAGACAGGACTTCATCAGGAAAATGGAAAATACTATTATGTCAATGAAAATGGCGAACGTGTGTCAGATCAGTGGGTAACTGTAAATGGAAAGACCTATTATATCAGTTCTGATGGTTATGCTCTGATGGGAATGAAGAAAGTAGACGGGAAATGTTACTGGTTCCATACAAAATCCGGATATATGTTTAAAAACCGCCGCGTGACCAGATCTACCGGCGATATCTACTATTTTGGAAGCGACGGTGTACGTTGCGAGAATGGAATGTACAAAGTCAGGGAAAAAAGTGGGGAGCACACCTATTATTTCCGGAAAAACGGAAAAGCGTATAAGGGATGGCTGACACTGAATGGTAAAAAATACTATTTTTACAAAGGCAGTTCCGCACTTTCCGGTACGCGTGCCGAGAACATTACACTGACCAGTTCCAACAGGATTGTATCTGTGTTTGATGGAAATGGAGTGTGTACCAGACAATATAAAAAGCGGTAAAAAATATTGAAACATATAAAAAGATCCTGCAGCTGTGGCACTGATGGAAATTCTGCAACAGCTTCGGGATCTTTTTATGAAATTGCCGTAATTAAAGCGTATAGATCAGGATACCTGCAATGATGATCAGGTTTCCCATGATTTTTCCTTTCGTGATTTTTTCCTTCAGAATGAAATGAGAGAGAAGCAGGACAAACACATAGGCGGCAGTATCAATGACAGGACCATAGCGCATATCTACTTTTGTATAACACCATGTATTGAGGAGGAGGATCAGCATATATATGGTGTATGAGAGAATCACCCGGAAATTGAGATATTCCCTGATTCGGTTTTCGTATTTGATATTTGCGCTCTGTTTCAGAAGTATCTGTGAAACAGCGGAAAAAAATGTTCCGCTCAACATGATTAAAATAAATGTTCTATTCATATCTCTGCACCGTCCATACTCCAAATAAAACCACCAGAATACCTATGATATTCTGAATGGAAAGATTTTCATGAAAGATCAGCACTGCCCATATCTGCGACCACAGAAGATAAACACTTTTATTGGCATAGGCAGTAGACAAAGAGAATTTCTTGATGACCTGCTGCCAGGTGATGGCGTAGATTCCGCAGTTGGCTACCATCAGGAACAGGAACAGGTAAAGCAGAGGACTGCTGAGACCATGTTTATTATACTGAACAGATGCAGCTTTGGAAAAAACACTTGTCAGTGAAAACAGCAGGATATTCAGATGAAGTTGTATGTAGTCTTTGAGTTTTGACATAATACCTCCGGGCGATAATGGTATTTTACGGATTTCATCCAATAGAGCGTGTCTGAAAGCTGTCGGACAGTAACTATTTTACATAAAAAAGCAGGGAAGTCAAGGTTTGTGCAGCAGGAATCTTGAAAAGAAATGTTGAAAATGATATGATAAAAATGATTGCAAAAAGATGAAAAGAGAAAGGAAAAGCATATGAGCTTATATTCAGTGGTTGTTCCTGTATATAATTCTGAACATACACTGGGAGAACTATATACCCGTTTGGAGAAAGTATTCCGGGAAACTCTTAAAGAAGACTTTGAACTGATCCTGGTAGATGACGGATCAAAGGACAGATCTTATGAGATCATGACGGAACTCAGAGAAAAGGATCACAGGGTACGGATCATACAGATGGCCCGTAACTTCGGACAGCATCCGGCACTTCTGTGTGGATTTGCACATGTAAAAGGAGAGTTTGTGGTAACAATGGATGATGACCTTCAGCATCAGCCGGAGGAACTTCCGAAGATGGTCAGAACCATGCAGGAGAGACCGGATGTGGATGTTATCATTGCAAGCTATGAAGGAAGAAAGCATGGTCCGATACGCAAACTGGGAACGAAATTTTCTGTATGGGCAACTTCAAAGATGCTGGGAAAAGATCCGGATCTTCAAATCACCAGTTACAGGCTGATCCGCAGATTCCTTGTGGATGCCATGGTAAAAACAAATACATATCTTCCACAGATTGGAAACCTTCTGATCAGGAGTTCTAACCGTATTATTAATGTTCCGGTTCAGCATGCAGACAGAGCTTACGGAAAAAGCGGTTATTCCTTTAAGAGACTGCTGAAAGATCTGATTTATGATATCACGACACATACTGCATTTCCCCTTCTGCTGGTGAGAAATATCGGAATTGTCAGTTTCCTGATAAGTGTAGTTCTGTCGGTCTGTTATCTGGTAAGATATTTTACACTGGGCATATCTGTGCAGGGCTGGACTTCGCTGATGCTGGTTATGCTGGCGTTTTTTGGACTGATTTTGTTATCGATCGGAATTATGGGAATCTATTTAATGAATATTCTTAATGAGGCAAAAAAAATGCCCCATTATGTAATACGTCGGGAGGATACGGACGAATAATGAAGGAAATTGGCGGATATTTTCAGCTGGAAGAGATGCCGGGAGAGGAATATTATCCTGACCTGTACAGGGTCAATCTTGGAAGAACCGCACTGCTGTGGCTTTTGAAGAGCCGCAGGTGCAGGAAAATCCTATTACCGTATTTTCTGTGTGGATCAGTGGTGCATACCTGTCAGGAAAATCAGATAGAGACAGAATTTTATCATCTGAATGAGAAACTGGAAGTTCTGTATCCGAAAGAACAGCTTCCGGAAGGGGAATATCTTTATCTGGTTAATTACTATGGTCAGCTGTCTGATTCCCGGATATCAGAGTATAAAAAGATTTACGGAAACATCATAGTGGACCATACCCATGCATTTTTTCAGAAACCATTAAAAGGGATAGATACACTGTATTCCTGCAGAAAATTCTGGGGTGTCAGCGATGGCGCATATCTGTCAACAGATACCAGCCTGACAGAAAATAAGACTGTCGATTATTCTGCAGAGCGTATGAAACATATTCTGGGGCGTTATGAGCATAATGCCGGAACCTACTACAAAGATATGCTGGAAAATGCGGCAAAATATGACGGGATGGAGCTTCGGCAGATGTCAAAGCTTACACAGAATCTTCTGAAAGCTGTGGATTATGACAGAGCAAAGAAAAAAAGGGAAGAAAACTACCGGATTCTCGGAGAACTGCTTCCATCGGAAAGTATATTTAATCAGACTGTGCCGGAGGGACCTTTTGCATATCCGTATTTCCACGCTGATGGAATGAAACTTCGCAGATATCTTGCCGAAAAGAAGATATTTGTGCCGACTTACTGGAAAAATATAATTGAGAACTCTGAGACAAAAAGTCTGGAATATACCTGGGCTGCCAATATTCTTCCGTTGCCCTGCGATCAGCGTTACAGCGTGGAGGATATGAAATATATGGCTTCGGTTGTCAGAGAATGTGAGGAACGGATATGAAACATAAAGTGTTGATTCTGGGAACGCTCGGAGAATTTACAGAGCTGGTAAAGAAAGCAAAAGAGAAAGGTTATGAGACTGTTGTGTGCGACGGATATGCAGATGGTATTGCCAGAACGTATGCAGATAAGGCTTATACCATTCCTGTAACAGATGTAGATGCTATTGCCCTGATGTGCAGGGAAGAAGGTGTGGACGGGATCATCACATCATTTTCAGATCTGCTCCTGGAGTGTATGGTTAAAATTGCAGACAAAGCAGGACTGCCCTGTTATCTGAAACCGGAACAGCTTTCCTGGTACAGGGATAAATCGGCATGCCGGGATGTTCTGGACAAGCTTGGACTGCCGGCACCGGGATTTCGGAAAATATCTGTGGAACTGCTGAAACAGGGATCAGAAGAAGAAATACAACAGAGTATTGCAAATCTGCAGTATCCTCTGATCAGTAAACCTCTGGATAAATATGGTTCAAGAGGAATCTTTATTATTCATCATTCAGATGAAGTCAGAAAAAAAGCCCTGCAGACAGCGGAATATACGGACTGTCAGGAAATTCTGGTTGAGGAATACAATGACGGTTATGAGTTTAACATGATGACATGGGTAATGGATGGGAAAGTCAATGTGATCAGTATTGCAGATCGTGAGAAAACGGAAATGGAAGAGGGAATGCTTCCGCTCAGCACACGAAATGTTTATCCATCCCGTTTCCTGGCGGAGGTCGAAAAAAGTGCCACAGATATTCTGCAGAATTATATCCGCTATACCGGACAGACGGAAGGTGCATTATCCATGCAGTTTTTCTGGAAACCTGGCAGGGGCATTCAGGTATGTGAGATTGCAGGACGTTTCTTTGGATATGAACATGAGCTGACAGATATGGTTTATGGATTTCAGACAGAGGAACTGCTGCTGGATTATCTTTATGAAAAAGACCGGATAAAGGAGATGTTTGACCGTCATGATATTTATCATCCGGTAAAATATGGGGCTGTACTGTATTTTCAGGGACGACAGCTTCAGATTGCAGATCAGACGGCAGCCTGTGAGCTTGCAAAAGAAAAATGCGTTGTAAAACCCTGGATTTTTTATAAAGAAGGCGAACGTGTGATAGAATATGGGCCGAATCCATATCTTGCATTGTATTATATAGAAACAGAAAACCGCAGGCAGCTGGAGATGGAGACTGAGAAATTTTTCAGTGAGATGAGTATCCGGGATCCGGAGGGAAGAGAAGTTGCCTACAGAAATAAGATACCGGAATATGAGAAGGAAAAGAAAACAGATGATTGATTTTAACAGACCTGCTTTTACAGGCAGGGAATTTGATTACATACGTGATGCGGTACAGAGAGGAATGCTCTGTGGGGATGGAGAATATACGAAAAGATGTTCTCGGTGGATGATGGATAAATTTCATGTAAATCATGTAATGCTTACCACATCCTGTACCCATGCTCTGGAGATGGCAGCCCATCTTTGCGACATTAAGCCCGGTGATGAGGTGATCATGCCGTCCTATACATTTGTTTCAACCGCAGATGCCTTTGTGTTAAAGGGAGCAAAGATTGTATTTGTTGATATCAGACCGGATACAATGAATATTGATGAGAAACTGATCGAGGCGGCAGTGACTGAGAAAACAAAAGTGATCGTCCCGGTCCACTATGCAGGGGTTGCCTGTGAGATGGATACCATTATGGAGATTGCAAAAAAATACAATCTGAAGGTTGTTGAAGACGCTGCGCAGGGAGTAGATGCCTGTTATAAGGGAAAAGCTCTTGGTACCATTGGAGATTTTGGGTGTTACAGTTTCCATGAGACAAAGAACTATACTATGGGAGAGGGCGGTGCAATCCTTTTTAACAGGGATGAATATCTGGAGAAGGCAGAGATCCTGAGAGAAAAGGGAACTGACAGAAGTAAGTTTTTCCGCGGACAGGTTGACAAGTACCGCTGGATAGATTATGGTTCTTCCTATCTTCCAAGTGAACTGAATGCAGCATATCTTTATGCACAGCTGGAAGCAAGAGATCAGATTTTTGCCAAAAGAATGGAGATATACAATTATTATCATAAAAATCTGGCTCATCTTGCACAGGAAGGTAAGATCGAACAGCCTTATGTGCCGGAGGAATGCAGCCACAATGCCCATATGTATTATATCAAGGTGCGTGATATACAGGTAAGAACCCGGCTGATTGCTTACCTTCGGGAAAAAGGAATCTGCAGCGTATTTCATTACGTGCCTCTTCATTCTGCACCTGCGGGACAGAAATTTGGAAGATTTTCAGGGGAAGATGTTTATACTACAAAGGAAAGTGAACGTCTGTTGAGACTGCCGATGTTTTATAATCTGGATATGGAGGATGTGAAGTATATCACAGATACCATAGCTTCTTTTGACGGATTCTGATAATCGTGTGCCGCAAGTTTGTTTCAGGAATCAACCTGTCGGTACATCGGACGGAAAACAGAGACATATATTAAGAGGAAATATTATGAAAAAATGGAAATATTTATTAAAGGTTGTTATGGCTGTGGGAGTCATTGCAATGACTGCTGTTCAGATCTGCACTGCTGCGGAAGGAACTGCGCAGGCTGCTGTTTCAGAGGTTACACCCGTATCCATTTCAACTAATGAGATTTCAGGCTGGCCTGCAGGTCCTGAGATCACATCTGAGACAGGGGTACTGATGGATGCAGACAGCGGAACTCTTCTGTACAGCAAGGGCGGAGATGAAATCCGTTATCCGGCAAGTATTACCAAAATCATGACACTGCTTCTGGCGGTGGAGAACTGTTCCCTGAAAGAAGATGTTGTCTTTACGGAAACAGGAACACGTGATATCAGTTGGGATTCCGGCAATATTGGAATGCAGGTGGGAGAAGTGATGAGCATGAGAGCATGCCTTTATGCACTTGTGATCCGCTCTGCAAACGAGGTCGCAGCCCAGATTGCAGAACATGTAGGCGGCACAGAGCAGCACTTTGTAGATATGATGAATGAACGTGCGGCACAGATCGGATGCACGAATACACATTTTGTAAACGCCAGTGGTCTTCCGGATCCTGATCACTATTCTACTGCACATGACATGGCGTTGATCATGCGGGAAGGTCTGAAGAATAAAAAATTCCGCAGGATCATCGGTGCTACAGATTATACGATCAAACCTACGAACATGAACAGTGAGCCAAGGGTGATCATGGCCGGCAACAGGCGAAGGTTGCCCAGGTTGCGAATCATGATCACCGAGACGATGGGTTCGTTCTCATCGACGACGGGGCGCTTCGGAGCCGTGCCCGGAAGATTGTCGAGCGATTCGGCGGTGACGGCCTGCACCTGGATCAGTGCGTAGCCGGTGGGGTGCCCGAGCGTGAGGGCCGATTTGAACTGGGTGTAGACCCGGTCCCAACGGCTCGGGTCGGCGGGGAGTCCCTCCTTGCCGCCGCTCGCGTAGCCGTTGAGTATTCTGAACTCGGCCTGCGATCCGAAGTCGTATTCGGCACTCCCGAGGAGGAACGAGATCGCGGACGCCTGCGCCTCACCCATCTCGGCCGTGGAGAGCAGACGCCAATCGCCCAGCGCATCGAGAGGGGTCGGCACGACATCGGGGGCGACGGCGGCGAGTTCGGAGAGGGTGGTGGTCTGGTTGCGCGCGTCTTCCTCGTCGGCGAGGGCAGTGATCTCGGCGGCGGTCAGCCCCTCGACCTGGTCGGCGGTGAGCGTGTCCTCGGTGACTTCGCCGAAGTCGACCCAGGCCGTGCGAATCTCGCTCACGACGACCCGTTCGGAGGCGGGGACGAGCGACTCCCAGTCGGGACCGAAGACGCCTTCGCCGTACTCGGCAATGGTGTCGGCGTGGGCCTGGAGGACCAACTCGTAGGCGTTGGGGAGCTCTTCTGACTGCAGGGTCTCTGCGGTGTCATTGGCGGCGAGGTCGAGATGTCCGGCCTCGTCGGCATCGACGATCTCGAGTTCCTCGAACACCGGGCGATCACCGGCGTAGCCGATGCCGTAGATCCACCAGATGGAGCCCATGATCGCCATCCAGCCGAAGAAGGCGGCGCCCGAGATCAGGGACCCGAGACGGGTGCCACTATTGGTGGACAGAATGAGCCAGACCGAGCCCATCAGCACCACGATGCCGGTGAGCACAGCCATGAAGCCGCGGATTTCGGGGTCCCAGGCGAGACCGGCGATGAGATCGATCATCTGCATCAGAGGTTCCTCTCGAACGCCACAACGGCATCGATCTGATCAGAGGTGAGCAGGGCGGGGTAGTCGAACTCGGCCTCGCTGTCGATGCCGGGACCAACTGCGTCGGACTCGGTTCGTGCGGCCCAACCAGGCATCTGGCCATTGCCGCCGGAGCCACCGCGGCCGAAGGTCTGGCCGATGGTCTGGCCGATCTCGATGAACTGGGCGTGGGTGCGAGCCGTCTGGAACTGGTTGCGGGTCGACTCGGTGGTCAGCTGCGGCCCGAAGAAGCCGCCTCCCTGGTCATAGCCCTCGGGAAGGATCGACTCGGTGGTGCCGTTGGCCCGCACGGTGAAACGCTCGGCCGCGTCGTAGCTGAAGCCGAAGGTGTGGCAACGAGCGCAGCTGTAGGTGCCCTGTGCCGCCGGGTTGGTGAACAGGAACTCGCCGTAGCGGCGGTAGTCCTCGACGTTGGGCACGTCGGATTCCTCCGCGGTGAGGAGGTCGAGGGCGGCCCAGCGCAACGGCAGGTTCTCGCCATCGGCGCTGACATTGGCGGGGTCGTCGAGCGACGGGTCGTCGGCGAGGGCCATTTCGCGCGCCGTCTCGGCGACACCCTGGGCGTTGGGGAGCCACTCGATGGCATCAGCTTCGAGCTGCTCGGAACCCGCGATCGTTGC
>RCMY010001035.1_pt1 | contig 26495 bp, 26 predicted proteins | sample 2041341 | NCBI WGS metagenome assembly RCMY01 (sample SAMN09708234, study PRJNA481090) | Marine sediment metagenome, whole genome shotgun sequencing project.
CTGATCCAGATTGCAGGGAATATCATCATTGCCGGAACAGGGATTCTTCTGGCACAATATATTGGCGCGAAAAAATCACAGAAAGAAATCCAGAAGTTCAATCAGCTACAGCGCACCATCACCATTCTTGATAACGATCTCCTGCAACTGGTCGCCCGGCGGAATCGGAGTACGGACAAAATCATGGTGTTGGGTGAAGAAGCGATTTTTACCACGCAAAGTCGCGATCCGCTGGCCCCTCTCAGTGAAGCACAAACCTTACTCACTGTTCACTGGTATCTGCGAAATCATACGCTCTACCGTGCTGTTCGTACTTCTGTGGATGGCAGGAAGGATCACCCCGCCCAGGCGATGCTGGAACATGTCGAGAGCAAGGGAGAAGTCGATCCATCGGCCCCGCCGTTCGCCAGTGATGAGGCCGGCTTCGCGTAGCGTCCTGAGGTGGTGCGACAGCAACGACGGCGACACTCCAGCGACCTCGCCGAGCACGCAAGCACACCGGCTGCCCTGGCGCAGTTCCTTCACGATCGCCCAACGCACCGGATCGCCCAAGGCCCGGAACAGTTCAACCGTCATTGAATCATTCATGGGTCGATCGTGGGCCCAACTCTTGGTCTCCTTCAGGGCACAACGTCCCGACCGCAGCGCGTACCAAACCTCGCGTTCATCAGTCTTGGTCGCCTCGGCGGATGAGGTTGCGGACTTCTCTCGACACGACGAGAAGCGTGGGGACGTCGGCGTTCGCCAGAGCGCGGATCTCGGAGAGGACACGTTCGTAGCGGGAGAGTGCATCGGAGCGGCTGGCAGCCCAGTCGGCGACCCGATCTTCGGGGTTCAGATCGTCGGCGCCGGCTTCGCTGACCTGGAGGGTGAGCTGGCGGTGGGCCAGATAAAGGTCGCCGCGAAGGGTGAGTCTGGCGAGCGTCGACCAACGGTCATCGCGCGGTAGGGCGAGGATGCGTTCGCGCACCCAGACGAGGCCGAGTCGGTCGGCCACGGCGAAGTGCACGGCGGCGACCTCGAGATTCGGAGCTCCGATCTGGCGGGCGATATCGACGATGTCGAAGGCTGCGATTGCCGGTTCGAGCGAGGCTGCCCGTTCGGCGAGATCGAGCGGTACGGCGAGCGCGACCCATCGGTCGATGGCTTCGGTGTAGGTGTCGAGGTCGGCCCCAACCAGAAGGCCCGCGATGTTGTCGTGAACGGCGGCTATTCCCGATGTCAGTTCTTCAACCAACGCCGTTGCCTGGATGGGAATCCGCCGGTTCTGCAGGATCCACCGGGTCGCTCGCTCGGCCAGCCGGCGAATGTCGAGCAGGATCGCGATCTGGGTCGTGGTTTTGACTTGGCCGTCGAGGGTCGCGACCTGGGCCCAAATGGTCTCGAGGTCAAGGATGTCCCAGGCGACTCTGTGGGCCATGGCGATCTCGGCTGGGGTAGCAACCGTCTCTTCACCGAGGCGGAACACCATCGTCATGCCGCCGCGGTCGACGACGGCGTTGGTGATACGGCTCGCGATGATCTCCCGGCGCAGCGGGTGCTGCGCTATCTCGGCTGCGAAGCGATCGCCGAGCACCGCCGGGAAGTACGCCTGGAGCTCATCGAGAAAGTACGGGTCGTCGACTGCAGCCGAATCGAGCAGCTCGGCCGAGAGTCGGTTCTTCGTGTAGGCGAGGACCACAGCGAGTTCGGGCGATGTCAGCCCGAAGGCGGCGATGCGGCGTTCGGACATTTCGTCGGAGGAAGGAAGGAACTCGAGTTCGCGATTGAGCCAGCCGTCGCGTTCGAGGGCAGCGAGGTAGCGGATGTGCACATCGACCATGCCAGGCGAATCGCGGCGACCCAGGGCGATCGTCTGGGTTTGTGAGTAGTTGTCGGCGAGCACCTTGACCCCGACATCGGTCGTCATGGCCTCGAGCAGCTCGTTGCGTTGCTTGGCGGTGAGGTCGCCCGAGGCCACGATGTGGTTGAGCAGGATCTTGATGTTGACCTCATGGTCGGAGCACTCGACACCGCCAGAGTTGTCGATGGCGTCGGTGTAGACGTGCCCGCCGTTTTGGGCGAACTCGATGCGGCCCCGTTGGGTGAAGCCGAGGTTGCCGCCCTCTCCGATGATGCGGCACCGGAGATCGCAGGCATCGACCCTGACCCCTTCGTTGGCTTTGTCGCCGACATCGAGGTCGGGTTCGTCGCTTGCCTTCACGTAGGTGCCGATGCCGCCGTTCCACAGCAGGTCGACCGGCGCCCGTAGCACGGCTCGGATCAGTTCATTGGGGGCGAGTGGGCCGGGTGCGATGCCGAGAGCAGCTGCCACCTCGTCGCCCACCGCGATCTCTTTCTCGCTCCGGCCGAACACGCCGCCACCGCGAGACAGCAGCGAGGTGTCGTAGTCGGCCCAGCTCGACTGCGGTAGCTCGAAGAGCCGCCTGCGTTCGGCCAACGATACGGCGGCATCGGGGTCTGGATCGAGGAACACATGGCGGTGATCGAACGCGGCGACCAATCGGAGTTCGGGCGAGAGCAGCATGCCGTTGCCGAAGACATCACCTGACATGTCACCGATGCCAGCGGCGGTGAATGGCTCGGTCTGAGCGTCGCGGCCGAGCTCGCGGAAGTGCCGTTTCACTGACTCCCAGGCGCCGCGGGCTGTGATGCCCATCTGCTTGTGGTCGTAGCCATGGGCCCCGCCGGAGGCGAAGGCGTCGCCGAGCCAGAAGTCGTGTTCGATGGCGATGGCATTGGCGGTATCTGAGAACGAGGCGGTGCCTTTGTCGGCGGCCACGACGAGGTAGGGGTCGTCGCCGTCGTACCTGACCATGTCGGCGGGCAGCACGTCCGGGCCGACCTGGTTGTCGGTGAGGTCGAGCATGGCCGAGATGAACAGGCTGTAGCAGGCCCGGACTTCGTCGAGCAACGCGGCCCGGTCGCCGACTGGCGGCCGTTTCACCACGAAGCCACCCTTGGCCCCCGATGGCACGATCACTGCGTTCTTGACCATCTGCGCCTTTACCAGGCCGAGGACCTCGGTCCGGAAATCATCCTTGCGCTCGGACCAACGGATTCCGCCGCGGGACACGGGGCCGGCGCGGAGGTGTACCGCCTCGAACCTGGTGGAATAGACGTAGATCTCGAACCGGGGTCGGGGGAGCGGCATCTCATCGACCAGGACCGGGTCGAATTTGAACGCGAGGTATGGCGACGTCGTTCCGTCCGGCCGGCGGTGGAAGTAGTTGGTGCGCAGGATCGCCATGACCAGGTTGTGGAAGCGTCGAAGGATCCGGTCCTCGTCGAGGCTCGCCACCTCCTCGATCGCGGCGCCGATTGCCGTGGTGCGTTCCTCCACCCGGCGTTCCTCGTCGGTGAGGTTCGGGTCGAAGCGGGCGAGGAAGAGGTTGACGATGGCCCGGGCGATCGCCGGATGACCGACCAGCGTGGCCTGGAGGTACCGCTCGCTGAAGGGAATGCCGAGCTGGCGGAGGTAGCGGCTGAGGGCTCGCAGCAGCCGAACCCGCCCCTTCGGAAGGCCCGCTGCGAGCGCCAGCTCGTTGTAACCGTCGTCTTCCACCTCGCCCCGCCACACCGCTTCGATCAGGCGTTCGAACAGACTGGCCAATCGTCCGAACTCCAGGTCGGCGGCCTCGCAGCTCAGCTCGAAGTCGTAGACCCAGACCGTCTCGCCGCCCGGCAGTCGGAAGCCGAAGGGGTGCTCGCTGTGCACGGTGACACCGGCGTGGGCGAGCATCGGCATCACGCCGGTGAGCGAGAGCGGCTCGCCCCGCCGGAACATCTTGGCTTTGAACCGACCGGGCGGTTGATGCTGCTCCCGGTACACCGAGACTTCAAAACCATCGGGTTCGAGGCCGACCAGCCGCTCGAGATCGGCGACCGCCGTGCGGGGCGAGAACTCGTCCTTGTACCCATGGGGGAAAGCGGCGCGCCACTCGGCGAAGCGGGACAAGCCGGGGTTCTCGCCGAGGGCCGTCACCAGCTCGGAGCGAAGGCCGTCGTCCCACTCCGCGATCAACTCAGTGATGCGCGACTCGATTTCTTCGGTGTCGACGTCTGGAAGTGCCCCCGGTTTGGTCTGCACGACGAAGAACAGTCTTGCCAGCACCGATTCTGAGACCCGCAAGCTCCAGTCGACGACCAGGCCGTCGAGCGCCGCACCGACGAGGCCGTGCACGTTTTCGCGGACCAGCGTGCTGTATCTGTCGCGGGGGACGAAGAGTAGGGCGGTGACGAAACGGCCGAACGGGTCGTGTCGGAGGAACAGGCGGACCCGGCGCCGTTCGTTCAACAGCACGACGCTCATGGCGATCTCGAACAGCTGTTCCTGCTCGATCTGGAACAGCTCGGCTCGCGGGTAGTTCTCCAATGCTGCGAGCAGGTCCTTCTCGGCATGTCCGCCCGCCGGGTAGCCGCTGCGATTGGCCACCCATTTGACCTTGCGGCGCACGAACGGGATGTCGGTGACGCTGCCGCTGTAGACGGCGCGGGTGAACAGCCCGAGGAACCGACGTTCGCCGGTGACGTTCCCGTCGGCATCGAAGATCTTGACCCCCACGTAGTCCAGCGGCAACGAGCGGTGCACGGTGGCGATCGAGTTGGCCTTGGTGAGGTTGAGCAGGAGCGGTGCGTAGACGCGGTCCTGGGCTGCCTTTGGCAGAGCGCTGAAGCTGCGCGACATCACCGTGTTGGCATTCTGGCGGAGGATGCCGAGGCCGGTGTTTGGCACGACGTTCAGGACGATGTCTCCGTCCTGTTTGGTCATGGCGTAATCGCGGTAGCCGATGAAGGTGAAGTGGTCGTCGGCCAGCCACGCGATCAGGGCACGAACCTCGGCTGTGTTTTCGGGATCCGTCGGGTTGGTTTCGGTGGCCAGCGAGTTGGCGATCTCCAAGGCCTGCCGGCGCATTGCTGCCCAGTCCTCGTTCACCAGCCGGACGTCGCCAAGTACGCGCCGGATGTTGGCTTCGAGTTCGGCAATCGCGTCGGGGTCGGTCCGGCGGTCGATCTCGACAGCGATGAACGAGGCCGCGGGGGCGGTGGAGTCCGGGTGCTCGTTTGGTTCGACGAAGGCACTGTTGGCGTGGCGGTGGTCGAGGAGTACCGGGTGCACGAGGAAATGCATGCCGATGCCCTGCCGGTTGAGCTCCATGACGAGCGAGTCGAGGAGGAACGACATGTCGTCGACAACGACCATCACGACCGTGTGGTCGGACGCCCAACCGTGCGATTCGAACTCGGCGTTGAAGATCGAGATGGTGGTGGTCCCGGGCGTCCACTCGTTGCTCAGGCGCACGTGATGTACGGCCGCGCCAAAGAGGTCCTCGACGCGCCTGGCCCGTAGGTCAGCCGGGTCGACGTGGCGGTAGTAGGAGCGGATGAACGGCTCGACCTCTTCTTCTCGTCCAGGGACGGTCGAACGGCCGTAGACAGCGACTGCCTCCAACGTCAGATCAGGTTTCTTCGTGTGCCCACCCCCGAGCGCGCTCCATGCCAACGTAGTCAATGATTTGGCCGAAGGCATGAGGCCGGACGTATCACCGATGCGATTTGTGCGCCGACTCTTCCGGGTATCCCTGTAGAGATGATCCATGAGAGCAACCACCTACACCGTGGCAGCCATGGACTGCGGCGCCGAAGAGCAGATGATCCGCATGCGCCTCGCCGACCTCGATGGGATCGCAGACATTCGCACTGACACCGTCACACGCACCGTCGTGGTGATCCATGAGACCGACACCGAACTCGTCGACGCCGCCCTCGATGGTCTCGGCCTCGGAAGCCGTCGATCCAATGACGAACCGGCCACCACGAGTGTCGTTCCTGACAACTCGCGTCAGGAACGCATTGCACTGTTGATTGCGTTGGCACTCAACACCGTCATGATGTTCGGCGAAGCCATCGCTGGCTGGCTGGCCAACTCGCTCGGTCTCCTCGCCGATGCACTCGACATGGGCGCAGACGCCATCGTGTACGCCCTCAGCCTGTTCGCAGTAGGGCGGAGCGCGATCCGCAAGGCCAGCCTGGCCAGAGCCAGCGCCTACCTCCAGCTCGGTCTCGCCGGCTTGGGCTTGGCTGAAGTCGTGCGCCGCTTCGTCAGCGACGAATCCCTCCCCGACGCGACCACGATGGTCTCCGTGTCGCTTGTCGCCCTAGCCGCCAACGCCGCCACCATGATTGCGCTGCGTCGAGCCCGCAACGGGGAGATCCACATCGAAGCAAGTTGGATCTTCACCGCCAACGACATCAAGATCAACGGCCTCGTCATCGCGACGGCGCTCATCGTCGTCGCCACCAACAGCCGCTACCCCGACCTCATGATCGGCGCCTTGATCTTCGGCATCGCCGCCAGCGGCGCGAGACGAATCCTGAATCTCACGCAACAGAATTGACCGTTCCGCCACAGCGAGCACGCATCGCAATGACGGGAATCTCCTCGATCTCGCCATCGATTCCCAGGTGATCAGGTGATCAGGTGATCAGGATGGTCCAGCTGACCGGTTCGGGCTCGCCAGCGATGTTGAAGGTGACGGCGTGAGAGCCGATCGGAGCGTCGTCGGTGATCTCGACTTCGACACGCGTGGTTCCGTCGTCGGCATCGAGGATCGAGACCGTCACGCCATCGGGCGCCGAGGCGACGTCGATGTCACTGCTGGATTCGACGTTGTCAATTGCGGTGTTGATCGAGCTTCCTCGAGCGATCTGAAGCGATCCGAAGTAGGCATAGCCGATCGAGTCTTCTGCGAGTACGGGAGCGACTGTGTCATCGGCGACGTCAGTTGTGGAACAGCCGACGGCCGCGCCGGCCAGAAGCAGCGCCATCAGGACAGCAGCGGTGGTGTGCTTCATGACGTCACCATTGGCGCCGCTGGGGTGACCCGAGCGTCCTTGAGCTTGGAGCGGCCAAGCGTGAGGTAGAGCACCGGTCCGACGAAGGCGACGAGGATGACCACGAGTGCCCAGACGAGGCGGTCCTGGCCGGCAGCCGTCCACTCGCTTGCCGGGCGCCGGAGCAGGTCGATCAGCGCCACGATTGTCAGTATCGGTCCCACAATGAGGGTGAGGATGACGATCTCTGAGACGAGCAGCATTGCGAATCCTTAAGGTGAAGCCCACCGAGTGCGAGCGATTTCAATGGACGATACTCAGATCCGCCGCCGTGTCAATAGCTATAGCGGCAACAGTCATTGACAAGACAAGTTCGGTCGTCTCTACTCCTGGGATGGCCGCAGACCAGACAGCTCTCGAACGACTCTCGATGGCGCTGGCTTCGATCGAGCAGGCAGCGGCGGACAACGTCGATCGGAGCGTCGAGATCCAGCGGCGCGTACGGTGGCTCCACTCGCAGATCGACGCAGGAGACGATCTGACGGAGCTCGTGGAAGCTGAGGCCTCGCCGCGAGTCGTGGAACTCATCAGCACGAACATTGCCTCACTTGAAACTGTGGGGTCGGAGCTTCGAGCCTCTCTTGCATTGGCCCTACGCGAAGAAGGGTTGACGATCGAGGCGATCGCCGGTTTGTTCGGCGTGACCCGTCAACGAATCTCCGCACTGCTGCGCCAGAAGGCAGCGGTCGAGAACCCACACGGCGCCAGCAACGATTGAGGGCTGGGGTGATCCAGGCCGACGCTCCGAATCGCTCGATCGAGTGCCCACAATTTCGGTCGCCCAATAGTATTTGCGATGTGTTGACCAATCGATCCAGCAGGGCAGACTCGGCCCCCACGACTTTTCCATCGTCATGACTTCGAGCCAACCTTCCGAGAGCAACGCAGACGAATCTGCCCGCCGGGACGACCTGCGTTGGGCCGCAATTGGCGGGGTAGCAGCGGCGGCCGTTGGCTTCGGCGGCATGGTGGTGGTTGGCACGGCCAGCGCCCTCGAGGCGCGGCGTTTGTTGGACGCGGTTCTACCGACGGTGCGATTTGCGGCGTCGGCTTACATCGCCGGAGGCGCAACGATCCTGGCCCTCATGTTGACGTTGATCACCTTCTCGATCACCCACGACATGGAGTTCAGCGAGAGCCACTACAGCCGCATCGAGCAGATCTCGATGCTGACCACGCTGGTGATTGCCAGTTCGGTGATGCTTCTCATGTTCCTCAGCTTCCCATTGGGTGAAGCTGACGTGAATCGGGATTGGTATCTGTGGGTCTACTACGCCGTCCTGCTGGGAGGATCGATCACTGGCGGGATTTTCATTTCCATCATCCTGATGCTGTTCTATGCAGTACGAGGATTGATCGGCATCGGTCAGAATCCGGAAACGAGCAGCCTCGTCATCACCGAGCCCCCGCCTGATCCCAGCTGAGGGTCAACAGGGGAGCGGCCGGGATGAGCCAGGGGTAACGATCAGCTTGGCTGGATCGTGATCACTCCTGATTTTGGTCATCGAGGATGATTGAAGGCCAATCGATTGGGTACAGCGCCGCCACCACCCGACGAAAGGCAGTCCCACAATGTCAACTGACAAGAACGTCACAGAAAACCTCATCGAGATCCTCGAGGACGGAGCGAAGGGTTTCGCTCACGCGGCCGAGAAGCTCCGCGACTCTGACAGGCCCGATCTGGCCCCGAAGTTCGAGGGCTACGCGGCGCAGCGAGCCAAGTTCTCCGCCGAGCTCGAGGCAATGGCTGCCGCATACGGCGATGACATCGACGAAGACGGCTCGGTAAAAGCGACAGTGCACCGCATATGGATGTCCGTCAAGGACACCATCAGTGGATCAAACCCCGGCGGCGTGCTCGATGCCGCCGAACAGGGCGAGGACCAAGCGGTCGAAGCGTACGAAGATGCGTTGAAGCAGGACATCTCCCCGGATCTGCGGAGCACCGTCCAGCGTCAGTTCGTCGACGTGAAGGCCGCTCACGATGAGGTCAAGGCCCTGCGAAACGCCGTGAGCTGATCGGAACGAGCTGACTTGCGAGTGTGTCCGCTCGGGCGAGAGCCCGAGCGGGCACCTCTGTCGGCAATGGCTCTCGACGAAGGCGACTGGTATGCACACGTTGCGCACGAAGATTCTTGATCGAGCTCCCTCTGAGGCGATCGGGCGGCCGAGCTTCGACGTCGAGCCTCGACGACCGGGAAACCGATCCGGGACCGTGGAGAGCAGCGACCATGGCTGAGTTGCTGCTTGGTCCGATGCTCCGTTTCGTCGACGAGACGTCTGCCACGATCTGGATGGAGACCGATGAGGCAGGAACCGTTCAGATTCTTGGTTTCTCGACCACGACGTTCACTGTGAAAGACCGGCACTACGCCCTCGTGATGATCGAGGACCTACAGCCCGGATCCGAGAACGAGTACAGCGTGGAGTTCAACGGGCACGTCCTGTGGCCGGACGAGGCGGCATCGCACCCAATGAGTGTGATTCGGACGCCAGCGAGTGACCGCGCCGTCTCTGTTCTGGTCGGTTCTTGCCGAGCGGCTGCACCCCACGAACCGCCGTACACGCTCGAACTCGCATTCAATGAGGACGGACGCGGTGTCGACACGCTGTGGGCCCACGGCAAGCGAATGCTTGCCGAAGATCGCAGCGATTGGCCAGATGTACTCGTCCTCGTTGGCGACCAGATATACGCCGACGATTCGTCGCCGAAGTCAAGAGTTCGCATCGAGGAACGACGTTCGGCTGAGGCCGATCTTGGGCCCGAGATCGTGGAGCGCTTCGAAGAATATTGCTGGCTGTACCACGAGGCATGGTCGGCTCCGGTGGAGCGCTGGCTCTTCTCAACTGTTTCCTCGGCCATGATCTTCGACGATCACGACAACATCGACGATTGGAACATTTCGGAGTCGTGGCTGCAGGACATCAGCGAAGAGCCGTGGTGGGAGGAGCATGCACTCAGTGGCCTGATGTCGTACTGGATCTACCAACACTTGGGAAACCTCTCACCTGGCCGCATTCGAGAAGAAGGGCTTCTCGAGGGGCTACTCGCCGACACAGACGGAACTGAGCGCCTCCGAGCGTGGGCAAACGAAGTGCTGGCCGCCACCTCAAACCCAGGCGGGTACCACTTCAGCTATCACCGTCTGATCGGCGATCTCACCCTGGTCGTCATTGACTGCCGAAACGGGCGTGTGCTCAACGACGGCGAGCGCCTGATGGTCGGGCCTGAGGAGTGGGGTTGGGTCCGAGAGGTGGCTGAGCGCACAACCGGGCATCTGATGCTTGCCACCTCTGTCCCGGTGTTCATCGCTGACGGGCTTCATGACCTTCAGGTCTGGAATGAACGAGTTGCCGGTGGCGCCTGGGGCAACGTGGCAGCGCGCGTCGCCGAGAAGATCCGCCGTGCGCTGGATCTCGAAGACTGGTCCGCCTTCTCCGCGTCGTACCGCCAGTTCGTCGACCTCATGGTCACACTGCAGACCAGCGCAGCACCTCCGAAATCGATTGTCGTGGCGTCCGGCGACATTCACTTCAGTTATGCCGCCAGCGTCCCGCTCCCGGAAGGCGCTATGGGCCCCACCGTGTGGCAGGTCGTGTCGTCCCCAATACGAAATGCGCTCATTCCTCCAGAGCGAGGTGTCATGCGAATGACGCTTACTCGTGCCGGCAGAGCGGCCGGCGGTCTGCTCCGTCGGTTGAGCGGAGCCCCGGAGTCCCGCCCCGGTATCGAGATGGCTGTCGGTCCGTTCTTCGCCAACAACATGGCAGAGGTTCGCTATCGAGCCGGCGAGGTTTCCCTGCAGATCGAACAGTCCTTTCCCGATGCTGAGGGCGACCCGCAACTCGACGTCGTGGCCGACCTGGAACTCGTACGGTCCAACGAAGCGGGACGGAACGCCGGAGGTCAACCGTGATTGATCGATCGATCGATTCCGTCGTCGACGATCTCGTTGACAAGGCCGAGGAAGCTGGTGATCGGTTCGCCGTGCTCGGTCGCGCCGGGTGGGTGGCAAAGGGCCTTGTCTACTTGTTGGTCGGTGTCTTGTTCGTTCGTATTGCACTAGGGGCGTCCGACAATGACGAAGCGAACCAGGCGGGCGCCGTTGAGGCGATCGCCGAGCAACCGTTCGGTCGCTTGCTTTTGGTCGCTCTGGGGACAGGCCTGCTTCTCTATGCGTTGTGGCGGTTGTTCACCGTCGTCCTGCCCGGCGATTGGACGGGCAAAGCACTGCTCGACCGCGTTGGCTACTTGGTGTCGGCCGGCGTCTACATCTCGTTGCTGATCACGATCGTCGACCTGATCCGCCGTGTCAGCTCGGACCCGGACGAAAACGAAGACCGCATGATCGAGGAGCTCGTCACGAACGTCCTCTCGGTGACCGCCGGGCGCACGATGGTGATCATCGTCGGTCTCGTGGTGGTGGGCGTCGGCGTCGTCTTTGGGCGCAAGGGTCTGACGAGGAGCTTTCGAGATCAAATGTCCGGCGATGAAGGTCTCGAAGGCACGATGATCGACCGGCTAGGAACGATTGGTTGGATTGCCCGAGGTGTGTCGATGGGGGTCATCGGCGCCTTCTTGATCCGCGCCGCATGGACGTTCGATCCCGATGACGCAGCGGGTCTCGACGATTCAATCCGCCAGCTCGCTGAAAACCCGTTCGGCGCCGCGCTCAGCGCAGCAGTCGGGTTCGGCTTCATCGCCTACGGCATTTTTGCTGCTCTTTCCGCCCGCCACAGGAACCTCGAAGGACCGCGCAATGACTGACATCATCCACGCAGAGAAGAGCAAAGCAAGCTGGTGGAAATCCACGTGGCCATTGCATCGTCGCGAGTGGGTTCAGATCCTGGCTGCACTGCTCGTCGTCATTGCCGTCACGGTCGTGATCGGCGAGACCCTGACGAACTGGGCCGCTCCAAACGCAATCGTCGACCTCGACGTCGAGACCGCCGAAGAGTTGGTTGCCAACCGAACCGAATCGAGAAACGATCTTGCCCACTGGGGCTCGTTCTTGGCTGACACGCCAGTAAAGATCGGGGTTTCTCTTGCACTCGCCGGCCTCGCACTCTGGCGATGGCGGCGTTGGTACGAAGCGGCGCTCATCACGCTCACCCTGGTTTTTGAAGCATCGGCTTATGGGGCCTCGTCGCTGATCATCGGGCGTCCACGGCCAGACGTTGAACGACTCGTCGAGTCGCCCGTCGCCACCAGTTTCCCATCCGGACACGTCGCAGCGGCCACCGTGTATGCCGTCCTCGGCATCATCGTGTTCCAACGCACGCAGTCCGCCGTTGCCCGGGTCGTCGCAGCGCTGGTCGTCGTGGCCGTGCCGCTGATCGTCGCCTGGGCGCGCATGTACCAAGGCATGCATTTCCTGTCTGACGTGATTGCCGGGATCATCCTCGGAATCACCTCCGTCGTCATTTGTTTTCGAATACTGCAGCCCCATCGACCCGAATCCGAGGTAGCGGCATGACCGACCACACGAAGGACAAGATCGTTGCCATCTGGAACCCGGCCAGCGGAAGCGCTCCGCCAGAGGACGATCTGCAACGAGTGCTCGGATCCGACACCAAACTCGTCGAGACAACCGAAGACGACCCAGGGCCAGGGCAGGCCAGAGCGGCCGTCGAGGATGGCGCTCACATCGTCGTGGCCTGCGGCGGCGATGGCACCGTTCGCGCATGTCTCGAACCGCTCGCACACGCTGGCACTGCTCTCGCGATCGTGCCGCTCGGGACAGGCAATTTGCTTGCCGCCAACCTTGGCATCCAGTCGGGGCTCGAGGGTGCTTCTTCGATCGGCAGTGGGACGGTCCAGACCATTGATCTCGGCACGGTGAACGGCGAGACGTTCGCCGTCATGGCCGGTTCAGGGTTTGACGCGCTGATGATTCGAGATGCCAGCGACAAACTGAAATCGAGGATTGGCACTGCGGCCTACGTGCTGTCTGCATTCAAGAACCTTCGAGCTGACCTGGTGAGAACAACCGTCACGGTCGATGGCACACCGTGGTTCGACGGCCGGTCCACGATGGTGCTGGTCGGAAACTTCGGCCAGATCAGCGGCGGTGTCGACGTGTTCCCTGACGCAAAGCCAGACGATGGGATGCTCGACATCGCTGTGATGTCTGCTTCGACCGTCCGGGAGTGGGCCTCGATTGGTTGGCGCCTGCTGCGGCGGAAGGACCAACGATTCGATCTGGCCCGCCGCGCTCAAGGCACCGTCATCGACGTCCGCCATGCTGAGGCGCGGCCATACGAACTCGACGGCGAAGATCGACCTCCGGAAACCGACTTGCACTTCACCGTCGATGCGAATTCGTTGCGCGTTCACCAGAACACACCTACCAAAGAGGGGGCTGACCGATGACAGATCTGACCGAGTTCGATGCCGAGTTCAGGGCGCGTCCCGTTGAGGGAACCGTGAACCTTGCCGGCTATGACACGGCATCAACGCCGTTCTTCGATGGCTCCGAGTCCGAAGCCGAGGACGAACTCGACGAGATGCACGAAGATCTCTTCGATGCCCACGAACTCCTCTTCGCCGAAGAAGAACGTTCGGTGCTGCTCGTACTCCAAGGACTCGACTGCAGTGGCAAGAACGGAACCATCAAGCATGTCGTCATCGCCATGAACCCGGCCGGAGTGCGAGTGTCCTCCTACCAGAAGCCGACCGAGGAAGAAGCAAATCAGCACTTCCTCGAACGCTTCCGACCCAACCTGCCGAAGCCGGGTCAACTCGGCGTCTTCGACCGCTCATACTACGAAGACGCCATCGTTCCTACAGTTCTCGAACCGAATGCAGAGGACGACATCGCCCGCAGGATCGAGGAGATCAACGATTTCGAATCCGAGTTGGCCTCGAGCGGCGTCACGGTCGTCAAGTGCCTGCTGCACATCTCATTCGACGAGCAAAGAGAGCGATTTCTTCGGCGGCTCCGTCGCGATGACAAGCGCTGGAAGTTCTCCGAAGCCGACCTCGAGACTCGCCGCCAATGGAACGAGTTCCAGGCTGCCTACGGGACGGTCCTTGGAAAGACGTCCACAGACAACGCTCCCTGGTATGTGATCCCCGCCGACCACAAGTGGTACCGCAACTGGATCATCGCCAAGCTGCTTCTGGCCACATTCAACTCGCTTGGCAGTTCCTACCCCCAGCCTGATTTCGACCTCGACGATCTGCGCCGCCAGCTCGAGCCGCCGAACTGATCAGATGGCGCCAGCACCACTTCTCGAACTCACGGCACCGACCGTCACACTTCTGCGCCGTGCAGGATTCGCGGTGGCTGTTTTCGCGGTCGTCCTCAGCTTTGCCGGACATCGTTTCGGATGGCTCGATTTCAAGCCAGGGGGATCGGCTTTCGACATCGACATCCGTCCCATTTTCACCGGCTTCTTCATCGTCAGCGTGATCGTCGCTCTCAAGTGGGAGATCGTTGGGGGTGCCCTTGCGGCGTTTGCGGGTGCCGCGCTCATCACCTTTGCAACGCGGCAACTCGTCACCACCCATGCCGTCATCGTCATCGCTCTGCTGCTCATCCCAGCCATTTGCTGGCTCCTCATCGATCTCGCTGAACTGTCGCCGCGGCGGGCCGTTGCGGGCGTCGCAGCGATGGTCATCATGGCCGGGGCAGGGCTGGTCACCGGCCAGATGGTCTACGACCACTTCTGGGGCCCGACCCATCCGAACTCCACGGTGGCGATGCTCCCTGCGTCGCCGGTGCAATGGGTGTGGTCCGGCGCGGTCACGGCCACGAGCGCCGAGGTCAGGGCCCGCCCGAGCGGAGAATACTCATCGGTCCGAATCGCAGTCTCCACGTCCTCAGATCTTTCGATTGCTGGTCGATTGGAGGCCAGGGACGGGGCTGGTCGGGTCGTTGGTTTCGAGATCACGGGACTCCAGCCCGACACGCTCTACCACTACGCGGTGGAGATCGACGGAGAGCTGGACACGACGCGAGCGGGCCAATTCCGGACCTTCCCTGAAGGAGCTGCCTCATACACTGTCGCGATCGGCTCATGTGCTCGCGTCGGATCCAACGGGCAGGTCTTTGACACCATTCGTGAGCTCGACGCGCTCTTTTATCTGATCGCTGGCGACCTTCACTATGGAGACAACGGCCGCAACGACATCGCTCGCTACCAAGAGGTGATGGACCTCACGCTGGCTCTACCAGCGCAGGCAGCGCTGTATCAACAGACGCCGATCGCCTACATGTGGGACGATCACGACTACGGCGGCAATGACTCCGACGGCAACTCGCCCAGCAGGCAAGCGGCCATGGCGGCCTACCGAGAACACGTCCCCAGCTATGGCTTGTCAGGAGATGAATCCGCCATCTATCAAGCCTTCACGGTGGGCCGCGTCCGGTTCATCCTGACCGACGCTCGTTCGGCAAGAGACCTCACCAACGAAGACAGCTCCGATGCAGTCAGCATGCTCGGCGCGGAACAGAAGGCGTGGTTCAAAGCTGAGCTGCTCGACTCCTCGAGGAGCCACGAACTCGTTGTCTGGCTCAACCCCGTTCCCTGGGTTGCGGAGGAAGAAGGCGGGGCTGATCACTGGGGTGGTTACACGGTCGAGCGGCGCGAACTGGCAGACCACATTGCCGACAACGAGATCGACAACCTGCTGATGATCGGCGGTGATGCCCACATGGTCGCCATCGACGACGGCACCAATACTGACTATTCCAGCGACGGATATCCGGGTTTCCCTCTCATTCATGCCGCTGCGCTCGACCGGCCCGGCAGCGTCAAGGGCGGCCCATACAGCGAAGGCTCGAGCGGGGCTGGCGGCCAGTTTGCAACCCTTGAGATCCTCGACACCGGGGACACGATCACCGTCGAAATGCGAGGCCTCACGTGGACTGGCGAGGAAATCATGAGTCTTGTGTTCACCACCCCAGGCGGAAATCGCTAGTCGCGGGCCTTCATGTGCAGGGGCCGCTCGACATGTCACGATGGTTGCCATGAGGTTCTCCGCATGAGCGTCAAGGTGCCGTTGAACGAACTTGGTGATGAGGTGCCTCGGTGGGGGTTCGGGTATCTCCTGACCACGTCGGTCGCAGGGAGGCCGCACGTGATCGCCCTGATCCCAAGTGTCATTCAGGACCCGGTCGCCGATGCGTCCGATGCCGCGCTCCTCAGGTTCGATGCCGGTGGGCGGCGGGCGTGTCAAAACGCCGCAGCGCAGCCGGAGGTCACCGTTGTGTTTCCACCACGCCTGGGCGGCGACGGGTACAGCTTGCTCGTCGACGGGCATGCCACCGTCGTTGGTGATTTCGTCGAGGTGCGACCCTCGGGCGCCGTGCTGCACCGGCCGGCACCCCCGCTGTCCTCGGGGAGTGGGTCGTAGCCGTCGATGTGTTGGCCCACATTCCAGCGTGAGTCAGGCGTCCGAGAAGATGTTGGTCGGCAGTCCGTCGATGCTCGTCTGATTCTTGCGTTCCCAGAAGCCATGAAGCTGTTCGGGTTCCATCTCGGCATACCAAGGTTCGAGTTCGGTGACGCCTCGGTCGGCCTCGATACTCATGATTGGGACGCCGCTACCGCACGAGTCGGCAACTCGCTCGATGCGGAGATCGAAGATCTGACGTGAGCCGCCAAAGGTGGGGAAGTGGGCGGCGAGCTCATCCCACTCGTCGTGCCGCGGATGGACGATGGATGCCCGGCCGTAGACGCGAAGGATGATCGGCGTCTCGCCGATCGACATCCACATGAGCGTCATTCGCGAAGAAGCGAGAACGTGGGCGGCGGTCTCGTTGCCGCTTCCGGACAGGTTGAGCCAGAGAATCTGGTCCTCGCTCACGACCCGCAACGTGTCCATACCCTTGGGCGACATATTGACGGTGCCCGTCGCCGCGGCGGTTGCGACGAAGAACATCGGCTGCGCCTCGATGAAGCCGATCCGATTGTTGCTGAGGGTTTTGGCATGTGGCTCTCGTCGCCACTTCGTAGTGTCCATGCCCGACCCTACGTTCAGAACGTTTCGCCGTGGAACGAAACGTACGATGACGGGCCGCGACTGCGGCTGTCCGCCTCGATGTCCCTGGGCGGCCCTCGTCCCAGCGCCATCTGGCGTGGGAGCATTGCGACCATGACTGCCCCATCCAGCGATGCTGTCTTTCGTTCCGTGAGTGGACAGGACCGTTCCGGGCCTGGGGCGGCGGGCCCGCTGCTGGTTGCGCCGTCGAGCGCCACTGATGGTGAGTTCGGCATGTTTGAGATCGAGATCGCCGCCGGTTCCCCTCCGGTGTCACCGCACTACCACACCGGTTTCACCGAGTCGTTTTACGTCCTCGATGGAACGGTCGGGCTCCGACTCGGTGACGATGATGTCATTGCTCGACCCGGCGACTTCGCGTTCGTTCCTCGCAACGGCCTCCATGGCTTCCACAACGCGGGTGAGAAAACCGCTCGGCTCCTCATCATCTTCACGCCCGGCGTGCCTAGGGAGAAGTACTTCCGCGAGCTCGGTGACTTGTACAGGCGAGCGACTCCGCCGACCCAGGAGGAGATCGACGCGGTGGCTCTTCGGCATGATCAGGTCAACGTCCATCCGGCCGACTCAAACTCTTGACTGAGTCCAGAATTTGTGCTTGTCTTGAACCTTGTGACCGACGCCGTGGATCAAGAGTCTCTCGCTCATGACCCGATCGAGCAGCAGAGCTTTGAACAGCAACTGCGAGGCTCGGGGCTCCAGGTCACCGCACAGCGTCTGGCGACAATGGAAGCCGTCAGCGCACGCCCGCATGCCACGGCAGAAGAGCTGACCGAATTCGTTCGGGACAAGATCGGTTCGATCTCCCGGCAAGCGGTGTACGACACGCTCGGCACCTTTGCCGACAAGCGTCTCATCCGCCGGATTCAAACCTCGGGCTCCCCGGCCCGATTTGAGGACCGCGTGGGTGACAACCACCACCATCTGGTGTGCAGAGAATGCGCCCGGATCTTCGACATCGACTGTGCTGTCGGATCAACGCCGTGCCTCGAAGCTGACGAAGACCATGGCTTCGAGATCGACGAGGCCGAGGTCGTCTACTGGGGCCGCTGCCCCGATTGTCAGGACTGAATCCTTCCAGCGCATCACCGGCCCGTCCAAACCTTCCAAACCCTCACGTACCAAACCCAAATGAATCCAACCCGCAGGAGCCAAAGAACAACATGACCGACGAAGCAAAGTGTCCGGTGCTGCAGAGCGACCATTCCGCCCGCGGTAGCCAGGCCAACCAACACTGGTGGCCAAACCAGCTCAACCTCAACATCCTTCACCAGGGCTCGGCCAACTCGAACCCGATGGACGACAACTTCGACTACGCGGCTGAGTTCGCTTCCCTCGATCTCGCCGCCGTCAAAGCTGACCTCACGGTTCTCATGACCGACTCCAAGGACTGGTGGCCAGCTGACTACGGCCACTACGGCCCCCTCTTCGTTCGTATGACTTGGCACGCCGCCGGTACCTACCGCGCCCATGACGGCCGCGGTGGCGGCGGCGTCGGCAACCAGCGTTTCGCTCCGCTGAACAGCTGGCCAGACAACGGCAACCTCGACAAGGCTCGTGCGCTTCTCGAGCCCATCAAGAAGAAGTACGGCCGCAAGCTCTCCTGGGCCGACCTCATCATTCTCACCGGCAACGTGGCCATGGAATCCATGGGCTTCGAGACGTTCGGGTTCGCCGGCGGTCGCGCAGACGTGTGGGGCCCCGAGGAGGACATCTACTGGGGCCCCGAGAACGTCTGGCTCGACGATCAGCGCTACACCGGAGACCGTCAGCTCCAGGAGCCGCTCGGTGCCGTCCAGATGGGGCTCATCTATGTCAACCCCGAGGGCCCGAACGGCAATCCTGATCCGGTTGCTTCCGGTGCCGACATCCGCGAAACCTTCAGCCGCATGGCCATGAACGATGAAGAGACCGTTGCTCTCATCGTCGGCGGACACGCCTTTGGCAAGATGCATGGCGCTGGTCCCGAGGACGCAGTGGGGACAGAACCTGAAGGTGCTCCGATGGAGCAGCAGCTCCTGGGTTGGAAGAACTCTTGGGAGTCCGGAAAGGCCGAACACACGACCACAGCAGGCTTCGAGGGCGCATGGAACTCCACGCCGACCACGTGGGACAACAACTACCTCGAAACCCTGATGGACAACGACTGGGAGCTCACGGAGAGCCCGGCCGGTCACAAGCAGTGGACCGCTCCAGCTCTCGCCGGGACGGTTCCCGACGCGCACCTCCAAGGCGTGTTCCACGCACCCATGATGAGCACCGCCGACATGGCGATGAAGATGGACCCGATCTACAACGAAATCTCGCAGCGCTTCCGCGACAACCCGAAGCAGTTGGACGACGCCTACGCCCGTGCCTGGTACAAGTTGTGCCATCGCGACATGGGCCCCAAGGCCCGTTTCCTCGGCCCGGAGGTTCCCGACGAGGAGCTTCTCTGGATGGATCCGGTCCCGGCTGGCAATGCGCTGAGCGACGCTGACGTTGCCACGGTCAAGGCCGCCATCATGGCGACCGATCTCACGATCACCGAGCTCGTCGAGACCGCCTGGGCATCAGCCTCGACCTTCCGTCGCAGCGACTTCCGCGGTGGCGCCAACGGTGGCCGTATCCGGCTCGCGCCTCAGAATGAGTGGGCCGTCAACAAGCCCGCTCAGCTCCGTCGTGTGCTCAGCGCGCTCGAGGGTGTTCAGTCGAGCGCTGGGGTCTCGGTCTCGATGGCCGACCTCATCGTTCTCGGTGGCGCCGCAGCAGTCGAAGCCGCAGCCAAGGCCGGCGGCAACGACGTGACGGTCTCGGTCAGCACCGGTCGTGGCGATGCCACTCAGGAGCAGACCGAGATCGAGTCGTTCGCATGGCTCGAGCCGAAGAACGACGGCTTCCGGAACTTCTTGGGCAAGGGCAGCAGTCATGTTGCGGAGCACCTCCTCGTTGACCGGGCTCAGCTGCTCGACCTGGGTGCCCCCGAGATGGCCGCTCTCGTCGGTGGCCTTCGAGCCCTCGGTGTGAGCAACGATGGCCACGGTGTCCTCACCGATCGTGTCGGCACGCTGAGCAACGACTTCTTCGTGAACCTGATGAATCAGGACACGGCGTGGTCTGCAGCCTCCGGTAGCGAAGACGTCTTCGAAGGCACCAACCGTGCCGGCGGCGACGTCAAGTGGACCGGCACCCGCAACGATCTCGTGTTCGGATCGAACTCGATCCTTCGTGCGATCTCCGATGTGTACGGCGCTGATGACGCTGGTGAGAAGTTCGCCAACGACTTCGCTGCTGCGTTCGCAAAGGTCATGGATGCCGATCGTTTCGATCTCGCCTGATCCTCCTGGCTGCCGTCACTCGTGACGACCAAGACTGATAGCGCCCCGTCGGACCCCTCCGGCGGGGCGCTGCGCGTACTGAACCGCATCAGGGTTCGCGTGAAACATCGCGAGGTGGGACCATGTCGACATGAAATTCTATCCCAGCCAGCCCGTCGCGTTGAGCGCGTCATGACCGAGTCCGACCCCACCAGCTTTCCGCTCAAGGAGTACTTCGGGTTCACGATCGCACGGGGCGAGGGCAGCGGGACGACCAGCCTCGATCTCGATGATCGCCACATGAACCCAAATGGAGTCGCTCACGGCTCGGTTGCGTTTGCATTGATGGATACGGCGATGGGCGCCGCTGTGATGTCAGTGATTCCAGAGGGCAGCAGCTGTGCCACCATCGAGATCCACAGCCGGTTTCACCGAGCGGCGCCTGAGGGCTCCCTGACGGCAGAAGCAACCGTAATGACGGCCGGCCGCCGGATCGTGCACCTCCAGGCTCGCACGGTCGATTCGGATGGTCGACTCGTTGCCAGCGCCACCGGGAGCTTCGCGGTCATCGCTCCTGCGGCGAACTAGTCGGTCGCCATCCGTCGATCGACGATGTTCCGTGTTGGTTCCTTCCGCGCCGGCATGGCTAATCTCTCAGAATGCGACTGGAAGTTACCGGATGCGACTTCGTGGCAGCCTGGGCCCAGCTGGCTCTGGCGCCGAGCGTGGAGCCCTGATGGATCCCGGTCAGGCCCTCGACGACTCGATCATTGTCCAGCTCATGAATGGACTCGCCGACGCGGTCATCGTGGCTGATCCAGATGGGGTCATCGTGTTTTGGAACGACGCTGCTGAGCGTGTCTTCGGCTGGTCGGCCGCCACGGCTATCGGTCAGTCGTTGGACCTGATAATTCCGGAGAAACAACGACGCGCCCACGGCGAGGGTTACCGGCGAGTGATGGGCACCGGCGTGACCCGCTACGGCGGTGACCTGCTGCGCGTTCCTTCGTTGCATGCAGACGGGCAACGCCGATCGATCGCCTTCACCGTCACGTTGCTGAATGATGCAGCTGGTGCTGTGACGGGAATCGCCGCAGTTGTTCGAGACGAGACCCAGCGGTGGGCCGAGGAACGCGAACTCCGGGCTGAGCTCTCGAGGCTGCACCAGTCGACCGGCAAGGCGCCGGGCCACGAGTAGAACTCGACCAGGCGAGGATCGGTGCAGCGACCTCGACACGCGAGATGAGATCGAGGATTATCGTCCGCTTTCTGCAGCGGGATTGCGCAAGAAGAACAGTTCCCCACTGGTTCGAGACCATCGCGAAGGTTGATCGGTACGCCGCGCCGGCCGCCGAACATGTGAGGGGCTCACCCGAACGGGCTTACGCCGGTTTGTGTTCGTTGCAGTCGACCCGCAGCTCGTGGTCGGTGAGCTCGGTGTCGAGCAAGAGGCAGTGTGCCGGAGTTCCGGCTTGCGCTGGTTGATAGTGGCCGCACGTGAGACAGCTGCGGTTGACGGTGATGACGCCGGCGGCCTGAAGCCGCGCAATCTCACCGAGTAAGACCCGCAGCGTCACGCCAAGATCATCGCGGGATCCCGCTTGGGCGACGAGCAGGGGGGCGAGTTCACCTGCGATGGCGGCGCCGAGCTCTTTGCCAGCAGCGCTCAGAGTGACGAGGGTGATGCGCAGATCATCGCGATCGCGCCGGCGCTGAACGAGGTCTCGCTTCTGGAGTGTGGCGAGGGCGTCGCTTGCTGTGGGTTGTGAGATGTCGAGCTCGGCGGCGAGGTCCCCGACTCGTCGAGCTCGGCCATCGGCGAGGGCCTCGAGCATGCTGACGCCGAGGAGAGACAGCCCATGCCGGGTGGCGGCCCGCTGTCGCCCGGCGCGTAGCGCCCGGCCGAGTCGCTCGACCGCGACCAGAAGCTTGCGATCGACGTCGGTGGGTTGGCTCATCGACTCATGGTGCCCCAAAGAGTGAGTTCGGGGTCACCATCGGGCGGGATCGTACGGTTGCGACCAGAGCGCGACGGTCAGACTGACGGCTTTGAACCAGGCGGTGTGCATGGCGTCGACATCGCTCTCGTCGGCGCCGCCGGCGGCGAGAAACGGTCGAATCGTGGCTGTGATGGGCCAGATGAAGGCGATGAGGTAGCGCTGGGGTATGTGAGTTTGATCTGAGGTGACGTCGTCGGTCATGCCCATCGTGTCGGTGTGCCGTCGAGCAACCTCGTGTTGGTAGTTCAGCCACTGCTGATCCCATGGGCGCGCACAGAGGTCGCGGATCCACTGCCCGAATCGAAGCCGGACCGCTGCGAGGTAATCGCCCGATGGTTGTCCGTCGGCGCCGTTGAACGAGGCCACGAGGTGCGGGTTCGCTCCGACGTAGCCATACCAGACGTCGAGAATCTGTTCGATCTGGGACTCGAGCGCCGTGCCTGCCCGGCTGAGGGCGGCTGCGTCGTCGTCGGTCCATAGCAGCGTCGACAGAAGCAGGTCGAGATCGCCTGTGGTCACGGGCGAAGTTGCGAGGCTGTCGGCGTAGGTGTAGCCGTTGATGTCGGTCGTCATTGCTTTGGCTCCTTGAGTGGGGCGAGGCAACCCCGGGTGGGATCGCAGGTCTCGCCGGCTTGGGGCTGGGGTTCGTCGATCAGTCGGGCCAGGGCAGCTCCGACGGTGAGATCGTCGACTTGTCCGAAGGCGTTGAGTCGAATACGGCCGAGGCGATCGATGAGGATGAGGCTTGGGGTTCCGCGGAGTTGGAAGCGCGACATGGTGATCGGCGTGCCGCCCGGGCGGTCGTGCGCATCGACGCCCACTGGAAATGTGATCCGGTACTCGTGGAGGAACGCCTCCAACGACACTGGCGTCATCGCTGCGTGGTGTTCGAACACGGTGTGCAAGCCCAACACCGTGACGTCGTTGGCGAAGGTGGCCTCGATGCGTTGGGCCTGCGGGAGTCCGTGGCTCACGCAGCCAGGGCACAACATCTGAAACGCTTCGATCGCCACCACGTGGCCACGGAGCTCAGCCAGGGTGACTGGAGACTCGGTGTTGAACCAGGTCGACGTCTCCAACTCGGGTGCTTCTGGCGGGTCGATCGTGTTCATGTTTCACAACATATAGGAATCCTATCTAAACGTCAAACTGATCGTGATGTCGCTCGCCCTCAGGGCTGGTCAGCTGATTCCTGGCTGAGGGAAGCGATGCGCGGCACCACGCGATCTCAGAACCGCCCGGCAGCAGCTGGTTGTCGTCGAGCAGAGCTACTCTCGGGCGCGACCAGGAGCAAGCGTTGTGTGCAGGCAAGAGACGAGTGATCACCCACCCCGGACAGCGTCGCCGCTGATCCACCCGGCCTTCATGAGTGCAGTGGTGGTCTTGGCGGTCAATGACCACGTCCTCAAGCAACGTTGGCCCGGGCTGATCACTGGCAAGTTGAGCGATGTAGCTGGCGTGTTCGTCGTTGCCGTCGTGCTGTCGATCGTGGCCCGCCGAACGTCCGTCGGTATTGCCACGACAGCGGCAGGCTTCATTGCGATCAAACTCAGCGCAACTGCCGCCATGGTGGTGGCACCCGTCCTGGGTGGCGTCACGCTCCAGGACCCAAGCGACCTGTTGGCACTCGCCGTCCTCCCGCTGGCCGTCCGTCACGTTCGGACGACATCGCGATGGATACCGAATCGGACGTCCTTTTGGGCGGCCTTGCAACAGGTGGTGTTGGCCCTCGTCCTGGGGGTGACCATGCTTACGGTCACCGCCACCAGCTGTCCTGCCTGGCCGAGTGTCGCATGGATCGTCGAAGACGGGGACGGCCTGTTCGCCCTCATCAGAGAAGACCTCGAGACGGGATCAGACGTGTTCTACGCCTCGAACGACGGCGGTCGAACCTGGGAAGCCACCGATCGTGTCATGACCGCTGAACCGACCGTCGCAACAGAAGCGTGTTTGTCCGATGGCCGATGCGTTCGCGTTGCCGACAACGTTCGCGTTCAGGTCCGCTACGGCGATCAGCCCTGGCTCACGGCATTCGAGTACGACGAGGAAGAGACCCGTCGTATGGAGCTTCGAGAGAGCGCCTGTAGCGGGAGAGGCGATGTGGACGATCTGTTCGCCTCTGTTGCCGTGGTTGGCAGCGGAGATGATGAGGTGGCGTTGGTCGCGATGGCGACCCAAGGCGTCCTCCGATTCGATCCGCGCTCCGACGAGTGGACTCGGCACCCAGTCGGGTCTGCCTCACCGCTTTCGCTCGATGGGCCACGTTGGCTGGCCCATCTCCTTTGGGCGCCCTTGATCGGCTTCGGCGTCGTCGCTGTGACGCTGTTGTCGTTGATACTCCGGGAGTTCAGAAGCGCCAAGCGTCGAGCCCTGGCGGCAGTCGGAGGTGGCGCCATCCTGGGGCTGCTGAGCATCGTCGCATTGTGGGGATTCTTCCTCTCGGTTGCCGACTACGCATCATTCGGGATCACCATCGGCTTGATCAGCGCCATCGTGTTGTTGGTCACGCTCGCTGTGATGATTCCCCAGGGAGCCCCGCCGCCGTTGCCGCCCCCGCCACAGATGCCCCCGCCGCCACAGATTCCTAGACCACCAGAAATGCCTCGACCACCTCGCTGACAGCCCGGCGCTGACAACCGAGAGTCGACTCCAACGATGCGCCACGACGAACAAGTACGCCTCCTCGGCTGACGCCGCGCTACTCAGGCGATCCAGGCCTTGACCGCCGCCATGTCGTCGAGAGCATTCGCTCCTGTCGCGTTCACCGTGAGGTGAGTGACCCCGACCTTGCCGTAAACAGCAAGTCGCTCCTTGACGTGGGACTCGGGGCCGATCAGGTTGGCCGAGTCGATGTACTCGTCTGGCACGGCGGCCATTGCTTCAGCCCGCTGGCCGCCGAGGAAGAGGTCTTGGATCTTCTCCGCCTCTTCTTCCCAGCCGTACCGGCGGAAGAGGTCGTTGTAGTAGTTCTTCGACTTCGCCCCCATGCCGCCGACATAGAAGCCGACGTGACCTCGCGCAGCCTCTCGTGCCTCAGCGACGTCGGCCGTCTCGCCGATGGCGAGTTGAGCATCGCCGAAGATGCTGAGTGGGCCGAGCTCTGCGGAACGCTTGGCCTTGCCGGCCGCCAGGGCATCGCCCCACACCTGGTCGAACCGGTCGGGGACGAAGTGGATCGGCTGCCACCCGTCGGCGATCTCGGCAGTCATCTCCACGTTGCTCGGTCCGATCGAGGCGATCACGATCGGGATGTCTTGGCGCAAGATGCGGTTCATGAACTTCAGCGGTTTGCCAAGACCGGTGCCCTGGTCGGCTGGCAGCGGGAGCGTCACGGCTTTCCCGTCGTGCAGGACCTTCTCGCCTGACCAGACCTTGCGGCAGATCTCGACCGTGTCGCGGGTTCGGCCGAGTGGACGCTTGAAAGGAGTTCCGTGCCAGCCTTCGATTACCTGGGCTCCCGACGTGCCGATGCCGAGGGTGAAGCGCCCACCCGAGAGTGCATCGATGGTGGCAGCGGTCTGGGCGATGAGCGCCGGGGACCGGGAGTAGACGTTGACGATGCCGCTCATGAGCTCGATGCGCTCGGTCTTGGCCGCGATGTAGCCGAGGACGGACACCTGGTCGAAGCCATAGATCTCGGGGATGAGAACCAGGTCGACACCGGCGGCTTCGAGATCAATGATCTTGGAGGCGAGTCGTTCGACGTTCCCGTCGAACATCAGAGCTGTGCAGAGCTTCATTGCTTTCCCTCTCGGTCGGATGCGGTCCCCCCCGAGCACCAGCGATTCCGGTGCTCGGCGAGGTTCGGCAGTTTCGTGGCTGGCGAGCCTGGGTGGCAAGCCGTCAGTGGGAGATGGCGTCGAGCACGTTGAGCCGCCCGGCACGTCGAGCCGGGAGCACGGCTGCCAGCACACCGGCTCCGGCGGCGACGATCACGAGGGTGACGATCGACCCGACGGGGATGGCGAAGCTCGAGGCGAACGAAGCCGGTAGGGCTCGTACGACGCCCCAGCCGAACAGGATCCCTACTGACACGCCGAGCACAGCCCCGAAGGTCGCGACCAGGGCCGCTTCGAAGCGGACCATGCGGCGGAGTTGACGTTTGGTCATGCCGACAGCTCGCACGAGTCCGAGTTCACGTGTGCGTTCGAACACTGACAGCGCCAGAGTGTTGGCGATACCGATCAGGGCGATGACCACCGCGAGGGCAACCATGATGTTCACCATCGTGAGGATGTTGTCGATCATTCCGACCGCTCGGTCTTGGAACTCTTGCGGCGTACCCGGACCACAAGGCGC
>RCMY010001036.1_pt1 | contig 26483 bp, 29 predicted proteins | sample 2041341 | NCBI WGS metagenome assembly RCMY01 (sample SAMN09708234, study PRJNA481090) | Marine sediment metagenome, whole genome shotgun sequencing project.
CCCCGCAATGAGGGTGCTTCACCCCTGGACAGGTTTTCACCCGTAAACAGGTTGCCGGTAATACGAGATGCCTCTACTTGATTTTGTAGATCCAGATCATTGGCATTCTGAATTTCCTGTCCTGCAGCCTGCCCTTTTTTACCGACACGCTCCAGTGCCTGGCTGAATTTATTGGGCGCTATTTCGTTCGTGGCATATCCGGCGAATTCTCCTACAGAGGAGAAACCTTTGAGCATCCCACCGGCAACATCCCGAACGATGTTGCTATCCGGCAGTATCGAATTATTCTGTGCATCCCGAATTTGTCGAGCTCTGGCTGCTTGCCGAATTGCAGCTTCCCAGCCTTCTGAGTTTTGCTGGCGCTCGCGCTCATCATTATCAAATACCCGCTGCTCAGGTGTGGGCAACCCTGTTTGTTGGGGTATGGCAGGATTGTTGGAAGGAGCTACTCCGGCTTTTCCAAACCCAAGAATGTCTGCGTAATTTGACTCAGCCATGATCAGTTACCTTGCAGCTGTGCTTGATGAGCTTTGAGACGGTTCAATGCCTCTACATAAGCTTGTTGGTATTGCACAATGGCAGCTTTACCCAATGAATCATTTGAATCGGCAAAGCGCCCAATCATTCGTTCAATACTTTCCTTGAGCTGATCTATTTCATCACGCATCAATTCCTCTTGTGCGTAATAATCGGTCAGTTGTTTGTTTTGTTCCAACTGCGCTTCAAGAGCGGGTACATTTTGAGGTGCAATACGCCTTGCTTCAGCTAATTCGTTTCGAATCAGTTTTCTATTTGCAATCGTATCTTTCATTTGCGCCTTAAACTGCGGAGTCGACATCCCACTAGACTGTTGAGCTGCTTGCATGTCTTTGGCTACCAGTTCTGCAGCTTGACGTATTTGCTCACCTGGTCCCTGCACGTTGTTAGTGATCTGCGTAGTAGGCAATTGCGTTACTGTAGTATTACTTTCTACTGATTGCTCAGGGTTTGCAGATTTCTGAAATAAAGCTTTTTGTTTGGCAAATTCCTCTTCATTAGGCCCCTTGGGAACAACGCCAAATTCTGGATCATCCATGACTGCACTTTCACGATCATGTTGGGTCAGAATGTCCTGGTACTCATCGTATTCTTTGAGCTCTTGTTCGTTGTAGATTCCTGATTTGATAAAATCTATAAAACGATCTTTGGAGTTTCTGGAGCCGATATTGAACCAACTTACACCCTCTTCTGTAGTGTTAAATGCCAGTTTGACTATCTCTTCATTCAGTGGGAATTTACCTACACGACCTTCTACCAAACCTTCGGGTACAAACCCTTGACGAATCCAACCAATTACTTCATCAGCAGCTTTTTTATCAGGACCTGATAGGTTTTTAACCTTGCCGTAATTCTCACCCAGCAGCTCTTGCAACCCCACTTCGTTCAGGTTTGTGTAACTACCAATGACCAGTGAATTGTTGTCGTAGGATTTCCTCAGATTTGCATCAAACTTTTCACGCTCAGCTGTTGCTGTACGAGAGGTACTGATTGCACTGGTCACACGATCCATGACTTTTTCAGACATCTCCCGAGCTTTCTCAGGCGACATTTTATCCGGCCCATTAACCAGTCTGTCTTGCAACTCTCGTTGCCATTGATCGTTTGATTTGCGATCCTGGCTATTCCAGTTCTCATCAGTTGCCGCCAAATAGCCCCGGTAACGGATGATCTGCCCCGCATCCATTTCATTCCAGTATTTGCCTTTTTTGGCAGCTTCACGCACATCCACGCCTTTGATAATGTCGCCACCTTCACCCTTGATGTCTTTTCCGACATCTGACTGAGTAACCAGTTGATCAATCGCAGAGCCTCGCTCGACATCCTCAGCGGCGTAGACATGCTTAACCAGATCGGTAATATTCTCCTCTTCCTTGAATGCTTTGATCTGAGGCCCACCTGTTGCCTCTTGCCATTTAGTAGGGTATTTGGTTTTTACCGCTTGCAGTGCTGCAGAGCTTTGACTGGTCATTGCTTCTGCGTATTCCTGCTCGTAAGCAGTACCTGTAAGAATGCTTTGCTCCCCTGCAACAGCTTTCAATGCGTCAGCTCGCTCACTAACAGGCATAGTATTAATGATGGCTCGTGCACCTTCCAGATTCTGCTGAGCCACATTGACACCAAGAGCTGCATTTTTAGCATCTGATCTTGTTGTATTTATTGCAGCCACTAATAGCTGGGGATTCACAGATTTTCCTGAATCCAGCAATGCTTGCATGCCTGACACATTCTTGTTGGCTTTTAACAATGCAAGTTGCTTGGTTTCCTGATCACTAGCAAGTGCTAGTTTATTAGCCGCTGTTGCCTCGTTAAACCGTTGAGCATCTTGGCCATAATCCAGTTTGCTCTGTTTCATTTTCATGGCATCAGAGGCTTGCTTGGACAAGTAATTACCCGCATTTTCAGTACGATTTTGTTCATTGGTGAGCATGGTTGAATCGTGTGCAGCAATTTGCATGTCTTGATCTTGTTGTACATTCAGCCGGTTCTGCCCTGCATCAATCAAAGCGCTGATAGCATCAGCACCAGAGGTCTCCGGGTTAAGTCCCCCATTTTCTGTATAGCGTTGTCGCAGAGTATCAATACCCCCGTTTGCCTGCGCTACGCGCAAGGCCTCCGGGCTGTTGAATTGCTGCTGTAGTCGGTTTTTAAAGTCCTGAGTGTTGCGATCCTGCACCACTTTTTCGTGCTCACCAAATACATCAACAACACCTCGCGCACTGTCAAAAACATTATCGAGTCGTCTGGCCGCAAGATCCTGAATATACGCAGCGCCGGTGTAGTTAGGGGCGTCTATGTTCTTCCATGTAATGGGGGTTCTGGCCATGAGAGTGCTCTATTAAATAACCAAGGTTGTAAAAATAAAAGTACTGTAAATATTTACTGTTGTTAGGCTGTCTTTGTGCCTAAACCGTACTGTGCCAGATACGTATTTCTATCCGGTGCCAGCATTTCAGGATGTGCAGCAGTGTTGTACTGCTGTGTCAAGTTGCCGCTCATAGTGGATTTCTGCATAGCCATGTTTTCATCAAATTGTTGTTTGGTTTGATTCAAATATTGTCTTCCCAATTTATTACCCTGGTATGCCGAGTAAGCATTGAGCCCAGTTTGTGCTATTCCAAGTCCAATGTTCATTTTGGTTTTGAAGTCCATGGAGCCATCACCCAAATTGCTACGGGCTTGTTGGGTGGCAATAGTTTCTACACCATTAGTCATTCCTCCTGGAAACTGGGGACTTGCCAAAGCACCGTTCATGGGTGAAATATAATCGGAAACTTTTGAACCGTTCAGCCCCATGCCAAAGCTACCCATAGGATGATCAGTGTCATCTGAGAATTGATCGTAAACTTGCTGTGCTTGATTATTTTGCTCATTGTATGTACGAATTCTTTCCTGCATTTCTTCAAAAGTCATGTCTGCTCTCCTAGTATGTTTTGTAGCGTTGGCAACATCAATGCCGTGTGAAGGGATAACTCGGGACCTGAGACACTGATTGCCAGTGCGTCGGTACCACTAAATACTCTGTCAAAATACTCTGTGGCAGATTCGTAAGGGTTGTTTACTGAAGTCAATCCAATAGCTTCCATCAAGTTTTTTCTGAAATCTATTTTATTGTCATACGCATCTTTGATATCCATGAATTCACTATATTCTGCTTCCAGCAGCACGAGCTCTTTATCCAATTGAATGATGTCCTCTTCTGCTTGCAGCGATGTAGCATCAGCTAGTCCATTAGCTGCTAAAACCCATCTGCTGGCAGAAGGCATACCATTAGCGGCAGCGTAAGAGGCGGCAATCAGAAGAATAGCCGTACCAAACGAACCCCATTTGGTACCAATTTCATCAACAATCAGGGAGAAAATTTTGGCAAGTCCGACCTGTATCCCAACAACAAGTAAAGCGGTCAGTATGACTGCTACTGCAGCATTACCAACAAGGGCATAAAAAAACTGGTAAAAACCATGGACAGGTCCTGTCATTGATCCCAGTGAAGCTGCAATCAGGATAAATGAGGTAATCAACATAACGGTCCCAAAACGTTGAGTTTCATACCAACTTAATTTGTCTTTTGAATAGGCATTACTTTGTATATGTACCGACTCTGCGTATAGCTGAGTACGCTCAAGCGAGGTAAAATATTGATGAGCAAACTCATGACTCAGGGGTATCAATAGATCCTTGTCATCTTGCACATAAGCCCATTGCTTGGACGTATCATTGACACTGAGCAGTAGATAACTCAATCGTGGCTCGGCAACCAGCACTTCTTGGTAATAGTTTGCTGATACTTGCTTTCGATAACGCCAGACCGGTATCTGACGTGTCAGGGTAACTGTTTCCCATTCGTAGCCACTGTAACCATCGCTTCCACCATACCAAGGATTAGTACGACGACGCTTTGAGTAATACTGGGGTTGTGTCAAAAGATCACTGACACAGGTACCAATAGGGGTAAACGGGTCTAAACCAATATTGCCATATTTTAGTGCTGTCGCTGTGCCTATGTACTCAAGTCGCATGTTGACTGAGCTGTCAGAAAAATGTATTACCTTCAGCGGATTACGCTCATCATGAAACCAGTCGCCATCACCGTACACATTCATACTGGCCCGATCGTTATTGTCCAGATTCAGCCAATAAAAAAATTCATACAAATAGCGTATTCCCATCGGTTTAGTCGAATTGACGGGAATACCAAAAGTCAGGAAAACTTGCGATAGTGTGGTTTCATCCACCTCTTCACTATCCAGTAGATCGTTGGAAAATGTCTGGTAATCAATGCCCAGTTTTTTGCAAATAGAAGCATTCTGTTTGTACTCAATGGATTCTGCATTAGCTTCAGTAGCAATGGTTACAAAATCCCGGCGAAAAAAGATCAGCGGAAAAAACGTCGGTATGTTGTTGTTCAGTGTTGCTGTGTCTTCAATACTGGGAATCGTACCTGCACCATTTTTATGTGTGAAATACCGGGCTTGTGGCGCTGAATTTATGTTGGTGAAGTACTTGCTTTGAAAGTAGTCTTCATTTTGGTCATAGCCCAATGATGCCAATGTCACCACGATAGTGTAACGGCGAATAAAGTCATTGATATCAGCCGATGTAAGGCCATATGCGCCCTCAAACGAGTAACCGTATGTCTGTACCAGGGTACTTGCCGAATCAGGCGGCAAAGCCAGTGCAGGCACCCCATTCGTAGCCCAGTCAGTAGCGGTCGGGGTGCCCACACGGGGTGTGTCACCTAACCAGGCAAAATGAAAGGTAATGGCAGATACTTCAGTAGTGGTGTACGTCCAGCTTGGCGTAGCAGCAAAGGGGTTAACCCAGTGTGTCTTCTGCTGCGAAGGTGGCATCTGCCATTCGGGTAATTCTTCCACCGGTTTTAGTACCGCATCAACAGCTACCTGTAACCGTAGTCCCATGTGTTCAACATAGACAGGAAATCCTTGCAAGGTTGATTGCACAGCACTGGTATTTTTAAAAGCGTTGTAGCCTAAAGATTCAACCAGGTACTGGTGCCCTACGTGCTCAAGGTTCAGTCGGTTCATGTGGAAGTATTCCATTGATACCTCCTCACCATGTTGGGCAGTTAAATACGCTGCGGTCTCTTTACTTCCTGTAGCTTCAGACAACAACGTGTGATTGAGCAAACCTTCGGCAAAGTTTTGTTCATCGGATGCTCTTTGATAAAGCCTTTCAATACGTGCTCCTATTCCCAGGAATATCTCGTTTTTTAACACACGCGAGATACTGACATCGTACATTGCCGCCTTTATCGGTATCAATTTCCAGGGGTCAGCAGTTGCCTCGTCTGTAAAAAAAGGCGAGGAAACTGCAGCGGTTGTTATCGAATATTCATCGCCCCAGATTAGCCCCATTAGTAGGTTGACCCCGTGCGTAGATTGTTCATGATAGTTTGTGCATTAACATCGCTGATTATCTGGTTAGCCTTGATCGAATCATCCGTACCAATACCTACCTGATAAAGCTCACTGACAATATCAGCGGCACGTTGTTCAGCCAAACGCTTGAACCCATCTGCCTGACCCTGAAGTACCAGATTCTGTCGACCAATTGCTGAAGTATCATCGGCAACACCCCCTTGAGTTTGTGCAGATTCAGTCACTTTCTTTTGCACGATCAGCGCTTTCTCTTCGATTACCCGTCCCTTTTGCTCGGTAATCAGATCAAACTCTGCTCGTAATTTACATTCATCTGCAACAAGCACCGTGCCTTGGATCGGTACGTTGAGCGTTTCTGCCGTGATGTGCAAAATCTCTTTCTGAGTTTTGCTCTCCTCACTGGCCAGATTGATGACGTTCTGCGCCTGTACTGCTTTTTGGGCATCGATCAGCAAACCCTGTTTCGGAATATTCAGAATCTCTGCTGTCAGCTGTGCTGTTTGTTTGTCAATGCGCAGCTCTTCAGAAACCAGATTTACCGTCTGTTGGGTTTGTACCCCGGTTTGCGCATCGATCAGACTTCCCTGCTTACCGACATTGGCAGTCTCGGCAATAATCTGTGTGGTCTGCGCATCAGTGCGAGCATCCTCACTGATCAGATTCACTTTTTGTTGCGTCTTTAATGCCGTATTAGCCACGACATCCAGACGTTGTGAATCAGTCAACTGCCCCTGCTTGGGCACATTCAGCGTCTCTGCAGCAAGCTGAGCTGTCTGGGCATCTATTCGGGCATCTTCAGAGATCAGGTTGATTTTCTGTTGATCCAGTATCAAGCCCTGTTTGGTTGTATTGAGGGTATCAGCGGTAATGCCTGTAGTCTGGGCATCAATACGTAGCTCTTCAGAAACAAGATTCAGCTTCTGTTGAGCCTGTACTGCCGTCTGGGCATCGAGCATTGCTCCTTGCTTTGGCAGGTTCAACGTCTCAGCAGTGATCTGTACCGTTTGTGCATCGATCCGCGCATCCTCTGAAATGAGGTTACTTTTTTGTTGATCAATCAATGCCCCTTGCTTGGGGATGTTCAAGATCTCAGCAGTAATTTTCTCTACCTGTTTGGTGGATTGCGCCACCTCTTGAATAGAGCTCAGTACCTGTTGGTCAAGGATTGCACCCTGCTTGGGTATGTTGGCAGCTTCAGCCGTAATTTGAGATGTCTGCGCATCCACACGAAGCTCTTCGGATACCAGGTTGACCTTTTGCTGTGTCTGTACCGCAGTTTGTGCATCAAGCATTGCCCCCTGTTTGGGGATGTTCAGCGTTTCGGCCTGCATGTTCAGGATCTGTTGAGCTGTCAGATTCTCATCAGCCAGGATCTTGTCTATCTGGGCCTGTACCAACGCAATGTCACTGTCAGCTTTGAGTATTTCCTTATCAGCTATCAGCAGTTGCTTTTCTGCCAGTTCTACCTGTTTTTCGATCAGTAGCGCATTGTTCTTCTCCAGCAAGAAACGAATCGATTGCTCCATAGCCGACTGCAGACCGGACAAGTACACCGTGCTGTATTCAGGACCTCGAATACGGTTTTTGCTGTACTCCTCCAGCAAATGCACTTTGGTAGCACGCATCAGCTGATCGAACACACCCGTACCATCTACCGTAGTAGTAGTCAGGTCTGTAACTGTGATTTCAGCCATTACTTATTCTGCCGTTAGAAGTGATACAAGAAAAAACCAATATTCCAACCCTTTCAAGAGCTGGTTAGTCGGTGGCTTCACCACGTTTCATTGCTTGAACCCGGCCCAGCTCTTTTATTTGCTCCTGTGTTAGCGGAGCCAATAATTCCACACCGTAGGTTTTCACCAATTTGCTGGTGGTGATATCAACGTTGCGAGAGTTTTTGCTGGTAGAAAATTGTTGGTACTTTTTTTCCTGAATCATGTTCAGGATAATTTGTGGCACATGCCATTCAACGCCATAAGGTACAAAGCGTTTGACGGTACCCACCAGTGAATTACCGGTAAGGAAAAAATCACCCTGGTAATTTTTCTTCATCGGGTCCATGCAAGTAATGCGTACCCGGATAAGTTTCAAAGTCTCAGCTTTTAGTTCAGCCAGTGAAGTTGATACATTCTTGGTATCCCCTTCTGGAACAACTTCCGCTGCGTTATCAGCCAGAACAGCTTGAATTTTTTCACGCAATTTATCGGTACCAATACTTGGGTGGTATTTGATACCCAACGTTGTTGCACGATGCTTCAAGTCATCAAGTTTTATCTGCTCCTCGGTTGGCTCATTCTCCGTGGATATATCGGGTAATGGGATAGCTGATGAATTTTCTTCTACTACATCGATTTCTTCTTGGGACATAAGCGCAACAATCTCTTGATATAAAAATGGGGTGTAGTCAAGGGATGTAGGCAGGGTTGTAGTAGACCCCTCCAACCAGTTGTTTGACGCTAGACAGACGCTAATTACTGGTCAGAGGGGGTTGTTCAGTCAGTCGTGGTCCTGACTGTCCAACTCGGTACGCAACAATTACATTGTTGCTGAAGACCACACCAGAGCAAGACGCTCTGTACGCAGTCCCATAAAGCCGTAATACCACTTGATGGACATAAAGCCTGTCTCACCAAAGGGATCTTCACGACTGGCATGCTCTTCACCTGGCTTGTGGTGATAGATTTTGAACTTGGCAGTTTTCCCGTCAGTCTGGAAACCAATGGTTGTGAAGCTCTCCTCACCAATTACGAGCATCGGAAATACATCGTAATTACCAGAAGTACTGTAATGCGTGGTATTGCCTGTTGAATCCGCGCCTGCTCCGGCCTGATGCAACTGCTCAGGGACAACGCAGATTCGAAAATAACCAACAGTGCCGATTTCACCATTGAGTACCGTGCCGCCACCTGCGTATTTTTGCACAGGAATAAAAGCACGCTCACTGTGCAGATCAACCATGCCTTCAAACAAGGGTTGCAGCTCAGAGCCGATGTACATGATTCGAGCACCAGGAATGGTGACCGTATCAATCATGCGGGTACCGGTAAAAACCTTGGTCTTCAACGGTGTGCGGTTCTGGTTCAAATCGATGTGCAAACGCAGCAGATCAGCATACGTAATTGCTGTGTCATCAACCGTTGCAACCGAACTGGCAGTGCCCGGATATTTGATCAGACCTGCATTGTTGATCAAGTCAATCTGCAACATGTCTTCAACAATTTCGTTGGCACCCAGCAGCGTTTCACGGGTCATGTGCATCATCAGTTCTGAATCACTATCAAAGTCCAGAGACTCTTGCGTGTATTCACTGAAAAAACCCATTTTCTGGAAGGTACCTTCAATCTCGCGCCGCTTGAAACCCACCCGATTTACACGTCCACCGTGCTCTGTCAGGGTCGGCAGCTTGGCAGGAATTGCACCCATGTCCTTACTGGAACCATACAGATTACCGTCAGTGATGACAGTACCTGCGGCATTGATTCCCTGGTCATTGATATTGGCGTCATCAAGCAATGGGATGTAATAGAAGCGCTTGATACGCTTACCCATGTGCTTGGGCATACCAACAACACTAGCCAGTGGCTGGTAGTACTGCTCTTTTTTCATTTCGATGAGCGCCTTCTTCTGGTAGAAGAAGTCGTGCATCTGGGTACCTACATCGGATGCTGTTCCGCCTGCAGGATCGTTATAACTATGTGCATTTTCAAATGCCATGATAATTTCTCAGAATAGTTTATTGAAGTGACGAGCTAAATTGCTTCTCGAATGCTTCGTCCGACAACGCCAGCGGATTTTGCTGGTTAGAGGTCTTTTTCTGCATCTTTGAGGCGGCCTTGGTCGGGCTTGCAGCCCTTCTTTTGGCGTCTAGGTTCGGATCACTACTACCCTGCTTTGGAGGGACTGCAATTGGTGGTGGAGGTGTATGTCCGTGCATTCGAGCCCACTCAGCGCGCTGCTCGTCGGTTATCAAATGCGCAAATCCACCCTGATCATCAATAGCTCGTCCAACTTGCTGGTACGCAGTCAAATCGTTCAAACCTCGTAATTGACCAAGTGCCCTTTGCCGATTCATCTCCTTTGCTATCAGCGGATACATCCCATTTTCCATGTGAGTATTTATCGCTTCCAACAATTCGGTATCTGTTGCTACGGCCTGGCGGCTTTGGTCGTCCCACTTTTCCCCCACTACTTCAATCAGCTGATTCCACGTTGGTGTTGTTTTGAGTCTGTCAAGTACCTCATCCAATTGGATATCACTATCACTGACCGAGTGTTCCTGGGGTTTGTAGTTCTTTGTCTCATCACTATCAGTATCCAGCTCGAACGGATCCACGCCTGATTCAGCGATGAGTTTTGCGATTGCCTGCGGGTTCTTGTTATGCAGCTCAATCAGGTAGTTCAAATTCTCAGGCTTGATGCCTGCTTTTTCCAGCGTCTTGAGTGTCTTGCGATGCGCTGAAAGTTCTTCTGTTTTGCGATGGTAATCCGCCCCTTTTTGCATGAGACTGATAATTTCATCAACAGATTTTAGTTCTATCGTTTGTCCCCCTGCTTTGAGCGGTGCGAATAGTTTCGCGTGTTCAGCAGCGATGTCGCGCTCTGGCTCCTTCCCCTCGCTATCTTCCTCAGCAGGCGTGTCTGGTGTCTCTTCGGGTTCTGCATTGTCGCCAGCATCGTCCTCCTCTTCAGGGGCATCACTGGGTTCAACTGCAGGTTCATCGGGTTGTTCGGGTTCACTAACAGAATCTGCCGGATCACCCATTGCCATAATTTCCTCATCCGAAAGCGCCAGAGGATTTTGCTGTTTCTGAGTCGATTCGTCATTGTCATCCGTAGCTGGCTCTTCGGTTTCGATGTCGTCTTCAACAATTTCTGGCGTCTCGGTATTCATAATTTACTCGGCTTGCTCTTGTGCGATATTTGCCAGCTCTTCCTCGTTGACTCGTATAGCCTCTTTGGCCATAGCGGCACGTTGTCCGGTCACCCGTAGAAAACTCAGAAAATTGCCGATAGATTCAATCTCTTTGATAATCGGTTTTCGCTTCTCCTTGGTCTGCATCGTATGATCACTGAGCAGGTGTCCCAGACGTGCAGCCTGGTCTTTCAAATACTCCTGCATGATCAACAATTGAAAGTCAGGATTTTGTTGTAAACGCAGCAGTGCATCACCCAGGCCAACTTGTTGTTGTGCCTGTTGAATAGTGATTTGCATGTCATCTACATCACGCTCTACTTGTTCGTTCTGATCCATGGTCTACCTTGTCTAGTCGGGGGAAGGGGTGCGTGTAGATTCGATGTAGTTTTTGAGTAATTGCTGCTGCATGTCTGCATCCGCTTTTTGTGCGACTTCGGCCTGCTTGTTGACAGATTCTTGCTGCTTGAAGCCCTGCTTGACGTTTTCAAGCTCAATATTTGCGGCAGCCTGCGCACCCAGCTTTTCCATATCCCGTTCGTGTGTGACACCCTTTTCCTGCTCGATATAGTCAAGTGCTGTCTTGTCGGCATCTACCGATAATTTCTCGGCAGTTGCCTGTAGCTGCTGGGCTTTCATGACATCAAGATCCGCCTCAGCCTCGTTCTCTTCTGCTTCTGAATGCAGCTTGCGGATCTTCGCTTCAAGCTCTGCCAATTGAAGTTCCTGCATCTTTTGGGCAAGAGGATCTGGCTCAGGCTCATACTCTTCGATCGCATTGGCCAGATCAGGCATTTTGCGCAAGCGAAACATTTCAGTCAGCAATAGCTTACTGACTGAAAAATCCACCGAGTTGCCCATGGTCTGCAACATAAAAGCCAGCTCTTTGGCTTTGGCATCATCTTCTTCGGCGGTAGAGATGGTCAGCTCAAGGTCAAATTCTCCATTGAGTTCATCCCGTCTGACTGGGATAAATTCCTCATTGGTGATCCGCACCACTTCTACTTCAGACAAGAATTCGCCATTCATGGCGGCAACCTTTCGCCCTACTTTCACAAGCCCGGAGGCTAACCGACGCAAGATACCAAGCTCACGTTTGGAGGCAGAATCCAGCACGCCCCGCACAGCAGTAGCGACATCACCAAGCTCACCCCCATTCAGACCCCCGGAAAAGGCCTTTACGCCAGTAAGCCCTTCAGCCTCAGCGTTCATCATCTGGATCATGAACTGGGCGCTATTGGGGATCTCTTCAAACTTGTGCATGAAAAACGACTGGCGCGGATCATTATTGCCGTTGAATTCGTAATCCTCACCACGCTGGTATTTGCGCTTGTTGACCGTATCAAGCATGTCTCGACGGCGACCTGTCTGGGCATTGGCCGAGCGTGCCAGGATGTCGATCATCCCGCGCATGATGGCACCCATCACCTGTTGATGCTCTTCGAGCAAAGCGCCATCAGGTTCGCCATAGATCTGTTTGGCTACGGGCATGTACGGCACAATGACAAAAGGCAATTCTTTGTCAGGGTAAGGATTTTCCGTCATCTGGATAAACGTATTACCCACCCAACTGATCAATACCGAGGTGAGTTTCCCATCACCTTGAACATCGAGAAAACCCCAAAACTCATTGACCACAAATTTCTTGCGTGCTTCATCTTCGAAATTGAAATTCTTGGTCGAATCATTTGCCGCGTAATCAGGCTCGCCCAGGATGCTATTGGTATCGGTATTGATCTTGTCCAGATTAAAATATCGGCCATCTTTTTTAAGGGCAGCCTTATTTGCCTCGTACTTGTAGACCATAAAATTAGCATCAGCAGCCTTGCCATTACAGGTCGGGTCGATGAAGAAATTCCGGTAATCACACACTTCAATAGTTGGCTGATTTTTTAAAATCTTCTGGCGCTCGATCACCTCACTGCCAGTTACCACAGGGCGCAACACCTGGTTAAGCTCCTCGGAGGCAACCAACGCTGCCTTGAGCTCATGGGGTACATCAAATTCGTAGGCATTGGGATTGTTCAACCGCAGTTCGGCAACTTCCAGTAGCGTCTGTTCGAATTCAGGATCAGGCACCAGTCGAAACGTAGGTTGTTCCTCCTGCACCATCTCATCTTCAAACTCCCAGCCAACACGCATGATTACCGTGCCCTGGTCAACCGCTGTTCGCACGTACTCGTCAATCAATTCACCCCGGTCAATCTTGAAATTGAACTGGTTGTTCAAAGTCAGTTGATTTTGCAGTGCAGCCTTTTTGTCGTCCCAGGTAACCGGGGATGCCTTGAACAGTTGTTTGGGGGATGTGAACGGTTCTGTCAGCGACGAGTAGCGCCACTCGGCCTGTCGTCGGATAACCCGTGGTGTGACGGCAGAGCGTCCGTGTACTTTCGTGTGCTTGGCTTTACCTCTGACATGCAGATTATCCAGCCAGTTGTCGATCTTGAGAACATGAGTTGACTGATCTTGCGCAGCGTCTTCAAGATTTTTCTTCAGCGACAGTAAAGAAGGTGGCTTTGCCCAGTCAACTTCGATATCCCCCATCTCATTGGTGGTGCCATCATTAAAGATTTCTGGCTCAGCAGGTAACTCTTGCATACACGTTTGTTGTCCGAGAAGTACGGGAGTAGTTCTATGCTGTTCATTCAATCAGCGAATACTAATGTAGAAACATCGACAAATGAGTTTGATAATTCAACCCAAGAGTAGTCATTATGTGCGCCCATTCCTAGCAACCGCTGGGAGTGCTGGATACGATATAACCGCTGTAGAACACGTATTAATTCCTCCCAAGCACTCTGAAGGCATCTGGATGAATTTAGGCTTTGCTGCAGCAATACCCGATGGGTATGTAGCACTTCTGCTGCCACGCTCTGGCAAAGGGTGTAAACAGGGTCTGAGTTTGAACAATACTGTTGGTGTTATTGATTCAGATTTTCGTGATGAATGGCGAGCCTGCCTTCGATGCAACAACGATAAGGCCATTCAAATACGCATCGGACAATGCTATTTACAAGTCGTATTTCATCGCGTGGAGCATTTCAACATCTTTGAGAGCACTGACTTGCCCAAACCCGTGGAGCCTCATGGAGGGTTCGGTTCTACCGATAGCCAAATGGAACTGGATTTGTAATCACAGCAAGTTGATCAGTTGTTTGCACCATGAGCCCCTGCCCGGCTTTGCCGGGTCTAGGGCTCATGGCATCGAATAAGTAAAAAATATCGGATCTGTAGGTTACTTCTCACTCAACAAAAGCCTTGACGCTGGAAGTTTGAGTTTTTTTCCATGCTGTCGATCTGAATATTTTCCATTTCCAGTCGTGCACACTCACCCTCGTACTTGGCGTAGTAGCTGTTGCCGCTGTGAAATTCCTCAACCATGCCGGTCGGATTCATGATGCGTGAAGCCACATGAAACAGCAGTGCCTGCAAGTGCGTGGCTGGCAATTCGATATCGATAATCGATGGCGCTGATATGCCCACAGTGAGGTCAATTTTCGGGTGCTGCGCTCGGTAGTCCACCTTGAGTGTTGTCGGGTTCGTAAAGGTTACCCCGTAGCTATCGGGTACCAGCAGAGTCTTCAGACTGGGTGTTCTTACCGAAAAAGGGTTGTTGGGCTCATTGAGCGCCAGTACTTGATAGGGCTGTACGGGATGCTCTGGCAGGCCCAGTTCTGTACGCAAAGCACTCACTTGCTCCACTTTGAGCAGCGTGTCATCGAACGTATCATCCTCGCTATCCACCAGGTATTTCAGCACCACGTTCGAAGCTGTGTTGTTGATGGCAAAGCGTCGATCCAGCACATAGGTACTTTTGCCAGGAGTGAGCTGTACGGATACGGATTTTTCCCGCAAGCGAAAGCGGGTGTAGATAGCAGTCAATGACGTATTGATATGCCGGATGATCTGAGGCCGGTTGTCTTCGGAGATTTCAGGCACGCTGGTCGCTGTGTCATAGCGCCCACCCCCAGCTAGTTGGGAAAGCTCTCCGTAGGTGAGTTCATCGAAGATATCTTGGAGGTTCATAGGCTATACCACATAGGAATCAAGGTAACTGGAGGGGGAATTATCAACATCGTGTTCCCAGTAATTTCGCGCACTGTCGTGTGTCATTTCAGAGCGCTCGGTAGGTTTCCATGGCTCCATCAAACCGAGCATGCTTACCGTGTCCAGAAAGTCATCGCGCTTGGCTTTGAAGCCCCCTTTTGAAATCAACTGCAGCTCATTCATACCTTCAAGTAAAGCTTCTGATTCCTTGAGCTCCACAGGGAAGAACATCTTGTAGGCAGCAAACAGGGGTTGCACGACACTGAAGCGTTTCATCTTGTCAGTGCTGGGGCGGATACCCGGATCCCCGGAGGCTTTATCAGAGGCGAGCGTGAAATAAATACTGCGATCCATCATCACGCTTCTGATCCAGCTGATAAATCCGTTCTGTTGCCCGGAGACCTCGATACCAACACTCAGTGGATTCCATTCCTGAACCAGGTGAAACAGGGCATCAATATTCTTGTCCATGGTCTGTCGTTTACAAATCCCGTCGACGTAAAACCAATCACCCTTGGCGTTATAGGCCCAGACCGAGATGACTGAAAAGTCCGAATGCTGCTTCTCACTGGTAGCAAAATCTGTCGTGATATAGAAGTTGAACTGTTCCTTGTTGCGCTTGAGTGCACTTAAGGAGTACCACAAAATCTGGGAATTTTTTATCATCCGATCCTCATCGGACATGATCCTGAGCATCAGTTCGGCATTGAACGTATCTATGCGATTCAGTGCCATAGCTTCGTTGTACTTTCCCAGCACATAGTCGTAAGTGAAGCGATCGGGCCAGGCAGAAATAAAATCTTCCCGAGAACAGGGAAAATGCTCGCAAACCGGATAAACGTTTGTAGTCCATGCCCCACTTTCCACAGCTTTATACAGCGGGTCCGAGGCATTAAACGGCGTACCGGACCAGATCTTCATACTCTTGTCCGGGTGAAGCGCGTAGTTCAACGCTTTGTAAACCGTATCCTCAATCGAGGCTATAACCGTTGGCGATCGGGCATCCTCATCAGAGATCAAATCATCCAGGATAGCAATCTGAGGCCGAGTACCCAGCTCCTTGGCACCACGCACGCCTGTCTGACTTCCGTACCCTTTGACAATAAGTACCTTGCCATCCAGATTCTTGAATTCCCAGCGGATATCGGTAAACCGAATTTTGGGCACATAACGCTGCAGGAAATCCGAGCTCTCATAGCGATACTCCAGATTCTTGCGCATGTTCTTGACCCCATTTTCAATGGAATCCGACACGTAGAGCATCAGTGAAACCTTGCCAAAATTGGGCAAATACCCATACACCGAAATGTACAAAATAAAGTACTCACCAAACAGGGTAGTTTTGGCCAAACCCCTTGAACACAGATTGGCAATATTGGTTGCACCCGATACCAGCGTATCCAACATGTAAAAGTGCACCAGGGGCGTCATATTCTCCTCCCCCTCCTCACCATTCACCAGCTTGATAAAAGCCACAAATCCCAAGGCAAAATCCGTGGGCACATACCCCGGCGTCACCCGATACGAGATATCTTTCAGATACTCTTCAACCCCCTTGCCTTTGGGAATTTCAACAAGCTCGGCCAAAACCTGATCAACAACACCCATCAGTCAAACAACCCTTTTTCGGGGGCAGGAATACTCTTTACCCGTGGCGGAGGATCTTCCACCAGTTCCCCATCCTCAATATCCTCATGCTTGACCACCAACGTCTGATGCGCCAGATCCTGGGCATTGAGCACACCAGAGCTCAACATGGCTTTCTGTTGATTGATCATCTGCTGAGTAGAGGCTACCAGGGCATCGATAGCGCTATCCGAGTCCGAGCTGATGTTGATGTCCACCTTGGTGGTCTCGGGCGGCTTCAGGTGCGTTAAAACCGAGTTAGCAGCCATAGTCCTGACCGTCTCACTCTTGGCAGTAATTGCCAGTTGTACCTGTACATTGATCATCCGTTGATAATTGTCCCGATTCAGGACATGAATCGGTATCAATGTCTGCTCATAGATCAAACAAACCAGCTTTGAGCCATTATAGGAAGTGATGTAACTGGCCTGATCCTTACTCTCAACCCCTTCCATTGCCCACCGGGACATCTTTTCCGGGAAGACCAATTGAAAGGCTTGCTTACTATTTTTACCCATCAACTTGTAGCTGACAAACTTTACAGCATCCACGTAGTTGACCATCTTGAAGCGACCATGCTGGAGCACATGGGAGTAACCTAGAAGATTCTCGCGATAGGTTTCATAAACTTCTGGATCACCCAAAACCTCGTTGACTCTGTGCATTACCGCAGGGGAAACGTTACGTTTCAAACGCTCGGGTAATGTACTTTTCAACTCTTCTATTGAAACTGCTTCCACACTTTCCCCCTGTATTTACACACTATCTATGCTGCAATAGCGTATCCACATCACCAAACCTTTTGAGTTTGGCTATGTAACTCCCAACCCCTTTTAGCGACCGGCACACAGTCAATATGAAAATTGTTACCAAATCCCGTGAGCAACGGAATCAGGAAGAAGCCTTCAAAGCAGGCGTTGAACACACACTGCGAAAGCTAGTGGAAAACAACGTCATTCTTTATGGGGTTTCAGGCTTTGGAAGCTGCAGAAAGGTATGCGTAGATCTGGGCAAAGCTGACCAGGTGGATGCACTGGTCTATGAGGTTATTTGGGGACAATCCTCAACAGGTGGAGATACCCAGTTTATTTAGTGCTAGGGGGGTTACATGAGGGGTATTGGCGTTTCAATTATTTTGGAGCCTTGCTCTCCAACCAGGCAGCGTATCTGGTGATGCTGATGTAGCGCTTCTTGCCCATTAATTGGACAGCAGAGGCAAGCCCATTGTAGCTGCGAGCGGTCAATTGCCATTTGAGGGTTTTCAGTGGAATGTTTGGAAACTTCTCACAAAACTTCTCCTGACTCACCCAATCACTTATCACAGCGGAAGCCTTCTCGATGTCGTTACTCATTTGGAAGACTTCCGCATCTCTACTGCTCAAAGCTTGATAGTTGGCTAGCTCATGAAGCGTAGTACAGGGGGGTTACATGTCAAGAATATCTCAAAAATTTTTTGTGGTGGAAAATTCTGTATGAACAACTGGAAGAAAACAGGTAGTTATCGCCAAGCAACTCTTGTGCAAAAGGGGTATGCAAACTGTCGACATTGTGGGGGTACAGGCTGGGAGCATGAAACACTGGCCGCTTCTGATGAAGTTGTCGGGATAGTTCCTGAAAGTGAATACCACTTTTACCGAGAAAAATTGCACAGATCCAGTTGGCTTGAAGAGACAAAGGAATACAAAGTGTATTTGTACGTTGATTTTCTACAAGACTGTTTGCTGGAGATTGCGTTAGGCACTTCGGATCTTCTGGGAGAAAAATGAAAAATGGTGTATGGGTTAAGGGCTGTCTGGAGGGCTACTACCAAAAGGAAACTACCCCCCCTCCCTACTTTGCGCACAGGACACTGGCCTTGCGTCCATAGGGTGGATGCACAACCGTGTATCTCCCATCATTGGAGTACTGTCATGACTCAATCAGTCAAAGAGCCCAACATCTTTTCATTGGCCATCAATGCGGTCAAGGATCTGATCCGTTCCACCTCACGCATCACCAGTGAGCTGGCTGTAGGTACTGAGGATCTGGCCAAGATTTATAGCGAGACCACTCGTACTGCCCGTATCGTGCACATCGGCTACTGTGCTGAGGTCATCCATGATCTCTCGGCTGAGGAGCTGGCATACGCTGCCAAGCGTGACCCTGCCCTTATGGCTCCCTTCCAGGAGGACACCAAGCCTGCTAAGCGTGTCACCAAGTCCCGTGCGAAGAAGGATCCTGTGGTATCCGAGCAGTAAGAATCTCTCCATCACCGTCATGGTGGTGGAGTTTTTTTACTACCTGCTCTCACTACTTGCTCTCACTACCTGCTCTCGACATTGCTCTCGACATAGGGTCGAGTCAGACCGCTTTATAAGCCGCTGAGAGTACTGGATATCCTTACAGCACTATAAAAAACATCAGCCGTACATCTCTCTACTTCTCAATCTCCAAACCTCTTGCCGATACCCTAACTCCTCTCCCTTCAAAAAGCGGCCTTGCGTCCGTGGGGTGGTTGAACGCTTCTGTTCAACACAACTAGAGGTATTACCTTATGTCCAAGCATAACCAGCCAGAAACTACACTGCCTGCCTACACCATGGAAGCAGTTAGCCAGGTATTGCCCATTGATGGCAAGACTCAAGCTCCTTTCAAAGAGCCAGCTTCCAACATCTTCTACGTCAACTACTACCATCCTGACCTGACAAAGAAGCTTGGAGAATTAACATTGTCCAAAGGTCATGTAGACCAGAAGCAGCATGTTATGAAGTTATGCGGCTCTGCTCAGGAGACCTTGATAGGGTTCCAGCAAAAGATCATTGTTGGTACTTACAAGCCACCCAAGGCGACAAGTAACAACCCTCACTCGCACTTCATCAACTTCAACCTGAAAGCCAAGAGCGGTCATTTGACCGAACTCAATGGCTATTGCCGATTTGATGAGGACAACGAGTTGCACATTCCTTTCATTCAACGCTTGTTGGATGATCCTGAGAGTGCCACTGACATTCTTCGTGAATGTTCAGTGACCTTCAAGAGTGCTGTACCCATTGTGCATGAGTACGAAGACTACTAAGTTTAGTCGCTGCCCTGACTCTCCCTTATGGGGAGGGTTGGGGCTCTTTTTTTATGGACTGCTCCGGCTTGCACACGAGACTTTGCGTGTGTGCTTTGCCCATATTCCGGCTCTAGTGCCAGGATCGAGTCAGTCAAGAGGCTGTAAGCCTCGCAGACGAGTGTGCTGTAGCCAAAACGAAGTGACGCTACAGTACGCTCAGTCAGTCAAGAGTTAGTCAGTCACATAAACCTGCAAACAATGGAAACCTTATGAACAGTCACACACCAATCACTATTGCTCAACCACTGCCACACTTATTGGCAGATGATCATGATGCGCATGTAGAGACCATGCACAAGGCTATGGCCTGTTTCATTCACAACCTGGAACAATGTCTTGAGGCCTATTTGTTTGAGAAAATCTCACTCACCACCTATCACAGTGTGCGTAGCTACACACCGGCAATGCTGGAACAACAAGTAGCTGATCTGGAAACCAATGAATATGAGGATTTCCATGAGCTGGTCCAACTGAGACCTGAAAACCAGCGCTACCGTAATTTACTCACACGAGCCGAAGCACTTGTCTGAAACCCCTGAATAACCTTGACAATGAATTAATGCCCGAACTTGGTCACGCTCTTTGCATGCTCATCCAAAGTCTTCTGGAATACCCCAGAGCATTTTATTGACACTTACAGCAATGACCATCAGACCCAAGAATCCACAAACCTATACACAGCTGCTTCAAGCCTTTGAAGTTGAGAGAAATGCCAATACTCCCAAAGCCTTACAAGGCTATATTGAGAGATTGAATCAACCTCCTATCAATGCCTTCCTGAATGTTTCTATCAAGAACCATCAAGGCATAGCGACAAGAGTTGGTCACTTGTCCCTGAGTTTATTGACACCCATCCAGTTAGACATACTGGCCTGGGCACATGAGCAACCCAAAGGTCTTGAGACCATGGCCAAACTTCGAGATGCCCTGTGTCTGGATTTGGTACAGGTAGCAGATACCCGATGCCCGAAACCTTCGGACTAAAGCCCTTGCGGGCGTAGGGTCCGGGTCTGTCTGCTCGCAAGACAACCGCAATCACCCAAAGGACTTTTCAATCATGAACACTGTCATGAGCTATAGCGCTGCTCAACAATTACCAACACCTCTGATGATGAGCCCAGAGCATATGCAACGGGCCAATGAGTACACGTTCTCCCGAAAGTATGTGGAAAAGTACATACGTTTTGAAATCGAAAGTAGTCATGAGATTCAACAAAAGATTGCTCAAACCGTAGAGGATATCTACCTATGGCTTGAGCAGGACTACTACGAGTCCAAACAACTCAGGCTACAACCCCTGAAGAGCTACAGCGTGGAGCAAATGACAGAGCTTGCCCACCAGATCGTTGTAGGCTGTGCCTCTTGCCAGGAGCCTGAGCTGTTTACCAGCATCACAGCCAAGCTGGCACACCGACTGGACTGGGACACCCAGCGAGCAGCCATACACACCATGGCAGAGCTCCTGGTGTGCTTTGCGCGCAACCTGCTGATCAGTATCGTCAAGGTACCCGCTGGTGGTGAGGGTGCTCAGTACAAACGTGAGTCGATCGCCGTACTGTCGCATATTCCCATCAGTGACAAACTGCGTGAGTACATTGCCAATAGTAGCTTTCTGCCACCTCTGGTCTGTGCACCCAGAGTTATTACCAGAAACACCCAGTCAGGCTACCTGACGTTCAATAAATCCGTGATCTTGAATGGTCGGATACAGGGACAACTGGCACTGGATGTACTCAACAAACAGAACCAGACAGCTCTGACACTTGATCTGGAATTTCTCCTGAATGTGGAGGAGCTTCCCAACAAGCCACTGGATACAGTGAAGAAGATTGTTGCCTGGACTGCGTTCAAGGAACAAACCAATCAGATGTGTCTGTTAATCCATGAACAAACGCAAGGGAACCGGGAAACACCGGGTGCCATGTACTTTGTGCATGACTTTGATTTAAGGGGCCGAATGTACTGTGAGGGATACCACATCAACTACATGGGTAATCCCTATCGCAAGGCAATGATTGAATTTGCCGAGCCTCGATACATTGAGGTACCCAGTGAATACCGATTATAAACAAGGAGATACACCATGCCTGTTCACTTGCAACGTCACTATGAAGATGACTTTGAAAATGAAGAAGGACACGAAATTATCAAGACCTGGGAGACCAAACCTTCCGATGCCGAGCTGCAGGAAGCGTTACATGCCAACCATATCCAGAATGACTTTGAGAGTCGATTAGCACTGCTTGATGATGATTGTTTCTCCTTTGTCCTGATGCAACCCGATGGCACGACGTGCACTTTGCTGTACGACGTGGACTCACTACCCAAAACTACCCCATAGGAAACAATACACATGAGAGAAGCGACAGGAGATATGTTCGACAAACGTCCCAGATCTGCACTGGTGATAACCACCAATGGGTTCGTAAAAGCAAGCGGAGAAAATGTAATGGGACGTGGCTGTGCAGCACAAGCTGCCAAGAAGTATCCACAACTACCCAATGCTTTGGGGTATGTGCTGGGCAAGGCAGGCAATCATGTCCATCACTTCAAGATGGAAGATGGAGAGCACCTTGTCACCTTTCCGGTAAAGCCCGTCGAAGTGCTCTACGTTACGCCAGAGCAGGTTGTCAGACACATGCGTAACCGGATTCACCCTGGAACCCTGGCACCAGGCTGGGCCGCAGTGGCAGATCCAGACATCATTGAACGCTCAGCTGACGAACTGGTAGAGCTGGTCAATGACCGAGGCTGGGAGGATGTTGTCCTGCCAAGACCCGGATGCGGAGCGGGAGAGCTGTCCTGGACAGACATCAAGCCCATGCTTGAAAGAGTACTGGACGATCGATTCATCATCATGAACTTCACGTGAGAACATGGAGAAGAGCAATGACCATCAAGACCCGAGGTAATCCAGGGGCTGCTGTACACGTCAATTACGTGCATTACGATGATACCAAGCCCCAGAATCAGGCCCGAGTGAACCGTGGTGAGATTCGCATCAAACTACTGTGTGGTTTTGGCGGCTACCACGTCAACTATACCGAAGAGACGGGCAAAGTAACCTGCCCTGAGTGCAATACCCGACTCAGCCACCGATTGGTGAAATTGGCCAACAAACTGCCGGGAGTCACCTCATGAGCTCACCTGTCAAACCGATCGTCATCAACAAATACAAGGGAGGTATGACGCTGTACATCGGTCGAGGTAGCAAATGGGGAAACCCGTTTGTGATCGGTACCGATGGCACTCGTGAGGAAGTCATCGCCGCTTATCGGCAATACCTGCTTAGCTCACCCGAGCTTATGGACTCCCTGCACGAGCTGGATGGACAGATACTGGGATGCTTTTGCAAGCCTGCTGCCTGTCACGGGGATGTACTGGTGGATCTATTTGTCAAGAAACACATGACAGGTGGTGGGTATATAACCCCCAAGTAACCCCACAGCACTGTAAATCCATACACAACTTTACCCACAAGCTGATAACCCCTGGGTATTAATTCTAATGCCCAGAAACAGATACCAAAGGAGCACACCTATGCACACGCAACTAGTCGAAAAACATGATGTATTCACAGCTTGGGAATACATTCTTATCGACATCGCAAGCCAATATAACCTTGACAAACTCACCTTTCCAAAGCGTCTGGAGTGGGCTTACGAGCATTTCAACGCTTTTGAGAGCCTTGCAGAGCAACGAGGTCACTGGAAAGAGCACCCATTGTTCATGAAAGCTGTCATGACACTCAGACGTATTCAGGCCGGACAACCCACAGGGGCCATGATCGGGCTGGATGCTACCTGTTCAGGCATGGCGATTCTATCGGTCCTGATTGGCTGTGAGACAGGCGCACGCTCTACCGGCATGATTGATCCAACCGTTCGAGCAGATGCCTACACAGCCTGTACCAAAGCCATGCAACGACGCATTCCAGGCCTGGCAGATGGGGACCGGGAGAGCATCAAGGATGCTTGTATGACGACGCTGTATGGCTCCAAGGCCATACCAGAGGCACTCTTTGGCGAAGCTACACCCGAACTGCAGGCCTTCTATCAGTCACTGTTTGAGATAGCTCCAGGAGCGTGTCAGCTGATTACTACCTTTCGCTCCGCCTGGCAACGCTATGCCCTGAGCCATAACTGGGTACTTCCTGATAACCATCATGTGGAAATACCTGTGATGACACCGGTGGAGACCTCCATTGAAATCGATGAGCTGGGACACACCTGCTTCAAGTACGAGTATTCCATCAACAAGGGGACCAAGAAAGGGCTGAGTCTGATTGCCAATATCACACACTCAGTGGATGCCTACGTGCTGAGGTCTCTGATCAGACGCTGCAATTACGATCCTGGTGTGGTGATACCTGCCTTGTATGCCATTCAGGGTGAGCTACTACAAAGGCTCAGTACGGGTGAACCAGCCAAACAGACGCTGTGCAATGTCTTCAAAACCTATGTCAATCGCTTCGAAGCGTGTGGCATTGCTGATATTTCACTGGTCCCACACCTGGATGAGCACAACGTCAATGCATTGTCTACAGAGCATTTAAGAGCACTGAGTGTGACATTGAACCAGATGCGCACCCATGAGCCCTTCCCCATTGTCTGCATTCATGATGAATTCAAGACCTACCCAGACACCATGAATCACCTTCGAATGCACTACAAGGAAATCATGGCTCAGATTGCCGAAAGTAACCTGCTGAACGATCTGGTCTCTCAGATCACTGGCAAGCCTTCCAGAATCAAGAAACTCTCCACAACACTGGGCGACAAGATCCGTCTATCCAACTACTCACTCTGCTGAGAACCTACAACCATGACTACATCAACGACACAACCCTTCAAACTCATGATCTTCGGAGGTCGAGACTTCAAGAACTACGCTTTACTCTCCCAGGTACTCAAAGACATACGTCCAAAGTTTCCAGAAGACCGGGAACTTCAAATCATCTCAGGCATGGCCAGAGGGGCTGATTCACTGGCAGTACGTTACGCGCAGGCACACAACATACCCTTGCTGAAGTACCCTGCAGACTGGTCTTTGGGTAGAGGGGCAGGTTTCATACGCAATACCCAAATGGCCGAAGCTTGCGATGAAGGTCTTGCATTTCACGATGGAGCGAGTCGTGGAACCGCTCACTCTGTCAATGAACTGGTGCGCCTTGGCAAGAAGGTTCGAGTAGTTTCCTACTAGGTTTCAACCCCAAGCAGCTGACAGACGCCCTCCGGGCGTTGTTGCGCTTGGGGTACTACACGCTTTGTTTTGTTCCCTGACCCCAGGTACTCTCCATATCATTACGGGGTCAGGATTTTTTTATCACACAATAATTGCCAAGCGTTACGCCAAGAAGTTCAGAGAACTTCTGGTAAAAAATGACGCGATATTCTGGCTAGATCAAATGCATCACTTTGTGCGATACACAGCCGATAGGCTAATGACCCCCTGAACTGGGCATAATTGCCCCACAAACCCAAAGATGTGAAACTCTCAGCATCTTTTTGAAACTTTTCACCCTTGCGGTGAAATTTTTTTCAAAACCTACCCTCCCTCTACATTTTTTCTTGCTGAGTACCACTCAAAAGGTACTCAGCTTTACTGAGAAAGTAGAGAAGGTTTCCCGCAAAGCTTGCCTACTTTCCAACTCGGAGGGGGGTTATATGCTGCGTGGACCATCCATTTACCTTGCACTCCTCGACGAGAACCCAAATCCCATGTCACTTATTACCGTCAGTTACACCACCGCAGCTGCCTGCATCAAAGAGGCATTTCGCACCAAGTCAGTGCCCTATCTCAAGGGCTCACCTGGTACCGGCAAGAGCGCGATCTACGCCATGATCGCTGAACAATACAAGCTCAAATTGATTGATCTACGACTGGCAAGCTACGAGCCGACCGATCTTCTTGGCTTTCCTCATGTGGATCTGGAGCTAGGCAAAGCCAGTTACATCCCGTTCGATTCCTTCCCTCTGGAAGGGGATCCAATCCCTGATGGCTACAATGGCTTTCTGCTGCTTCTGGACGAGATCAATCAGGCAGATAGAGCCGTGATCAAGGCAGCCTACAAGATCGTCCTGGATCGCATGGTAGGACCCTTCAAGCTGCATGAGATGTGCTACGTCGCCATGGCAGGCAATCTGGATACCGACAATGCGCTGACCGAAGAGATGGGTACAGCCATGCAATCCCGCATATCCCCGCACATGATCCTGGAGGTCAACGTACAGCAATGGCTCGAATGGGCCAATGCGGCAGGTGTCGACTACCGAGTCACCTCCTTTGTCGAATTCCGGCCTGATCTGCTGCATCACTTCGAGCCTGATCATGTCGACTGCACCTATCCCTGCCCCAGAACCTGGGAAAAGACTCACAAGTACATCCTGGGAGAAGCTTTCGATGGTCCTCGGCTGAAAGACATCCACATGCCACTCATTGCTGGCACGATCGGATCAGGCGCAACCATTGAATTCATCGCTTTTACACACCTGTTCAACAAGCTACCCAATTTCAACGCCATCATGACAAGCCCCGAACACGTTGAATTCGATGACTCACCCGATGTGGTCTTTGCGCTGACAGGCTTGCTGGCACAAAACGCATCCGTTGGCAATATTGACAAGATACTGACATTCATCGACCGACTCGGTGGTGATTTCCAGGCCTTGGTTATCAAAAATATCCGACAACGCAAAGTGGATCTGACCAACCATCAGTCAGTCACTGACTGGTTGACAGATAACGCCAACCTACTGGCCGCATAAGCCACAGGAGAGCTTGTATGAGCACACCCGCACAACAACTGCCCACCATTACAGGAGGCAACACCAAGCTTGCTGGACAACAGCTTGCACGCGCCCGA